>JADEYI010000607.1_pt1 | contig 44297 bp, 33 predicted proteins | sample 8542331 | NCBI WGS metagenome assembly JADEYI01 (sample SAMN16510988, study PRJNA670497) | mine drainage metagenome | isolation source: biofilm near Copperflume 1 | place: Germany: Marsberg coppermine Kilianstollen | collected 2018-02 | reverse complement strand
CGACGCCGACGGCCACCGCGACTGCGGCCTCGAATTGGGTGCTGCGGGGCACCACGACCGGCAGTGCCGGCGCTGCCGCCACCTCGGTCACGATCGCCAATCCGGGCGCAGCTCCCAATGACGTCATTGTGGCGACGGTATTCCTCAACCAGAGCACCACTTCAACCGGTATCGTCAGTCCACCCGACAGCTCGTGGACTCAGGACCTGATGGGCGTGCAGAACGACGGCATGGGCGCAGCCTCGGTCTTTCATAAGATCGCCGGCCCCAGCGAACCCGCCAGCTATACTTTTCCGCTGACCTTCGGCTCGGGCACCGCCTATTCGGCCGAAGCGATGGCGGTCGCTTATGGCGGCGCCAGCACCACCAACCCGCTCGATGTGATCGCGCAGGCCATCGATCCCATCACCGCCACCCCCTCGGCGCCTTCGGTCACCGTCCCGGCCGGCAGCAATTCCGACCGCCTGCTCGCGATTTTCGCCGTCGGCGCAGGCACCGCGATCACCGCGCCATCCGGCATGACGGTCGAAAACCTATTTGACGATTCCAGCAATGGCGCCACCATCGGTTTGTTCGATCAGACCCTGGCCGCCGCCGGCGCCACCGGCGCCCGCACCGCCACCATGCCGCTGGCGCACCATGCCACCGGCATTTCGGTCGCCTTGCGGTCATCAGCATCGGGCGGCCCCACGCCTTCGGCCACCCCAACCTCATCCAGCACCGCCAGCGCGACGATCGTACCGACTGCGACTCCAAGCCCAACGCCCACGGTCGTGGCTACCCCCACTCCAACCATCACCGTCACCTCAACGGCCACCGCCACTGCGACCCCGACGGTAACCTCGACTTCGAGCGCGACGCCGACGATAACCCCCTCAGCCACCCCAACCTCGACCCTCACCGCAACCTCGACTTCGAGCGCGACGCCGACGGCCACCGCGACTGCGGCCTCGAATTGGGTGCTGCGGGGCACCACGACCGGCAGTGCCGGCGCTGCCGCCACCTCGGTCACGATCGCCAATCCGGGCGCAGCTCCCAATGACGTCATTGTGGCGACGGTATTCCTCAACCAGAGCACCACTTCAACCGGTATCGTCAGTCCACCCGACAGCTCGTGGACTCAGGACCTGATGGGCGTGCAGAACGACGGCATGGGCGCAGCCTCGGTCTTTCATAAGATCGCCGGCCCCAGCGAACCCGCCAGCTATACTTTTCCGCTGACCTTCGGCTCGGGCACCGCCTATTCGGCCGAAGCGATGGCGGTCGCTTATGGCGGCGCCAGCACCACCAACCCGCTCGATGTGATCGCGCAGGCCATCGATCCCATCACCGCCACCCCCTCGGCGCCTTCGGTCACCGTCCCGGCCGGCAGCAATTCCGACCGCCTGCTCGCGATTTTCGCCGTCGGCGCAGGCACCGCGATCACCGCGCCATCCGGCATGACGGTCGAAAACCTATTTGACGATTCCAGCAATGGCGCCACCATCGGTTTGTTCGATCAGACCCTGGCCGCCGCCGGCGCCACCGGCGCCCGCACCGCCACCATGCCGCTGGCGCACCATGCCACCGGCATTTCGGTCGCCTTGCGGTCATCAGCATCGGGCGGCCCCACGCCTTCGGCCACCCCAACCTCATCCAGCACCGCCAGCGCGACGATCGTACCGACTGCGACTCCAAGCCCAACGCCCACGGTCGTGGCTACCCCCACTCCAACGGCCACCGCCACCACTGGGGCCACGCCCACCGCCACTGCGACCCCGACCGCAACCTCGACTTCGAGCGCGACGCCGACGATAACGCCCTCAGCCACCCCAACCTCGACCCCGACTAGCGGTATTATCTTGCGCGGCACCGCTACAGGTAGCGCGGGCGGTTCGGCCACCTCGGTCACGGTTGGGAACCCTGGTGCGCTGCAGAATGATGTAATCGTCGCGACCGTATTTTTAAATCAGAGCACCAGCACTCCGGGTACTATCACCGCGCCGGACAGTTCATGGGTCCAAGACACCGCAATTGCGCAGAACGACGGCATGGGCGCAGCCGTGGTCTTTCATAAAGTCGCCGGGGCCAGCGAACCCGCCAACTATACTTTTCCGCTCACTTTTGGCTCCGGCACCCCCTACTCGGTCGAGGCGGTTACTTCCGCATTTGGCGGCGCAAACTCGATACTGCCGGTGGACGCCAGCGGACAGACGCTGAACGGGGTCACCACCGCTCCGCTGGCTCCTTCACTTACAATTCCGACGGGACACAATTCGGATGAATTGCTTGCAATCTACTGCCTGGGCGCCAACACGGCGGTCGGCGCACCCGCCGGGATGGCGAGTGCGGTTACCTTCAGCGATCCGGCTAACGGCGCCACGATCGCGGTATTCGATCAGACCCTGGCGTCCTCCGGCAGCACTGGCACCCGCACCGCCAGCACCGCGCTCGGACACCATGCCACCGGCATCTCGGTCGCACTGACTCAGTGAGATCAATGAACCGATTACGGTCGGCTATGGAGGAATTGATCCCGAAAAGCAGATAGCATCTGGTCCAGAATGCGCTCACGACCCGCTCCGCGAATAGCCTTGGCCGGGTTGAAAGGAGAGCACCAGTGAGACCGGGCGCCAGCTTCTTCAATTTGTATAATCATGACCAAGTACGGGTAGCGGTCGGGGTTCCCAAGGTAAAAGTTGCCGATCCCGCCTTCAACGCCACCGAAACGATTGGATTGTTGCGCCGGGCCGAAGATGCCCACGCAATCCTGGCGTTATTTCCCGAACTAGGCCTGTCCGCCTATTCCTGCGAAGACCTGTTCCAACAACGGGTAGTGCTGGACGGTTCGATTGAGGCGCTGCGCGAGATTGTCGCGGTTTCCAAATCGCTTCGCCTGATCGCGGTCGTGGGCCTGCCGCTGCAAATCGACCATCATCTGTTCAACTGTGCAGCCGTGGTATGCGGTGGGCGCATTCTCGGTGTTATCCCGAAAACCTACCTGCCCAACTATCGCGAATTCTATGAAGCCCGGCAGTTCGCGCCCGGCGATAGCGCTTTACGGCGGGAGATCGAACTGTGCGGCCAGCGTGCGGTACCGTTCGGGCCCGGCCTGCTGTTCCGCTGCGATCAGCAGCCGCTGCTGACTATGCATGTTGAAATCTGCGAGGACCTGTGGGTTCCGATTCCGCCATCGTCCTACGCGGCGCTCGCCGGGGCCACCTTGCTGTTGAATCTGTCGGCCTCGAACATCACGATAGGCAAGGCCGATTACCGGCGTCAACTGGTGACCACTCAATCCGCCCGCTGTATCGCAGGCTACCTGTACTCAGGTTCAGGACCCGGCGAATCGACCACCGATCTGGCGTGGGATGGGCACGCATTGCTCTCCGAAAATGGAAATCTGCTGGCCGAGTCCCAGCGCTTCGCTCGCGATCCGCAGTTGATTTGCTCTGAAATCGACCTCGGACGGATCGCGTCCGAGCGCGCGCGTCAAAACACTTTCGGGATCAATGCCCGCAATGAGCGCGATCGGTTGCAAGCCTTCCGCACCATTAACTACTCGCTCGATCTGCCGCGCGACGGCAAACTACTCCCTGAACGCCGGGCGGAGCGTTTTCCGTATGTGCCCGCCGATCCCAGCAAGCGCGACGAGCGCTGCGCCGAAGTCTACGAAATTCAGGTGCAGGGCCTCGCCACCCGGCTAAGCACCGCAGGAATTCAAAAAGTGGTGATTGGAGTTTCGGGCGGAATCGATTCGACTCATGCCCTGCTGGTCTGCGCACAAGCGATGGATCGGCTGGGATACGAGCGTTCAAATATTCTTGCTTACACCATGCCGGGCTTCGCCACCGGCACCCGGACGCTGCGCCAGGCGCGCGATTTGATGAAGGCGCTGCGATGCTCGGCGGGCGAAATCGATATCCGTCCGAGTTGCGTTCAGATGATGAAGGATATCGGCCACCGGCATACCGAAAGCGCAGCGGTTTACGACATCACGTTCGAGAACATCCAGGCCGGCGAACGCACCAGTCATCTGTTCCGGCTGGCGAATCTGCATAACGCCCTGGTGGTGGGAACCGGTGACCTGAGCGAGTTGGCGCTCGGCTGGTGCACCTATGGCGTGGGCGATCACATGTCGCATTACAGTGTGAACGCAAGCGTGCCGAAAACCCTGATCCAGCATGTGATTGGATGGGTCGCGCAAACGCGGATGCTGGGCGCGGAGACCAGCCGAGTATTGCTCGAAATTTTGGCTACTCCAATTACTCCGGAACTGATACCGGGCAAGCCAGGGGCGGAGCCCGCCGCCGATACCGAGAAAGTCATCGGGCCGTATGAATTGCAGGATTTCAATTTGTATCACGTCCTGCGCTATGGTTTTTCGCCGTCCAAGGTGGCCTTTCTCGAGTATTGCGCATGGCGCGATCGCAAGACTGGCCCATGGCCCGACCTCCCGGAGAACGAACGCCGCGAGTACACGATCGGTCAGATCAAAAACTACCTGCGCATCTTCCTTGATCGATTCTTCAGATTGAGTCAGTTCAAGCGAAGCTGTATTCCGAACGCGCCCAAGGTTGGATCGGGCGGATCGCTGTCGCCGCGCGGCGACTATCGTGCGCCCAGCGATAGCTCTTCAACGGCGTGGCTGGCGGAACTGGAATCGGTCCCCGATCAGGATTGAACGAGAACTTCTAAGCGGCCCGATTCAGCGCCGACAGCGCGCCTTCCAGCGTGCGGGCAGTGGACGAGGAAAGCACCCGCTCGCGCGATGCGAGCACGGTCGCCAGCACCTCGGCCCCATGTTCGGAGGCGGTATGAATTCCGCCGGGATTAATCTCGATCCGATCAAGCGATTGAACACACAACAGGTCGCCTGCTTCAGCGGCGGGAAAAATAGCTGCGAAGCTGAAGCCAAGCTCCTCGGTCGCCGGTCCGAAATGGGCGCTGAGCGGATCGTCGAGCGGCATCTCGAGCCGAATCAGCTTGACATGATGGCGATGCAGGTCGTCGACTACGTGAAATACTTCGCGCAAAAAATCGCGCCCATAGGATCGCACGCGAATCTTCGCGAAAGCCGCCCCCTCCATCACGGAAAGCTTAAGCTCGCTACGCTCTGGCAGCGCGTTGAGGGTCAATGCCGGCGCGGAACAAATTGCGCGATCAAGGCCGCATAGTTTGAAGATGTTCGCAACGATCTCACGATATGGAGCCGGCACGAAGCTCTCACGCTGGCGGTCGCGGTCGAACTGGGTGAAGAAAGGCACCACCGCGTGGCGCTCGTGACGCGCGTCAGGCGCAATCCCGCGCATCACCACCCGATCTTCCTGGGCCGCGAGCAACACCCCAACTTCATGACCACCCTCTCGCAAGCAGGTCTTCTGACTGGCGGTATGCACCGTAACCGCCATCGCCAGGAACGCGCGAATCCCAGCCTCGCGGGCGCGCGCCGGTTTGTGATCGCTTAGCGCATCGGCGATTCCATGGCCGCGAAATTCGGGATCGACCACCAGGAAGCCGCTGGTGCCAACCGGATCGCTCAACTGTTCGCGAGCGATCGCGATATGCCCAACTATTCTGTCGTCCGGAAGCACCGCCACGATCCCGAGGTGAAGCCCGCCATCTACTCGCGCGGCGAGTTTCTCGGGATGATAAATCACTTCGTCGGCCAGCGGCGCGGTGAAGCCATAGGTGCGATAAAAGCAGCGGGCGACGCCGAGCGCGTCGGCGGGCGTCATGTTTCGATATTGAATCGATGGAGCAGCGGATGACTTAACCGCGATCGCCGGTTTTGCGTCGGCTTCAACCTCGGCGCGGCTCGCGGAGCCGGCCTCGATGGAATTGCGCAGTTCGGATTGGATAGATTTGCCGAGCAACTTCGCCATCTCGCATCGATTCCCGTCACGTCCTTCGAACGAAGCGTGGAGACTGTCGGCGAAGTTGCGGCCCAGGAGTTGGGCCAGCCAGCCTTTGGCGCCGGCGGCGGTGTCGGCCGCGTCGATCGGGCTACCATCATCCTGGATCACCACTACGAGTTCGCCGGGGCGTAATTCGAGCGTTAAATGAGCCTCGGCCTCATCGCCCGGGGCAAAAGCATAGGCCAGGCGTTCGGCGCACAGCTCCTCGATCGCGAAACGAAATCGGCTCGCTTCGAGCGGACCCAGTCCATGCCCGATCGCCAGCCGCTCGATCGCAAGCCCCGCGGCGACGATCGCATCGAGGTTACGGACCCGAACCCGAAACAACTGCTGTTGATTATTGTCCCCCTGCATGGCGGATAACTTTCACAGATCGGCAAATCGTAAACAAGGCTGGCCCACCTGCGCGAAGACTGGCAGAGACTGACTTGATCGGAAGCGGCCATCGCGCCTGCCCGATGGCGATTTTGATCCGCGCGCCAAAGCAGTCGTCATTGCCGGCCGTGATTATGGATCTAGCCATTATCGGCGCCCGGATGGCATAGTGATCGACTCGCGGAGAGGTGGCCGAGTCCGGTTTAAGGCGCACGCCTGGAACGCGTGTAGACTCGAAAGGGTCTCGGGGGTTCGAATCCCCCCCTCTCCGCCAATTCAGAACAGAACTGCGAACGCCGGGCGTAGCCGATTTTACGCCCGAGGCGCCAGGGTTCTGCGCAGATCGCCCTTCGATCCCATGATGCGAACCTCGCCGTCGGCGACTGCGACACGTTAGGCCAGCGCGCGAAGGTGCTCGCGCCGATATCGCCGCCATCCGATCCTGATCCGCTCTCGTGCCGTCCTGGCGAACCTACGGACCATCTGCGGCGTAATCGCCTGCTGCACCTCGGTGGCGGAGCTCATCGGCCAGGGCCGGACCGCGCCTATACGGCCGCCGTGCGCACGCAAGCCGCCACGGTCGCGGATGCGGCCGGGACGTATGTTGGTACCCGTTGAAAGCCTTCGCGAGCGTGCTCAGTTTGCGCACAGACGGGAGGTCGAAAGTAAGCCCGAGGGTAAGTTTGGTGTCGCCGGCGTGGGAATGCGAATGTCGGCTCAACAGCGTCGATCCCGGCCGCGGACCGCTGGCAAACGATTTGCCAAGACCTGTTCCGGCGTGCTTGCCGTCGCATAGGTCGGATGGGACAATCATCGAAATTGCGGCAATCGGGGGGCTTTATGAGCACGTTTGAGAGTACGAAGCGCCTACTGCCCGAAGTGCTGGGCGATATCGTCAAAGGCAAAATCCAACTACCCGACTTTCAGCGGGGGTGGATTTGGGATGATGAGCACGTCTGCAGTCTCCTCATCAGCGTTGCGCGATCGTTCCCGGTCGGAGCCGTCATGCTGCTGGAAACGGGGGGTGCATCGCGTTTTCAGGTTCGGCCGGTCGAAAATGTCCCGTTCGTCGGTACGCCTCCCGATCCTGAGTTGCTGATCCTTGACGGTCAGCAGCGGCTCACCACCCTCACTCAAGTGCTATCGCTGAAAGGGCCTGTCAAAACAAGCAACGAGAAGGGCAAGCCGATCGAGCGCTTTTATTATTTTCATATCCCATCAGCTCTGAATGGGCCGGCCCGCCTTGACGAGTCCCTGATTGCACTGGATCCCGACCGTAAGCAGAGAACTAACTTTGGCCGTGACGTGAAGCTGGATCTATCCACGCGAGAACTTGAGTGCCGGCAGCTATTCTTTCCGTGCAGCGAAATCCTGAACTCAGACGAGTGGGAGCGGAGTTTGTATGAATTCGCGCAAGAGTCGTTTGAGCAATACATGACGTTTCGAAAAGAGATATTGCAGGCATTCCGCGCTTACCAGCTTCCGATAATCGAACTCAAGAAGGGCACGACCAAGGAGGCCGTCTGCCTCGTGTTCGAGAAAGTGAACACGGGCGGGGTGCCGCTCTCCGTCTTTGAACTCGTTACCGCATGCTATGCAGCAGATGGCTATAACCTCCGCGACGACTGGTACGGCAGCACGTTGAGGAACGTAGTCTCCCGCCACAAGCGGCTCGCTGCGGAGGCGTTACTTGCCGCCGTGGGGGCAACTGATTTCCTGCAGGCTATAACGATGTTGGAAACGCTGAAACAGCGGCGCGCCGACATTGCTGCGGGAAAGACGGGCCGGCAGGTTACGCCAGTTAGCGCCAAACGTGAGGACATCCTCGAATTAAAACTGGATGCATACAAAGATTGGGCCGACCGGGTAGAGCAAGGATTCCTGTATGCGGCGAAATTCTTGCGCAAGGAGTGTCTGACCGACCTGCGCGAGCTGCCGTACCGTACCCAGATACCGCCGCTTGCTGCTGTGCTGACTGTTCTCAAGGAGCGATGGCTGGAACCGCGCATCTACGCCAAGCTCGCCCAATGGTACTGGTGTGGCGTTCTGGGCGAACTATACGGAGGCGCCGTCGAGACCCGCGTCGCAAACGATGCGGAGGAGTTGCTTAACTGGATCGACAAGGACGGCGACCCGCCCCGCACCGTTTCGGATGCGGCATTCAATCCCGATAGATTGGATAGATTATCCTCGCGGCTCAGCGCCGCCTACAAGGGGCTCAATTTGCTCGTGCTTCGCGAAGGCGCGAAGGACTTCTTTTGGAAGGCAAACATTCAAGAGCTCGACGATGAGAGCGTATCGCTCGACATCCACCACATCTTTCCGCAGGACTGGTGCCGGAAACAAGAAATCCCTCGCAAACGTTGGAATTCGATCATTAACAAGACGCCGATCTCCTATAAGGCTAATCGTATGATCGGCGGCGCGGCGCCTTCGCAATACCTCGAGAAGATTCAGCATCACCGGCAAGTGCAGCTTAACGATGCCGGAATGGACGCTATACTCCATAGCCACTTGATCGCTGCGCCTGCGTTGCGCTCGGACGATTTCGACGCCTTCTACCAAGCACGAAAGGCCGCACTGCTTTCACTGATAGAACAGGTGATGGGCAAGCAATTGCTCCTCATGCCGGTGCCGGAGGGGCCGCCTGACGAATCCGAGGAAGACGAGGAGGAATTGACCGTCGCCGCCTGACGGGTCGAGACGGCGAATCATAGGGCCATGGCGTAGACATAGTGCGCATCATCGTCGGCGTGGCCCGCCGCCATCGAGACTGGATTTGCAGCATTTTCCGGCGATTCGCCAGACCTTCCCCCTCGTAATTTTCAGTGAGTTCCGAGTTTCAGGATTCGCCGGGGCACCGGTGCAATCGCTATCCCTCGGCAACCGGCGGCGCAATCCTTCGATGGTGAGAAAAACTCCGCCGAGAATGCGAAGCGCCGTCCGTCAGGTGACCATACCGCATGATTGGCGTTCAGCCGGCAGTCGGTTACCTGCACGGCTTCGCCGCCTGATGCAACCTCGATGAAGATCGCGTAATTGCCATTGAGGCATCCGCGATTCGATTCAAAAGTCAAAAACCGATTGTTGGGCGACCAGTCCGGCGTACGCGCCTGCAGCGGATCGAGCTGATGCAGTCCGGAATCGAAAGTGCATGGGTTGGTACCCGGCGAAATGAGATGCTGGATCCAAATCTGATTGTGATCGTCGTCGTACTGGCTGCCAGCGACCGGGACTTGCCCGGCGAACGCGAGTTCGCACCCATCGCGCGATATTGCCGATTGGCCGGTCCAGATCTGGTCGGTCGAGGTCTCGGTCTGCAGCAGCGTGCCGTCGGGCACCCCGACCAGATCGATGAACGGCCCGGTGGAACTGCTCGGCTGTCCTTCGACCGTGACCGCGGAGCCGTCGGGAACCCACGACGGATAATTGTCGGGGATCCCAGTTGCGGTCGAAACCCGCGTCGGCGCAAGGCCATCCGTACCCACCAGGTAAATTCCGCTGAGGCCGTTGCCGTCGGCAACCCCGGTGAAAACGATCGGCGTGATGAGCGATGGATCGGTGGTCCACAGCCAGTTGGAACGGGTGGCCGACACCCCGGGAATTTCGAGGAACTCGGCGGCCCGCCGACCGCGCGCAGATACCGTGAAAAGTCTCCAGCGTCCGGTCACCGCACCGCCCGCGCATCCGGTCGAAATATCGCAACGGCTGAAGAGAATGGTCCGGCCGTCGGGAGACCATCGGGGCCAGTAATCGACCTCTCCCGCCTTACGAGTCAGGAAATGAAACGGATGCGCCGACACGCTTTGAGCAGCGAGAACCAGCGCTGCGAAAATCAGAATTGGAACGGCGCACAGATGAACCCGGCGCTCGCTGCGCCGATTATGGATGATGATCATCAGGTCCCTCCAACGCAAAGAATATTTACAGAAAGCTTTTACACCTTATTTTATGTTAAGCCAAATTTTATTATGTTATGATCACAGTGTAGCGCTTGGAGAAGCAGAAGAGTTCTACAATCCAAGTCGTTCGCCAACCAATCTTCTGCGGCACCTGTGACAGCTTCGGCACTTGTTTGCCAATCAGCCCCAATTCTGAACATCGTATGTGTCGCGGCATCAAAGTATTAAAAAGGAAGTTACAGGCATGTCCGATATAACCGAAATAGCGCCGGATATTTTTCGCCTCTGCACTTATGTTCCGAGCTTCAAGATGCAGTTCAATCAGTTCATCGTGCGCGATCAGGAGCCGCTGCTGTTTCACACCGGCATGAAATCAATTTTTCCGGCGGTACGTGACGCCATCGCACAGGTTTTCGACCCGGCCCGGCTACGATGGATCTCGTTCTGTCATATCGAGGCTGACGAATGCGGTGCGTTGAATGAATTTCTCGCCTTGGCGCCGAAAGCGGAACCGCTATGCAGCCTGGTCGGCGCGATGGTGAGCGTGAACGATTTTGCGAGCCGGCCTGCGCGCGGCCTTCAGGATGGCGAAACGTTCTCGACTGGCGCCAGGCGCTTTCGCTTCATCCGCACGCCGCATCTGCCGCACAACTGGGAAGCAGGGCATCTGTTTGAAGAAACCACTCGCACGCTTTTTTGTTCGGATCTGTTTCATCAGGATGGCGAGCCGGAAGCCTTACTCGAATCCGAACCCGAGCTGATTAACCGCACCCGGCAATCGCTGATCCGCGGGCAGTCGGGCCCGTTTTCAGACGCCCTGCCGTTCACCTCCACGACGGAAGGTTTGATCGGCAAGCTTGCGGCTCTGAAACCGGCGGTAATCGCCGCGATGCACGGCTCAACCTTCAGGGGCGATGGCGAGCATGCGCTCAATGATCTGGCGAAGCTGTATCGGGAAGTGGTCGCCACGAACAGCTAATAACGATTCAGCCTTGAGGCCGGCCTCGTCAGCGTGAAGATCTTCTGTAGCATTCACGCTGACGAGGCCGATTAAATCAGCCCGCTCGTCGGCGATTGCGGGACGGCTGGCGGCGTGACGATGAGGAATAAACCATCCGCGCTTTGTTCGGGATTACCGGCGCGGCGAAGCCTTCGACTGCCACGCGGGTCAGTTTCTCACCCAGACTGCGCTCGATCTCGCCCAGCGTAATCCGTTCTTCCGGCGTCACCAGGCTCATCGCCTCGCCCGACTTACCCATCCGGGCCGTTCTGCCGATGCGATGGATATAGGAGTCCGGCGAATCCGGCATGTCGAAATTGATCACGTGTGAAACGTCAGGGATGTCAAGTCCGCGCGCCGCGATATCGGTGGCGACCAGCACGCGGTAACCGCCCTTGCGGAACCCGGCGAGCGCGGCGTTGCGCTGACTCTGTGAGCGATCACCATGAATCGCCACTGCTTTAATGCCATTGCGCACCAGCATTTTGGTCAGGCGGTCGGCGCGGCTTTTAGTCCGCGTGAAGACAATCGCGCTGTCAACTTCGCTGCGCTTGAGCAACTCCAGCAGCATCGGCGCCTTGTTGTCCTGAGTGACCGGGTAGATGGCCTGTTTGATACTGGTGGGCGGCGCGGAAACCTCGCCGATATTGACCCGCGCCGGATCACGCAGGAACTCACGCGCGACCTGCTCCACGCCGTGATTCATGGTCGCGGAAAACATCAGGGTCTGATGCGCCTGGTGGATGGTCTTTACGATACGGCGCAATTGCGGCAGAAAGCCCATGTCCAGCAGACGATCGGCCTCGTCGATCACAACCAGCTCGACGCGATCGAGTTTTACCGTGCCGCGTTCGAGATGGTCGATCAGACGGCCGGGACATGCGACCACCACCTGTGCGCCGCGGACCTCGTGGATCTGACGGCTCATCGACTCACCGCCGACGATCACGACCGCACGCAGCCGATGGTTGCGCGACAGCAGCTCGAACTCGTGGCCGATTTGTGCGGCCAGCTCACGAGTCGGCGCCAGAATCAGGGCGCTGACTCCGGTGGTTTTATTGGCATGCAGGCGATTAAGCAGCGGCAATAGGAAAGCCGCGGTCTTGCCGCTGCCGGTGCCGGCAGTGGCGACCATATCGCGCCCGGAAAGAACTATCGGGATCGCGCCGGTTTGAATCGCAGTTGGTTCATGGTGTCCGCGGTCGCGGACGGAGCGCAGGACTTCAGATGAGAGATCAAGAGCGGAAAAGGACAAGGGAACTCCATTTTCAGAGCCAGTGGATTCAAGTCAGGCGGTGAAGCCGAACGATGGTTCTGGTGGTTGAGATGTGTGGCGTCACGGAATCCGACGCGCGCTTAGCCGATATTGGCTGTGCCAGAAGATATGGGTAATCGCTCCTGCAGTCAAGTGGACAGATAACAAAGTCGTGGCGCCACGGGCAATTCGTGTACCTATCCCGCTGCCTTGGTGCGGAACCACTTTGGCGTCGAACCGAACCACTTATAATACCAAAATATTCGCTCGAACTGTTCATGAACCGGGCATCTCGGGCATAATCGAGCAAGCGGTAATGCAGGAAAGCGGTAACGGAGGATTTCAGATGGAAGCTCCGGAAATCAGCGACGACGGATTTGAAATTCTGCGGCCCTTCGTCGAAGCGGCGCGCGCCTTGTGGCGGCAGGAACTCGACGATGAACAGCGCTGGCGCAAGATCGCCGAACTGATGCCGCTGCTGCTCGATTCGGACCCGCTGCGCGACAAAGCCCGGTCCTGGCCGGCTCCCGCCGCGGACCGTGCGCGGGCGCAAAACCTGCTGTTTTACGAGGATCCGGACTACCATTTCGTGATCAATGGACTGATCAAAAACGGCGATGAAATAACCCCGATCCATGACCACGCCCACACCTGGACGGTCTATGGTGTGCTGAGCGGTCACGAGCGCGTGGTCCGTTTCAAGCGCCGCGACGATGCTGCGCAATCCGATCGCGCCACCCTCGATCCCATCGATGATTACGTGGTCGCTCCGGGTTACGTCGATCTGGTGCCGCCCGGACTGCTGCATGCGGAGTATGCGGGCGGCGAGCGCACCGTCGCGATTATCGTGCGTAGCGAACGGGTCGGCGATTTCCCGCAGACCATGGTCGATCCCGCCACCCGCGCAGTGACCCACGCGCCGGGCCCAGCGCAGCTTCGCTGGCGGCTTTGATCGGGCGGCAGACAGTTCCTCACCATGCCGCGCACGATCAGCGACAACAAGTTTAAACTCGGACTGTTTTGTTCAAATTGTTCGGGCGGCATCACCAAGACTCTCGCTACTGAAAGATGGGATTCCAGCTACGAGAATAATCGGAAGCTGGCGCTCGCGGCCGAAGCGGCAGGTCTGGATTTTATGCTGCCGCTGGCGAACTGGCTCGGCCTGGGCGGCGATGCACCCACCGAAACCCACGTGCTCGAGCCGCTCGTATGGGCCGCGGGACTGCTCGAGGCGACCAGCAAAATCACCATCTTCAGCACTATCCATACGCCGTTTTTGCATCCGGTTTTCGCCACCAAGCAGATTAACCTCTGCGATCAGATCGGACGCGGCCGCTTCGGGGTGAATATCGTTTCGGGCTCCAATCCGGCGGAGTTCGCGCTGTTCGGAATTCCCTTGAACGATCACGATCAGCGTTACGCCTTGACCGAGGAATGGCTCACCCTGGTGCAGCGGATGTGGTCCGAGCGCGAACCTTTTGATTTCAAGGGCCGCTTCTTCGATCTCAAAGGCGTGGTCAGCAATCCCGGACCGTATGGCGGCGAACCCCCATTACTGATCAGCGCCGGATCGTCGCCCACCGGGCGCGAATTCGCCAAGCGTCACGCCGACTGCCTGTTCATGCTGATCGTCAGCCTCGATCAGCTTGCCGATGAAATCCGCGCCATCCGTCACGGCGTCGATCGCCCGTTTGGCGTATACGCCAGCGGGCATCTGTTCTGCCGCAAGACCCGCAAGGAAACCGAGGAGTTTTATCATTACATCGTTCACGAGCAGGGCGACTGGAAGGCGGCGGATTTCCTCGATCATATGCATCAGTACTCAGGCTCAATTCCGGCCGAGGTCCGGGCCGGGATGCGCGAGCGATTTGTCAGCGGCACCGGAACCTTCCTGGTCAAAGGCGATCCCGACGATGTTGCGATGGCCTATAAACGCATGAGCGATGCGGGTCTCGATGGGATGGCTACCGCGCTGGTGAACTTCCTCGATGAGTTGCCGATCCTGCGCGACGAAGTGCTGCCTCGCATGGAACGGCTGGGGCTGCGGCGATCGGTTGCGGCATTTTGAATGCGCTACAATCGGGTCGATAAATCCAGCCCGCTTACGCAGGTGACAACTCGCAAGTGATCGCTGACATGCCGGAAAACGCAACCCCTCCAAACGGACATACCTCGCAGAGTTTGCGCATAGTGGCGTTCGAAAGCCGCATGGCGGACGAGACCGCGAAACTGATCGAGCGCTTCGGATGCCGCCCGCTGGTCGCGCCCGCGGTACGTAACGTCGAGTTGGGTGAAACCCCGCAGATAGTGGATTTCGGCCATCGCTTGATCGCCAATGGTTTCGACCTTGTGGTTTTTTTAACCGGAGTTGGAGCGCGAAGCTTGTATTCGCTCCTCGATCGGCGCCATTCGCGCGAGGATCTGACGCGCGCCTTCGAGGCTGTCACGGTCGTCGCACGCGGGCCTAAAACCGTCAAGGCGCTGCGCGATCTTGGAATCGCGGTAACTATCGCGGTCCCGGAACCCAACACCTGGCGCGACCTCCTGTCGGCGCTCGACCAGCCTGGGAACCTGACCGGCCGCAGGATCGCGGTACAGGAGTATGGCGTCAGCAATCCGCAGTTGCTCGAGGCCTTGCGCGCGCGGGGCGCCGAAGTAACTGCGGTCGCGATCTACAGTTGGGCATTGCCGGAGGATTGCCAGCCTTTGCGGGAGGCTATCGGCTCGATGATCGCGGGCGAACAGGATGTCGTGCTCTTTACCAGCGCCAGCCAGGCCGCCAATCTTCTCGAACTCGCGCAGGCTGAGGGCAAGCTCAGCTTGCTGCGTGAGGCGTGCGCCTCGATGCTGATTGGATCGATCGGTCCGATCTGCTCCGAAGCTCTGCGCGATCGTGGGCTGGAAGTGGATTTCGAACCGCCGCATGGAAAACTGGCGCAGCTAATTAAATATGCCGCTACCCATGGACCGGAACTACTCAAGGGCAAGCGCCGCGCTTAACCGATTTTGCGCTTTCAATACAGGATTAAAGTGGCAGCCGGGTGGTATATTTCACCTGTTTCATCGCGAAACTTGAGCGCACCCGCGCCACGCCCGCGATACGCGTGAGGCGATCGACCACGAAGCGCTCGAACGATTCCATGTCGTTCAACACCACCCGCAGCAGATAGTCCGCCTCGCCGGTCATCAGATAGCACTCCAACACTTCCGGATACTCCATGATTTTCCGTTCGAATTGCGCAAGCGTGCGTTCAGTCTGCTTTTCGAGTGTCACTTGCACGAAGACATTCATCCCAAGTCCGACCGCCGGCGGATCCAGCAACGTCACGCGCCGACGGATGATGCCCCGCTCTTCAAGCAGTTGAACTCGGCGCAGACATGGCGAAGGCGATAACCCAACTTTGCGCGCTAGAATGACGTTGGAGATAGCCGCATCGTCCTGAAGGATGCGCAAAATATTGAGGTCGATGGAATCGAGGCTCTGTTTTAGCATAAATCGCTATTTTTTATTGATAATTATGAGAAAGATGCCGTGACAGTATGGTTCACCGACCATCTTTGCAATCTCTCGTCATTGACGCCGCGATAGGGTTCGCCCAACATGCTATTAATGGATCGACTACACTCCCGACTGGAGGTGCTGCAGCAACGCCTGCGCGAGCGCATCCTGGTGCTCGACGGCGCGTTGGGCACCTCGATTCAGTCGCTCGACTTGAATGCAACCGACTTCGGCGGAGCCGTTTATGAGGGTTGCAATGAATATCTCGTCATTACGCGACCGGACCTGATCCGCGGACTGCACGAGGGCTTCCTCAAGGCCGGTGCCGACCTGATCGAAACCAATACGTTCGGCGCCACCTCGATCGTGCTCGCCGAGTTCGGTCTTGCCGATCAGGCTCACGAGATCAACCGGCGCGCGGCGACGATGGCCCGCGAGACTGCCGACCGCTTCAGCACCGACGAATGGCCCCGCTTCGTAATCGGCGCGATGGGTCCGACCACCAAATCGATTTCGGTCACCGGTGGCGTCACTTTCGAGGCGTTGGTTGACTCCTATTACGAACAGGCGCTTGGGCTGCTCGAGGGCGGCGTTGATGTGCTGCTGCTCGAGACCGTGCAGGACATGCTCAATGCGAAGGCGGGGCTGCTCGCGATCGATCGTGCGCAAAAACATCTCGGCGTCGAAGCCGGCGTGGCGGTCCAGGGCACAATCGAGACCATGGGGACGCTGCTGGCCGGGCAGGACATCGAATCGTTTTATGTCTCGCTCGCGCATCGCGATCTTTTGTGGATAGGCCTGAACTGCGCGACTGGGCCGGACTTCATGACCGACCATCTGCGGACGCTCGCGGAAATCAGCCGCTTTGCGGTGGCCTGCGTCCCGAATGCGGGATTACCCGACGAGGACGGCCATTATCACGAAACTCCGTCGGGGTTGGCGGCGAAGGTCGAACGATTTATCGGGGAAGGCTGGCTCAATCTGGTCGGCGGATGCTGCGGCACCGGCCCCGAACACATTCGGATGCTGGCGGAGACCGCGCGGCATCATCGGCCGCGGATTGCGGCGCCGGCGCCCCGCAGCGTGGTTTCGGGATTGGAAACGCTGGTGCTGGACGATCAGACGCGCCCCATCATCGTGGGCGAGCGCACCAATGTGCTGGGCAGCCGCCGCTTTAGAAAACTCATCGGCGAAGGGAAATTCGAAGAAGCCGCGGAGATTGGACGTAATCAAGTCAAGCGCGGCGCGCATATTCTCGATGTCTGCCTGCAGGATCCCGATCGCGAGGAACACCTCGACCTAAGCCGCTTTCTGGAGACCCTCGCCCGCAAAATCAAAGTCCCGATCATGATCGATTCAACCGATTCGGCGGCGGTCAGGCTCGGACTGGAACGATGTCAGGGCAAGGCGATTATCAACTCGATCAATCTCGAGGACGGTCCCGATTCCGAGCGGCTGCTCCGGATAGTGGAGCTGGCCCGATCTTATGGCGCCGCACTGGTAGTCGGTTGCATCGACGAGGACAAGCTTCAGGCGCAGGCGGTTACCCAGGCCCGCAAGCTCGAAATCGCGATCCGGTCGCGCGACCTGCTGACCGGCACCTTCGGAATTCAGGAAGAGGACATTTTTTTCGATCCCCTGATATTTCCGATCGGCACCGGCGACGCGAACTACGTGGGATCGGGGGCGGAGACCATCGCCGGCATCCGCGCGATCAAAACCGCGCTGCCGCGATGTAAAACGATACTGGGAGTCTCCAACGTCTCCTTCGGGCTGCCCGAGGCCGGACGCGAAGTGCTCAATTCCGTCATGCTGCACCATTGCGTCGAAGCCGGACTGGACATCGCGATCGTCAATGCGGAAAAACTTAAGCGCTATCCCTCGATACCAGCCATCGAACGCAAATTGGCCGAGGATCTGATCTGGCCCAGCGGCGATAATCCGATCGCGGCTTTCACCGCCCATTTTCGCGGGCAGACCGTCGCGCCGCGGGTTGAGGCCGAAGCACTGACGCTCGACCAGCGCCTCGCACGCTATGTGGTCGAGGGTTCGCGCGACGGCCTTTTGCGCGATCTCGAACTCGCACTCAAGGAGCGCAACCCGCTGGCGATCATCAATGAACCGCTGATGACCGGCATGGACGAGGTTGGGCGTCTGTTCAGCACCAATCAGATGATCGTGGCGGAAGTTTTGCAGTCCGCCGAAGTGATGAAGGCGGCGGTCTCCTTCCTCGAACCGCACATGAAAAGCGGGGAACAATCCTCGCGCGGCACGCTGCTGCTCGCCACCGTCAAAGGCGACGTGCATGACATCGGCAAGACCCTGGTCGATATTATCCTGACCAATAACGGCTATCGCGTGATCGATCTCGGCATCAAGGTGCCGCCGCAGGAACTGATTCGCGCGTACAACGAATCAAAACCCGACGTGATTGGCCTGTCGGGACTGCTGGTCAAATCGGCGCAGATGATGGTCGCCACCGCCCAGGATCTGAAAGCGGCCGGTATCTCATGCCCGATACTGGTGGGCGGCGCAGCGCTCTCGGCACGCTTCACACGGACCAGGATCGCTCCGCAATATGACGGCTTGGTGGCTTACGCCAACGATGCGATGCGCGGACTCGATCTGGCCAATCAAATTATGGATCCGGTCCGGCGCGAGGAGCTGTCGGTGCAACTCGATCGTGAGACCGCGCGCCTGTTGGAAGCGCGGCCCGCGGCGCCGGCGGCCACCCCATCGATCGCCCTGCTTCAATCGACGACTCGGCATGAGGATCCCATTCCGATGCCGCCCGATTTGAACCTGCACGTGCTCGATGACTTGAAACTCGATGAAATCTTCCCCTACATCAATCCCGCGATGCTGTACACGCGCCATTTGGGATTGCGTGATGCAGAGCATGCGCTGGCGAGCGGCGATCCCAAGGCGATCGAATTAAAAGGCGCGGTCGAATCGATGCAGCAATTTATGATCGATCGGGCTGACATTCGGGCGCGCGCGCTCTACAGATTTTTCCCGGCCCAATCCGATCAACGCCGATTGTTGATCTACGACAGCGATGGCCGCTGCCTCGAAACGCTGACTTTTGGCCGTCAGAGCGATCCGCCGAATCTGTGTCTGGCCGACTTCGTCGCACCGGTGACCGGCGGCAAGATCGATTACATCTGCCTGTTTGCGACCACGGTTGGACCGGGCGTGCGCGCGCTTGCCGCGCAATGGAAAGAGGAAGGCGCATATCTGAAATCGCATCTGTTGCAGGCGCTGGCATTGGAAACCGCGGAAGCCTCCGCCGAACTGCTCCATCTGCGGATTCGAGAGCAGTGGGGAATAAAGGATTCACCCGGACTCAACATGAAGGCGCTGTTTCAGGCCCGCTATCGCGGCAAGCGTTTCTCCTTCGGTTACCCGGCCTGCCCACGGCTGGAAGATCAGGCGGTGCTATTTCGCCTGCTCGATCCGCAACGACACATCGGCCTGCAGCTTACCGAGGGCTTCATGATGGACCCTGAAGCTTCGGTCAGCGCACTGGTGCTGCATCATCCGGAGGCGAAGTATTTCGCGCTTTCGCAAAGCGACATCGAACGCCTGGGCAGCGAGTTCGATTCACCAGCCAACGCTTCTGAACCGCCCGCCGCGAGTCTCTAGCATGTCCGAACTCGCCCGCCAGCTTGCCCAATCGTCGCCGATGATTTGGTTGGAAGTAAGCCCTCCCAAGGGCATCGATATGGAACCCCTGTTGCGCCAGTTACAGCCGCTCGCCGGCGTGATTGGGGCGATCAATCTGACCGACAATTCGATGGGACGGGCGAAGCTTTCCTCGTTGGTGTTCGGACTGACCATCAAACAGCGGCTTGGCTTACCGGTCGTGCTCAACCTGTCTTGCCGCGATCGAAATCTGCTGGCGATCAAGTCCGATCTGCTGGCGGCGGCCGCCTATGCGATCGACGGCGTGGTGGCGCTCAAGGGCGACAAACTAGCCGCCGCCGGCGTCAACTTCAACGAACTGGATTCGGCAGGTCTGCTACGTGTCATCGGCCAGATCAATGCCCAGATCGTGAGCGAACCCAGTCCGTCCGCTGCGGATCGCACGCTCTATCCCGGCACGGTCGCCAATCCGCATCGCGCGAACCTCACCCGGGAAGTGGACCTGCTGGCGAACAAAGTGGAGGCCGGCGCGCGCTTCGCGATCACGCAACCGATTTTCGATAGTGAACAGGCGCTGCGATTCCTCGATGCGATTCGCCATCTGCCGATTTCACCGGTCGTCGGCCTGCTGCCGATCAAGCGTGCGGCGATGGCGCGGTATCTGACGAGTAATGTACGCGAGTTGAAGCACGTCGCGGATTTTTTGCACAGCTACGAAGGCCTGCCGGACGAGCAGGTGCGGCGGTTAACCATCGCGCACAATCTCAAGCTGATCGAACTGCTGAGACCGCATGTTGCGGGCTTTGTGATCATGAGCGGCGGCGGCCCATCGCTCGCGATTCAGCTTGCGATCGCAGCCGCCCGCAATCAGACGCCCATGGCTCCGGGCAAGTTCAGCGGCGCACAGCAGCGCGAGCCCTAATCGGCGGCCTGTACGTCAGCCGCCGAGAAATTCCAGTTGTAGTCGATTAAACGTCTCGGGGTCTTCGAACTGTGGCCAGTGGCCGCAATTCTTCATCACTTCGAGCCGGGCGTTTGGGATCAACGTCGCGAAGCGCTCTCCGACCGAAACCGGCGCGGTCGGATCGTGATCGGTCCAGACCACGAGAGTCGGCGCGGGAATCTTTTTCAAATCATCCTCGTTCAACATATTACGCTTGCGGATATCCATCTTCTGGAGACACAGGATGTTCTCCATCGTCCGCTCGAATCCCGGCTGGGTATAGATTCCATAGCGCATCTCGACCAGATCGTCGGACACGTGCCGTGGATCGTGCATCAGAAACTCCAGCCGCTTGCGCACCGAATCGCGATTAGCGCTGCGCACCGCGTTGATGCTCAGGGTATAAATGCGATCCATCACCGCGGGATCGGCGGTCAAACCGCCGGCGGTATTCAATATCAGTTTATTAACCCGTGACGGATGATTGATCGCAAAACTTGCCGCCACCCAGCCGCCCAACGATTCACCCGAGATGTGCGCGCGCTCGATTTGCAGTGCGTCGCAGACCTGAAGCAGATGATGAACGTAATCCTTCATCTCGTAAGGACGGTCCGGCTTATCGGAATAACCATGGCCAACCATGTCGATGGCGAAGACCCGGAATTTTTCCGCGTGGGGCAGAATATTCTTTACGAAAGCTTCGAGATGGCCACCGGTGCCGTGCAGGAAAATCAACGGCGCTCCCGATTTTCCGGCGCTCAGCACGCGGGTCCGCACGCTGCCGGCCTTGATATATCCGAGCGAAAATTCACCACTGGCGAGTTCTGTCCACAACGGCATTCTTCAAGTTCCTCTTTAACTTCGACGGGCTGACGCGGCCAATCTTCACTGAAGCTTCGGCGGCTTGCGCCATCGGACGAACGAAATAACCTTATCTCCCGAGACTGTAACAATGGGTGGCGTTCTCACCGATGATGCGGCGCTGGCTTTCCTCGGGCAGCGCTTCGCAATGCTCGCGCAGTTCGCTCACCACGCCGGGGTAGGTGCAGTCGAAGTGGGGATAATCCGAGGCCCACATCAGGATTTTATCGGTTCCGGTTATCGCCGCGATTTTGAGCGCCACATCCTCCGGCTCGCACGAGCAGAAGCATTGGCGCTCGAAGTATTCGCTGGGCTTCATTTTCATCGCCGGGACCATGTGCGGCAGTTTCTCGAAAAACTCGTCCATCCGGTCGAGCCAATACGGCACCCAGGCGCCACCGGCTTCTAAAAACGCCACCCGCAGGCGCGGGTACTTTTCCAATACTCCGCCGCAGATCAGATCCATGCATGCAAGCTGCTGCTCCATCGGATGCGAGATCATCATGCGCCGGAAAAAGTCCTGATAGCGATCGAACCCGACCGTCGGCATATCGCCGCCGACTCCGCCATGCACCGCGATCGCGCAATTCAGCTCCTGCGCCTGCGCCCAGAATGGATCGTAAGCCGGATCGTTGAAGTGCCGATCGTTGTGTGGATTGGGCCGGACCAGTACCGCCTTGACGCCGTGTTCCTTCACCACCCGGCGCATTTCAACTATCGCTTCGCCCACGTCCTGAAGTGGAACCGGAGCGGCATTGAACAGCCGATCGGGATACGGCCGGCAGAAATCCGCCATCCAGTTGTTGTAACCGCGGCAGGCGGCGGCGGCCAATTTTGGATCTTTGACCGAGGCATAGGTCACACCGATCGACGGAAACAGGATGGACACGTCGATTCCTTCGCCATCCATATCCTTAATTCGGGCGTGCGGATCGTAGCTTCCCGGACGCAGGTCCTCCCATGCGAGCCGGCGCGCGCGCTGCGGATCGCTAAGTCCACCGGGCAGGCACATAGCCGCGATCGGGTAAGCGCCGCCGCTGCTGCGCCCCATCTTCACGTCGTCGATCATGATGCGATCGATGCCATCCGCATCCCTGGCCACCCGCGGCACCCGTGAGCGGAACTCCGGCTCGGTATATTCCTCCCACACCGCCCGCGGTTCCCCGATATGTCCGTCCGCATCGATGACCCTGGTCGCGTTTGTCATAGGCCAACGCCTCCCGTCTGGCTGATATCGCGATGCTATGCGGCATCGCAAAAATTAACAAATGTTTTTCGACTGCTCCGCACCGTCGAGATCGTAAGCTAGCGGATGGTTTTCGGGCACGATACGGCTGGCGAACAGCGTGAAGCATCCGGGACAGAAAAATTGCCGGAACAACACGCGATCGTCGATAAAGCGCCATGGCTCGGTAAAGATCTGCGGCCCGGCGGCGCGCGGTTCGCTCTCGAGCATCGCCAGGTGCGGCAGATATGCCTCATCACTTTGGCAGATGGTCTGATCGCAATGGCGGCAGCACAGAAATTTTCCCGTGTGGGTGGTGACCTCGACCAGATTGTCGTTCAAGCGGACGCCCTGCGATCCGGCCGCTTTATCCTGCTGTGCGGCGGCTCCGTCCTGCGCCGGTTTCGCATGCTCCTTGCGTACAGCCCGGATGCGGGCGCGTTCGGCGCCGGTGGCCACCTGGTCAACCTTGATCCCCTCGCGCAGCACCACCCCGTAAATTTCGCGCGCCACTTCATGCGATACGCGCAATTCGGCTACATCGTGGGCGACCGAGTTCGGATCGCGCAGCAGCGGGTCGCCCCATCCGCCACCCGACTGCCAATAGACATAGTGCACGTCGGATGGATCCAGATGCGATTCCTTTTCCGACGGATGATACTCGACGGTTCCAGCAATTTCGTCGAGCCGCGAGGGGATCGTTCCGCCTAGCAGAATTTCGCGGGCATTCGCCCCGCGAATCGTCACGTCCATCTGATTATTGCCGGGATAGCCGCCATGCAGCCCCACGTTCATGTTCACCGCCTTGCCCGATCCGGATACCACCAGATGCATCGGAACTTCGGTGCCATGCGGTATCAGGCAAAGCGAAGCCGACATGCCGCCGCGAAACTTGCCGGGCCCGGCTGAATCGGTTTCCTCGCGCCGCCACAGATAAAGCAGCGGGGTCATGAACTCGACCATCTCGACGTCGGGCACGCGGCCCATCACGATCCCAAGCACGCCTCCGGTATCTACGCCATCTGACTCGGCGCGCGCGCCCAATCCGCCCGCCATCGGATCCATCAGCACCGTGACAAAGGGCTTGCGGTACTGATCGATTCCGGACAGCACCGCGAGCGACCAGGTGCCAGCGCAACCCGCGAGCGCGCTTTTGCGATGCTCGCTATGTGCGTTAAGCATTTTGGACAGACACTCGACCACCGCATTGCTGGTGGCCCATCCGGAGGCCACCGAGGCTTTCGATACGCCGGCCGGAAAGGTCGCATTGTTCAGCGTGCCTTCTTCGCTGATCACGTCGAAACAGCGCATCAGACCGCCCGCCGCCCATGGTATGTCGCCGCACAGTATAGGCAGCGCGCCCCACAGGATTCCGCCATGAAGTCCGCTATGGGTGCAGTTGATAAGCCCCTCGACCTGCGGATCGGTGCCGCGAAAATCGAAGGTCAGATGGTCGGTGCGCTTGCTCAGAGTAAGAACAATTTTGTACAGGCCACGATCCCCTTCGCGGGCCTCTTCCTGATAGGCGACCGCCTTCCATACGCCGTCGGGTAGCGCACGCAGCTTGCTTCGCACGCGGCGTTCGGTATCGTCCATCATGCGCTTCATCACGGCTTTCACGATGTCGGGGCCATATTTCCTGATCAGTGCGAGCAGCCGCTCCTGAGCGAAGTTGTTGGCCCCAATCTGGGCGCGAAGGTCGAGCGCGACCAGCCGCGGAGTGCGCGAACGGCGCAGGTAAACATCCTCGATGTCGCGTTGGATCCGATTACCGCGCACGATCTTGACTGGTGGAGTGGGCAGCGATTCCCAGAATACGTTCAAGGCCCTTGGCGTCCAGCTTCCGGGCGCGACGCCGCCTACATCGAGTTGATGCGTCGCCGCCGAAGTCCAGGCGAACAGTTGCCCCTCCCAAAACAACGGGGCATAAACCGCGACGTCGTTTTGATGTAGTCCGCCGCCGACCCAGGGATCGTTACAGAGGAACATATCGCCCTCTTCTATCCCCGGGTTTTCGGCGCGATTCTCCAGCGTCCATTTGATTGCGCGATCGAGAGCCACACCGAGCCCAACGTTGTATGGCCCAATCCCAACCGGGTCGCCAACTTCATCGGTGAGCACGAAATTGAAATCGTTCGCATCGGTAACCACGATCGAACCCGACATGTGCTTGATGGCGTCGCCCATATCCTGGGTCGTCATCCACAGTCGATGCCGGATTACTTCGTAGGTCAGCGGATCGATGCCTTCGGCAACGCTGTCCGCCACGCCATGCAGGTTGACCACGTGCGAAACTTTTTCGCGCACGGTCGAAGCGGAATTGCCCTTGTAAGCAAAGATCTCGGAACCGGGAATGGTAACAGCCATCGGACGCTCCTGGTCTCAATCGATGCAGGTTATAGCAGCGCCTGCGCTGACCTGTCGACTGAGACCGGGAGAGCTTCAACCGCGAGCGGCTTCCAATCCGATCACGCGAGCTTTCGCGCGGGTTATCATGCGAAATTGACCGCCGCTGCGAATCTCCAGATCGGGATGACGATGCGCATCGAATTCACGCAGAGTTCGCTCCAGAGATGCAGGCAGATAAACTCCCCAACCGTCCAAAACTTCTTCCGGGCTCGCCACCTTCCAGGCTCTGGCCAGAGTCACGGCTTTCCGTTGATGCGGGACGACGGCGAAGTACCGGCCCTCGTACTCTTCATTAATCGCAATCCCGAGCGATTTCGAAACAAAGCATCCGTTCGATTTTTCCGCGATTCCCCGCGGTAGTAAGTCGATACGCGCCATCCGCAGCGCAGAACGAGCCTGATTGATGAGCTTCAACAGATTTTTATCCAGCCGTAAATTTGAGCGATGCATCCCCACCCCCGGTGGCGCCAGAGTGTATTCCGTCGAGAATGTATTTCGTCACACGCAGCGAGACTTTGCTGCGTTTCCCGTTTCCCCCAGATGATGGTCGTTAGTAGCACCGGTGAGTGATTCAAAACCAGCGAAGTTTGTTTCGTTCGTTACATCGATGTGAATTACGTCGAGCGCTGCAACCGGCTTATTCACAGCTCGTAACCGAGAACCGGATGCTTCGAATTAGATAGGGATTGGCGGAAGACGGCGAAAGCGGGAATGCGGCAAGCGCGGTTCGGAGAAGTTTAAAGCTATCTCTTCACTTCAACACTGATCGGTCCGCGCTTCTCGACCACTTCCACCATCACCCCGCCACGCGATGCGCGCCGCAAAACCAGCGACACGGAACCCGGCCCCACCTGCAGATCTTCAATCCGCAACCATTCGAGCCACGGCGGAATTTCCGGCGAATCGATCACCACCCGATGCTCGAAGCCCATCACCTGCAACCCCAGCACCGCCTGGAGCATCATAAATACGCTTGCCGCCGACCACGCCTGCGGATAACAAGCGACCGGATAGGGCACCGGTCCAAGCCGTTGCTCGCGTGTGAAACCACAAAACAATTCGGGCAGGCTGGCGGTTTCGAGCTGACAGGCGGCGTGAAACATTCCTTCTAGTATCCGGCAGGCTTGGGCGCGCCGACCGTAACGGCCGAGTCCAAATGCTGCAATCGCGTTATCGTGCGGCCATACCGAACCGTTGTGATAGCTCATGGGATTGTAGCGCCGTTCGCTCTGCCCGAGCGTGCGCACACCCCAGCCGCTGAACATCTCATCGGCCATAAGATGATCCGACAACGCCCCGGCCTGATCGCCGTCCAGCAGCCCGGTCGCCAGACAATGTGCGGCATTGGAGGTCATCACGCGGCACGGTTGCTTGTCGCCGTCCAGCGCGAGCGCCACGGTGCCCAGATCGTCAAGCCAGAAATCCCGCGTGAAAGCTCCGCGCAGCGCGATCGCACGTTCGGCCAGTCGCCCGGCCATCTCGCCAAAGCCCAGGCGTGCGGCTACATCGGCGATACTGGTATAGGCGGCATAGACATAGCCCTGCACCTCACACAGCGCGATCGGTGGACGCGCCAGGCGGCCATCGGCATGCGACACCGCGTCAGAGGAATCCTTCCAACCCTGATTCGCCAATCCATGCTGCGTTTCGCGAATGTATTCGACATAGCCGTCGCCGTCGCGATCGCCCCAGCGCTCGATCCACTGCAAAGCGCTCTCCACCGCCGGCCACAGTTCCCGGGCCAGATCCAGATTACCGGTGGTCGCGACCCATCGCCCCAGCAACCACAGGAACAACGGGGTCGAATCGACACTGCCATAGTAGCGGGCGAAAGGTACCTCGCCGGTCGCCGCCATTTCGCCGCCGCGGATTTCGTGGACGATTTTCCCCGGTTGCTCGTCGCGTGCGCCTTCGTTCCGCATACCGCGCAAACCCGCGAGCGTACGCAAGGTGCGCGCGGCAATCTCAGGATTGAACGGCAATAGCGACATCATCGTGATCAGGCTGTCGCGCCCGAACAGAGTGGCGAACCATGGAATTCCCGCCATGATGAAATTGCCGTTTGCGCTGCGCGAAACAATTTCAGTCAGGTCGGCGGCCGATCGCTTGAGCATCGAGTCGAACAGTTCGTTGCTGGCGCTGATACGGGCCCAGCCGCTGCGCGCCCGGGCGATCTCCGAACGGCGCAGTTCCACCGCCTGGTCGAAGCTGGCCGGAGTCTTGCGGCGGCGGCGCGCAAGTTCGCGCTCGGAACCGCCGACGATCCGCATTTCCAGCTCGGCGCTTTCGTCCGGACCTAGATTCAGCACGAAGGCCGCGCGCCCATTGCTGAGCGCACGCGGCGCGCTATCGAAATGAATTTCGGTGAAGCGGCTGATCTTGTCCAATCCGTGATACTCGAAACGGACAGTATTGTTTTGAATCTCAGGTTCTAGTATCTCGCCCCGGCGTTCGCGTTTTACACCGCGCACCTCGAAGACATCGGCGAAATCGACGTTGAAAAACAGATCGATCGGAACACTGATCGGCGCGGCGGCGTAATTACGCAATTTGATCCGGTGAAACAGGACGGAATCGACCAACGACCAGCCGCGCTCCACCTGAATCATGTCGCGTGGCAGCGAGATCTCGCCATCCGATCCCAAATCCGGATTAGTAAGATTGATACGCAACTGCGCTCGATCGTCGCTCAAGAAAGAATTCAGGTAGTACGGCACCTTACCTGCGATTCGCAGTTCGAAGCGGCTGAGATACCGCGTATCTGCATGAAAAAACCCGAGCGCCTCCAGCGGCGATTCGATGATACAACCGCCTACGTCGAACACCGCAAAACTTTGGCCACTGGCCAGCACACGGACTTTGCGGCGGGAGGCCAGCGAGGAGGCCAGGATATAAAAATCCGACCCGACTTTAACCACGCTGCGCGCGTCGCCATCGCCGTTATTACTATGCCCACGGCCATTGGCAACCGAATTTAAATCGCCTGGTTTCACGAAACGGATTCCGATCTCTTTGCCACCGGCAAGCCCGCCGCCAGCGGCCGATGAACCAGCCCCGGAACTTCGGACGGACGCTTATATTGTTCGATCAGATGCCGGTAAACCTGCTCGTAATGATCGCACATGGTCTCGGCGGTATATCGCCGCTCAAATTCGCGGCGGCACGCTGCGCGCGACAATTTCTCGATCTTCCTGACCGCGCCAACCATCTCTTCGACTTCTCCCGCAATGATGCCCGTCACTCCGGGCGTAATCACTTCGGGGATTGAACCGCAGGGACGCGCCAGCACCGGAGTTCCGCAGGCCATCGCTTCGATCATTGCAAGCCCGAACGGCTCGGGCCAGTCGACCGTGAACATCAACGCAATCGCATTACCCAGAAAATCGCTCTTTTCATCCTCAGAGATTTCACCCACAAATTCCACGTCCGGCGGTGCGATTCGGGGTTTGATGATGGTTTCGAAGTACTCGCGATCGAGGGCATCGACCTTGGCCGCAATCTTCAGCGGAATGCCCAAACGGCGCGCCACTTCAATCGCCAGGTCGGGCCGCTTCTCCGGCGAAATCCGGCCGAGAAAGGCAAGATATTTTCCCGGCCCCGCACTGAACCGCAGCAGGTTACGCGGCAAGCCATGATAGACCGTAGCCACCCAGTTCATGAACGGCAGTGGCCTGCGCTGAGCATCGCTGATGGACACCAGCGGTACCGTCGGATATCTGCTGTACACCGGCCGCAGATCCTCGATGTTAAGCCGCCCATGAATCGTCGTCACGGTCGGAATAGTACTCAGTCGGGCAAAGGGGAAACTCCAGTAGTCAATATGGGAATGGATAATATCGAAACGTTCGCGTGCGCCCTCATACACATCGCTTAGCATCGGCAATTGTAAAAACCCGCCAAGCTCTGCTTTCCCGGCCAGGCGCAACGCCTGCGGACAGCCTGGGGACAGCCGGGCCGCGCTTTGCGAATCGCCGGAGGCAAAAAGCGTCACGTCGTGGCCCCGCCGGACCAGTTCCTCGGTGATGTAGGAAACCACACGCTCCGTGCCGCCATACAACCTGGGCGGAATTCGCTCGAACAACGGCGCTACTTGCGCGATCCGCAAATAGCGGCCGTCTCGCACCGGCGACTGGATTTCCTGCTGATGCATCGATACACCATCCCGCTGAACGGAAGCTACGATTTACCGAATTTGAGTGAGATTACATGTTCGATGATGGCTGAGCGCGCGCGCCAGCGAAAGCTTTTTCCTCTGAAAAATTCACAGTTTTCCGCGGAGCAGCATCGGATTGCAGCTTTGGAATCATCCGAAACAAAGCAGCATTACTAACAAGGCGACTACATTGATTAAGCCCAATAATGAAATAGTTGTGGCTAAATGCTTCGCTCGCACAACGAAAGATAAATAAATCACCTTCCGCTTGCCTCTATGTATTTGGCATCGCGCTGAAAATTAGATCGGCGCTTAATCGAAATGATTGACTGACGGATGTCTAGAGGCGATCGAGAGGGCTATTGCAGCTTCTCGCGGATCAATTCCAGTTCCCGGCGGACCTCGTGAAACGTACGGCGAAACGCCTCGACCTCGGTACCGGTTGAAGCCCCGTTGGTATTGGTATTGGCCTGCACTCGATTGTTGATTTTGCGCCGCGCAGTGGCCGGGCCGCCTTTAAGCGCGGCTTCGAGACCTTTTTCGCGGATGTACTTTTTCGCGCCTTCGATCGTGAAGCGTTCTTTGTGCAGCAGACGCTTGACCGCCTTGAGCGTCTCGATGTCTTTTTCGAGATAGTAACGATGCCCTGACTGGGTGTGGTGCGGCTTCAAAAATGAAAACTGGGTTTCCCAGAAGCGCAACACGAACGGCGCGACGCCCACCATTTTCGCTGCCTCGCCGATCTTGAGCGTCTTGCCGCCGTCCGAAACCGGCGCCGTCCTGGACTTGCCGGTGCCTCGCGACCCGCTACCTGACGAGGAACTCATGATTGCGCTTTGGTGCCGTTGGCGACCATCTCTTTCAATACCTGGCTGGGTTTGAAGGATAGCACGCGGCGGCGCTCGATAATGATAGGATCGCCGGTTTGCGGATTACGCCCACGGCGCGCGCGTTTGTGGTTCACATTGAAAGTGCCGAAGCCGGAAATTTTTACTTTCTCGCCCCGGCGCAGACTGTCGCGGATAATACCGAGAACAGCCTGCACCACTTCGCTGGCTTCCTTCTTGGAGGAGCCAGTCCGCTCGCAGATTAAATCCACGAGTTCGACTTTGGTCATCCCTTGAGGCGTACCGTCCCCCAACTCCCGAGTCGCCAGTCTAATGCCGCAGCTCGGCTCCCAAGCCCACCCGCACGCGCTCGATCAATTCAGCGTGCGCGCGGTTAACCTCGCTATCGGTCAGTGTGCGATCTCTGGCCCGATAAAGACATGCGATCCCCACGCTCTTCCTGCCCGTCGGCAGTGAACCACCTTCGTATACGTCAAACAGCCTGACACTCTCAAGCAGATTCGACGATGACTCCCGTATTGTCTTCAGCACTTTATCCGCAGGCAGCGCCTGTTCCACCACCAGTGCGAGGTCCCGCCGGACGGCCGGGAAGCGCGGCGGCAGCTCGACTCTTCGACCTTTGGCTGCCGCGTAAGCCAGGATCGCGGTCAAGTCGAGCTCGAATATTACGCATGGCGTTGCAAGTTCGAGGTGGCTGGCGGCGCGGGGGTGGAGCTCGCCGAGATAGCCAATTTGCCTCTCCTCGATCGAAATTGCGGCGGATTTACCGGGATGGAGGAACGCCAGCGAGGTAGCGCCGGGCGCCACAAAAGATCGGGGCGCAAGGCCTGGAATCGACTCCAGGTAGCTCTCCACGATCCCTTTGATCATGAAAAAATCGGCTGAAATACTCTCCCGTCCAATGGTACCCATGGCGTACTCGCCATAACCGATTCCCGCAATTCGCTCGAATTCGGCGGCCTGTTCGCCGTCCATCGCGAAAACCCGACCGATCTCAAACCCGTGAAATGCTCCCGCCTGCCGATTCAGATTGAAGCGCAGCGCGGTCACCAGACCCGGGATCAGGCTGCAGCGCAGTTCGCTCAGTTCGGCCGAGATTGGATTGGCGACTCGCACCGGCTTTCCGGTTCCGATACCGGGGTAGGCCTGATTATCGTCCGATGCGACGAACGCAATCGACTTGATTTCCGTGAGCCCGCACCCGAGCATCACCTCGCGCGATGCTCTCGCAAAAATACGCGACGGATCTTCCGCGGCCGGCGCGGCCGAACGGCGATCGGGAGCGGCCGCCGGAATCTCTTCGAGTCCATTCAGGCGCGCCACCTCCTCGGCCAAATCGGCGGGTTCGTTGAGGTCCGGACGGAACGACGGCGGCGCCACGATCAGTTTGCCTTTGCCGCCGCTGGTGACCCAGGCCCCCAGCGATTTAAGCCGGCGGCTCACTTCAGCAGTTGGCAATTCGACTCCAAGCAGCGATCCGATAGCACCCGGCTCCAGCACAATCTCGCGTGGCGGGGCGGGCCGCGCGTCGACATCGACTATCGGCCCCGCCTCGCGGCCGCCAGCGATCTTGCGGATGATTTCAGCGGCCATATACAGCGCCCGCACCTGGCCCTCGCGATCGATTCCGCGCTCGAACCGATAGCTGGCCTCGCTGCGCAAAGCGAGTCGCCTACCGGTGCGCGCCACCGTCATCGGTTCGAAATACGCGCTTTCGAGCAGGATCGTGTTGGTCTCGGCGCCCACCTCTGAGTTGCCGCCGCCCATCACGCCCGCGATCGCAACCGGCTTTTCGGCATCGGCGATCACCAGATCGTCAGGCATCAGCGCGCGCTGGATACCGTCGAGCGTGGTTATCTCGCGATCGTTTCCGGCGCGCCGCACGATAATCTTCCCACCCGCCAGCTTTCCATAATCGAAGGCATGCAACGGCTGTCCCAACGCCAGCATCACGTAGTTGGTAGTATCAACCACGTTGTTGATCGGCCGCATCCCGGCCAGCTCTAAACGCCGCCTCATCCAAATTGGCGAGGGTCCGATTTTCACCGCGGCCATCGGCAGCGCCGCATAGCGCGGGCATAGATCGGGAGCGTCGATTCCGACGGCGATCGTAACCTGATCGCTGCCTGGCTTGAGCGCTTTGCCCGGTCGCAGCCGTATCTCCTTGAGTTTCACACCGAACAACGCCGCCACTTCGCGCGCCAGTCCCAGCACCGAAAGACAATCGCCACGATTGGGCGTAATCGCAATCTCGAGCACCGTATCATCAAGATAAAGCGCCGAGGCCAAATCGGCTCCCGATTCGCCTTCATCAAGTTCGAGAATTCCCTGGTGCTCCTGCGAAAGACCCAGCTCGCGCTCCGAACAAAGCATCCCGTCCGACTTAATGCCGCGAATCACCGCGGCTTGCAGCGGCGGCGCCTGCTCGATTGCCTCGACTCCGCCCTGCCCATGGACGCCGGACATCAGGCGCGAACCTAAACGCGCATAGGCCGTGATCATTCCGGCGCGCACGTTGGGGGCGCCGCAAACCACGCTGAAGCGGCCGACCGGGCCGGCCTCGACCTCGCACAAACTCAAGCGATCGGCGTTGGGATGGCGCTCGGTTTTGAGCACCCGCGCCACCACCACGTCCGAGAATGCCGGACGAACACGCGCAATGTTTTCGACCTCGACACCCGCCACCGTCAGGCGCCGGCAGATTTCTTCCACCTCCGCCTCGACCGTGACGAATTCGGCCAGCCAGCTCAGTGGCAGCTTCATGCAAACCTTTCGTTGGAGGCCGGAAACTGGCCGAGAAAGCGCACATCGTTTTCAAAAAACAGCCGCATGTCCTCGACCCCCAGCCTGAGCAGCGCGGTACGATCGACGCCCAGGCCAAAAGCGAAGCCCTGATATTCAGCGGGGTCGTAGCCTACGGCGCGCAGTACGTTGGGATGGATCATTCCCGATCCCAAAATCTCGGTCCATCCGCTGTGCTTGCAGATGCGGCATCCTTTGCCGCCGCACAACAGGCAGGAGATATCCACTTCGGCGCTGGGTTCGGTAAAGGGAAAAAAGCTGGCGCGAAAGCGCACGGCGGTGTCGGAGCCGAAGAATGCACGCAAAAATTCCGTCAGCACACCCTTTAGATGAGCCATCGTGATACGGCCCGCGCGGTCGACCATGAAACCTTCGATTTGGCTGAACATCGGCGAGGCCCGCACCGACAGTTCATCACGCCGGTAGCAATTACCCGGGCATACGATAGCCAGCGGCGGACGCCTTTGTTCCATCACCCGTATCTGCCCATTGGAGGTATGGGTGCGCAGCAGCAGGCCGCCACCAAGAAAAAACGTATCCTGCATCTCGCGGGCGGGATGGTCGGGCGGAAAATTGAGCGCGGCAAAATTGTGAAAGTCGTCTTCGATATCGCGCGTTGCAACAATCTCGAAGCCCATTGCATTGAAGATTCGCAGCATGTTCTCGATCGTGAGGGTGATCGGATGCAGATGGCCGCGTGGGATTTTAGCGCCAGGCAAGGTCACATCGAGGCGTGCTTCAGTGAGCGACCGTTCCAGCGCCGCCTCCTTCAGCTTGCCCTGCAGCGCTTCGATGCGCGCTTCGAGCTCAGTCTTGATCTGGTTGACGAGCTGGCCGATCGCCGGACGTTCCTGCGCTGGCACCTCGCGCATTCCGCGCATGATCTCGGTCAGTTCACCCGCGCGGCCAAGCACGCGTACACGCACATCTTCGATCGCCGATTCGGTGGCCTCGGCGGCCAACTCGGCCAGCGCCCGGGAGCGAATCTGTTCTAATTGCTCTCTCATGAATCAAAGAAAAACCATGTGGAAACTACCACATGGTCTCGCGACTTGGCAGGCGATCGTAAAAAGAATTTTCACCGCCTAACCCTCGATCTCTTCATTCCCCCCGGAGCGAAAAGATTAAGGGCGAAAGCCAGTTCTTATGCTGGATGTTATGAACCTGTACCTCGAATTCCCTGAGCTTCCCCGGTTGACGCCCGCTGAGCGCCGCGGCAGCCGGAATTCAGGCGGCAAGGCCCAACGCGTTTTTCGCAGTGCGAACCAGTTCGCTGAACAACGTATCGCGCTCCATCGCGAGCAGCGCCAGCTGTTTACGATCGAGGTCGACGCCCGCCTTCTTGAGCCCATCGATAAAGCGGCTGTAGGAGAGGCCATGCTCGCGCGTAAGCGCATTGATTCGCGCTATCCAGAGGGCGCGGAATTCGCGCTTCTTCTGCTTGCGATCGCGATAGGCGTAAGTCAGGCCCTTCTCGAACGTATTGCGAGCTTGACGGTAGAGCTTGCGACCACCGACGTAGCCGGCGGCCAGCTTAAGCTGGCGCTTGTGACGACGGCGGCTTTTAAAACCACCTTTAACGCGAGGCATCGGGGAAAGCGTCCTTTTTTAAAATTAACCGATTGATAAAGCCGTTGTTTAGGATGCCACCCTGCGCTCAGGCGACCATCAAGCGCATCCACGCTGGCAAACGGTCAGCATAGTAGCGGATTCTGCACGCCGGATCATCAGGGCTGCTGGAATTAAGTCATTTAAACGGAACCAGCGCCTTGATCCGCCGCGCGTCGGTGCCCACGATCACGCCGGGAGCCCGCAAATGGCGCTTGCGCGCGCGGCTTTTGCTGGACAGCAGATGGCGCAAATAGGCGCGTTTGTGCTTGACCTTGCCGGTCTTGGTTACGTCAAAGCGCTTGGCCGCGCTGCGATTGGTCTTAAGCTTAGGCATTAGGCTTTCCTGTCTCGCAATTCTAGCGCGGCGTCAACAGCACCGACATATTGCGCCCTTCCATCCGAGCCGAGCCCTCAGGCTGCGCAATATCCTGCACTTGTTCGAGAATTCGCTGAATCAGCGTTCTTCCCAATTCGGGATGAGTAATCTCCCGGCCGCGAAACCAGATGGAGAGCTTAACACGCTGACCTTCGCCGACAAAGCGCCGAATGTGCTTAACCTTGAATTCGACGTCGTGTTTCTCGGTTCGCGCACCCATCTTTACCTCTTTGATCGAGCTGGCGGTGGCGCCGCGGCGCGAATCATGGGTTTTCTTCTTTTGCGCGTAACGATATTTGTCGAAGTCGGTAATTCGGCATACCGGCGGCTGCGCGCCCGGCGCAACCTCGACCAGATCAAGTCCGCGGGTTTCCGCCAGCCGGATCGCATCGCGGACGTTCATGATCCCTGCCTGCTGACCATCGACGTCGATTACGCGCACCTCGGGCGCGCGAATCAGCGCGTTGGTTTTGATCGCCGGTTCCCTCGATGGTGGGGTTCTGAAATCTCTACGAATATGACACCTCCTGTATGAGCGGCATCGGCGCGAAGACCGGATGCTCCATTGCTTCTATTATCATCAATCTCACCACGGAAAGGGCCTCACGAAGGAACCGGTTCCGCTTTCAGTTTTTCCATCAGTTCGCTCAGCGGCATGGCCTGGCTTTTCTCCCCGCGCAGGATGCGCAGCGAAACCGATCGCGACTCGGCTTCGCGTTCGCCCACCACCGCCATGTAGGGAACCTTGGCGAGCTCCGCCTCGCGCACCTTAAAACCGAGCTTCTCGTTGCGCAGGTCGGCGCTGGCGCGAAAGCCGTCACGCTTCAGCATCCCGGCAATTTCGCCTGCATAGTCTTCGACTTTTTCACTAAGCGAAAGCACCCGCACCTGTTCGGAAGCGAGCCAGAAAGGCAGCACGCCGCCGGTATGTTCAAGCAGCACCCCGATGAAACGTTCAAGCGACCCCAGGATGGCGCGATGGATCATCACTGGCCGCGCTTGGAGGCCGGCGCTGGTGGTGAACTCGAGATCGAATCGTTCGGGCATGTTGAAATCTAGTTGGATGGTCGCGAGTTGCCAGCGCCGCTTGAGCGCGTCAGGCACATTGATCTCAATTTTTGGGCCGTAAAACGCACCCTCGCCGGGATTGATCTCGTAGGCCAGTCCACCGCGTTCCAACGCCCGTCCGAGGGTGGCCTCGGTTTCGCGCCACATCCGCTCTTCGCCCATATGCTTTTCGGGCATGGTCGCGAGCTTCGCCTCCATCTGCTCGAAGCCCAGCGCATGGTATACGTCGCGCACCATCCGCAGGTTCAGATCGATTTCAGCCTCGACCTGTTCGGGCGTGCAAAAGATATGCGCGTCGTCCTGCGACATCGCACGTACGCGGGTAAGTCCATGCAGCGTGCCCGATCGTTCGGCGCGATGGAGCCGGCCGAAGTCGGCAATTCGCAGCGGTAAATCGCGATAGGAGCGCTTCTCGGCCCGATAAATAAACGTATGGCCGGGACAATTCATCGGCTTGAACGCGTAATCCAGATCGCCGCCGCGATTCTCGCCGTCGGTGGTCAGAAACATGTTCTCGCGAAAATTTTCCCAATGGCCGGAGGTATGCCACAGCTCGTTTTTGTAAAGCTGCGGCGTGACCACCTCTTCGAAGCCATAGCGCTGATACAGCCGGCGCATGTACTCGATCAACTGATTGTAGATGATCGCGCCTTTGGGCAGGAAAAATGGCGAACCTGGCGCGATCGGATCGAAGATAAACAATCCCATCTCGCGGCCCAGCTTGCGATGGTCGCGGGCGCGCGCCAGTTCGATCAACCGCAGATGTTCTTCCAGCGCCTCCTTGCTGGCAAACGCGGTGCCGTAAATGCGCGAGAGCATCGGATTGCGCTCGTCTCCGCGCCAGTAAGCGCCCGCCACGCCGGTCAGCTTGAACGCGCGCAGATAGCCGGTGGCGGGGACGTGCGGCCCTCGGCATAAATCGAGCCACTCGCCCTGGCCATAGAGCGAAACATTCTCTTCAGGGATGCTCTCGACGATCTGGACCTTGTAATCCTCGCCCATCGCGCGGAACCGTTCGATCGCCGCCGCGCGCGGCTCTTCGCTGCGCTCCACCCGCAAATTCGCCTTCGCGAGTTCGCGCATTTTGGCTTCGATCTTCGGCAGATCCTCTACTGTAAATGGGCGTGCGGGCGCGAAGTCATAAAAAAAGCCGTCCTCAATCACCGGACCGATTGTGACCTGGGTGCCGGGATAAAGGCTTTGCACCGCCTGCGCCATCAGGTGGGCGGTTGAATGACGGATCACTTCCAGCCCTGCCGGACTGTCCGCCGAAATCAATTCCACTTCAGCGTCGGATTCAATCTGGCGGCTCAGATCGACCATCCGGCCGTTCAAGCGGGCGGCGACGAAATCCCGACGGCGAGCGCCGTCGAGCAGCTCGTATACACGCGCGCCGCGAGCAACGGCTCGGCGATCGCCTCCGATTGTCACGCTGACTTCGGAGTTCATTCAGGAACGGACGCGAGTATCACGAGTGTTTAATCATTGGCCAGGCAAGCATATTGGTAGGCACGGGCGGGATTGAACCGCCGACCCCTTCCGTGTCAGGGAAGTGCTCTCCCGCTGAGCTACGTGCCTTCGAATCCAGTTTCATCTTTATCCACAAGCCATTGAAGCGGTAACAAAAATCGTGCGCGCGGGCAACCGACACGATGCCGTAAGCCCTTCCATTTCAGCGCATAACCCAACGGCTCGGCCGCCGGAAGGACCATTATAAAATTTTATCGGGCTACAACGATATAAAACCAGCGCCGAATTCAGTGCGGTCGGGCTAGGCGGCGCGCCGGCGCTCGGCTCTGATGGAAACATCGGTGGCTGATCGAAATCGAGCGCGTCACAATCCGCCACGCTCAGGAGCGGCAATGCAGAATTTCAACTTTTATCATGTAAGTCTGGTGCAGATCGCGGTCGTACTGGTCCTGGTGGGTTTGGTGTTGTGGCTGATCAATACCTATATACCAATGGCCGGCGGCATCAAGAGCCTGCTCAATATCGTAGTTTTCGTCGTGATTCTGATTTGGCTGCTACGGATTTTCGGCCTGATCGGCAATCTGCCCGGCGTCCACATCCCGCCACTGAATTAGGCGATAGCCGATCCCTTCCGCGCCGCGCCCGATATTTGGCCCGCTAGCGGGAGTCCACCGATTTGCTAAGCTGTGCGCCGCCGGGCAGGCGCCATGGACCGCGAACGAATAATAAATCTGTTCTTTTTTGGCTTTCTGGCCCTGATCGCATTCGAGCTGTACCAGGTACTCGAACCATTTCTGGTGCCGATCGCCTGGGCAATCCTGCTCGCCTTTATTGTACATCCGCTGTTCGAGCGCCTGACCGAAGCGATCAGGAGCCGTTCGCTGGCCGCCGTCATCACCACCACGTCCGTCACGCTGCTGATTATTTTGCCGGCTCTGTGGCTGCTCGGCCGGCTCACCACCGAAGCCCAGACTCTCTATGGCGAAATCGCCGAACTGGTGAGGCGAACCGGCAGCGGCCAAGCCAGCGCAAGCCATTGGCTGGTGACTACCCGTGCCGGAATAGCGCTCCAGCGGATCCTCGCGGGCCGCGGAATACGGCTCGAAGATGAAATTTCGAAACTGGCGGTCGAGGCCGCAAAGATCACCAGCGATTACGTGGTGCTCCATGCGAGCTACGTGGCGCGCAACGTAATCGCGGCAGTGGTTGACCTCGCGATCACCATGATCACGTTTTTCTATCTGCTGCGCGACGGCAATTTCTACTACGACGAATTGCGCGCGATTACGCCGCTGCACGAGGAAGACAAGCAGGCGATCTTCGAGACTTTGCGCGCGACGCTCTCCTCGGTGATGCGCGGCCTGATGCTCGCGGCGCTGATGCAGGGCGTGTTGATCGGCCTCGGCTACCTGGTATGCGGTGTTCCCTATTGGGCTTTCCTCGCGCTGCTTACGGCGGCTTGCGGACTGTTCCCGCTCGGCGGCACGGCCCTGGTCTGGGTACCGGCCGCAATCTACACCGGATACAATTTTGGATGGTCCTGGGCGGTCGGATTGCTGATCTGGTCAACTATCGCGGTGACCGTAATCGACAATTTGCTTAAGCCGATGGCGATGCGCCATGGCACTGGCCTGCCGACGCTGCTGCTGTTCTTCGGCATCGCGGGCGGCCTTGCGGTTTACGGTCCGCTCGGATTGTTCGCCGGTCCCGCCGTGATCGCCGTCTTCGCCGCGCTGCTGCGCGCCTATCGCCGCACCTACGGCGACGAGGAAACTCTCAAGGCCGCGTAATTTCTGGATTGCCACGCAACGTGATGCTACGATGTATCACATGCGGCAAGCGTCCATACGGGATTTAAGATACCGGTTTCCGGAAATCGAACGGATGTTGCGCGAGGGCGAGGAGATCGAAATCACCAAGCGGCGGCAGGTGGTCGCGCGTCTGGTTCCCGCCCAACCGCCGGCCAAACCGAAAATGCCCGATTTTCGCGCCCTCCAAAAGAAGATCTGGGGCGACAAAAAGATGCAGGTGAGTGGGGCGGAACTACTTGCGCGCGAACGCGAACGCTTTTGAACGCATATGCGGACACGAGCTTTCTCGTGTCCCTCTACATCCGCGACGCAAATTCCAGTGGGGCGATTGAAACGATGGCGAAACTGGGACCATCGCTGTTAACCACCAGTTTCGGTGAGTTCGAGTTCCTCAATGCGATCCATCTGCGGCTGTTTCGCAAGGAAGCCGATCCCGGACAGGTGCGCGCGGTCGAAGCGGCGTTCCAATCCCATCTGACCGGCCGTGTGATTTCCGTCCAACCGATTCCACCAGAGATTTACTCAACCGCCATTCAGATCGTCAGGCGCTTCACCCCGCGCTTGGGCATCCGCAGTCTCGACCTCCTGCACGTCGCCTCGGCCCTGGCTATAAAAGTCGACACTTTTCTCACCTTCGATCGATCGCAAAAACGGCTGGCTGAAGTTGCCGGCCTGAAAACCCTGTAGGCGCGGCCAGCCCATCTGGCGAACGATGATCCGCGCCGATTAAACTGGCGTAGCAGACCATCATGACCGTCAAAGAGGAAAAGGCGCTCGCGATCGTCCGCCGGCTCAAGCAGAAGGATTTTATCGCCTATCTGGCTGGTGGATGCGTGCGCGACCGAATTCTGGGAGTCGAGCCCAAAGACTACGACATTGTGACCGACGCCCGTCCCGAGGTGGTCCAGCGGATGTTCGAGCGCACGATCGCGGTGGGCGCGCGCTTCGGTGTAATCGTCGTGATCATCGAAGGCGACCACTTCGAGGTGGCCACCTTCCGCGCCGACGCTCCCTATCTCGACGGCCGCCGGCCCTCCTCGGTCCGTTTCGGCACGATCGAAGAGGACGCCCGCCGCCGCGACTTCACAATCGGCGGGATGTACCTCGATCCGGACCACGGCAAGGTAATCGACCTGGTCGGCGGAATTCGCGATTTGCGCGCCGGCATTATTCGCGCGATCGGCAATGTAGACGAGCGCTTCGAGGAGGATCATCTGCGCCTCCTGCGGGCGATTCGTTTCGCCGCGCGGCTCGGCTTCGCGATCGATCCGGCCACCTGGACCGCGATCAAGCGCGCTGCGCCCAGGATCGGATCGGTTTCTGCGGAGCGTATCGGCGAAGAACTAGTGATGATCCTGACCGAGGGCGGTGCCGCTCGCGGACTCGACCAGTCGGTCGAAAGCGGGCTTGCCCAGGTGATACTGCCCGAAGTGCTCCCGCTAATCGGATGCGAGCAGCCGGCGAACTTCCACCCCGAGGGCGATGTCTATACGCATACGCGCCTGATGCTCTCGATGCTGCCGGCGGGGTGCACCGAAACGCTGGCCTTCGGCGTGTTGTTCCACGATATCGCCAAGCCGCAGACTCGTGCCGAGGTTGACGGCAAAGTGACCTATTATGGCCACACCGAGCAGGGGGCGGAGGTCGCGGCCAACGCGCTGCATCGCCTGCGCCGATCGCGTTTTGTGCAGGAGCGCGTGGCTTATCTCGTACGCTACCATCTGCGGCTCACGATGGCGCCGCGGATGCGTCCGGCGACCCTCAAGCGCATGCTGACAGAAGACGGGTTCGAGGAACTGCTCGAGCTCTCGCGGATCGATACCCTGGCGTCAAGCTCGTTCATGGGCTTCTATCATTTTTGCCGGCGCGCGATGGCTCAGCTCGGCGAGCATCGCCGCCGACCGCGACCGCTGATCGGTGGCGACGATCTGATCGCGATGGGGTTCATCCCCGGCCCCGAGTTCAAAACCATCCTGAAGGATGTCGAGGATCAGCAACTCGACGGCACCATCGATAACCATCAAGCGGCGATCGACTACGTGCGCGATCGCTACCGCCCGCCGCCGCCCCGTGATCAATTCTGAGCGCTACCAAGCGCTCCTTTTATTTTCTTGACGCGGCGAATAGGCGCGACAGGTTTTCGGGAACATCTTCCCCCTCTTGTTGTTCGTGCCGGATTGAGACGGAAGCGGATCTAGCGCGAGATCTCGTCGGGGCGCTGCCCCACCGTACCGCCGTTGAGAGCCGGGCTCAGCTTAATAGGCGGCGCGTTGCGTTCGAGTTCCAGCGCCCGCACCATGAGCGCCGCGCACTCGTCATCGACAGCGGGAATTTCCTGATCTTCGCGCAGCGCCTCCTGGACCTCATTGGCGCATTCGCCACTGGGCATCACCAGCGCATGCCCCGCTACGCTAAGGACCAGCGGATGAATGATCGTTGTTGGCTGGTCGGGTCCGCTGGGCGGAATTATAGTCGCACCGTAGGGCTGAACCGGCAGGAGTACGCCGGCAATCACCAGCAACACGGCCACGATTGACAAGCGGGAAGCTTTGCACCAACGGCAAGTTTGACGTGCCATTTTTATCATATAGCGCCTGACAGATGGTACGTCCAGCAAACGCAACGGCTCTGACTTTGAGTCGGGCTCGGGGGGCGTTAGGTTAGGGGTTTCAGATCAAATTCTGCCGAGCGTTACCTAGCGATAGTCTGCGACTGAGCGCGATCGCTGCGAGTCCATCCGGTACGCGAGCGAAGCGGACGAATTTCGTCAATTTTCGGACGCATTTGGCTAATTCGGCACCGCTCAAGCCGCCGGATAAGTGCGCCCAGGAAAAGATTAGTCTTGCTCATTAACCTAGAATTGCCTCATGCAAAATAAGTGATATAAACATCAGTGTTTTCAATTATGCGAGAGTCATCTATCGATTCATCCAGCTTTCCGATGGCGTCGTGCGTCGCCTGCGGCAAGGACGTCCTGACGTACATCACGTTCGATGCCGGCGGCGAGGAGCGGCGAGCCTGCGTGCATTGCGATCACATGGTCGAGGGGGCGCTGCTATGGGTGATCGCGGACGCGCTCGAAACCCATGGCTATCAATTTGGCGAACCACCCAAGCGCGGTGGATGTTCGAGCGGATGCGCCGGTTGTTCGATGAAACGTTAGCCCCCGGCTGCTGACGGCGGCCATGATGCAAGCGGAGCGTTGCGTTACACCTCGGAGGTAGATTCCAATGAAACTGACGATTTCGGTAATCAAGGCCGATGTAGGTTCGATCGGCGGCCACCTCAGGCCGAGCGTCAAACTAAAGACCACGGTCGAGAATTACTTACGTGAACACGGCAAGAAGCTGCTGATCGACTCTTTCATCAGCACCACCGGCGACGATATCGCGCTGCTGATGTCGCACGAACGGGGCGTGAACGACAATAAAATCCATGAACTCGCCTGGGACGCCTTCATGGCTGGCACCAAAGTGGCCAAGGAGCAGGGACTTTACGGCGCCGGTCAGGACCTGTTGAAAGACGCTTTCTCGGGCAACGTCCGTGGAATGGGACCGGCCTCGTGCGAGATGGAGTTCGAGGAGCGGCCCAACGAGGCATTTTTGTTTTTTACCGCCGACAAGACCGAGCCCGGCGCCTACAACCTGCCGCTTTACCTCGCCTTCGTCGATCCGATGCACTGCGCGGGGCTGCTGCTGTCGCCCAAGATGGCCAAGGGCTTCACCTTCACCATCATGGACGTGGACTACACCGAGGGCGATCGGCTGATCGAGCTCAACACGCCCGAGAACATTTACGACATCGCCTGTCTGCTGCGCGATAACCAGCGCTTCGTGGTCGAATCGATCCGCTCGCGCGCCAACGACAATATATCGGTGGTAGTTTCCGCCGAGCATCTGCGCAAGGTCGGGGACACGTACAAAGGCAAGGACGATCCGGTCGCCCTGGTGCGCACTCAGGGCAATTTCCCGTCCGCCGGTGAGGTGCTGTCGCCCTACCGCATCACGCACTACGTCGCAGGCACCATGCGCGGAAGCCATATTGGTCCGCTGATGCCGGCCAAACAGAATTCAACCATCTCCTTTTTCGACGGCCCCCCGATCGTAAGCTGTGCGGCGTTCTCGGTACACGAGGGCCGCTTCACCGAGCCGGTCGATACCTTCGACCATCCGTTCTGGGACTGGGTGCGCAACAACGCCGCGCAGAAGATGGCCGAGATTCGCAACCAGGGATTCTCGGGACCCGCGATGCTACCGTACAGCGAACTCGAATACGGCGGCGTGGGCGAGAAGATGAATCAGCTCGACAAGCAGTTCATCGTGCGCAAGGATTCGGCGGTCAACGGCAAGAAAAACAAGGCCGCGTAGCATCCACTTCCACTATAGAAAACGGGAGGCGGTCGCTCGTCTCCCGTTTTTTTTCACCAGCGGGCAAAGCCGTTAGTGATCGAGGGAAGCCTTATAACGCATCGTGGAAAATGATTCCCAGAGTATGGCGCTGGCCGGATCGCACACGGCTCACCCCGTGGCGCATCATCACGCGATGAATCCCGCGCGGGCCTTGCGCAGGACGATCGCGCACCGCGAAGATCACGCAATCCCCCTGGCCGAAGGTCACCACTTCGGCGCGCGATTGCATCCGCGGGCGCTGCTCCGCCAGCACGAATTCGCCGCCGGTGAAATCGCGTCCCGGCCGCGAGAGCATGAAGAGCGCCTGCAGGGGAAACCGATGCTCGCCATAGAGGTCCTGATGCAGCCGGTTGTAGTCGCCTTCGCCGTAGCTGAACAGCAGCGGCGTGGGCCGGCTCTGACCCGCGCGATGGCAGCGCTCGAGAAACGCGGCCAGATCTTCCGGATAGCGCACGTCGCTACCCATCGTTTCGTGCCAGCGGTTGGCGATACCCGAGAGCTTGGGATAGAGCGCGGCGCGCAGATGGGCGATCGCGACAGGCAGCGGATAGGCGAAATATTTGTACTCGCCGCGCCCGTACCCCTGCCGCTCCATCACGATCCGGCTGCGGAATTTTTCCCGAATCGGGAACATCGCGGAAATCGCCCGGCACTCGCCCGTCGACAAAATGGCATCGATCACGGCATAGCCATCGCGATCCAGATTGAGCGCCACCGACGGCCAGTCGATCGCCTCGA
>JADEYI010000606.1_pt1 | contig 44368 bp, 51 predicted proteins | sample 8542331 | NCBI WGS metagenome assembly JADEYI01 (sample SAMN16510988, study PRJNA670497) | mine drainage metagenome | isolation source: biofilm near Copperflume 1 | place: Germany: Marsberg coppermine Kilianstollen | collected 2018-02 | reverse complement strand
GGCGGCCGCCCTGGAAACCGCGCCGCATCGTTTACCTTCATGCCTATGGGGGCCGATTTATCGTACCCACCGCCGATAAATCGGCGGTGGGTACGATAAATCGGCCCCTACACACTGTTCATGCGCTAACAAAGTCATTGCAGGAGGGGCTAGACAAATAATGGCTCCATGCCCAGCTGCGCCACCATTGTGTGCATTTGTTCGTTCGTTGGTTCTGATGAACCTTCTTGGAAGCGGCTGGCGGCATCGAGTACCATGGGGAGCAGGTGAATATCGCCAACAGTGTTCAGGAAAATACCGGGCTGTTTGAGCACGTAGTGGACGGCTAAATCGATATCCTGCGGGTTCTCTAATGGCTCGTACCATGTATTATGGGTGTGTTTGCGGCCCAGCCAGGGCTTGTAGGCAATTGACTTGATTGTTTGCACGGCAACGTTGCGCTGTTGGCAAGTTGCGAGCAAAGCGTTGAAGTTTTCAGCATAGTACGGGTTTTGCATGGTGATGTAGTTGTAAGGGAGCAGGACGGCATCAAAGTCGAAGCGTTCCAGGCTGCGTCGGTGTGTAGCGGCAATCTGTAAACCGTGTCCTGTGACGCCGATAGCGCGTATCAATCCCTGTTTTTTGGCCTCTATGGCGGCATCAATAGCACCGCCGGGACTCAAGGCGGTGTCCCATTCAATGGGGTCGGCGAGGCTATGTAACTGCCACAGGTCAACATAATCAACCTGCATTCGTTCCAGGGAGCGATGCAGTTCCTCTTTTGCCTCTTGCGCGGTGCGAGAATCGGCCTTCGTCGCCAGGTAGAACTGCGAACGATGCCTTGCCAACCATGGTGCGATGCGGAGTTCGGCATCTCCGTAGCTTGATGCCACATCAATGTGGTTCACACTGTAGTGTAGCAACACTTCCAGCGTGCGGTCTGCCTCCTCCTGGCTGGCATTGCCGAGCGATGCGGCTCCGAAGATGGTACGCGTGCTCATATGGCCTGAGCGGCCAAAGGGTTGGGTAGCAATGGGCATCCCTTTTCTCCTTCGTTGCGTTTCTTAACTTGAAACAAGCACAAAACTATGCTGAGCATGGAAGCTCATTATTTTCACGTTCAGTAGCGGGTAAAGGTAACGAAAGGCGAAAAAAAGCGTTTTTGCCCTTGACAAGGCTCTGCCAGGGTGCTATAATCGTCCACATAGAACAGCAGATTACTGAAAAAAATAGTGTTCGCTGTTATGCTAGTTTGGTACTACAAGCCAATTCATGATCCCGTAGCTCAGTGGATAGAGCGACAGTTTGCGGAACTGTAGGCCGGAGGTTCGAGCCCTCTCGGGATCGCTCTAGCCAGGATAGCTGTAGCAGCTATCCTGGCTTTTTTATGTTGCAATGATACGGTCATGATCTTTTGCCCCCTCTGTCATGTCTGTCAGACTCACTACAACGAAGTATAACATAGTTCCGCAAACTGTCGCTCTATCCACTTCGCACGGGATCATGAATTGGCTTGTAGCTGACTTCTTCTTTCTTTTGCCAAAGCAGGGGAGAGGTGTCAGATTGTTAATTTTGTCATCAGTCATTTTTTTATTTTAAGATATTTCCAGAGCAGGGAGTAGATGAGATAAATTCAGAAATTAGTACTTTTGGTCTATTGACATGTCATATACACTATCTATAAGATAGGTAAGATAGGCCAAATTATGTCTTTTTATGTAGATTATTTATTAATAAATTTATAGTGTAACAAACCTCTCTCTTACCCCTGCTCTGCTAGAACAAAATTTAGAACAATTCTGTCAGACTCTTTTTAGGTTTTCGACAGAATGACAGTTCGACAGAATTGACAGAATGTATGTGAGGTCTTTCCCCAGGCTGATTGAGCCAAAAAAAAACACTGTCATTTGTTCAATGACAGTGCCTGACAGGAAAGCGAATTTGTTAGTTAAGCAGCTTTTTTGATGTGTCCAGGGTGAGCAGTGTTGAAGCTTGCTGGACAAAGAGCCCGTCTGTTCTTTCAAGATGATCGAGGTTGAGTGTGAGCAGGTTTCCCAGTTTACGGCAAAGCGTTACAAGCTTATCAATATCCTGATGTGTCTCCTGGAGCTTGTTTACGACCGTTTCAATATCCGCAAGCTGCGCGTAATCAGGGCCTTGTTGTAGGTGAGGAACTTCTAGTGCTTGTGCCAGGGCGATACGCAAGATGCTGTTCTGCTCTTGAAGGGCTGCGAGATGGACCTGTTGGCGATAGTATTCATCTATCAGTAGTTCGCACGCTTGCCACGCCTGATCAGTTCCAAGCGATTTAGCTAAGAGCAATGCACCTTTTTCTGTCCAGAGATACAAAGATTTACCTTTAAATTTTACAGGCAGTGACAATTTAAATTGTTTGAGTTCTTCACCTTCGAGAAGGAAGTAATGTTTTCCAAGAGTGAATCGATCTTTGTTGTTGTGAAAGTTGACGTAAATATAATTTACGTCAACGCAATAGGCAGAGGCAACTTGTTCAGTGGTGAGGATGCGCTGATTGCTGTATTCGACAGCTTGAGATGGTACAATGTTCGACATGGAAGAAATACCCTTTCTTTCATCGGCTCCTGACTGTTTATCGGACAGTGCAGGAGCGTCACATTCTTAGGGCTTTATTATACCACGTAATACTTCTGTTTGAAACAGAAGTATTCTTACCCAATCCTCCTGATTGGTTTAATTTTTTCTTCAGCCTCCTGCTTCCTTGCCGCTACAGCAGCGATCACTGGTCGCACAATTGCCAGCTCCTGGTCGGTGCAACCAGCGAGAAACTCTCGCATATCATACGATGACGCGTTCTGCTCATCTCCGCCAGGCATAAGTAGTTTCAGTTTGATGTACTGGCTCAGAGAGTCAGCAAAGAGTTTATGTTGGTTAAGCGTGAGCAATCCATCATCAGTCAGAAATGTAGCTAATCTCGCGAGAGCTTTTTCAACAATTTCGACAGGTGACAGGTCTGTCAGTTCGACAGGTGCATCAGTGATGCTATCAGATGAGGGGGTGATGCGTGGCATGATGCGCCACTGTTCTTTTTCTGCTTTGCGAGAAATGGAGGACTGCGAGACATCATATTTGGTAGCCAGGCTTCGCTGTGAAATACCTTGTTCGTAGTGTGTGCGGATCGCTGTCCAATCAACTGGCATCGATCAACCTGCTTTCATCGGTAATTGGCTCAACCAGGGAGCTTTCAACGATAGTGCCAGTTGGAGGTATACCCAGCGAAGCTTTAACTTTGTTGATGGCTGCCTGTATGCCGGTCGCATGGAAGTTGACTTTTATGGGAATATCGTTGAGACTATACACAGGTTCAGCATCAAAACTGTTGAGTTCAAGTTTGGTCGAGCCGATCTGAATATAGCCTTTACTTTTACTTATTAGCATATCTCTCCCCTGCCTTGTTTTCTCCCATTATACCAGATATGAGAAAATTTGTATTTTTCTTTTTCGACAGTTCGACAGAATTGACAGTTCGACAGAATCTCGTAAATCAGGGGATTTGACGCTCAAACAGCAGTCGATTCTGTCGAAAAACAGGTGTTTTTCCTGTCGAAACATTTTCGACAGTTCCCGACAGTTAGTGATTTTACGTGAAGGTTGGAGTTACGTGAATGTTTAGATCACAAAAAGAAAAGCTCCTGAACACTACCTATGTTCAGGAGCTTTTCTTTTTGTCACTCTTCAAGGTTTATTCAGTTGTATTTTTCTTACGTTGCACCTCCATTCTGTTTATGCGTACACCAACAGTATAAAGAAACATATTGAACTTGTCAAGACTCCAATTAACTCCATAAATGTCTTGCGTATTTCAACGAACAATGGTACACTAAGTTGGAACTGAAAAAGAAAAGAGGATTGTTGGTAATGCCAGAGAGACCATTATTCATACGTAATGTGGAAGGCTCTCGCGTCTACTACGACGTTTTGAGTAGCAAGAGATCATTCTATTACACGGTGGACATGCTGGACCTGCTAGCCACTGGGTGTGACTGCGACAACCACGTCAAAGGGCACAAGCATTGTAATCACATGACCGATGCTGAATCCGCTGAAGCTGCATTCCAGCAAACTCAGCACAATTTGTCGGAATTGCCTGTGAGCGATGAGGTTAAGCGACACGAAGCTCCATTGAATGGCACGCGTGCATTCAGCCTTTTGAGGTAAGAAATCTCAACCGTTGGAAATAGTTATAGTACTATTTCCAAACACGATGAGAGAGCATGGGAAGCTAGTTCGTTGCCACAAAAGATTATTTATTCTTACAGGTTAAGATTTTATCTCTAGTCAGCATAGCCTTTTTAGGCTAGTATGTCCGGTACTACGATTGTCTTGAGAGTAGAAGGGTATCCTATATGAGCGTACAATCTCCGGCAATAGTCACAGACGAAAAAGAGTTGCCATCCCTCCCAACTGATAAACCAGCACTTTATGCGTTTTTCGCGGGTCGCCTGCCTCTACCGCCCGGCATCAATGGCAGTTACCGGCCTGGCACGGCTGACCATCCCATTATTGGCACCAAAGCTTTACATCAATTTAAAGCGGACGCCGCGCAAATGCTTTCTCAGGGCTACCATGATTGGTCTATTATCAACGCTATCCACAAGACGCGGCTGAATGTCGCATTGCGGATGGACATTCATTTTTTCTTTAAAACGTTGTGGAAGCAGGACATTGACGGAGGCGTTAAAGCCGTGATCGACGCCGTGTTTACGCGCCTCAATCATACTTTTGATGATAACAGATTCAATGACAATACCGTTGTTGACCTGCACGTCAAGAAGCGCGAAGACTCCGACGATCCCCGTGTTGAAATTGAACTGTACTGCTCTCTTTTGCCTTTACCACCGTCCCGTTAACGCGTTTACTTTTTGAGGATATGTCGATATGGTTGCACTACCTACAGCCCCGCCACCTTCTACCCATTTTCACGACCTGAACACTGGTCGGTATCTTCAATTGCTTCGCTCCGGAGCACGCCCGTCAGAGCGTCCAGATTGTGGTCGTTGGCTCCCACTGGTCCAAATCCTTGATGATGCTTATGACCAGGCAGAGCGGAAATCTTTTACCATGACCGCGCTACTCAACAGTCTGATCAAATCAAAAAAATATCCTGGTCTGGCGGAACTGCTTTCCGCTTCCGCCTCTTCTTCTGATGCTCCTCCAACAAGCACGCCCCCCCCGCTTGTTGGAGTTGAGCATTTTCCTCCCTTGCCTGATAGCGTTAAACTCCCCTCACACATGTCAGATGGTGCCTGTCCCTGGCTTGACGACTATATTTCATATAGCAGAGTGGTATCCCCTGAAGGCTATGAGCATTTTCATGAAGCTTGTGGAATATGGCTTTTATCCACCGTCGCCGGGCGTCGTGTCAAAATCCCTTTTTCAAGAAAACAGTACACGCCGCTCATGATCGCTATGGTGGCACGTACAAGCCTCTACGCCAAATCCAACACAGCAGAGGCCGCTATCAGTGTCTTGCAAGCCTCGGGCCTCCGGTGGCTCTTAGGCAGTGATGAAACCACCCCGCAAAAGCTCTTGACGGATATGGTTGGAGGTCTGTCCAAAAACTATTCAGAAATGGACGAAGAGAAACAATACTGGATTCGACAGAGGCTAGCCATGTCCGCGCAAAGAGGCTGGTATTATGATGAATTTGGCAATCTCGTCAAAGCCATGGCAAAAAACGGTGGCGTGATGCAGGATTTCAAAGGTTTACTTTTGAAGCTCGATAATTGTTCGGACCAGTACGAATACTCCACACAGTCCCGCGGAACCGAGCTTATCGAGAAACCCTACCTCTCCCTGCTCGGTAGTATGACCCCTTCAGATATTCGTTCCAACGCGAAGAGCGGTTCAGATTTTTGGTCTGACGGTTTCTGGGCACGTTTCGCCTTTATTTGTCCACCGCCTGATACTTCGATTGACGCCCCCTTTACGCTGGGAGAGACATTTGTACCCCATTCTCTGTTCAATCCGCTTCGTCAGTGGCATGATCGCCTGGGAACCCCGGTTGTTGATATCATCCCCACAGTGGATTCTAAAGACAGAATCACCGGCTACACAGTAACCCGAACCGACCTGCCAGAGACCACTTGCGAGCTGGGCGACGGTGTGTACGAAGCCTGGACAGCGTATCGTTCCGCTTTGAAACTCATCATCAAAAATTGGAGATCGCAAGATTTAGATGGCTCGTATAATCGCCTTCCCATTAAAGCTATCAGAATGGCCGCGCTCTTTGCCTCAAAAGAAAATCATGATGTGATCGAACTGAGACATTGGGCCTTAGCGCAAGAAATAGCTGAACGTTGGCGACGTTCACTGCACGAACTTTACAGCCAAGTAAATACCTTCATCGATGAACCGACGTTCGCGAAGAGAATCGAGCAGGACATTGTAAAGTACGTCAAGAAACTTGAAGAGAAGCAGCCGCCCACCGTTCGCGATCTCTCACGCTACATGACCACAGTCGATGTAGGCAAAATCAAAACAGTGGTATTTGATCTGGTGAAAGCTGGCGTGCTGATCGAAGACAAAAGCGGCAAATCGCCGCGCTACACATCAGGAAAAGAGGAATAGAGAAGTGTATTACATAGTCAACGTTTCAGGTGGTCTCACCTCATTTGAGGCATTGCGCCGTTGTATAGAGCAAAAAGGCAAGGAGAACACTCATGCATATTTTGCCGATACGCTGATTGAAGATGAAGATTTATATCGTTTCCTGGACGATCAAGAAAAATACTTTGGTATCAAAATAGAGCGCATTATCGAGGGACGTACTCCCTGGCAAGTTATGCGCGACGAACGATGCATCACCATACAGAGTATGGCCCCATGCAGCAAAATTCTCAAACGCCAAAGTATCGATAAAGTAATAATTGGTAGATATAATCCTCGTGAGTATACACGTGTGTTTGGCATGGACTGGACAGAACGGCATCGAATCAAGCGTTTGACCGAAACGCTTGCACCTCAACCTGTATGGTTTCCATTGAATGAGCGTCCCTATGTCGATAAATGTCACATAGCTAATTTGCTTAAAGAAATTGGAATAGTTGTTCCTCGGCTGTATGATATGGGATTTACTCACAATAATTGTGGTGGCGGTTGCGTCAAAGCGGGTTTTGCACATTGGTCACATCTCTATTACACGATGCCACAGCGCTACGCGCTGTGGGAAGAGCAAGAGCAGGGTATACAGCAACATCTAGGAAAGATTGTAACTATTCTCACAAGAGAACGCGGAGGAGAAAAACAACGGATATCGCTCAAGATGTTTCGCGAAGAGCTTGAAGCGGGAGTTACGAATTTTGACGCAAACGATTGGGGTGGATGCGGATGCTTCGCGCCAATAGCGCAATTGAGGATGGATGATTGGGTAGCAGAGATGGAGGTAAAGGCTGCCTTATGACTCCTACTCTCTCTAGCTTAATCGACATACCCGCCTTTTACTCGCGCTACTCTCGCATTTCAGGCAAACCAACCAACAGCCGAACCGACGGCAAAGAATTTCATGGTAGCTGTCCTGTATGTTTTGGGCAGGATCGCTTTTCCTTCTGGGAATCCGGTCGCTTCTCTTGCTCGTTGCGCTCTAGCGGATGTGGAATTCATGGAAGCTCACCCTACTGGTTTCTGAGAGATGTAGCGGGCCTCTCCCACCGGCAAGCTTGTGATGAGTTGGACATCGATCCGGACATGCTCCCTAACGCCACACAAGCCCCTGCTTTGCCCCTCTTTATGACCCGTGATGAACCGCCCTGCAAGAAATGGATGGACAGTGCAGAGGCGTTTGTGTGGCGTGCAGAGAGGTATCTGTGGTCAGGAAAGTGTGAGAACGTTCTCTCGTATTTGCATAGCAGGGGATTTGTTGATGAGACAATAAAAAGGGCCAGGTTAGGCTATTGTCCAGGTTGGTATTCAGACAGCTTAGCAAATTGGGGCCTTACACCTATACAGACGGATGGGCAAGGAGAAATTAAAATTCCAGAAGGGATAGTGCTACCTTTTTTTGTGCAAGATAAAATCTGGAAACTCTCTATCCGTCGCCCCGACAAACAGTACTTCCAAGTGACCGGAAGCAGCGATTGTTTATTTAATATTGATTCCTTGAAGCCAGGAGAGCCAGCGATGCTCTTGGAGGGAGAATTCGATGCGTTATCCGTCTTACAGGAAGCAGGAGATCTCATAGCTCCTATCGCCACTGGTGGCACATCCAAAGGTTTGTCAGCCCGTTGGATTGCCAAACTCTTGCAAGCCTCAATTATACTGATTGGCTTCGATCAAGATGAGAATTTATCAGGAGATCAGGGCGCAAAAGAGTGGCTCAATGTCCTACCGCAAGCCATCCGATGGGAACCATGGGCCAAAGACGCCAATGACATGCTCAAACAACAACTCCCAATCAGATTATGGGTAGAACCTGCTCTACATCTTGTCAGCATTCCAGAAATCGAACGAGAAGAACCTGCTCTTCGTATTCATCCTTCATGTACATGCGACCTTGAGCCATCACCAGCTTCCCCTGCTCAATGGCCTCCATCCCATTCCATCACCCCCAAAAAAGAGCAACCTAAATGTCAGTGGCATGCTAACAAAAAGGCCAAACAATCTGACACCAGTGGGTTCTATTGCCAGAAATGTTGGGAAGAGCGTTTGTTCTTTCAGGACGCTATTTTGAAAGACGCTAAAGCTCTTGGCTTCCCTAATCTTCTCAATATCGCAGAAGGTAAAGACGCCTGGGAAGAAGCAATACAGCAGCGCGGCCACATCGCGCTAGGAGAAGTAGAAATTGTGCTTCGTATCAAAAAGCATGGCTTGAACGCCCACCTCTCCAAGTAAGCTTCCATAGATATATCTAAATATTCCTGTATATGGTAGAATACAATAGAGTAAAAGGAACTTCTTTAACGTATTGAAACACACGCAAACTAAAAACCGTACAGGAAGGAAAAACTAATGATGTCGATTACCATCAATGGAGAGGAATACATGACCGCCGGAGAGGCCGCTGACTTTCTTGGCGTCTCTGCCAAAACATTTATAAAATTTCAGGAAGAGTACAAATTGCAAGCCATGTCACGACCAGGGCTAGGCAATCGTAAATACTTCAAAAGAAAAGATTTAGAGCCAATTTTAGAATATAGACCAGTTGAGCGGGACGACAGCGAAAAATAATCTACCTGTCGAACTGACAAATATAAAAAAGCTACCCCTGCTCGGTCTAATCCAGAGCAGGGGTAGTGTGGCATCTGTTGAGATCAACTTACCTCAATCAATTGCCCACGAGGGTCATTCTTCCCAAAATATTTTTTGATGTCTATTCCGCCCTGTCGTGCGCTCCCGCGCCAGTAGCCATCTTTGCATTGAATAATCAGCATAGGAACGCCATTGACCAGGTATTTGATATCGTCCTTCCCTCTTCTGCTTCTTTGTGCGTCCTCGGCCTCTTTGCCATACAGATAGAAATGCCATGCTTGCTTGATAGACAGCCAATCATCTGGCTTGTAGGCTGTCTGCACGCGCTGCATGCTTCTTAGCAACAATTTAACTTGATAGCCTTGTTGTTCACTTTGTCGAACATGCTCTATCGTAGACTGAATCTTGCCAGGAGGAGCTTCCTGCTGCACACGAAGAATAAGAGCTTCCGCTTCTTTTTGTGTCATACCGCTACCCTTCCTCCTTTTCTTGCTTTCATTCGTTCAAAGATTGGGTCTAGCAAATCCGAGGCTTGTCCTTTGGTGATTGTCTCAGGGTCATGTGGCACACTAAATCTTTGAAGCAATTCCAATTGTTTTTCAGAAGCTCCAGCGAACCGCCACGGCGCGTTTCTGTCGATCAGCTTAATATTGTTCACATCGCTTATCAAAAGCCGTGCTTTCTTCTCAGCGATCTGCTGCGCCATGTCCAGCGGAACATCCTCCGCCCACATCTGAGCATCATAGAACGGTGCTAGACGCGCCCAGACATCGTAATAGCCTTGATTACCCCACATGTCCTTATTTTCATCGCCAGAGCAGGGGACAATCGCGATCTTATGCTTCTGTGGCCCCACCTCAAGCGTGTACATGCCATCATCGCGTTGCTTCCAATCCAATCTTGCCAGCACATCAATGACCACATCCTGTGAGCGAGAAACTTTTGTTTTGCGTTCACGCTTCTCTCGCTCAGCCTTTTCTTTCCGCTCTTTCGCCTCACTCACTGATTCGCCATTAAACAACTCGACTCCAATGACTTTTGCGAGAGACTGAGGCTCTAACCGATGATTGAGAATATTATCAGTGGCATCGAGAATAAGCGCATCTTTTTTGGTTGGAGCCAGTCTCAAAATCCGACCAATGCACTGCACGTACAACCCTCTTGATTTGGTAGGCCGTGCCATGATCGCGCAGCTGAGAAAGATATAGCGGTCTTCATCTTCCACATAAACCGTTTCGCTATCATACCCTTCCGTAAAGACCTGGCAGTTGCACAGCACTCTATACCGACCTTGCTCAAAATCTTTCAGGATTTGCCCTCTATTGTGCGTCTTGCCACTCACAGCAACCGCCGTTACCCCCTGCTCGTTGAACGCCAGAGCTAAATCCGTCGCATGCGCGATATCCACCGTAAAGGCCATAGCTTGCCGATCTGAGGCGTGCTGCAAGTACGCATCAACAATTTTTTTGTTTCTCCCCGGCGTATTGATCTTCTCTGATAATTCCTTTACCAGATAATCCCCCTCCCTGCTATGCAACCCATCCAGGCTTGTTCCAGTTCTAATGGCGATAGCCCGAACATTGGTCAGGAACCCTTGCTCAATCGCGTCCAGAATGCTCACAGTAAGCACGCTCTCCCCAAACAGATCATCATTCTGAACTTTATCCAGACGGTCATCAGTGGCCGTACAACCAATTCTGAACGCATCTGGTAGTTCGTTCAGAACTTTGCCGTACTCGTTCCCAGCGTGCGCGTGATGGCATTCATCGACAATCACCAGCCCAAAGCCAAAATGTTTGAGATTTTTTAAGTGTTGTGGCCTGGCAATGGTCTGGATTGAAGCTACAGTAATAGGATGTCCCCATTCCTGACTTCCGCCGCCCACTTTACCAATGTGTGCATCTGGGTCGATATATCGATATTTTTGCGCAGCTTGTGTCAAAAGCTCATCTCTATGCGCAATGATGAGGACGTTCGTTCCTGTCCTCTTCTGGATTTCATGCGCGATAGCTGAGAACGCGATGGTCTTTCCACATCCTGTGGCGTGTACAAACTTTGCCTTTCCTTGCTTGTCCTGCTCAAACAGAGACAAAACGCGTTCTTTTGTCGCCACCTGATAATCTCTTAGCTCAATGGTTGTTTGTTGCTGCATCGTTTTTCCCCCCCGTTTAAACTTGCTAACCATTGCTCTAGAGCTTCATCGGAAACTCTATAACCTTGCCCTAGCCGTACAGCTTTAAGTTTTCTCGCTGCGATTGCTCTTCTTAATGTTGTTGGATGCACATGCAACTTTTTTGCTGCTTCTTTGATGGGAGTAAGATTTAATGGTTCTTTGGGCATGTTTGTATTTTTCTCCTGTGTTGGTTCTTTGTCGCTTTTAGCTGTAGGTTGAAAAAGAGCATCTACTGTTTCTTGTTCTATTCGAGTAGAGAAACCTATTTTTATTGCGGTTAATTTTCCTTCCCGAACAAGCCAGTTTACTAATTGTTCAGATTTACCTAACATAGAAGCGACTTCTTTTATGTTGTAGTACCCGTTCGTGGCTTCTATAAGCACGCGCTTTTCAGGAAGCAATTCAGGTATATTTCGATACCTGCCATTACTTCCCATAGCATTCGTGAGGCTTTCACTATAAGTTGTCATGTGAATAAATGCCCATTCGTACATGTAAGCGTCTCGCTCACAATCAAATTCAGCAATTTTATATTTCATGACCTGCTGACCGGATCGCTGGATTTGTTTAATCACATCGGTTTTATGGAGATTGCATTTAACTCCTTTCTCAACATCTTGCCCATGATGATCTATCCGTTTTCCTTTGCCTTTACCTATGTAAAATGGCGTCCCATCAGGATAGCAGAGAACATAAACATAATACCGAAACACGCTACTCACCTCTTTTCTTTTGTTGCCAGAAGTATAACATAGTATCATATAATTCGCAAGATGTTAATTTAGTCCAAAAAAAGCTTGACAAGTATAATGGAGTATGCGATAATCCTTTGTATAGAAGTGGTGGACGGCGCAAGGAAGTTTTCGTAACGGTTTTCTTTCTTGCGTACATCTTGCCCGCCGCTTCAAATTAAAAATTGGAAAACTTGAAAACAAGGAGCAACACAAACAATGGCAATCAACACCCCAGTAGACCCTATGGCTGAATTAGAGGCATTAGTCAACGAAGAGCAGAAAAGCTCAGGTGCTTTCACTCCCTACTTTTTCTCGATCAAAGATGGGCAAAAGGCTTTGGTTCGTCCCCTTCTGAACATGAACCAGTACGTCAAAGCGGACAAGCACGAAGTCTTCAACCCCACTGCGAACAAATTTGACGTAGCTGCCATTTGTGCTACCTCGCTTGGCCTCTCGGATTGCGCGTATTGCGCACAGGCCGCTACCGCCAAATCAAAAGAAGAGAAGAAGCTCATTGCCTCCCCACGCGTCGTTCTTCCGATCTATGTCCATGCCGTTCTGGACATCAAAACCGGCTTGGCAGTGACCTACACTGATTCAGAGGGCAATGCTCAACCTGTCAAGGGCGTGCGTTTATTGGAGATGAAGCGTTCGTCTTCCATCCTTCGCGACCTGATCGCGAACTACAATGAGGACGACAATCACAAAATCACCAATTTTGATTTTGTGATTACCCGCAAAAACATCGATGGCGACAAGCTTCAAACCACCTACACCGTCATCTCGAAACAACCCCGCAAGATCGAAGATGAGATTGCAGAAGATTACCGAGACCGCGAAAAAGTGTTGTTGCTGTACTCCGACGCCTGTCCTTTCAAATTGACTGATGACAGCAAGGTGGACACCTCCGCATTCGACAAATCCTCTGCAAAAGCTTCTACAGCCACGGTAGGAAAGGTCAAAAATGCACCAGATTGGTAGTTTCGACAAGGAAGCTGAATTGCTTCAATTGCACTTCCAACAGATGCTCGTTGCCTGGGGGTCTAACCAACCCCCACGTAACGGGCTTCACGCGTCTTCTCTCTTGGTTTCAGAACAAGAATGGTGTACCCGCCGCTACGTGCTCTCAGAACTCTTTCCAGACGAAGCTGCACCCCCTGCTCTGAACAGTTGGGACTGGAAACGTTCCGCTATTTTTGAGAATGGGTGGAGCTTACACAAGCGGTGGCAATCTCTGTTTTTTCAACATGGGAGAGTGGTTTATAGTCACCTTCTTAATGGGCAAGTAGACTCACTAGCTCCTGCTAGCCCAGAACTCGATCTTACTCACTATGACCCCGAAAGAAACCTCTACTTTTCCCCAGATGCGATTCTAGATTTTGGCCCAGATCGCTACGTCGTTGAGATTAAAGGTGTCAAACAAGAGTCCTATCTAGAGCTAACCGACGATCTCCAGACCGCCATGGATTGCTGTGAGACCGTTCACAAAGCCTACTACCAATGCCAGCTTTACATGCACCTGCTTGAACTCAAGCGCGGCATCATCCTAGTGGAGAACAAAAATACACAAGAGTTTAAGGTCTGGGTCATCAGTTACGACAAGGACGCCGTTCTTGAGAACATCCACCGTGCTTATCGAGTCAAAGGCGCATTAGTGGTTTATCAGCAAGCCCAGAAGCTCCCTGCTCGGTGCTGTACCTCAAAATCTGACCCCTTAGCGCGACAATGCCCCATGGCGACAAAATGTTTTTCTGTGGAAGGATTGGAGAAATAGAAAATGCTGCAAAAGCAGTTCACTCTCTGGGAAGAAGAGAAGCCAACCGTGGAAAACTTTATCGAGTGCGTTCACTACGATGGGTCGAGGGAGATCATCAGCACCTACGACAAAAAATTTACTAGCGAGGAATGGTTAAAAGACAAAACCTGTTGTGAAGCTGGCTTTGTAAGGCGAGAAGCTTATGAAGAATACAAAAGAAAGAAAGAAGTAGCTAATGCCAGAATCTAAAGAGCGTTTCACGCCGCCCATCTGGACAATGCATCATATTGGTGGTATGGCCTGGTCGATCAATGCCCCTGCTCGGAACGATATTATGGTAGCGGTGGTTACATCAGGTGAAGCCGATACCCGTCTCATCGTAGAAGCCCCAAATATGTTTGCATTGTTGAAAGAATTTTTTGATAAAGATCAAGCCCGTTGTGCAGAAGATTATGATGGGCCTTGTTCGTGTCCTGAATGCATAGCCACGCGTCGTCTCATGCAGCGTGTGCTAGGATCGGAGACCAACTAAATGGACTACAAACAACGCGGAAATGTTACGGAAATTTTGGCCTGCCAAGCAAAGATATTGCAAACGTTAGAGGTATTGCTGGAGAATATCGATGCTGATACCGTTGCTAGAATGCAGCTTATCAAATTGCAAAGCGATCAAGTTCATTGGCAAAACCGTTTTTTGCGGTTGGTCTACCTCTCCGGGGAGGTGACAGGTGAATAACCAATTTGAAACCACGCTTTTCCTGTATGGCTATCTTGAGGACGGTACCATTCTCTCGCGTGCCACCGTCCAAAAAATGGCGCAAATCCTGGTAGGCACCGAGAGCCGCTACTTTGAAGGACACGCGGGTACCCTTGCCTGTATCGTCTCGTATCGTTTTGAAGACGACTCACCATCCGACCGTTCGAAAGGCCGCGTCATTGCCACCTGTGAGCCTGTACAGGTCATTGGCCCTTACAAGCCACAAGGAATGGAGACCAAATGACGCCCCAAACAAAGTCCGACCTCAAAAACCTTATCATTACTGTATTGATAATTTGTGTAGTTTTGGCGGGCACAATGGGATGGGTATATGGTGCATCTGACGGCTATACGCGGGGAGAGCAGGATTTTATGCAAGCCCGTTGTACCTACTATCCATTTCTTTTGCTTGATCCTGCTAAGTGGGTAGCGTGCGAGAAACCATAGAAAGGACTGATAATGAACATTTTTCAAAGTCTCAAGCAACGCGCCCGCGCCCGTCGCCTCACACAGTTCCATGAAATGTACGAGGCGACCCAGGCCGCCAAAAATTGGACTGCCTTGAAATGTGAGCGATGTGGCACCCCCGCATCTTCACAAGATGCGCTCTTCTGTGCTCAGTGTGGCTACGCGTTCCACCTATTGTTAGCAGTACCTCCACCATCCGCTCAACCACAAGAGCAAACAACAGACCCTCTTATTCTTGCGTCGGAGCGGCCCTTCCTGGCATTTGTGCGTGAACGCCATAAAGATATCGGCCCTATGACTGAGCAGCACCGTGCTGTCCATCTGGTACCTCTTGACAAAGGAGAATGGAGGGATAGATCATGAACTGGTTTTGGGTGATTATCTGGTTTCTCGCGGCTATCGGCGTCTTATGCTTCCTCAGTGGCGTGTCAGGGAGTGTCTATCTGTTCTACCTGTATTGGCAGTTCAGAAAAGAAGAAGAGCAGCGCAAAATGGAAATGTACGATGGCTTGAAGCAGTCGCTTTACAATCAGATCGATCTGATGTTTCAAGAATATGAACAAAGCGAGGGCGATAACGAGCAGGGGCAAGGGGCGATTGTGTGAGCCTGATGATTGTGATACAATCCCTCAATCGGGCTATATAAAGGAGACAGGATGGATTACAGCTTAATCATTTTTGACGTTGACGGAACGCTTGTCGAGACCGCAAGCGGTGCCACATTTCGTAAATCTGTTAGCGACTGGAAATGGCTTCCTGGTCGCTTAGACAAGCTCAAACAGCTAAAAGAGCAAGGCGTGCAATTAGCCGTTGCGACCAATCAGGGAGGTGTGGCCTTTGGGCATTTCCTCGCAAAAGATATTCTTGCAGAGTTGATGCGTACACTCAAAGAGGGTGGTTTTAGTAAAGCGGGCTTATACGTGTGCTACAACCATCCCAACGCCAAATTAGAACAGTATCGCATTGAGGATCATCGTCGTAAGCCAGGGCCTGGCATGCTTCAAGATGCCATGGCAGACTTTAATGTAGACGAAGAAGGCACCTTGTTTGTAGGCGATAGACCGGAGGATGAACAAGCTGCTAAAGCCGCGGGATGTTCGTTTATGTGGGCGAAAGACTTCTTTCATGAAGAAACATAAAGTGATTCCGGCCATTTGCACCTTGTGTGGCAACTCATTTGATGCTGGGAAACGTCACTATCCCAGCAATAAGCAAGCCCTCTATTGTGGCCGTGAATGTAGAGATGAAGCGCGACGGCAATCCGGTTTCTTCCAACGAATAGGGAAACTAGGCAATATCGCTCAAGCTGCTTATAAGCAACAGCATGGCAAGGCCCCTGGCAAACGTGGAGGCGCAAGGTTACGACAGGCAGTAAAATAATAAGCTAACAAAAAGAGGTTCAGTACAAAAGCTGAACCTCTTTTTGTATGAGTTACAATCTAAATTCTTCTTCTTCTTCTTCTTCTTCCTCTTCCAACTCCTGAACTGGGTGCCAACTCAAGTCAGCCTCGCTCACTCCGGCCATAACGCCAACCCAGGTCTGTCCACAGGTATTGCAACCTCGCAATGCATTATGATTTTGGTTCATCAAAAAAGTAAATGGCCCATGAACATGAGGAGGTAGGTTTGCCTCCATTCCTTTTTTGACGGCCTGTAAAAAAGCAGTTACAGAAGGATGATTGACTGATTCTATCTGTTCTTCCAAAGTCAGAGGTACCTGATCGGGCGATAAGGGTTGAGTATCGTTATTTTGCATGACTGATTAGTCTCCTTTTATTTTACGGCATTGTAGCAGGTCTGGCAGGAATTGCAAATTGCAGTTGTGGCGTTGGTACGCCTTGCGTTGTTTGATCTGGAATAGCCACCGGAGGTACGTAAGCTGGTAACACCGCGCTATTGCGCATAGGGTCAATATACGCATCCTGAGCAGGGGCTACAGGTTGCTGAGCCACGCCAGAAGGAGCCGCCATATTCGCCAGATTAACAGCAATTTGTTGGCTGATCGCCTGAACATGTTCAGGTGTGAGCGTGGTAGCTGCCTGGACAATTACTTGTGGCGTTTGCTGAACAGGATTAGAAGCGACTTGTTTTCCTTGAGCCGCCACCACCGCGCTACTGATATTTTGCTGTCTCTGTAAAGCATCTCTCAGCTGCGTCTCACTATCCTTGTACGCCTGAATAAGCTGTTGAGCGTGGTTCGGCACCCAGTCATGCATGGTTTTACCGAACAGTAGCGCAAATGTAACCAGCGATATGTTGATGAGTCCTTGAAAATCAAGGCGTCCGGCCTGTGTATAATATTGAAACGCCGCCGTCGCCACCCCTGCCAGGACGGAGCCAAGCACGCTAAAAAACGATTGAAGCAGCAACCTGGTAGTTGGTGATAATGAGTTGTAAAACTTGATAAGGGTAATCATTGTTTGTTTCCTTTCTATGCTTTTAGAGCATCCTGTGCGCTTTGTATTTTCTTTTCGAGATCAGAGACCTGTTTCAAAGCCGCCTCTATCTGTGCCTGTAAGGCCGATGTATCCTCTACCGATGCAGGGGCCTTGTGGATGACATACACCGCGCCCGACCCTGGTGGCTTGTCCATAATATGGTTAGGGTCATATCGCAAGGTCAACCGTTCAAAATCCACCTCTACAATTTCAGAATGATACTTGAGAATCTGATCATATTCATTCACCGTCATAGCAGGGGGCTTGTTGGGCTTGCGTTCGTTGCATAGAGGCAAACCCGCCTGCGTCAATCCTCCCAGCGAACCTCCCATGGTTCTGTAGAAGTTCAGGATAGCATCATGAATGACCAATCCATTCTGCTTGCAAACCCACGCGTTACCCGCGCCTGGCTTGAACCAATCGCTCACGCCAGGGGTGGTTAAACTGATAGACACAACTTCATCCTTTCTCATTGCTTCCGCAATCCAAACTTCTCTGCCAACAATATGCGCGGCTAAGCCAGCATCAGAAAATTCCACTTCTCGCGCAATAAATGGATCCATCGCGAAGACACCGCCTTGATGTTCTTCATCAATCACGACAACATGGGTATAGCCACTTCCTGACGGCATGTAAGGATCAGGCTCCGTGATTATAACCGGATGGCCCGCTTTAATATGACCGTGCGCCAAGATCACTAAAGCCGCGGGATCGCCGTCAATCGGATAGAGCTTCACACCGTAATGGGCTAGAAGCGGTACATCAGCACGCACGTCCGTTCCCCCTCTCCAATTGCGCCCATACAGCAATTCTTTGAGCACGCCGCCCTGAAATGGCTTGCCTGTGTAGTATTCCAAAATCCCAGCACAGACCTCTTGAACACAATCCCAATCAGCATTGGGGTCTCTTGTTCCATCCTGGAGCGTGGTAATCCGTTGGTTGATCACAGGAAAGTTCAGTCGAACCATACTCGTAGTCCTCCTTCTTTTATGGACGCGGCAAGAGACGGGTAAGGTACGCCACAATCACCCCTGCTATGACAATGGTCAAAATACCAATCGCCCACTTACCCAGCTTTTTCAATAAGGCAATAAATCCGACGATAAATTTGCTGTAGGCTTCGATCTGCTCTAAGATGACTTTATTCGCTTTCATATCTTTCTCATAGACATTCAACCGCGATTCGAGCGTGCCTACCTGCTTTTTGACTTCCTCAATCATGCTCATAATCTGCGTATTCGTGATCTGAGGCATTTCTTTTCTCTCACTTTCTTTTTCTTTTCTTTTTATTACATGGGCGGTTTATTGCGTGGACGCTTATACAGCTTGGTCCAATCACCCACATTTGGACCAGATATACACTCCACATTGTACCAGCCTTGCTGCACACTTCCACCTGCTGTCCCGTTCGGAAACTCTGTTTTCAGGTAAGTCTTGACGGATCGAATGAAAAACAACTGATTCCAGACGTTGTGCGCCGGTAGAAACACCGCCAGCGCCTGTCCAGGCGTCAAGCCAAACCTCCGTGTCGTGGCTTTTAAGAGTCGTCCCAACTGTCCGTACTGCTGCACATCTGCCTGAGCTAAGGCATCTCCCTGAGCTTTGGTGAGGCCCGTCCCATCGACTACCCACGTCACGATCCCCGACGAACCACCTCCTTCAACCAATGCTCTAGCTGCTTGCCCTACGGTATCGTCGTATTGCGAGAAGGTCAAAAACTGTCCAGGCCCAGTGAAATTCAGCGTGAACGTGAAATCGTAGAGCGGCCCTGACACATCCTCGGTAATCGTAGGATTGCCCACGGCATAATAGAACTGCTTGCCTGTATCGACATTCAGCACGCCTACGGTGGCTAGCGAAACAATGCCTGTCACCGTATTGGTGATGGTCACAGTAGGTACGCCCGCCCACTGATTTCCACATGTCCAGCTGGTGGCTACGCCATTGCCGACAAAATTCTGATTGATGGTGGTCGGGGCTAGCACGTTATCGACAATCTCTCGATTGCGATAGAGATCAGAGGCATCCTCAATGGTGATATTCGCGTCTAAGAAATCCCCGCTTGTTGGTACACTTCCACCGTCAGAAGCGACCCACGGCGCGGGAATGGCATTTTGAGGCAAGAAATAGGCCACAAGATTCTTATCGATGTTCCACCAGTAATTTGATGCGTTGGCGTTGTCGTCTATACAGACATCACAATATTTATGAAACATCGATGTCTGGGGGATGATCGAACCAACGCCAATGGTTGTGCCAAACGCCGCTATTGACAGATCAGTGACTTGTGGAGTCGCTAACGGATTGGTGGAAGCTAGTCTCAAACGAGTTTGCACCGAATGCGACGAAACATCTTGCCCTGCTGACTGGATTCTGATGGAGTAGAATTGCCCTCTCGTATTCTGAAATAAGCCCGCGAGTCCAGGCCCCGCTATCGCTGAATCCGTTGCGGTAAGCACATTCAATCCATCAAAATTGATTGTAATTGTGGTTCCAACAATTTCAAAATGAATGCGATGATAGGTGCCGCGTACAAAGCTGATTGGAATCGTCGCTCCGATTTGAGCGGCTCCTCCATTATTTTTGAAAAGCTGAATGGTCTGGGGATTCGTGCCTTGATCGTCGCTAATCTTCAGGAAATAGCAGTGATTGGCATCCACCATCCGCAGGACCGGCCCCGCGATATTGGCCCAGTCCATGTCGCACTCGACATACCCGTCTGAGAAGCTCACTCCATTGTATTCCTCAACCTGATTGGTTCCACCCGATAAGATCAATCTACTGTTCGCAGTATCGAATGTTGCTGTCCCAACTGCGCCCCCTGCCATGAACGTATTGGTATAATTCGCTGACGAATTCACGGCAAACATATCCAGCACTACAGGGGCTTGGGCTGTGAGTCCAGGAATGGCTCCATTAGGTGACGCTGTGATGTCCACCCACGCACCAGCATCCACCCGTACATCCACGCTGAGCGTACAGCCCGTTGGCAATGGAACACTATTCCATGACACCACAGAGCCACCTAGCGGCCCCACATTGGCAAGAGACAGAGCAGCAGGGGAGATGCGATTACCGGAGGCACTCAGTTGGCTTACAACTCGTATGGACAGATAATCCATCGAAGGTGCTGTAGAGGCGGTAGTCGTGGTCAGCGTGATTCTGACTTTAACTGATAATCCTGCGAGAGACTGGCCCGCCGTCAGATTCGGGATAGGCCCGCCATTGGTCGCAGTTTGGTAAGAGGAGCCCCCATTAATGCTCGTTTCCACCAGCACCGTATCTGTGTTGCCAATATCTGAACTGACATCACGCCAACTCACCACACTTGTGGCATACGTCCCAACCGAGGCTATGGATTGATTGTCAGAGACCCACGTCCCGCTCAGGTTGGTTCCTGAGCTAATCACCCCGAAATTATCGAAGAAGGCGACGTAGGGCGATCCCGTGCCATTGGATATCCTGAGTCCGCACTGGCCAGCCGCCGTGAACGTTCCATCCGTTGCTGAGAGCAGCAACACATCGTCAAGATAAATATTGTGGCTTGAACCGACAAATGTCACCTTCAGCCGATGCCAATTCCCAGAAGTGACCCCCAAAGCCACCGTCGCGCCAATTTGCGTTGCGCCACCCACTGAGCTATTCGTGCCTCTGAACAGCTTGAGTGAATTAAGTGTCACTTCCACAAAGTAGGCACAGGTGAGATCGGTATTTGACCAAAATGTTGTTCTATATGCAATCCCGATTCGAGCACCCACATTATCAACCAGGATATCGGTTTCAATCGTGCCGTCTGCAATGGTTCCGGCAAAATCCATACGGGAGATCGCCGCCGCCGCCGCCGCGACGTTGATATGGAAGAATTGTCGATCTGCCGATGACGCCGCGTTGGCGGTAAACAGACTTTGATTAGCCGTGTTCCCATCGTCCCAATTTCTGATGAACTGCTTGAGACTGAGGTCAGTTCCCCCGTTATTCGTCGTGCGCGTAAAGGTTCCCAACGCCCAATTTGCATTCGTGTAGACCTCATAGACGATATCCGTTTTGGTTGCAGCATAGCTTGGTTGGATAGAAACCTGAAGTGCAGTCAGAACAGGTGCCACCTCGGGACCGGGTCTCGACGAACCTGTTACAGCAGGATCATAGATAAATTGTTCAGAAAAGATAAGAGAGTTGCCAGCAATTGTGGAACCGGCCGGCAGATTGGGAAGTGGCGCATTCTTGGTGCAGGTCTGATAGATGTTCCCCCCATCAATGGAATATTTCAGCACAAAGAGCGTACCTGCCGGCTCAGTTGCCGTCCAGGTCACATTGCTGCTCTGTAAGATTTGCGCTGCGCTGATACTACGACTGACCGACGTGCGGAACGCACTGGTGAGGTCATAGGTTGGAACCGTTGTCACCACTGACGAAGAATACCCGTTGTTGCCAATTTGCTGAACCGTGTTGGGCGTAAAATAGAGCGTACCCACTTGAATATAGAAATTTTTGAAATACGCGGTGTAGACCCCAACACTATCTCCCTCACTGACGACTTGAATGCTCTGTATGGTTTTACCTGCATAGCCGCTCCAATCGAAGCTTCTCCTGTACCACTGACCCACACCCATCGGCCCCACGTCGTTTTTTGGATGTTGTGCAACATATTGCACGTCTACAGTAGTTGCCCCGTCGCGCCAAGTCGTGCCATCCGTAAAAATCACATCGACGCCCATTTGGCCTGTCGGGCTAGATGGCAAGATGAACACATCATACAAAAAACGGTCATTTGCGGCCACCAGGTGGCTTCCCGCCCAAATCTTGACGTATGTATAGGCGTTTGTTGAACCTGGTTGCGAACACGTCGCGACTAGCTTGATGGCGTTTGTAGCCGTTGGCTTGAGTGAATTTGCATTTGCAGTCACGCCCGTGAGTGTTCCACCCGCAAAGCCTGCTGTTGTCGTTTCAGAGACCACAACAGCCGTCCCAGCAGGGGCAAGTTCAAGGTCTCCATCCCCCACGTTTGACGCGCCTACTACGCTCGTAAGCGTACCAGCATTGAAATCTGTAGCCGTCGTATCCCTTTCAGTCGCGTACTTGGCAGTGATCCCCTCCTGGCTGAGTACATTCAAAAGTTGGCACACAACTGCCCCCGCTGGGACATTGGTAAATTCCGGCCCATCATACGTCCGTTTCTCAACAAGATAATGGTTATCTCGCGCCCCCAGATCAGTTTTAATGAGCGTTTGTGGCGACTCTCTATCCTCAACCGCCGTCGTCACAAAGCCCGTGTACAGCAGCCCGTGTGCGCTATCTGTGATGCTGACAGGTTGACCTTTCGTGAAATGAGATGTTCCTGCATCATCCCTGATCTTCGCCATGAACGTAGAGGCTTGCTTGACGGAATCATCGATCTCGAACGTGCCTTCATAGATCAAAAGTGGTGTTCCACTGATTGAAACAGTGACTTTCCCAGCAGGGAGGACAGGCAGAGCCAACACAAAACGTGTGACCAGTGTCCGTGTTTTTTTAACACGGAGTAGCACCCGCGCTTGCAGCGTCTTAGTCAGCCTCACGCCAAGCTTTATCCTTGCTTGGAGCGTCTGTGTGTTGAGCACATTTAACAAGAAGCGCACAGGCACCACTTTGGTGTTAAGCACTCGCAACAGCAAGCGCACTGGCAATGTGAGCGTCCTTATATTTTCTGCGAGCAGGACGAACAGCACTTGCAAGGTCTGTGTGGCCTGAACACTTATCCGCGTGCGAGCTTGCAACGTTTTCGTATTCTGGACGCGTATCCGCGTGCGAGTTTGTAGCGTTTTGGTGGATTGAACCCTGAGCAGAGTGCGAGAGACCAGCGTTTTGGTGTTCTGAACCCGCAATCTCACACGGCTTTGCAGTGTTTTGGTGTTTTGTACTCTGAGCAGAAAGCGGCTTTGCAGTGTTTTGGTGACCAGCGTGCCGCCAGATGCAGTGAAGCTCGACGTCGTGATCTGCATGTCGCTAGCGACGCCGTTGGCCGTTGTGGTAGATTCAAACACCTTGGGGTTATCGCCGCCGACGCCAGAAGTCGTGGTATCGTGGAGCCACAAGTCGATATAGAGCAGGTCAGAAGCCCCAAACGTGGTAGCAGGCATGGTGGTTGCAGTAAAGCTATGTGCGGCCTTCGCATGCGACGAGATGGTTGGACTGGTAATGGTGCCAATTGCCGTATAGGTGCCGCCGCTATATTGATAGAAGCGCACAATTTGCGTCGTGTTGTTGACTGCGCTGTCCGATGTCGTGATGGTGGCTGACCATGTAGCATTGGCGAAGGTTCCCGCCCCTGGCTGGTAGACCCAGCCCTTGCCGGTTGGTGCAGGCAGCGCGGTCACGCCTGCCGAGCTGCCACCTTGCGAGAGAATTTCCGCGTATTTATTGGTTGTGGTCGTGGTCGTGATCTTCGATGTCTCGACGCCGCCCGTGGCCGTGGACATATCACAAGCTGATGTGAGCGTAGCATCAGCTTGTGATGAGCCGTACAGGATAAGAGAAGCCATACTATCCTATCCCCCGCATATCCAAGGCTTCACTGTTCAAGCGTCCAATGTCCGCAAGCCCCGGCCGCCACGCCTTGAAATCTTTCACCGAGGTCATGTAATCGATGTAGAGCTTCTGCTCTACCACGTCCCAGATCGTGCATCTGCACAAACCTGTTTCTTTGTTCTCTACCCTCCCCACAATTTGGGCGTTGAGCGTTCGTTCTCCTCCGAGCAGGGGCATCATGCCTTGTTTGAATTGAAATGCTGTGTAGGGCTCGGTTACCGCAAAGGTTGCATTCCCAGCAGGCGTACACAAGGTAAGCTCCTGAACATGTTGGAGATCGCCGCTTCCAATAATATCTTCTAGCCATTCCAGTGGACGTGTGCCTCTGACCAGGTCAAAGCTCATATCAAGCTCTGACCTGGTTGTGCCATTGGCTAGCTTGACTTTCCAATAGGAGAAGCCATGCACAAGCTTATTGAATTGTGAGAAGAGGTGTATGGTCATGATCTTAAATCCAGGTGTACTGGAAACCCAGTACAGAAAGAAGCGTTCCACCGGTCATATTTGGGCCGGTGAAAAAAGCGAGCACGACATACCAAAATCCTGCAAAGGTCGCTTGCGGTGTCACCGCGTCCTGTATGTATTGCGTGGCCGCTTGAAGTGATTGCCACGTCGCGAGCCAGGCAGGAGTAACTGGGGGCGAGACCGCGCCCGCTGTCCCTGACGTTGCTGCTAGCGTGCCTGCCGCATTGGCCGCCGGTGTGTCCTGGACGCTTCCCGATGCCGCGGTGCCACGACCATAGGCGTTCGCTTTGATATATGATGTGTTGCTCGTATCGGCAATTTGCCCATTCACAAACGCTGAGCCGTCACCGGTGCCTGGCTGCGTGCCAGGGGACGCTGCTGAAAGGGAGCTATCTTTCCAGGCTGAAATGATGGGTGCTGAGGCAAAGGTACCAATGGCATCCCAGTTAATTCTCCACTGCATATAGTGGGCTGATGTCCCATCATACGTTGCCATTTTCAAGCCGGTGGTGTCAGCCGTAAAGGCCCACATTTCTGGAATGACGCCCACCGCGCCAGGACGGAGATACGTCGGCCAGCTTGCGCTAGCTGTCCCTGCGGCCCCTGCACCCGTTCCGCACAAACGTAACTCGTTGTTAGCAGTCGCGAACGGCATATCCACCCAGGTTGGGGATGCGTCCGTCACCGCCGCCCCTGCATTGGTCTGGCTTTTGAGTGTTGTGAAATCTGAAATTTTCGTGACTCCTCTTTGTTGTTATGCTGCTGCTCTTCCGTGCGGCCCAAGTTTGAGCCTGACCACGCGGTCAGTCCCCGGATTGATGATCTTTGCCATTTGGACGCTATCAATTTCAAAAATAATGGTTTGCCCTTGATTATTGGTATTGCCTAAATTATTAGCAGTGGATACGCTAGCTGCCATGCCGGGGTTGGCTTGAATAGGATACGCGACATTTTTGCCAGCAGGGGAGACCAAGACCTGCATGGCGGCCTTAAGGACAGGCTGATTTTTAAGAATGCCATCGGCAAAGCCTTTGACAAACGCCGGCCCATACTGATCTAAATGGCTGAGTTCGCCTTGCTTGGCTGGGCTATGTGGGAGGAATGAGCCAATAAAATTTGCCACATTTTGCATGGTTGAACCCAAGCCGCCCATGCTGTTATTGATGCCAGCAATGAAGCCACTGATCAGAGAAGCTCCCCAATTTGGAGCAGCAAGAGCCATATTGACAAAGGCATTTGAAATATTGGTTATTGCTGAGTCTACGGCTTTGAGCGCGTTCGGCCCGAAATTCTTAAACCACATAATCATGCCGTTGATCATATCTGGCACAATCGAACGACCAACGAGCGAGTCATAAAGCTTCTGGAACCAACCTATCGTGCTGTCATAAAAGCCGGACAGGTAACCCGCTACCGTATTCCAGAAGGTCAGGAAAAAGCCAGCAGTCGCCGCCAGCACACCCATAAAAAAATTCTTGATGCCGGTTCCCATGAGAGCAAGACCGTCCTGCATCATTTTTCCGTTATGAAACGTAGCCCCAAATATAAATTGCAGGAGCCCTGAAATGAATTGCACCGCGCCCGTAAATCCTAAAACGATGCCGCCGATCAGCACCGATATGCCAGAAATAAAGCCAGCCAATGCCTTGATGGTCGCCGCCATACGCCCAACGGCGCCCACAAAATCAAAGATGACCAGAGCTTGTAAAAGAGGATAGATGGGCGATAACGCGTCATTTAACTGCTTTAAAGAAGGGGCAAGAACAGTCGTCCACTCAAACCCCAACTGTTGCCAGGCAGGCGCAAAATTGGTGATGAGATAATCCCCAATTTGCTTCACGCTGGCCCATAGCGTCTTGAATGCCGTGCCCCAATCAACGGTCTTGATGAAGTTTGAAACATTGGTCGCTGCGGTGTTGATGTTGCCAAAGATTTGCGACCAGGGAATACTCTGGAACCAGGCTACAGCCCCTTTCCAGGCGTTGATGAAGGGATTGGCAGAGTCGGCCCCTGCCTGGGTACTGACGCTTTTCATCTTGGCTTCGATGCCTTGACGTTGCTGCTCTAATTGCTTCAGTACCCCTTCTTTTTGCTTCGTCGCGGCATCAATGGCATCAAGTTCTCTTTTGAGCGCGTCGCGTTTACTCGCATCCGTGGTTTTGGAAAGCTCCGCTAAGATGCCTTGCCTCATCTGAGCATAGCCATCAAGCGTCTTGGCAGTCATGGTGATCGTATTGGAGACGAGTGTGTCTTTGGTTCTCAGCGATGCCAGTTGAGCTTGTGGATTGATCGCATCAAGTTGTTGCTGTATCCCTTGCTTCTGTTTGGTGTAGTTCGCAATGACGCCCTTGGCCTGGTCGCTAGATAAATTAAGCGCATTGAGTTGCATCTCCAGAAAGGCTTTATGGTGCGCATTCGTGGTTTTGGTAAGTTGATCTAAGATGCCTTGTCTCTGCTCATCAATATTTGCGACATTCTTCTTCGCCATATCCAGCGTGATTGAAGCCGTTTTCATCTGCATGTCCAGCGTTGATTTTTGCGCAGAGGTATCTAGAAAATTGAACAGGCCGGTCATCGTGTTGATTGCTGGTTGGACAAAAATCTGGATGGTCTTTGAGAATCCTTCCAGAGCAGGGGTCGCAATGCCGATGAACCAATCTGAAAATTTCGAGAGAGCAGGGAGAGCGGTTCCTGCAATAAAGCTCATGAATTGTGTGGCAACGGGCAAGAGAGCGGTTCCGATTTTAATACCCAACGCTTCAACTGAGGCTTTGGCGGAATCTACTTGAAAATTGAAATTCTTTTGGATATCGGCCCAACCCATCAGATCGTTGCCGCCCTTTTTGACGGCCCCTGAAATGATACCCACATTATCAGCAAAGGTTTTCATATGGGAGCCGGTCAATTCCAAAAAGCCCATCATTTGCTTACTACCACCGGCAATATTTTTAATGGCTTGATTGTAGGCCGCACTGCCCTCTGGAAATTTCTTGCCCACGGCATCAGTAATCATCTTGAGGGCATCAGGCAAGCTCTTTTTCATTTCCGAGGCCACCTCCGAGGAGGTCAAACCAACGGATTTGAGAGCAGAGGCTCCCGCCTTCGAGGGAGCTTCCAGAGCAAGAATGACCTGTTTTAAGTGGGTGGCTGCCTGTTCTGCTGGGTCGCCCTGCGCCGTCATTGTAGCAAGCGCGGCAGTCACATTATTGAGGGATATCCCGAATTTTGCGGAAGCTGGTAGAACAGAAGCAAGCGAACCAGACAATTGTTCAAAGGTCATCATGCCTTGTCCAGTAGCCGCCGTCAGGGTGTTCATGACCTGAACCGTGGACATACCGCTACCAGCATAGGCATTCAGGGAAGCGGCTAGCGCGATGGAGACCTTGTCGAGATCAGCATTTTCCGCTTTGGCGGCCTGCGCTGCTACTCGCAAGGCTTCTAATCCTTGTTTCCCGTGCAGCCCTCCAGATTCTATCCAATACATAGCCTCAACAAGTTTTTGAGAACCCGTACCGACCTGACCAGACATAGTGAGGATGCCATCCCCCACCATCTTGAGGTTGGATTTTGTTTCCCCTGCTGTGGTATAGAGTTTGGTGAGAGATTCTTGGAAGTCGCCCGCCATCTTGACGGCTTGAGCTCCACCTTCAATGGCCATCTTGCCGACTTCAAGGAAAGCTCTGCCCACCACTTGCGCAACTTTTGCAGCGCCACCGAGGATGCCAGAAAACACACCACCTTTGGCAGCATCCGCCACGCCAGTGATGTTTTTCTTGGCTTCATCTGATTTGCTTTTCAGGTCCGAGACATCGGCTTTGTACCGGACCAGCATATCACCAAGCAATAAACTCATTTTTTGTTATTTCTTTTCAGCGTCTTTTCTGGCTTTGTCAATGGCGGCCTGCTCGTCCTCTTGCTTGAGAATGTAGTAGGCCATCCACATGTCTAAATCTTCCTCTGTTTTTCCTTCTAGGAAGGCGTCAACGTCTCCGTTACTACCGAGCTTGGCGGTAAGGAAGTAGCGGATGCGTTCGCGAGGATTGCCTGATAATTTTTTTTAGCCGCGTCGAGTGCGCCCTCCTTCATCCCAGATGCTTCCAAGATCAGGTCAGAAACGGGTTTGAGAATTGAAAGACCCATCTGGCCCACGGATTCCAGATCGTTCTCTTGGAAGATGAGTTCTTTGGTTTCCCTGTTGATCAAACTCTTAGCGACCATGCCGGCCATGAGTAAGTTTCCATCTGTCTCTCCGTTAGCATCTTCCGCCGCTTTTTCCGCGGCCCGTATGGACTTCGCGCCCAATTCGATGACCGACAATTCCCTGGTAAAATCTTCAAGGCCAGCAATTACCCAGTCTACTGGAAGCTCATTGAGTTTGCGGTTAAAAAGTGCAGCTCGTATCTCTGCTGTAGTATGACTCATCGTATGTGTGCTCCTCTTCTGTTTATGCTTATGCTTCTTATGGTTATGCATTTTAAGCGTTAAAAAATTCGTCGGTGAGTTGGAAGGTCAAATCCTGACCAACCAACGTTTTGGGATCGGCTTTGATGTTGCAATCTTGCGCGTAACAATAGCCTTCGTAGCGGTTGAGCGTGGCGGTGACAAAGCTCACAACCAGCAGATCGCGCGCCAGGACGCTATTGACACGGGTCTGATTCAGCCACCAGGTATTGGTTTTCATGGTGCCTGTGAGCATGCCAGGTACAAAAATCTTGGAACCTGTGCCACTTGCGCCCTGAAACACGCCGGCTGGCAGCATCTCCATCTTGCCCTGAAATTCGCAGGTATTGGCCTCCCCAAGCGTGGTGTACGGGAGATAGTTGCCGCTTGCGAATCTGACCAGCGTGCCACCTGGTTGAGTGACGGCAAACTTGACACGTGCGTTGCATCGGAAGAGCGTGAAACCTGTGGTCACCGTGGTCCAGGTGATATTGTCTGGGCTGGTCTGCACAACGGTTGGCACCGACTTGTCCAGATAGCGTTTCGCCTGGTTGGTGATCGTGTACGTCGTGAGATCGCTACTGGATGTGGCCTCGTTGGTAAAGGCCACACCAGGCTGACTCGTGACCAAAAACGAGGATTGAAATCCGGCTACTACTGCCATGATGGTATAGCCTCAACTTTCAAGAGAATTAGGCCCTGGTCACGTCTCCATTCATAGTGAGCATGTAATCCACGACTACCGCGCCTTTGGTGTCGGCTTTGATCGTGTAGTCACTCACCCAGCAGGCAAAGCTGTATGTGTTCGTGCCGTTTGGGCTGGCAATCAAAGAGACAGTAGTACGGCCAAAGAACGCTGTTTCTAAGAGTGCTTGGCCGGTTGCATCGGCTTTGTTCCATGAACCTGTCAACTTGAGTTGCATTCCGTAGAGCGTCGGAATGAAGGTTTTTGTGCCAACGGCTGCGCCTCCGGAGCCACCAAAGGCCGTCGTTTCGTGCATGTCCATCTTGAACGGAAGTTCAAGCGTTTGAATATCCTGAATGGTATTTACGCCAATTTTTACTGTCGCTGGAAAACCTGCTATAGCCAATTTCGTTACTCCTGTGTGAAGGTCTCGTATTCGACGACGGTATGTCTGAGATTATCGAGTCCTGGATCGTTCAAATTGTGACTCTGCTGATACAGCAGATAGACAAGCGTTTGAGTTGCAAGCGTCAACGGTTTCTGATCAATCAAAAAGTTCACCCGTGCTAAGATCGACTGAGAACGCTTGAACCCTGATGCATTATCCCAAATGTGCATCAGATGCCTGGTCTTGTAGCCTCTGCGTGCAAAGGCGTTGTTGGGCGATTCTTGAGATTCGCCTATCGTGATGTAAGGAAAAGCCTGATTGGTGGGAACCGCCCCAAAATCAAACACGCCCGTTATGAGAGCCATCAAGGTTGCGTCGGCTGTGAATTTGGCATAGACGGCAGCTTGAATTTCACCGGTGGATGTTTGTGTGCTCATCTACAGCGTTACCCCCATCGTGTCCATAAACGCAAGCGACCCATCTACAAAGCCAGGGTACAAGTGTGGTTGAGCTTTCATTTTATAGGTAGAAAGCTCGACAAACTTGCCGTACAGCACGTTGGTAAAGACAATAGCTTCTAAGCCGTCAAGGGATTGCAGGATGGTATACGAGTCTCTGAGCGTGCCACCGACATAACCCTTTTTGCCTGTACTCTGAGGTGTACCGACTGGGCAACGCTTCCTGGTTGATTCCTGGCACACGGTCGCTGCACTTGACACTGCTTTTTTTACTTGCCTCATTTGCTTTTTGTACGTGCTATCAATCACAAGCTTAATAGCGTCCACCTCGATTGCATCGACACCAATCATATAGTTGTAATTCGTCATGCCACACTCCCCTCTGCTTGTAGCTCTTCGCAGAACAATTCAATCACTTTACGGGCTTCCCCTGGCACCCCCACCCAACGAATGAGCAAGATTTTTGATTTGTAGACCACACGCATGGTATCGTTGATGTTCACCGTCTTTTTGTAACGGATGAGCATGCGCACCAAACCATGCCCAAACAATTGCTGACCCTCAAACCTCTGTGCCCCACGCGACAAGACCATCGGCTCCATATGCGCCCACCGTGGCGAATTGGCAATGGCAACGTAGGGTGTTGTGTTGCCGCCTTGCCCATCAGGTACAGCGGTACCAGGAGCTTGAATGGTGATTCTTCGATCAAAGTATTCAGCAAACGGTTCAACGTCATCTTTGCGCGTGATCTGAAACCCTGCCATTAGCTATGACCTCGCTGCGATCTCGGTATAGACTTTAGCGGCGTCTTTTATCGGCTCATCACTGCTAATAAAGTCAACCTCCAAATAAAAATCCTTCTCGCTAAGAGGCTTTACCTCTTTGGTCATCGCCTCAAGAATAGCAAGACATTTCTGTTTTGCATCTTCTTTTGATGTGCCTGCCACCGAGCCGATATACTCTATCTTCAGAAAAACTTTATACATATTTCAACTCCTACCAATCTGCTCTATGGCCGATCAGCCGATTTTGTATACCTACAGGCAACGGATCACCTTCTCTATGGTCATACCAGAATGCAAGCACTGCCATCAGGTCTTGCTTCAGGTCGTAGGGAAGCGGATAGGTTGTGCTATAGCCTGCTGTATAGGCAAATTGCCATCGATAGACTATGAGCGGTGCTTGGAAGTAGACACGCCCTGGCTCCCTGGTTGTGTCGATAGACCAATTGACTGTTACTCCATCGGCTGCGATTTGCGGTAAGTTTGTAAAATTCGGTGTTCCATCTGGATTGACTTGAAACACCGTGAACTGAGTACCCACTGACTGAATACTTTGCAGGGGAGCCATCGGCAATTCAAAGTAAAACTGAGAAACACCAAATGGGTTAGCTCCGAGCTCCTGCTCGTAATGATAAAAGTTTGCTTGCTCATCATCAACTGGCCCGCTGAGCACACCGCCCAATGGCTTATCGATGATGAGCTGAGCTAAGATGGATTGTGTTGCAAATGCCCGTCCTGTGATATGCTCACAGTATTTTCGAGCAGCAGTGATGAGCCGTGTGATTTGGGCGTCATCGTCGCCGCTATCGACTCTCAAGTAGTCGAGAGCTTCTGCAAGCAAAACAGGCTCTACGGTTGGCTCCGTAACGATGCGATAGGCAATGGACATCGCAACACAATCCTTTTTTACAAATGAAGTTAGACTGCGGCTGGGAACACGCGAGGCTCTCCCAAAATCCAGACCGGCAAGTATTTTGCGCCAGTGGTAGCACCTGCAACGGTTCCAATGACTCTCAAGAAACGCGTGTTGCCAGTCGATGGATAGCCACCTAAGTAACCAACACGCTGATTTAAAGCAGTGGGTGCCGATGAGATGGCGGCTGGCTGTGAGCCTGCTGCTGACACCGTGATCGGCAAGCCACCTGATGCGTTCGCGGTCTGGAGTCGCGACAGGTCGGCGGCTGCGACGGCTGTCCAGGCTCCAGGTGCTCCACTCCCGTTATCCGGTGCTTCCTGGATAGTGAAGGTGTGCGTCCCGTCTGTCCAGGCTCCTGCTAAGATGTAGAGGGCCGCGGCGTTAAATTCAGGCTGACCTAAGAGGTCAATCGTCTGCCCTGTCCAACTGGCTGTCCAAGCAGGCAAAGCTGCCGCAGCGGGGCCGTACAATATCTGTCCAAGTTTCGATACATTGTCTCGCATGTTTTTGTATTTTCTCCTATTGGAGTGGCTTATGGGGCCACTCCATCAGTTCTATGGATGAGATTAAGTTGTGCTACACCTGATAGTTCTAAAAGCCTCCGGGATGAGGACGTCGCCGCCATGACGATTCCTGGCAATAAAACCGACTAAGCCCTGTAGCGCGAAGAGTTCATCGAGTTGACGAACGCTGAAGTTTACCCCTGCTCGGTCGGCAATCAGGTAATTTGAGAAGTCCCCAACGATGATGGGGAAGGTGTTCGCTGCCACCTCATCCATATCAGGCATCTCGATATAGGGCAGATCATAGATGGTTGCTGGCAGACCAGCACCTGCGAACGGTTGCCACAATGGGCGATTCTGCAAGTCTTTGATCAATCGCAACACACCCACGGTGGTACGTGTCAGGCACCAACGGCATGAGGGAGAATTGGCATACACGGTTTTCAGATCATGCAATGCGTTGATCAGACAGTCGCCTTGACCCAACGTGCTTGCGTTACCAGAAGGAACGTAAGGGATGTATGTCAGACCGGTTTGCTTGCCTGTTGGCGTCGCTGTGAAGTTGTAGGCTTGACTGGCGGCATACACGCCGTTGTAGGCCATGATGCCGCGTGGCTGACCGTTGCCTGTGCCTCTGATAAAGGCCGTTCCTTCGCGCTGTGCGAACTTGAGCGCAATACGCTTCTTCAGGAACTCTTCAAGCGGAAACATCGAATCTTCCATGTTCTGCTGAGAGAGCTGTAGGAACGCACGCATTTCATGCACAGGAATATTCAGCATGCCAAGAGTTGGATCACCGCTCTGGTTATACGATTGCTGCTCCTGTGCGTAGTAGGCACTGGTGTCATTGAGCAGGTTCGGGTACTCAACTTTTTCACCGGAGGTCTGAATAACTTGGCTCACTTGGCGCATGGGCGAGATCAGGATTTGATACTGCTGCAAGACATTCCTGAAATCCACCGAGGCGAAAAAGCCGCCGGCCTGCGCGTCGCCAGCGTACAAGGCTTTGATTTCAGGCGGCATGTGCTTATAGCTGATATGCGAAAGTTCTTCTGCGGACAGGTGATCAGTGCGAAAGACCCCGCCGTTTTCGGCTTTCTGTGCTCGTAAGAGCTTTAAGAAGGCTTTGGTCCCTTCGCTCTGCATAGAACGGGATTCGTGATCGAAGATTTGCGCACGTTTCTCTTCAATCTGCATGGTTTTGACGCGTTCCATGAGCGTATCTATACGAGCGTTCAGCGCGTCTATCGCGGTTTTTTGTTCGACGGGAATAGACCCGCCTTTGGAGACAAGCTCTTCGCTAATACGCTTGTTTTCGGTGTCCAGATGATCGACCCTGCTCTTCAGATCAGAAAAGAGCGTCTGAACCTCCGTCATAATGTCAGTCATTGTTGGCATTTTTGTTACTTCTTTCCTGTGGGGTGTGTAGATTTGAGTTTGGTCAGTTGCAACATGGCATAAGCTTCATCAAGATCGTCAGCAGTAGCGACGGAGGCTGAGTGCTGATCTTTCTGTCCAGGTGCTGTATGCGGGCTGGATTTTTCAGGTGTGCCATGGTCAGAGGTGTAGGCAGCTTCCGAGCCTTGCAATACCGTTGCAAGGTCGTCCGCTGCTGTGTGTAAGATTTTGCTGTGCTTCTTGGCTGTCGCAAGATGGGTATCGGCTGCACTGTGCAGGTCGTCGATGTGCGCCTGGATGGTGTCTTTCTTGCCTTGCGACATGCCACCCGCTTTCTGGGCAGGGGAGCCATCACGAGACATGTAGCTGGAATAAGGGCTGGATTGCTGAAGTTCTGACAGATAATCAGAAACATCCAGATCAATGCCTTTTTGGACATGGGCTTTTAGGGCTGAGATGAAGCCTTGCCCATTGCCATCATCGAGAATGGTGGAAACCAGATCGGTTGAGGGCGTATCGCCAATCTTGAAGATATCCATAATGGAATCTTCCAGCGCGGACGTGAGATTGTTGAAGTCCATCCACATCCAATCCTGGATGCACTCTTTGCGATAAGTATCGTTGAAATCTTTTGTTTGCTTTTGTGGTGCTTTTGGCGTTGGAGGCATGATAAATGTCCTTTTATTGGTCGGATTATTGTTGGCGGTTTTCACGTCTACTACCGTGGCCTCTGGATTGGCGGCAAACGTCACCAGACTGATTTCCCACAGCCTGATTTCTTTCAAGTAGCGAATGCCATCTTTGTATTCCGCTCCACCTTTGGGTATGTCATACCCTATTGAAGATTGATAGAGAACGCCCATTTTGGCATTGGAATATTGCTCTCTGCCCAACTGCGTTTCCATGTTGCATTGCGCTTGATAGAGCAGTCCAAAATCATCTTCTTCTGCTTCTTGAATGCCACCGAGAATAGCTTTTTCATCATGCTGAAACAGATAGGGATACAGCCAGGGATGCTTTGATTTGCGCTGAGATGTAAGCGTGCGCTTATATGCGCCTGACACCACAATGTCTTTGTAGCTATCCTCATTGCCAAATTTGGAGGCATAGGCTTCGATGATGCCTTTGGAATCATCAACCGCTTTGACGCGGAACCGTTCATCAAATGTGGTCGCTCCATACAACACAGATTTGGTTTGATATGCTGGCATCAGGCATGCCTCCTTTGGAATTCTCTATATTCATCGCGCAGTGTGCGTTTCTGCTCAAAATTAATTGGTTGTCTTTTCGCTGTGTAAATGGGTGTCACCTCACATTGGCAGTGCGGATGTGCTTGCGGCAAAATATGGCCGCTCGGAAACGGTTGACCGAGCGGAACGGTAATGCCGTTGTTGGGGAGACAGATGTCACAGGCGTTTTTGTCACTATGCCAGGTGAGGGAGATCACTCCCTGTGCTTCATACGCTGCTAACCGTGCCTCAAGATCATCAGGTTGATAGACACCCTCAGTGTCCAGTGATTTCTTCGGTTTAGGTTTTCCTGCCGGCAGAGCAGGGGGCTTGGCAAGGCTACCTTCAACGGTAGTTCCTGGCGGTGGTGGCGTTCCTTCTGGTACAGGCAAGGTTTGCGTTGCCGGTGCTGTGAGACATTGTTCCGCGTATTTCTCCAAGTCAGCTTCAGCAATCAAAATATCTTTGATACGATAAGAATCGCCACCGAGCTTTGGTGCTGGAAGGCCGATCTTGTCTCGATATTCTGTGAGGGTACAGCCACCGGCTAGCCAAATCTTGGTCCACCGCTCAGCTTTTGCGCTTTCTTGCGCTTGCATAACCTTCTGAATAGTTTCTACGCTCTGTTTGTCGTAGCCAATGACCGCGCCAGATGCTTTGAGGTCAGGATAGAGCGGAACAAGCCACCGGTTCCAGGTACCGCTAACCTTATCCATCAAGGGAAATATAGCCTCAGTATAACTTCCGTAGACCGCTTGTTCCATGTTGTCATAGGTAGAGGAAGCCGTATCTCCGACGACTTGCGGCGCAAGATTATAGATATTGGCGACGGAAACGGCATTGTAGCCTTGTCCCTCCAGAAAATTCATTTGCGCAGGAGGCACGGCATAGCTTTCGTATTTCAAGCCACCATCTAAAACAGGAGCTTTGCCAGCATTTTTGAAGCCGTTGTATTTCTGGTTGACATTCTGCTCTAAAATATCTCTCTCTTTTTTACCGAGCAGAGCAGGGGTTGTCCATGCGCCGGGGGGCTGTGCCATGTTGCTGGTAAGGGCCAGGTTCCACTTTCTGTACGCAAGGTTCATATCGACAAAGATGCCAGCAACTTCGACAGGTGAGAGTCCGTAGTGATCATCGTCTGGATTCCAAAATTTGGTATGCCCAATCAATTCCGGGGAGAATTGAACGGGAGGCTCTTTGATTTGAAAATTGTAACGGAGGATGCCACGCGTGCCAGGAACAATCTCTATCAGGTCGGGCCGTAGCACCCACAATTCTTCAGGTGGCTCGTTCCCGGCAAGCTGCAAGGCATATTGATACGAATTCCCGATAAGTAGTGTATAAGCACAGACCGATTCCACATAATCATTGCCAGACATATCTTTATTGGGTTTTGATAAAAGATCCAAAAGCGGATGTGACGTGATCTCCCGTTTTTTGGTAGCATCGGTATACAGGGCAAGCCGCACACCGGCTGCGTTGCGTGCAATGTAGCTGACACATTTATGCACGGTATCGTTGCGCCGATAGCCCTCTTTCATAAAGGCCTTCGGGTTGGCTTGCATTCGCACAGGTTGTGGCAACGTCGAATACCCAAGCGACGATTCATACTGCATAAAGGCAGGATTAGCTTTGTGTTCTCTTTGGAACATTTTGAGGAGACGATTAAACATTAGTCGTCTCCTCCGCTATACATCAATTGCGAGGCGTAGGCAAATGGATCACGTTGGAGGTTTTCGACAATTTCAAAAATTGAAGGTTCAGGCTCTTTCGGCTTTTCTTCTTCTTCAAGCTCTTCTGGCTCAAGAGGGCCTTCAATGGGGTCTGGGATATCATCCTCAAAAGTTGCGGTATCATCGCTCAAAGGGCCGCGTGAGCGCACAACGATAGAGGCAAGAGAAAGGGCGTCTACCTGGTCATCATGTGAGGCTTTGGGAAATTTATAGAGTTCTTTTTGCAGTTCAGGCAGCCACTCCGCATCTTCCAGAAAATAGATTTTGCCATTGGCGTGCCAGATCGCAGCGGAGGCCGCGCGTGCGACTTTGTCCGTGTGGGGCTTGAATGGTTTACAAGGGATACCTTTGTTGATGAGGTCTTGGAAGAGCGCGTTTTGATAGGCAACAGTTTCAACGGCGGCAAAGTCAACGCCCCGGCGTGCTTGGAATTGCTCTTCTACTTCGTCCTGCTGGTCATTGTGCGACCAATGGCCACGGTGGGAGTGGAGCAGCAAGAGATCTTTGATGGGCGTTTGTACCCATGTTTGAATGACCATAAAATCTGCGGACTGCTTTTCGCTGATAGCAGGATCGACGCTGAGGAAGAGCGTGCAATCTTTTTTCAGAACAGCACGCGGGCCTTTGGGTGTTTGAAGGATGTAGGAATCATGGGTTAAAGAGAACGAACGTTCATGCCGTTGTTGAAAGGTACCTCCACTTGCAGGTACGGGCGATTGCTGATATTGCGCGGCATAGTGTAGCGGCCCTAAGCCACGCTTCAATTTGTCTAAGACTTCTTTCGGAAATTTTTCTGGCCATAATAATTCTCCCTCTTTGGTTCGGATATCATAAGAGCCTAAAGACGTTTCTTGGATGCGACCTGGCTCATATTCTTCTGCCAGATCAACATGTTCCCAGCCACCCAGTTTGAGGACATGCCCAATCAGGTCATCCTCGTGCAGTCGCTGTCCGACAATGATCATTGCGCCGTGTTCCTGATCGTTCAGGCGTGAGACCCACGTTTTACCAAACCATTCTTTGGTCGCTTCGATGTCCGCCAGGCCAGCCATAGCGTTATTGGCGTCATCGATGAGCAGGTGAGTCCCCCGCTTACCAGTGCCACTTGACCTAACTGCAATAGCAAGTGAATAGCCCCGATGGTCATTTTCCCAAAATACCTTTACTGATTGCGACTGCGAGAGTTGAAACAAGTGTCCGTAGCGAGCTTGAAACCACTCGCTGAGGATAAGATCACGCCGATTTTTATTGTCTCTGGTCGCAAGATCGATAGAATGCGATGCACATAACCAACGCTCACAGGGGTCATTGAGCATGCACCAAACAGGGAACAGGACGGAGATAAAAGAGGATTTGGCATGACCCGGGGCTATGGTTATAGCTAGACGCTTGATACGTCTTTCATGAACCGCTTGCAGGTGGTCGCAAATCACGTCAAGATGCCAGTTCCAGAGCAGGGGTGTTCCTGGTTCGATCACATGCCACGCAGCGCGCGCGAACAGCTTGAAAGACCGCCGTAGCGATTCCGCTTCAGCGATCTCTTCGTAGCTCAAATCATTCGATTGTTGCTGTGAAGGAACCAGTGTGAGCACAAACCTGTACCTTTGTGTTCGTTAGGCTGAGAAACAATAGGTTGCGACATTGAAGTGGTAGGCAACATTCGCATAATCAGTCCCGTCTATCCCGCCGATGAAACATTCATTGCCTCCGCCATCGGCAAAAGCGTCATTGCCATGCATCGGCCCGTCATAATACTGGTTTGCATAGCCATAAGTATAGCTGCGGCTATAATCACGATTGGAGTCATCATAGCTCCGCTCCGTTGTCGTCACAGTGATCGTATGGCTGTTACCGGTAGAGGTCGCATAAAATGTCACCCAGTACGTGCCACAGCCCGAACCAAGCACTGACTTGTAAGCACGGAGATCACCAAGCTTATAGCCATCGTGATCCTTCACTGTGACTGTCTGTAACAGCGTGTCGCCTGACGGACAATTGGTGCCCGCGGGCACGATGTTATCGCACTCTTCCTGATAGCAGGTAGGAGGCGTAGCTGGAATGACCACATGAGCAGAAGCGATGGGAGGTGCAACGAATAAAGCAGATAAAAAAAGGATGGGCAGTAGGGCAAGAAATCGTTTGAACATACGACATTCCTCCTGTAAAAAAGAATTTTATTGCAATAAATATAAGTGTTCCATGCACTAAAGAATAGGGGGGAATGGTTCAGGTATCGTAACCGTTGCTACATAAAGCTACACAAAGAAAACCCCTGCTATGGTCATAGCAGGGGTTTTTGAGGGGATTGTGGAGGATTATTAGATGTTGATATCCCAGAGTGTTTGACCAGATGTCAGAAAACTTGGCTCAAAGAAGAAGGTTAATGCTTTCTGGGAGGTAGGCACTTCGTAGGCTAGTTGGCCACGTAACAACGAACCAGGTTCCACTTTGCCGTCAGGAGCGGTCGCATTGCTCAGTATCGTTTCGTTGTATTTCTGGCCTGTGGCATCTTGCAACGAGAAGTTTATAATACTGCTAATATTTTGCTCCTGGCTGGAGACATTCTTCAAGGTGATATCAATCACCACAAAATGATCCCCTGCTTTGGGCGTATTGAATTGATCGGATGCGACGACTTTGACGCTATTCACAGTCGCCTGCCAGGTGCTCCCAATCTGGACCAATTGACCAACCTTAAAATGCTGGCTTGGTGTAACCACCGAGGTTGAAGTATCGGTCGTTGCTAGCGTTCCTGTGTTCAGTGTTTGCGCTGATTGTGCAGCGTTGCTTACAACCGCGGCGATGCCTATGCACGAAAGAACAATCACAGCTGCCAGCAGACTAATAAGTATGATAGCTCCCCAATTACTTTTCTTCTTTGGCGGTTGTAGGGGTGGATAATACATGGGCTGTTGTTGGGGCCATTGTGGGCCAGACGGTTGCTGGGAATAATACGTTGGTGGTTGGTTATTTGGTGGATACTGCATGATTGCTCCTTCTGTCTGTCTATCACTATGAATCAATTTAGCTACTATAATTGCAGACGGTTGAGATGTGGTAAAGGAACTGTGGTGATATGGTGGAGAAACCTATAAATCTGGATGCGATCTCAGCAGCTTCTCCAGATATGCCCTCCTGGCCATGCTTCCACGTTTCGCGTCAATCTTTTCAACCAGGTCACGCGACATCCATTTAATTTCAAAAGATACCGGGTCCTTGAATACTTTCGGCCTGCCCATCCTCTTTGGTTTTTCCTGCTCTTCGACCATTGCTGCTTCTCCTTTTCTTTTCTTTTTTTGTTTGGCGTGATAGGAGAAGCGTAACATACATACATACGTATGTCAATATTTGTCTTTCTTCAAATATTCGTGATATTCACCTCTAAAACACTTGACATACATACGTATGTATGTTATTATTAGACATCGGAAGAAACAAAACGAGCCTCCCGAAAGAGGCTCCCAACGAAGCTCAAACCTAGTAAGAAAAAGCTTCACTGAAAGGATATCACAAATGACTACTCTTACCGCCATCGCCACTACCATCAAAACCGTCCAGATCGACTACACTGAGGCCCAGATCATCCGCTCGGTCGCACGTCGCGATATCCCTGAATACGGTTTGACTGAGGGACAGGTCTTCTACTGCACACGCTCTTCCAAGAATGACGGTACCTACTACATCAGCACATGGAATTTTGAGCGCATGCAGTGGACTTGCCGATGTCCAGCGACGACAAACAATTGCCGGCATAACCGATTGGTCAAAGCGGATTGCTCTAAACAGCATTCATTGCAGGGGTACAAGCCGGTGAGCAAAGAGCGCAAGTTTGCTGAGATGCTGGTTGCGTTCGACGCACGCTATCAGGTGCCATCTCCTGTAGCTAAAGTGGTGGTGGAAGCAGAGGTGATTGTCAAAGCCGCTCAGCTCAACCGACCTACCACCAACAAGTTTGAACTTGCACCGTCAGGTCGGCTCGTTCCGATGCGCTAAACAAACACGAAAGAGCTTCTCTGCTTGGAGGTCAGAGAAGCTCTTATTTTTATGTGTTAACTGGCTTGTGAAGCTGGTTCATCAACTTCCGGTGCGGAAGAAAAAACTTCCGTTTCGATCAATAAAATGGTTCCGTTTTCTCGCTCGTTCACTACGAGAATGGTCTCTCCCAGCAGCGTGTTGATAAACCTCCATCGATCAAACACATCCCACTCTCCCCTATCAACACCTACAAATTCATCGACAAACGAGCTTGCCCAGGCGTCAAATTGGTCCGGTACCATGTGCTTAACATCAAGCTCGTTTCCTTGCCATTGGCAGAATGTTCGACTTTCTAGTATCCTTACCAGTTGTACCCGTTGTACCGTTTCTGCCCTTTTTGATCTTTCCTGCTTGCTCAAGATGCAATCTCCTTAATCGTAGCCTTGGATGCTTTTTGTAGTCCCTCCGTTGTCGATCTGATACATTTTTCGGAAGGATTCCATACAAGATATATGCATCCAATATTTCATCCATTTCCTCATCATTTGTCCGTCTGCCAGAGCCATCATACCGCTTAATTCTTTTCGGCTTCGCGGAAGTTTTTTCTTCCGTTTTGAGCGTCGAATCTGCAATATGCGCGGAAGAAAAAACTTCCGGCGCGGAAGCTGAGACGGAAGATTTTACTTCCTGCTCTACTTCCGCTTTTACCTCACCTGGCTGCTCTGAATTACCGAGCGAGGTGACTATTTTGGGCTGTGACCATTGCCATTCGTCGTGTCCAGAACGGGTTGTTGTAAAGGGTTTGTTGGTTGCTGCGACGCCTTGACCGGATAGAGCCGACGCGCAAGGGCCATCGTCGCATCTTTGACATAATCCGTTCCCATCTCTTCTAGCCATGACAAAAACGGCACACCGCTTTGCTGATCAGTTGATCTCATCCAGGTCGACCGCCAATCTTGCAGGTCTTGTTGCGTACTACGTGTATCACTTGACATAACACTCTGTTGATTATGTTGGGTAGGTGCTGGCAGAGCAGGGGGTTGCTGCTGGCCAGGTAACGCCCATTGCTGATACATTTGTTGTGTCCAGTCTGCACCTTGCTGGAAACCAATATGTGGTGCTATGGCTGCTGCATTCTTGGTGATGTGCTTTAAACGGGCAAGCTCGATCTGATGGTTTGCTTCTTCTTCGGCTTCATCAAGAGCTTCCTGATATTCTTCCTGCTTGATGCGTTTACGTAGCTCCGGATCGTACAGCTTCGTCGCAACCGTTCCTACAAGGTTAGCAACCGCGACAATACAAACCGCAATGATAATCGACCAGGTGAGCGTTCCAGTATCGATCTGAATGCCACCTTTACGCGCCTGCACCAAAACGGTATCAGCTACAAAAGCCACCACGACAGCCAGGAGATCAACACCAATCATAATTTCAGCAATACCTCGCTGATCTCGACGCGCCCCAGCTCCATGCCAGTAAATCCAGGCAATCAAGCCAAGTTCAAAACAGGCCCAGCCAAACCACGCAAACGATTCCTGGTCAGCCGACATCGTAAATTTTAGAAGATCAATCGTTTTGAGAGAAGTAAATCCCGTGATCGCTGCACTCAATGCAAGCAGGACAATTGACCCCTTGCTGAGTTTCTTTGGCATATGCATACCAAACATGATAGTTTCCCTTTCAGATAGATGATATACTCAAATCGTCCTGAACTCACGCTCAGGGCCAGCTCCTGGCAGCTCACCACTACGCAGGAGCATCCACACTACACAATATTCATTCGTTTCAACAAACTGAGCCTCACCTCCTTTCCTGAAAAGCTTTTCAGATAGTCCTCGGTGACTCTGACCGAGCTGTGGCCCATCATCTTAGATAGAAGGTAGATATCTCCAATCTGCTTCATAAACGTCACAGCGAATGTGTGACGGAAGGTATGTGGGCTACAGCGCACACCTTCGATAGTGGCCCATTCACCCAGGCGACGAATAATCTTTTCCAGTCCTGAAACAGTCAAAGATTTTTGGTCAGAGCGGCCCACGATCAACGGATCAGGTGCATCTGCGTCGTGGCGATAACGCTGCTTATAAAGCTTTAAGAGCCGACGACATTTGTCATCCAGTGGAACTTCGCGCCACTTCTGGCCCTTGCCAAAAACTTTGATGTAGCTTTCGCGTGGGTCCAGATGGGTGTTGCCGATAGTGAGCTGGCAGAGTTCAAACGCTCGGATGCCTGTCGAGAGCAGAAGCGAGAGAATGCATTCATCACGCAGGCGTAGGTGATCGCTGTGTTCTCGCTTACAAGATTTCCGGAGTGCGACGATCTGATCTTCTGAAAACGTCTCAATAATCACCTTCACCACTTTGGGGAGCTTAATGCGTTTCACAGCCGACTCTTTGACGTACTGGCTGTACTCTTCGTCCACCAGGCACCAGTTGAGAAACGATTTGATGACACGCACATAGCCTGCTAGCGTATACGTTGAAAGAGTACCAACCCCTGCTTTGTTGGAGGCGTGATGCGTCTGTAGATGCTGCACAAAGTGATCTACCACAGAGACGTTGACCTGCTCAAGCTGAATTTGCTTGAGATGGTCCGCTACCTTCTTTTTGTTCGTGGTATTGACCCATGAACAGAACACACTGAGGCGTTGCTCATAGCCTTTTACGGTTTTGGGTTGGAGCCGCTTTAAAGTTGCAAGATACTCCTGGGTCGCTTCTTCAACGTCCATGTGGCCCCTCAACCTTCACGTTAACGTAAACCAAACCTTCACGTAAAATGACCAACTGTCGGGAACTGTCGAAGCTTTTTCGACAGGAAAAACAGGTGTTTTCCGACAGATGGACAGAAGATTTACCCTCAAATTGACCTGAAAAGAGGGCAACTGTCGAACTGTCAATTCTGTCGAACTGTCGAAAAAGAAAATGAGGAATCTGATTGACGGCACAGGGGATAGATGCTACACTGGCGATGGGGGCCAGGCACAACACATGCAAGTTTGCGGAACTGTAGGCCGGAGGTTCGAGCCCTCTCGGGATCGCTTTTTGAAGGACGGCCACATTGGCCGTTTTTCTTTTTGTCTTTAAGCCTGTATCATATTCAGAAAATAGGTAGCCGCTGAATGCACAATCAGTTCATTTAGGCGTAATGGTGATTCTCTGTAATCATCGGCTGGACTGGGAAAGGCTATACGCACCTCTTGAAAATTTGTTCTCAACTGATATAGAACGGATGACCGAAATGAATTTAACGGAAAGGGAGAGCGAATGGTCAGTCTACCTTTAGGTGATTGATAAGAGGAGAGGTAA
>JADEYI010000605.1_pt1 | contig 44405 bp, 37 predicted proteins | sample 8542331 | NCBI WGS metagenome assembly JADEYI01 (sample SAMN16510988, study PRJNA670497) | mine drainage metagenome | isolation source: biofilm near Copperflume 1 | place: Germany: Marsberg coppermine Kilianstollen | collected 2018-02 | reverse complement strand
GCCCTCGAGACCGTCCATCAATCGCGCGCTATTTGAATGTCACCGCACTAGCAACAGTTGTTGCCAGATCACCTTCAGGTGCAGCCGACAACGACCGATACCATCGTATGTTCGTGATGTCCTCCGCGACTGAACCGACATCGGACCCTGTCGTCTTCGATCCCTTCGACCCACGATGGTCGGGTGATCCGTTCGCGCTCTACGCCGAGATCCGGGAGCGGGCCCCGATCCACCGCAGCGAGCTGGGGTTCTGGGTCGTGGCCTCCCACGCCGACTGCCTTGCCATTCTTCGTGACCGCCGGGCCAGTTCGGACAGCATGAGCATGGACACCGGGGGCATGCCCGAGCGATTCCGGCGACCGATCGCCGAGGACAATCCCATGGCAGCCGGCATCGTCGAGATGCGGCCGTTCATCTTCCGGGATCCCCCGGATCACACCCGACTGCGCGGGCTGGTGGCCAAGGCCTTCACACCCAAAGTGGTGGAGTCGCTCCGGGAACGAACCCAGCAGGTGGTCGACGAGCTCCTCGACGCTGCCATGGACGCCGATCACGTCGACCTTGTGGCCGAGTTCGCCTATCCCCTGCCGGTCCGTATCATCTGCGACCTTCTGGGGGTCCCGGTGGCGGATCAGGATCGGTTCAAGGTTTGGTCCCAGGCGTTGGCCCGGGGGCTCGACCCCGACTTTCTCTTGAGCGACGATGTCATCGAGGCCCGAGGCGAGGCCATCACCCAATTCGCCCAGTACGTCTTCGAGTTGATGGCGGAGCGCAGGCGGAACCCCCGTGATGACTTGCTCAGCGGCCTGGTCGGCGTGGAGGACGGTGGCACGGTGCTGAGCGAGGTCGAAGTGCTATCGACGTGCGTCCTGTTGTTGACCGCCGGACACGAAACGACCGTCAACCTCATCGCCGGGGGAACGCTGGCCCTGCTGCGCCATCCGGATCAGCTGGAGGAGTTCCGGACCGACCCCGGCGTGCACCGGAGCGGCATCGAGGAGATGCTGCGGTATGTCTCACCGGTGCAGCTCACAACCAGGACCTTCATCGAGGACTGCGAGTTCGGGGGGGTCGAGTTCGGCAAGGGTGACTTCGCCATGCTGCTCCTCGCCTCTGCCAATCGCGACCCGGTCCAGTTCGCCGACCCCGAGCGCTTCGACATCACCAGGAGTCCCAACAACCACCTCGGGTTGGGGTTCGGGATCCACCACTGCCTGGGCGCCCCGTTGGCGAGAATGGAGACCCAGCTCGCGCTCAGCTCGTTGCTACGGCGGGCGCCACGATTGACCCTGGCCGCCGACGATGTCACCTACAAGTCGAATGTGATCCTCCGGGGCATGGAAGCGCTCCCGGTATCCATGCGCGGCTGATCCCTTCAAGGACCATCAAGGCCCGGTCCGATCGTCAGGTGACCAGTCGGACTCTCAAGCTGGTCGGCCCGTGCATGATCGCATTCGATCCCCACGTCACCGACTCGAGCGTCAAGGTCCGATACCTGCCCGCCAGGGCGCTGACCGCGGCGAGTGTCTCCGCTCGGGCGATGGCGGCACCGAGGCAGGCATGAGGCCCGGCCCCGAAGGCCAGGTGCGCGGTGCGATCACGCAACGCATCGAACTGGTCGGGATCCTTGAACACGGCGGGATCCCTGTTGGCTTGCCCGATACAGGGAATGACGATGTCGCTCCTGTCGATGGATGTGGTGCCGATGGTCAACGCCGCCTCGGCCCGCCGGATGAGGAACGACACCGGAGACCCGAGTCGCACCAGCTCCTCGATGCAGTTCCGTTGCTCCGAGGGGGTGCCGCTGGTGATGACCTCGAACACCTCGAGATTCGTCATCGTCTCGACGGCCGCAAAGCTGAGCAGGTTCGCCGAGTTCTGAAACGAGGCATGGGCCAGCATCACCGACGAGGCCAGCATCTCCCGAATCGAGAGCTCCCCTTCGAGTCTGGCCTGATTGAGCAGATCGAGCACCGACCCGGACGCATAGGACTTCTGGCGGAAGGCCAGCCGGATATGGGACAGCACCTGCTGCCCAGCTCGCACCGACGACATCATCACGTCACCGGCGCACGAGGGATCGAACTGGGCGCTCATCTCCGTGAGCAGCGGGGCCATCCGGTCGTCCTCCCCCTGGGGAAGGCCGACAATGGTGCGCATGGCGTCCTCGGCTATCGGCTCGGCGAAGTCACCCACGATGTCCAGGCGACAATCATCGGGCAATCGACCGATCAGGCGATCGATGAATTGGCTGGACGATTCGGCCGCCGCCCGCCAACTGGGAAGAACACGGCTGATGATGTTCCGAAGGCGCTCGTGTGCCTGACCATCGAGAAATAGGAGGTTGGAGTCGCTCTGCTTCAGGTTGTTGTTGTCGATCTGGGATTCCAGCTCTGGGCGGGACAAGGCCACCCGGCAATCCTGGTGTCCGACCATGGCCCATACCGTCTCGTGGGGGCCCCACGACGGCGTCCCGCTCTGTTCCTGAGGACCCCACGACGGCCTGCGGATCTGCAGAAGACGCTCCGAATCCTCATCCCATAGCTCAAGGGCGAGGCCTCTCACGGAGCGCGGCGGATGGTCGGTAACGGCCCCTGAAAGTTGCACATTATGCTGGTGAGGTTACTCGCACCGACCTGAATTCCGTGAGACCCCTATCACTCGAAGTGATCTTTCGGTTCGGTCGACGCGAAGCCCCAGGTGCGCAAATTCCATCCCGGTCTGACAACGCCGGCGCCGTTCGACCAATAGAGCCGCGGCCCCGCGCCACCTGGATGGCCGGGCGGCAACGGCCATTGACAGACTGCGCCTCATTCATTTAGAGGGATAAGGCCCATCATCAACTTCCCATTGTGCCCGGGCTCCGATTGAGCGATACTCGTGCATTGCCAAAGGTCCCATCGCACCTGCCTACCTGCCGATGACCGACCGTTCCCCCTCCCGGGGAGTTGTCGGTCCATACCATCGGCTGACTCCGAGGAGTACTGATGTCGAACGTTGTGCAGTCGTCCTCCAGCGAATCCACGTCTCCCAGCGCCGGGCGCCATGGGTCCACCAACATCGTCGGGGTGGGCGCAGTCACCGGCTACGGATGGGGAACGAAGCACCTCTGGGACGGGTTCCTGCTCGGGGAGAGCGCCGTCAAGCTGGTCACCGGCCTGGAGGGCTATGTGACCGGAGGTCAGGCCTACATCTCGCAGGTCCCGGACGAAGGTGATCGCCACGACGGCCCGAGCCGGTTCATGCGGTCGGTGCGCTTCTCCGCCCGCGAAGCCGTCACCGACGCCCTGGCGCGGGGGTGGAAGCCCGGTCCGGTCGTCGGCTTGATCCACAGCCTCGAGAAAGGCGATGTCGAGTTGTGGAGCGAGTTCTACCGGTCCGGTGACAGCCGGATACGGCCCAAGATGTGGGTGAACATGATGCCCTCCACCTGCTTGACCATGGTGATGAAGGAGTTCGACTTCCACGGGCCGACGATGTCGGTTTCTGCTATGTGCGCCAGTGCCAACGCCGGGATGATCACCGCCAAGTCATGGCTGGATTCGGGCATCGCGTCCGACGTCATCCTGCTGGCCACCGATCTGTCCGGCATTCCCCAGCACCTGCGGGCCTTCAATGATCTCGGCGCCATGGTTCTCAACACCCCGGCCTTCGATGGCTCCCGGCCGTTTCAAGAGGGCAGCCGAGGATTCGTCGGTGGCGAGGCCGCGGTGGCGATGGTCCTGTCCTCCAAGGCGGCGGGTTCCTACGCATCCGTCCTCGGCGGCGGCATGACGATGGACGGCTACCACTCGACGGCCGTCGCCCCCGACCTCACCGAGATGTTCCGCTGTTTTCAGTTGGCCATCGACGCCTCCGGCATCGACCCTGGCGACGTTGCCTACCTCAACGCCCACGGACCGGGCACCGCTTTGTGCGATGCCGCTGAGATGAAGGTCCTGGATGAGCTCTTCCCGGCGGCCCACGGGATCTTCTCCGTGAAGCCGCTCGTCGGCCACTGCCAGTCGGCGGCCGCAGCCGTGGAGACCCTGGCCACGCTCTACTCGTTCCAGACCGGGTTCATTCCCGCCCCCCCGCAGGTGGCGCCGGGTCATCCCAAACTGGTCAATGGGCGAACACCGCGGGTGCCCGGATTGACGGTCAAGTCGTCCCTCGGATTGGGGGGCTACAACACCGCCGTGGTGATCGCAGAACCCGATGAGGCGCCCGGGGATTGACGCCGCTATTGGATGTCCACCGTCTCCTCCGACGCTGCCCGGTCGCGGTCAATACTGACGCCTGATCAGGCGCCGATAAGGCTAAAGGTGACCTCCGAGTCAGCCGATATCTGAACCTATGGCCACCAAGAGCAGCTTTGACGGTCGACGCTCGAGGGTCTCCTTCGATCGCGTGGACCTCAACGAGGTGCCGGTCGGCGATCGCGTCTTCGAGTTGTCCGAGGGGGTTGAGCTCGGCGACAAGGACCTCCAGTCGGTGACCTGGATCTACGACACGGTGCGGGATTCGGTCATCTGGTCGTCCCCGGTGGAGGAGCTCTTCGGTTTTCAGAAGGGAGTCCTGGGGTTCTCCGTCAGAGGAGAACACGACGAGGGCGTCGAGACCTCGGGCCCCCGTCCTTCAGGCCACGGCGATCCGGACGTGCAGGGCACGCCGCCAGAGTTCGTCTCCGGCGCAGAAGCCGGCGACTTGCTGCTGGCCCCCATCCTGGCCCCGGTCCGCCGGGGACTGCCTCCCACGGAATTCGACCTGCAGATGGTCGTGCACTGCCCTGACGGGATCGCCCACCACGTCGTGGTCCGGGCGTCGCCCATGGCAACTCCCAGCGACTGGTCGGGTGCTGCTGTGGACCAGGTCCGGTCGTTCTACGCCGGAGTCGTGGTGGACACCACCGCGCAGGAGACCTTCGAGCGCGAGCTCGGGGAGATGGTCGACCGCTACCGGCTGCTCACCGAGGTGTCACCCGACATGGTCCTGGTGCATCAGGACGGGCTGCTGGTCTACGGCAACCGCGCTGCGGCCCGGCTGATCGGCAGGGGATCGACCGACGAGGAGTACAGCCAGGCGTTTGCCCAGTACTCCGGCAAGCCCATCTCCGACTTCCTCCACCCCGCTGACATGCCCCACGTCGCCGAGCGCCTGGCTCAGCTCACCGAGCCGGGCCAATTCTTCGAGCACGGTGAGATCCGGGTGATCACCCCCGACGGCTACGTCACCGTCATGGAGGTCACCAGCGTGCGCACCACGTGGGCCGGCAAGCCCGCCTTCCAGGTCATCGCCCGGGACATCTCCGAGCGCAGGGCGGCCGAAGCCGCCAGCCGCTACCGGGCCAGCCTGGTCGCCCACGTCTCCGACGCCATCATCGGTATTGACGCCGACGGACGGATCGAGAGTTGGAACGAAGCCGCCCAGGCCATCTACGGATGGACCGAATCCGAGGTGGTGGGCCTGTCCATCGGCGCGGTGGTCACCGGCAACCGGACCGACAGCGCCGCCGTCTTCGAGCGGGGCCAGCGGACCCACCTGCGCAAGGACGGTTCCGAGGTGGACGTTCTGGTCTCCATCGATCCCCTGATCGATGACGACACCCAACCGTCGGGTTGGGTGGTCGTGTCCACCGAGCTCACCGACGCCCGGCAGGCGGAAGCCGGCCGCCGTGCAGCCGAGGAGCGCTACGAGGCGGTGGTGGCATCGTTGAGCGAGGGGATCGTGCTCTTCGACGACTCGGGTGGAATCTCCGCCCACAACGAGGCCGCCAGTCGCATCCTCGGAGACAGGCTCAAGTCGGGCAACAGCCACCAGATCTTCACCGGGGCATCCATCGCCATCGAGGCCAACGGGCATCCCATGTCGCCCGAGATGTTCCCCCATGCCCGGACCCTTGCCTCGGGCGAATCCGAGGACGACGTCGTGGTCGGCGTCACCGACGGCAGCGGGCGCCGTCAATGGCTCTCGCTCAGCTCGCGGCTGCTGTCGGGGGCCGGCCAGGTCGATTCCCCCATGGTCGTCTGCTCCTTCACTGACGTGACCGACCGGAAGGCCGCCGAAGCCCAGCTCCACTGGCTGGCCTATCACGACTCGCTGACCGGGCTCGGCAACCGCACGCTCTTCAACGACGAGCTCGAGCAGGAGCTCATGGTGTCCATGCAGAAGGGCACCAACCTGGCCGTCCTGTTCATCGACCTCGACCGCTTCAAGTTGGTCAACGACTCGTTCGGCCATGCCAGCGGCGACGAGGTCCTGCTGGCCCTGGCCCAGCGGTTCAAGTCGGCCGTGCGCGGGGGCGACGTCATCAGCCGGTTCTCCGGCGACGAGTTCGTCGTGCTGTGCCGCAACGTCCACGACGTGGATGTCGCCGTGAGCCTGGCCACCGAGTACTCGCGCCTCCTGGCCGAACCGGTGACGCTGGCCAGCGGGCGCACGGTGGTGGTGACCTGCAGCGTGGGGGTGTCCTTCGTCATGCGGGGCCGCCAGGAGGCCCAGGACGTGCTCCAGCAGGCCGACGTGGCCATGTTCCAGGCCAAGAACAAGGGCCGGTCCCGCGTCGAGGTGTTCGACGAGTCGCTGCGGGCCAAGTCGGTTGCCCGGCTCGAGATCTATGACGACCTGCGCCATTCGATCGACCATGACGAGCTGACCGTCCACTACCAGCCCATCGCCACCGTCGACGGTGACCGCATCGTGGCCATGGAGGCACTCGTCCGCTGGCATCACCCGTCCCGCGGCTTGCTGGGACCGATGGAGTTCATCCCCTTCGCCGAGGAGACCGATCTCATCTTCGCGCTGGGGCGATGGGTGTTGCGGGAGGCGTGCCAGACGATGGCCAAGTGGCGCCAGAGCCTGGCCGGGGCCGAGGACGCCTACATCACGGTCAATCTCTCCGCTCACCAGCTGAGCGACCCGGAGCTCTTGGGCACCATCGCCTCCGCCCTGGCGGACTCGGGACTCCCTCCCGAGGCGCTGGTGATGGAGGTGACCGAGAGCATGCTGATGAGCGACACCTCGGCGTCCATCGCCATGCTCGGTGGTATCCACGAGATGGGGGTCGGCCTGGCCATCGACGACTTCGGCACCGGCTATTCCTCCCTGTCCCAGCTCAAGCGTTTCCCCGTCAAGATCCTCAAGATCGACAAGTCGTTCATCGACGGGCTGGGCACCTTCGACAACGACGAGGCCATCGTGGCCGCCATCGTGCAGCTCAGCAAGGCGTTGGGGTTGGTGGTCCTGGCCGAGGGCGTGGAGACGCCGATCCAGTTGCAGCGGATCGCCGAGCTCGGTTGCGACCTCTACCAGGGGTACCTCATGTCCCGGCCCACCCGGGCGGACCGGGTCGACTTCAGGCGGCAGGTCTCGTCGGACGAGGGGTCGGAGACCAGTCCCCCGGCCCCGGTCGAGGCATCCTCAGAACACCGGTAGCCGACCCGTTCCGCGCCGCCGGTCCGGCAGGAGGCCGACCCGCCGGTCCGGCAGGAGGTCGACTCAGCCCAGGCGCTCGATGATGGTGGCGTTGGCCTGGCCCCCGCCCTCGCACATGGTCTGCAATCCGTAGCGGGCCCCGGTCCGCTCCATCTCGTTGAGCAGGGTGGCCAGCAGGCGCGCCCCGGAGCCGCCGGTCGGGTGTCCGATGGCGATGGCGCCGCCGTTGACGTTGACCTTGTCCATGTCCGGGTGGTGCTCGAGCTCCCACGCCAGCACCACGGAGGCGAAGGCCTCGTTGATCTCGATGACATCGATGTCGTCGAGGGAGAGCTTGGACTTCTCGAGCACCAGCGAGGTGGCCGGAATCGGCGCCGTCAGCATGATGACCGGGTCGTTGGCGGCCACCGCGAAGGTGTGGAACCGGGCCCGGGGCCGCAGGCCGAGGTGGCCGGCTCTCTCCTCGGACATGATCAGCACGGCTGCGGCACCGTCGGAGATCTGCGACGAGCTCGCCGCCGTGACCAGGCCGCCCTCGACGAAGGCCGGGGGGAGGCCGGCCAGTCGCTCGTAGGTCGAGTCCGCCCGGACCCCTTCGTCAGAGGTGAGCGGCCCCTCAGCGCCCGGGTCGCCCTCATCGGTGCCGGCCACCGCCACCCTGTCCTCGACGTGGGCACGGCGGGTGGCCAGGGGCACGATCTCGTTCTCGAACCGTCCTTCGGCGATGGCCCGCGCCGCCCGGTCGTGCGAGCCGAGGGCGAACCGGTCCATTGCTTCGCGGCTGATCCCCCATCGCCGGGCGATCTCCTCGGCCGCCAGCCCCTGATGGATGAAGTCGAAGCGGTCGTGCACGGTGGGGCCGTAGGCCTCACCCGGCCCGTGGTCGGTGGTGGATCCGATGGGCACGCGGCTCATGGCTTCGACCCCACCGCCGATGGCGATGTCCATCGCCCCGGACATGACCGCCTGGGCGGCAAAATGGACCGCCTGTTGCGCCGACCCGCACTGCCGGTCGACCGTGGTTCCGGGCACGGTATCGGGGAACCCTGCGGCCAGCGCCGCGTTCCGCCCGATGTTCATGGCCTGCTCGCCGACCGTCATCGTGCAGCCGTAGATCACATCCTCGACCGCGCCCGGGTCGAGGTCGTTGCGCTCGATCAGCGCCCGGAGCGGTTGCGCGGCCAGATCCACGGCGTGCCAGCCCGACAGCCTGCCGTTCTTCTTCCCCACCGGGGTTCGCACGGCATCGACAATCACTGCATTCGGCATCCGACCATTGTGACCGATCGGGCGTGGTTGCCGGAAATCTGGCGGTGTGTCAGATTTCCCTACCCACCTCCCTACCCGCTTCCCTGCCCGCCTCCCAGAGACTCCCGAACGACGGACCCGACCATGGACACACCGATGGACCTGCGATTCACCCCCGCCCAGGAGGCCTTCCGGCGCGAGGCGCGCGCCTGGCTGGAGGCCAACGCCCCCGAGCCCCGGTCGCTGCCCTCGCTGGACACGGCCGAGGGCTTCGAGGCCCACCGGTCATGGGAGCGGGCCATGTTCGACGAACGCTGGTCGGTGGTGTCCTGGCCCGAGGAATTCGGGGGCCGTGGCGCAGGCATCCTCGAATGGCTGGTGTTCGAAGAGGAGTACTGGCGGGTCCAGGCGCCGCTGCGGGTCAGTCAGAACGGGGTCTTCCTGCTGGCCCCGACCATGTTCGAGTTCGGGACCGAGCAGCAACAGCGGCGATTCCTGCCGGCCATGGCCTCCGGGGCCGAGATCTGGTGTCAGGGATGGTCCGAGCCGGACGCCGGAAGCGATCTGGCCGGCATCCGGAGCCGCGCCGTGCGATCGGCGGACGACCGCGGCTGGCTGCTCACCGGCCAGAAGACCTGGGCGTCTCGGGGCGCCTTCGCCGAGTGGTGCTTCGGGTTGTTCCGCACCGACCCCGAAGCCGAGCGCTACCGGGGCCTGACCTATTTCCTCATCGAGATGAACGCTCCGGGAGTCGTCGTGCGCCCCATCCCCCAGCTCGACGGGGAGACCGGCTTCGCCGAGATCTTCTTCGACGACGTCTTCGTCCCTGACGACCAGGTGCTCGGAGGGGTGGGCCAAGGATGGAACGTGGCCATGGCCACGGCCGGCTCGGAGCGCGGGCTCAGCCTGCGCAGCCCGGCCCGCTACTGCGAGGCCGCCTCCCGACTGGTGGCGCTCTACCGGCAACGCCGGGCCAAGGACCCGGTCGGTGCCGGGCGCAGCGCCGACGCGGTGGCGCAGGCCTGGATGGACGCCGAGGTCTACCGACTCGCCACCCTGTGGACCGCCACCCGGGTGCTGGACGGCGGATCGGTGGGGCCCGAGGCCAGCGCCAACAAGATCCACTGGTCCGAGACCGATCTGGCCATCCACCGGGCCGCCCTGGAGCTGCTCGGTCCCGAGGCCGAGCTGCACGGCGGCGACGCCGACGCCTCCTGGCTCGACGGCTACCTCTTCGCCCTGGCCGGCCTCATCTACGCCGGCACCAACGAGATCCAACGCAACGTGGTGGCCGAGCGCATGCTCGGCCTGCCCCGCGGCTGAGGGGACGGAGGGCGGCCGTGCATTTTGCCTTCACCGACCAACAGATTGAGTTCCGGGACGCCGTGCGCCAGGTCCTGCTCAACGAGTGCTCGACCGACGACCTCCGGGCCTCCTTCGAGGCCCCGGCGGCCCGGACCGCCCGCTGGGAGACACTTGCGGCCTTGGGGGTGGTGGGCGCCTCGGTCCCCGAGGCCCACGGAGGCCTGGGACTGGGCCTGGTCGACCTCGTGCCCCTGCTCGAGGAAGCCGGTCGGGCGGCCCTGCCCGAACCGCTGCTCGACACCACGGCCTTGGCCGCTCCGCTGTTGGCCGAGCTGGCCGCCGCGGACGCGGGATCGAGGGGCCAGGTGGCCGATTGGCTGGAGTCGATCGCCGCCGGAGGCATGGCCGTCGTCGTCGGGCCGCCGGCTCCGGGCGCAACCCCCCTGGCCGGGGCCAACGGTGCCGATCTCTATGTGCTGGCCACCGACGGCGGCCCCGACGGCCCCCAGATCCACGTGCTGGAGCCCGACTCCGTCACCGTGACGCCCGTCCCCTCCCTGGATCCGACCCGGCGCCTGGCCGCGGTCCAGTGGGCTCCCGGTCCGGAAAGTCGGCTGGCCTCGGGGCCACTGGCGGCCTCACTCATCGGACGGACGGCGGATCGGGCGGCCGTGGCCACCGGGGCCGAGCTCCTCGGGCTCACCCAGCGGATGATCACCATGGCCGCCGACCATGCCAAGGTGCGCCAACAGTTCGGGCGCCCCATCGGCAGCTTCCAGGCGGTCAAGCACCTGCTGGCCGGGGCCCAGGTCACCCTCGAGTTCGCCCGGCCGGCCGTCTACGGGGCGGCGTGGTCGCTCGACGAGGGCGAGCCCACGGCATCCAGGGCGGCGTCGGTGGCCAAGGCCTACGCCTCCGAGGCCGCCACCGAGGCGGCCAGGGTGTCCCTCCAGGTCCACGGGGCCATCGGCTACACGTGGGAGTGCGACCTCCACCTCTTCCTCAAACGGGCCTGGGCGTTGTCGGCGGCGTGGGGCTCGGCGGCCGAGCACCGGGCCCGGGTGCTGGCCTCGCTGGTCGCCGGAGCCTGATCCTCCCCCGGGGTTCGTCCTCCCCCGTGGTTCGGCTCGAACCCTGGGCCCCCGGTGGCCGGCCGCGTCCCACGTCGACCACCGGAGCCTGGCCTGGTACCGGCCGGGCGATTCGGCGCCGATCCGAGCGAGGAAGGGCCCCGATTCCGACCCAGGAATGGCCGATTTCGGCCTAGGAAAACGCTCATTCTGCGTGTTACAGTGGTCATGTCACTACTTAGAGTGGTTTTCAGGGCGCAGGGAGTTGTGGATGGAAGTAACGACGCGGTGAGCCCGCGACCGGAGCAACCTGAGCCATTCCTGCGCGGTGCGCCCTATCCCTCGACCGGGGAGGCGCCGTACCCCAGGGCCGATCCGGCCGATTCGCCCCGGCTGCCCGCCGACATCTGGCATTCGGCCCTCATCCCCGCCGGTGTCCGCCTCGAACTGGTCGGCGATGCCGAGGCCGTCGACGTCTCCTATCGGACGACCTCGGGGAACCTGGGATACCGCGGCGACGGCGCCGGCATCACTTTCTCCCTGTGGCGGGGTGGCGGAAACGTGTGGCAGGAGGAGGCCGTGCTGGGCGAGGGCCTGGTCCGGCTGCCCCTCGGCGCATCGCCCCCGGGGGATCGGGCCGTCATCTACCTTCCCGAGGGGATGCAACCGCTCGTGCAGTCCATCAGCGCGGTGCGGGGCGCCATCATCCCCGCCCCGGCCCTTCCCCGGTGGATCGCCTACGGGGACTCGTCCACCCAGGGCTGGATCGCCTCGGGGCCCTCGCAGGGATGGGCCGCCATCGCGGCCCGGACCGCCGGCCTCGACCTGTTCAACATGGGCTACGCCTCGGCGGCCCGGGGGGAGATCATCTCTGCCGAGCACATCGCCGGGTTGCGGGCCGACATCATCACCATTGCCTACGGGGCGAGCTGCTGGATGCGCACGCCCCACAGCATGGGCATGGTGACCGAGGCGCTGTGGGGCTTCCTCGATGTCATCCGTCAGGGCCACCCGACCACCCCGATCGTGGTCATTAGCCCGGTCATCCGCCCCGAGGCCGAGGACGTCCCCAACCGGCTCGGCACCTCCCTGGCCGACATCCGCCACGCCATCGAGATGGTGACCCGTGACCGGATCGTCAGCGGGGACCACACCTTGTCCCTCGTGGCGGGCATGTCCATGGTCCGCGCCGAGCTCCTGGCCGACGGCATCCACCCCGGAGACGAGGGGCACACCCGGATCGCCGCCATCGTGTCGAGGGCCCTGACCGCTGCCCTCAAGTCCGCCAACGAGAACCCGCAGGCGGAGGTGCCCGAACCGCGTGCCCACATCCTGCGACCCACCCGGCCGTTCCCCGCCCGCGTGGGCATGACGACCTTCGGCCCTCAAACCTCGAGCACCGCCGCCCCGTCTCCGGTGCGCTGACCTACTCTTCTCCCCCGGCGGGAGATGCCCGGCCAGCAGTGCACCGACCATCACCAAGAGGCAGAGACGCGCATGCAAGCGACCACGCTCATCGAATCGTTCCGTGTCGACGGCAAGGTGGCGGTGGTCACCGGAGCCGGAAGCGGCATCGGGAAGGCCAGCGCCCTGGCGCTGGCCGGGGCCGGGGCCACCGCCATCTGCGCCGACATCCAAGACGACACGGCCCAGGCCACCGCGGACGAGATCGTGGCCAACGGCGGCAGCGCCGAGGGGGTGGCCCTGGACGTGTCGGTGCGCACCGACGTGGACGCCCTGGCCCAACGGGTGGTCACCGATCGGGGCGGCATCCACATCTGGTGCAACATCGCCGGCATCATGGTGGAGGGCCCGTTCCTGGAGGCGCCGGAGGACGACCTCGATCGCATCCTGGCGGTCAACCTGAAGGGCGTCTTCTTCGGGTGCCAGGCGGCCGGTCGGGTCATGGTGACCCAGGCCGAGGGGGGGAGCATCATCAATGCCTCGTCCGCCGCCGCCGACGCACCCAGCCCCGACATCGCCAGTTACGCCATCTGCAAGGCCGGCGTGGTCCAGATGACCAAGTCGATGGCTGTCGAAGTGGGGAAGAAGGGCGTGAGGGTCAACGCCGTGGCCCCCGGCTTCGTCCTCACCGGGATGACCGGGCGGTACTTCGTGCGTCCTGACGGCACCATCGACGAGGCCATGCAGGAGGCGGTGGTGGGCCCCATGCGCAGGCACACGCCGCTGCGCTCGATCGGCGAGCCCGAGGACATCGCCGCAGCCGTCCTCTATCTGGCCTCCGACGCCGCCCGCTTCATGACCGGGCAGGTGCTCCGGCCCAACGGCGGGGTGGCCATGGTCTGAACGGATCGGGGCCGGGCGCCACCCGGCGGCGCCACCTGATGCATCGTCAGAACAATGGGTACACTTCGCACCATGGCCGACATGCCCATGATCATCTCCGTGGACGACCACGTGGTGGAGCCCGCCAACGTCTGGATCGACCGCCTTCCCAAGAAGTACCACGATGTCGGGCCCCGGGTGGTGCGCGCCCCGATGGGGGAGATCACCTTCGTCGGCGGCAAGCTCACCGTCACCCCCGGTTCCCAGGGCGTGCCCACCGACTGGTGGTACTACGAGGACCTCAAGCGACCGCTGCTCCGGGTGGACTCCGCCGTCGGCGTGCCCCGGGACGAGGTGACCATGCGCGGTGTCACCTACCAGGACATGCGCCCCGGCTCCTACGAGGTCGCACCCCGGCTCGAGGACATGGACACCAACCACCTCGAGGCCTCGCTGTGCTTCCCCACCTTCCCCAGGTTCTGCGGCCAGACCTTCACGGAGGCTGAGGACAAGGAGCTGGCCCTGCTGTGCGTCCGGGCCTACAACGACTGGATGGTCGAGGACTGGTGCGGGCCCGAGGCCAAGGGCCGGCTCATCCCCCTGACCCTCATCCCCCTCTGGGACGCCGAGTTGGCCGCGGCCGAGGTGCGGCGCAACGCGGCCCGCGGTGTCCGCGCCGTGTGCTTCAGCGAGATCCCGCCGTTCCTGGGGCTCCCCTCCGTGCACGATCCGGACCACTACTGGGACCCGTTCTTCCGCGCCTGTGCGGAGACCGGCACCATCGTGAACATGCACATCGGCTCGTCGTCGAAGATGCCGTCCACCTCGGCCGACGCCCCCCCGGCCGTCGGGTCCACACTGACGCACTCCAACGCCACCTACTCGATGGTCGACTTCATGTTCTCCGGCGTGCTGGTGCGCTTTCCCGACCTCAAGCTGGCCTACGCCGAGGGCCAGATCGGCTGGATCCCCTACATCCTCGAGCGGGCCGACAACGTGTGGGAGGAGAACCGGGGATGGGGCGGGGTGGCCGACATCGTGCCCGAGCCGCCCTCCACCTACTTCCACCGCCAGATCTACGGCTGCTTCTTCGACGACGCCTTCGGCCTCAAGAACGTGGAGTCCATCGGCGTGGACAACATCACCTACGAGTCGGACTACCCCCACTCCGACTCGACCTGGCCCCAGACGCGCCAGATCGCCGAGAAGCAGATGAAGGACCTCACTGACGAGCAGATCTACAAGATCGTCAGGGGCAACGCCATCAAGCTCTACGACCTCGACTTCAAGTGATCCACGGGGCCTAGGCCTTCCGGTCACCCCCATGGACCTGCGCTACACCGACGCCGAGCAGGCGTTCCGCAGCGAGCTGCGCGGATGGCTGGCGGCCACACTGCCCGGCCTGCCGCCCAAGCCGCCGGCCGAAGACTGGCCCGGTCGCCGCGCCTACGACACCCACTGGCAGCGGCTGCTCTTCGACGCCGGGTACGCCGGGGTGGACTGGCCCGTCGAGGGCGGCGGGCGGGGCTCCACGCCGGTCGAGGAGCTCATCTTCAAAGAGGAGCTCGAGCGGGCCCACGCCCCCTACGTCGGGGTCAACTTCGTCGGGCTGCTCCACGCCGGCCCGACCGTCATCGCCGAGGGCACCGCGGAGCAGCGTCGACGGTACCTGCCGTCCATCCTCAAGGGCGACGAGGTCTGGTGCCAGGGCTTCTCCGAACCGGATGCCGGGAGCGACCTCGCCTCCTTGCGCACCCGCGCCGTCCGGGACGGCGACCACTACGTGATCAACGGGTCCAAGATCTGGACATCCCATGCCGAAGTGGCCGACTACTGCGAGCTGCTGGTGCGCACCGGTGCCGACGACAGCCGGCACCGCGGCATCTCGTGGCTCATCCTGCCCATGGACACCCCCGGGGTGGAGATCCGACCGCTCACCACCATCGCCGGTTCCACCGAGTTCGCCGAGCTCTTCCTCGACGAGGTGTGCGTCCCGGTGGCCAACCGGGTCGGTGACGAGAACGACGGCTGGCGGGTCACCATGGTCACGCTCAGCTTCGAACGGGGCACCGCCTTCGTCGGGGACCTCCTCGAAGCCGTCGAACTGCTCTCGGCCACGGTGGCCCTGGCCCAACGCACCGGGGCCTGGTCGGACTCCGCCGTCCGCAGCCAGGCCGGCCACCTCCGCGCCGAGCTGGACGCCCTGTGGGCCCTCACCAAGCGCAACGTGTCCCAGGCCGCCCGGACCGGCGTGCCCGGCATCGGTGGCACGTTCTTCAAGCTGGCCTACTCGGAGACCCGGCACAAGCTGGGCGAGTTCTCCCTCTCCCTGCTGGGCCGGGCCGGGTTGGCCGCCGCCGACCTCGACGGTGCCGACGGTCACGGCCCGCTGCCCGCCGCCGCCATGGTCGAGGACTGGCTCCGGGGCATCTCGCTCACCATCGCCGCCGGAACCTCGCAGATCCAGCGGAACATCGTGGGCGAGCGGATCCTGGGCCTGCCCAAGGAGCCGGTGCCGAGCGCCGCGCCGTCACCCGTCGCATGACCCCGCCCCACCCGCCGACGGACACGTGAGGGGCGCCACGTGGACTTCGAACTGACCGAACTGCAGACCGACCTGGCCGAGGGCATGCGCCGCCTGTGCCAGGGCGAATTCCCGCTCGAACGGGTCCGCGCCGCCGAGGGGGCCGACCGGGTCGTCGACCGTGCCGGTTGGCGCCGGCTGGCCGAGGCCGGCGTCTTCAATCTCGCCCTGCCCGAGGCGTCCGGCGGCGTGGGGCTGGGGCTGGGCGAGACCGCGCTGGTCTTCGAGGAGCTGGGCCGGGCCCTGGTGCCAGGCCCCCTGGTGGCCTCCCATCTGGCCGCCGGGCTGGTCGGCGGGGCTGCTGACGGCTCGGTCGTGGTCGGCGTGGTCGAGGATCGTCCCACCGGCGAGGGCCACCCCGTTCCGGTGGTGATCGAGCACCTCGACGACCTCGACGTCCTGGTCGTGCTCACCGAGCACGGGATCACCTCGGTCGAACCCCGGTCACTCGGCCCCACCCGGTTGCGACGCCCCATGGACCCGCTGACCCCGGTGTGGGCGGTCCCGGACCTGCCCGAGGGCAGACCCCTGGGCGGCCCGGAGGAGGCAGCCCGTTGGCGGAGGGACGGGGCGGTGCTCACGGCCGCGCTGCAGATCGGCATGGCGGCCTGGACCACCGAGCTGGCCGTCGGGTACGCCAAGCAGCGCCGCCAGTTCGGCCGGCCCATCGGCGGGTTCCAGGCGGTGAAGCACCTGTGCGCCGACATGGCGGTGCGTACGGAGGTGGCCCGGTGCGCCGTCCACGCCGCCGCCGTCACCGTGGACCAAGCCGGCGTCGGCGATGCGGTGGTGGCCGCAGCCGGGGCCAAGCTGCTGGCCGACGAGGCGGCGGTGGCCAACGGGAGATCGTGCATCCAGGTCCACGGCGGCATGGGCTTCACCTGGGAGGTTCCCGCCCACCTGGCCTACAAGCGGGCACGCGTGCTGGCCACCCAGTTCGGGACCGACGATCGGCTGGCCGAGGAGCTGGGCCGGTCGCTGGCCGAGCAGGCCCCCGGCGTACGCTGATCCGATGAGCACCAGTCCGATCGCACCGCCGGTCGATGTCGTCACCGTCCTGCCCGCGGGCCGCACCGTCTACGGGATGCAGCTGCCGATCCAGTCCCAGTCGTCCCTCTATGTGCAGCCCTGGGAGCCCTCGGCGGGACCGGACGAGCTGGCGGCTGTGGCTCTGGCCTGCGAGGCGGCCGGGTTCTTCTACGTCGGTGTCTGCGACCACACGGTCATCCCCGAGCGGTTGGCCGGCGCCATGGGTACCACCTGGTACGACACCATCGCCACCCTTGGGTGGCTGGCCGGGATCACCACCGACATCCGACTCCTGTCCCACATCTACGTCATCGCTCTGCGCCACCCCCTGCGGGCGGCCAAGGAGTTCGCCACCGTCGACGCCCTCTCGGGAGGGCGGGTCATCTGCGGGGTGGGCGCCGGTCACGTCAACGAGGAGTTCGAGCAGATGGGACCGGAGTTCGACCACCGGGGGGCCGCCACCGACGAGGCCATCGCCGGGTTGGCCTCCGGTCTGGTCGACGAGTACCCGACCCTGGACGGGCCGCGCTGGAAGGCCTCGGGCCTGGGACTTCGCCCGAGGCCGGTGCAGTCGCCCCGGCCGCCCATCTGGGCCGGCGGCTCGTCACCGGCGGCGCTGCGCCGCACCGCCCGGTTCGCCGACGGCTGGCTGCCCCAGTCGCTCGGGCCGGACCTGGGACTGTTGGCCGAGCTGCGTTCGATGCGTGAGGACTACCGCGGCGGGGCGCCGCTGGACATCGGTGGGATCTCCGACTTCCTGCACGTCGGCCCGCCACCGGCCGGTCTCGAGCTGCCCCACGGGACGGTTGCGGGAGCCCCCGAGCGGGTGGCCGAGTACCTGCGGGGCTTCGCCGAGGCCGGCGTGGGCCAGATCCAGGTGCGGTTCCCCTCTCGCTCCGTTGCCGAGCTGTGCGACCAGATCGCCGCCTTCGGCAACGACGTGACACCCCTCGTCGACCGTTGACGCGCCGGTAGGGCCCCTCCCTGCGGGGTCACGCTCCCATCGGTCGGTGGAGCCGGTTCAGCGGGTGGTCGAGGTAGTGGTGCTGCTGGTACCAGGCCCCGATCCCGGGGCGGTGGTCGTGGTCTGTCCGGTGCCCCCCACTCCGGCCCCCGGGAGGGACGTACCGGTGGTGGTGGGCGAAGGCGACGACGTCGTGGTGGTGGTCGTGGTCGGTGCCCTGCTGGTCGGGGTCGCCGTGGTGGTCGACGTGGTCGTGGGCGGGGTCGTCGTCGTGGTGGTGGTCGTGGTCGGTGCCGGGGTGACGTTGGTCGAGCCTCGGCACAGGCCCGGGACGAGACAGACCCTCCCGCCTCCGCCGCTACCCGATGCGGCAGCGGAGGTGGCCGGTGGGTACAGATACCACAGGGTGCCGAAGCCGACGAACGCCACCACCATCAGCAGCGTGGACCGCCGGATCGGTAGCCGTCGGTGGACGGGCACCGACATGAAGCCGACCAGGGCGCTGTGCTTCTGACCGGAGTCATCGGGCCCCGGCCCGCCGTCATCCGGCCCTGCCCCGGCGTCTTCCCCGGGGGCGCTGAACCCCTTGGGGATGGCGTTGCGGACCGTGGGGTTCACCGCGGTGTCGTCGGGCTGGTCGGTCATGGGGCGGGATCACCGATCGAGGGCGAGGCGACGCCGGCCGACCGGAGGGCGGTCGCGGCCCGGAGCCGGATCTCGCGAGCCACCTCGAACTGGCGTCCGGGCAACGTGCGGGCGATGAGGCGCAGCTGCACGTAGCCGACGTCGATGGTCTCCACCCCCGCCACCACCGGGTCCCCGAGCAGGAGGTCCTTCCACTGCGGGTCGGTGGCCATGGTCGCCACCACGTCCTTCAAGAGGGAGGTCACCCGCTCGAGGTCCTCGACCACCGACACCGGGATGTCGATGACCGCCTTCGACCAGTCCTTGGACAGGTTGGTGACCTGGCGCAGGGCGCTGTTCGGCACCACCACCAACTCGCCCTGGGCCGTGCGCACCTTGGTGACCCGCAGGGTGAGCTCCTCGACGGTGCCGGTGATCCCGGTGGTCTGCCCGGGCACCGACAGGCGGATGAAGTCACCGAAGGCGAACTGGCGCTCGGCGAACAGGAAGAACCCGGCCAGCAGGTCCCCCACCATCTGCTGGGCCCCGAATCCCAGGCCGATGCCGATCACCGTGGCCGGGGCCACCAGCGTGGTCAGGGGTATCCCCAGCCGGTCGAGACTCAAGATGGCCACGACGAAGTAGGTGAGGGCCACCGCCGCCCACTCGACGGCCTCACTCACGGCGCGTGACCGCTTGAGGCTCTCGGAGGCCAACGAGCCCGACTCGATCTGGTGCCGGATCTGGGTGTCGATCCAGGTGCGCCGGCGGGCCCCGAACCAGTGGGCGAAACGGACGAGGAGCCCCGCACCGAGGAGCATGACGATGACGGGGAGGAGGTTGTCTTGAGCCCAGGAGTGGTGGATGCGGGGGAAATTACCATCCGCCACCGGCGGGCACGGTGCCGTCCGGGGCCCCGCACCCCTCCGACCTGCCCGTGGTCCCGGCCCCGACGGGACAACCGGCGCTGCCATAAACTGACGGTCTGTCAGGTGCAGGCCTGGAGGGTTCCCCCCTCCCGCGTGTGCCCAGAGGACACCCGACCGCCCACGGAGGAATGCCGCCATGCTCGACTATGTGATCCGCAACGGCCTGGTCGTCGACGGGACCGGGTCCCCCGGCCACCGGGCCGACGTCGGTGTCCGAGGCGGGAAGATCGTGGCCGTCGGCCGGGTGGAGGAGGCCGGCACCACCGAGTTCGACGCCGACGGCCTGGTGGTGGCGCCGGGCATCATCGACCCCCACACCCACTACGACGCCCAGCTGTTCTGGGACCCGACGGCGTCCCCGTCCAACCTGCACGGGGTGACTACGGTGATCGGCGGCAACTGCGGGTTCACCCTGGCCCCCATCAAAGCGGAGGACCACGACTACATCCGGCGGATGATGGTCAACGTGGAGGGCATGCCCCTCGAGGCCCTGGAGAGCGGGATCACCTGGGACTGGACCAGCTTCGGCGAGTACCTCGACCGGCTCGAGGGCAACCTCGGCGTCAACGCCGGGTTCCTGGTGGGCCACTGTGCCTTGCGCCGCTGGGTGATGGGCTCCGAGCGGGCCGCCGAGGTGGCCTCGGACCAGGAGGTGGCGGCCATGAGCCGGCTGCTGGCCGAATCGATCGAGGCCGGAGGACTGGGCTTTTCGTCATCCCAGTCCCGCACCCATTCCGACGGGGACGGCAACCCCATCTCGTCGCGCAGCGCCGACCGCCGCGAGATGCTGGCCTTCTGCGAGGTGCTGCGGGACCACCCGGGCACCACCCTCGAATACATCACCAACGGGTGCCTCGACACCTTCAGCGACGAGGAGATCGACCTAATGGTGGCCATGAGCACCACCGCCCGGCGACCGCTCAACTGGAACGTGCTGACGGTCGACTCGCGCACGCCGGAGAAGACCCGCCGCCAGCTGGAGGCCTCGGCCCGGGCGGCCGAGGCCGGTGGCCGGGTGATCGCCCTGACCATGCCCACGCTTGTCCCTATGAACATGAGCTTCCGGACCCACTGCGCCCTGTTCCTCATCCCCGGATGGGCCCCCGTCATGGGGCTCCCGGTCGACGAGCGCATCGTGAAGCTGGGCGACCCGGCCGTCCGGGCCGAGCTCGACGAGCTGGCCAAGTCCGATGGCGCCGGGGTGTTCCGCCGCCTGTCGAACTGGGCCAACTACATCATCGGTGACACCTTTGCCGCCGAGAACGAGGGACTGAGCTGGCGCGACGTGGGCTCCATCGCCGAGGAGCAGGGCAAGGCCCCCTTCGACACGCTGCTCGACCTGGTCATCGCCGATGGGCTGCGAACGGTCCTGTGGCCCAAGGCCTCCGACGGCGACGACGCCTCGTGGCAGGCCCGCCTCCAGGTCTGGAACGACCCCGGGGCCATGATCGGCGGGTCCGACGCCGGCGCCCATCTCGACCGGATGTGCGGCTCCAACTATCCGACCTCGTTCCTCGGCGACTGCCTCCGCAAGCGCCGGCTGGTCCCGATGGAGCGGGCCATCCAACTGATGACCGAGGCCCCCGCCCAGCTGTTCGGGCTCGAGGACCGCGGACGGGTGTCCGAGGGCCTGTGCGCCGACCTGTTCGTCTTCGATCCCGAGACGGTGGGCTCGGAGCCCGCCACCCTGGTCCACGACCTCCCGGGGGGAAGCCCGCGCCTCATCGCCGACGCCATCGGCGTGGTCCGGGTCCTGGTCAATGGGGTCGAGACCGTGGTCGACGGCAAGCCCACCGGACGCCTGCCGGGCACCCTGCTCAAGTCGGGGCGGGACACGGCGACGGTCGACCCGTCACTGGCCACCGTCTGACCCGCCGGCTGCCGGATCCGACCGTCGGGCCCCGCTCGCGGCGCGCGACCGTCGAGCTCCCGGGGGATCGGTCACCACCTACACTGCTGACGCGGCGTCAGGTGTCGCCGTCAGTCACGACGACGTGAGGGCGCCCGGGGCGCAGCATCGACGTCATCACCGCACCGCGAAAGGGGACCCGCCATGGGTAGCCAGGTCACCAGGGACGAGACGCAGCTCCTGATCGGGGGCAAGTGGGTCGAGGCCGGCAACGGCACCTACGGCATCACCAACCCGGCCACCGAGACCCTGGTGGGGCAGGCCCCCGATGCCTCAATGGGCGACGCCGCCGACGCCGCCGCCGCGGCGCGCCAGGCCTTCCCGGCCTGGGCCGCCACCCCCGTCGAGGAGCGACTGGCCCTGCTGAAGGCGGCGGCGGCGGCCATCCGGGCCAAGAACGAAGAGCTGGTCCCGCTGGTCATCGCCGAGACCGGCGCCACCGCCTCGGTGGGCTCGCGCATGCAGGTCCCCATCAGCGCCGACCGCTTCGACCGCTACGCACGCGACATCCGCCACGTCCAGGAATCCATGCTGCCGCCAGTGGCCACCGCGGCCACGCCGCTGGCCCCGGGGGGCCTCATCAGCGCCCTGGCCTACCGCCAGCCCGTCGGGGTGGTGGCGGCCATCGCCAGCTACAACTTCCCCCTGACCAACATGGCCGGAAAGGTCGCCCCGGCCCTGGCCATGGGCAACACCGTCGTCATCAAGCCCGCCCCCCAGGACCCGCTGGCCGTGATCGAACTGGCCCGGGTCCTCGACGAGGTCGGGTTCCCCCCCGGGGTCGTGAACCTCATCACCTCCGAGGCGCCCGAGCCGGCCTCGGCGCTGACCAGTTCGCCCGACGTCGACATGGTGTCGTTCACCGGGTCCACCGCCGTGGGCCAGCGCATCGCCGCCGCCGGGGCCCCGACCATGAAGCGGCTGCTCATGGAGCTGGGCGGCAAGGGGGCCGCCGTGGTGTTCGAGGATGCCGACATCAAAGGGGCCATCACCGCCATCGGCTCGACCTGGGCCTTCCACTCCGGCCAGATCTGCACCGCCCCCACCCGGGCCGTCGTCCATCGCAGCATCTTCGACCAGGTCGTCGACAGCCTGGCCAAATTCGCCGGCGTCCTGAAGGTGGGCGATCCGACCGAGCCGGAGACGATGGTCGGCCCGTTGATCTCGGCGGCCCAGCGCCAGCGGGTCCTCGACTACATCGCCAGCGGCCGGCAGCAGGGGGAGGTGGTGGCCGGCGGCGGCTGCCCGGACCACCTCGGCACCGGCTACTACGTGGAGCCCACCCTCATCACCGGATCGAACGACATGACGGCGGCCCGCGAGGAGATCTTCGGGCCCGTCGTGGTGGCCATCCCCTTCGACGACGAGGAGGAGGGCATCGCCATCGCCAACGACTCGGAGTTCGGCCTCTACGACTACGTCTTCTCCGGCGACACCTCCCGCGCCTTCCGGGTGGCCAAGCTGCTCCGGGCCGGCCATGTGGGGATCAACACGGCCCAGCGCAACATGGACGCGCCCTTCGGCGGCTTCAAGATGAGCGGCATCGGTCGGGACGGAGGCGACTACGGCCTCGAGGCCTACTCGGAGATGCAGTCGATCATCTGGGCCGGCTGAGGCGACCAGACCTCCCCCCGGGTCCGCCCGGGGCGGACCCGCCGTCACCCCGCCCCGAGGATCACCCTTCCCCGAAGAAGGGTGCGGTGAAGGTGAAGACGCCGCCGGCGCCGCGCCGCCCGGCAGTGCGAGCCGGATGAGCTCCCATCGGCTGGACGCCGGTCATCCGTGGCGCTTTCCTTGCATTGCGCGGGCCTGGCGCCCGGCAGGGTCCTGCGGGTCGAATGCGGAGAACCCATTGGCCAATGAGGTACAACAGGTCCGTGCCCGTGCCCGTCCCGCCGTCCACTCCCGCCTCATTCACCGACATCGCGGCCCGCGTCTCCAATTGGGGACGGTGGGGACCAGAGGATCAGATCGGCACCCTCAATCTCGTCGACGAAGCGGCCCGCCTGCGGGGCGCCGCCGCCGTACACGAGGGGAACGCCTTCGCCCTCGGCCTCCCCATGTCGGCCGAGGAGGGGATCCAGATGGGGTTCGTGAAGGGCAGGATCAATCCCGAGCGCACCATGATCAGCGTCAACCAACCTCTGAGCCGGGACCCCGGGTGGATCGCCACGTCCGAGGATGCGGTGACGTTCGCCCTGCAGTGCGCCACCCACTGGGACGGACTGGCCCACGCCTCCTACGGAGCCGGCCCCGACGGGGGGACGCTCTACAACGGCTTCCCCGCCTCGTCGGTCACCGAGGCCGGGGCCACCAGCCTGGGAATCCACCTGATCACCTCGCTCGTGTCGCGGGGCGTGCTGCTTGACGTGGCCCGGGCCAAGGGCGTCGAGATCCTCGAGCCCGGGTACCCGATCACGCCTGCAGACCTCGATGCCGCCTGCGCCCTGGGCCATCTGACCATCGATGCGGGCGATGTGGTGCTGGTCCGGACGGGCCAGGCCGCTCACCTGGCGCTGCCCGGCCGGCCGGGCATCAGGGGCACGGCGCCGGCGCGGGACCTGGTGGCCTACACGTGGCCGTCGCCGGGCCTGACCATGGCCACGGCCGTCTGGTTCCACACCCACGACGTGGCCGCCGTGGCCACCGACACCATGGTGCTCGAGGTCTACCCGTGCGAGGACGAGGCCCTCTACCTGCCGGTGCACCTGCTGCACCTGGTGGAGATGGGGATGACCCAGGGCCAGAACTGGTTCCTCGACGAGTTGGCCGACGCCTGCGCGGCGGACGGACGCTACGACTTCCTGCTCGACGCCACCCCCCTCCCCTTCACCCGTGCGCTGGGGTCGCCGGTGAATCCGGTGGCGTTGCGCTGAGCCGGACGGGCGGCCGCCCCCCCGCTAATTCGAGGTGGGCTTCGGCCCTGCCTTCGCCGACGCTGCCTTGACCTCCGCCGTGCGGGCCGCGGCCGCACCCCCGCCCACCACCGGTCCGGTGCGGGGCAGCGGCGGTTCCGACCCGGGCACCGTGGCGCCCTCGGGGGCAGCCCTGCCGGTGACCGACCAGTGCAGCAGGCGGGCCTGGCTGTCGACCAGCGAGGCGGTCCGGATCCCCCAGAACTCGAATCCGTAGCGATGGCCGGCCACCTGGGCCAGCATGGCGATGAGGGTGCCGGCGGCGGCCATCGGGTCGGAGCCTGCGGGGGATGCCGAGGTCTCGCCGCTGGTGGCGATGACCCGGGCCAGGGTCACCGTCACGGCGTTGAGGGCCCGGACCCGCAGCCCCTGGAACCGCAGATCGCCCTCCACCGTGGTCAGCTCGACCACCCGGAACACGGCCCGGTTGCACTCCCAGTACTCCATGAAGCCCTCGACCACGGCCACCGCGGTGTCCCAGCTGGCGCCCTCGCTCCAGTCGCCGTCGACCAGCCCGGCCAGCACCCCCGCTCCCTCGACCAGCTCCTCGGCCAGCACGGTGATGGCCGCCTCCACATTCTCGAAGTACTGGTAGAAGGTGGCCGGCGAGGTGCCGGCCTGACGGGCGATGTCGATCACCTTGATCGATCGCCACGGCGTGGCCACCAACAACCCGGCCGTGCACTCCAACAGGCGTTGCCGGGTGGCGAGACCACGGCGTCCCGGGACCCGGCCATCCGTGGTGGCGATGAGCTCGGGATCCTCGGCGACGGCCATGGCGGAACATGGTACCGACGGCCGGGACGACATGACGGGCCGTCAGGAAACGCCGTGGGGGCCCGGCCTGAGGGCGTCCCCGCCCTCTGAAGGGGGCAGTCCGGCAATCCAGGTTCGAAACCCCTGGCGAGTAGCGTGATCGCTCATGGCGAACCGTCCCGTGCCACGCACCCTGACGCGAGCCCAATACGCCCGTCGCCAGCGGGTCGTCGACGCCGCCATGGCGCTCGGCCTCGACGGCGGGTACGAGGCCGTGCAGATGAGAGATGTGGCCGCCCGCGCCGACGTGGCCATGGGCACCGTCTACCGGTATTTCACCAGCAAGGACCACCTGTTGGCCGCCGCCCTGGTCCACTGGGTGGAGCAGTTGGACGCCCGGTTGGCCCAGCTCCCGGCCCAGGGGGACACCGCGGCGGAGCGGGTCATCGACGCCCTCGATCGCGCCCTGCGGTCCATGGGCCGCCAGCCCCAGCTGGTCGGTGCCGTCTTCACGGCCCTGGCCTCCCCGGACCCGGCGGCCATCGAATGCCAGCAACAGGTGTCGGTCCTGATGGAGGGGATCATCACCCGGGCCATCGGCGATCCCCATCCGCCGGATCTCAGCGACCGGGCCCGCATCCTCGGCCACGTCTGGTATTCGGCCCTGGTGGGATGGGTCAACGGGTGGAGCAACATGGGCCGCGTCCACGACGAGCTGGTGGTGGCCATCGGCCTCCTGCTGCCCTCGGACATCCATACCGGGGCCCTGTCGGCGGGCGGGACCTCCGCCCTGGGGTGACACGAGCGGGCCCTCGGTCCGGACTACCGTCCAGGGATGCCTTCGGCCATCGAGGTCCACCAGCTGTCGAAGCACTTCGGCAGTGTGCGCGCCGTCGATGACCTGAGCTTCGAGGTGACCGCCGGGCGCGTGACCGGATTCCTCGGGCCCAACGGCTCGGGCAAGACAACCACGCTGCGGATCCTGCTCGGACTGGTCGCCTCGAGCGCCGGCACGGCAACCTTCGACGGCCGGCGCTACGTCGAGCTCGACGACCCGGTCCGCCATGTGGGCGCCGTGCTCGAGGCGACCAGCTTCCATCCGTCCCGCCGGGCGGAGGACCACTTGAAATCGGTGGCCATCGGGGCCGGGATCCCGATCAGCCGGGTCGACGAGACACTCGACCTGGTCGGACTGGGTGACGTGGCCAGGCGCCGTGTGGGCAAGTTCTCCATGGGGATGCGCCAACGCCTCCAGTTGGCCACCGCCCTGCTCGGGGACCCGGAGATCCTCATCCTCGACGAGCCCTCCAACGGCCTCGACCCTCAGGGCATCCAATGGCTGCGCACCTTCATCCGGCACCAGGCGTCGCTCGGACACGCCGTGCTGGTGTCCTCGCACCTCCTCTCCGAGATGGAGGAGACGGTGGACGACGTGGTCATCGTGTCGCACGGGAGGCTGGTGCTCCAGACCACCCTGGCCGAGCTGGCCAGCCAGGCCGGGACCCGCACCGGCCTGCGCATCAGATCTCCGGAGCTGGCGCGGCTGATGGCGCTCCTCCACGCCATTCCGGTGGCCTACCGCCAGTTGGCCCACGACATGCTGGTCATCGACGGGGCCACCCCCGAATGGTTCGGACCCTTCGCCGCCCAGCATCAGCTGGTCCTCTACGAGCTCATCCACGAGCGGGGCAGCCTCGAAGAGGTCTTCCTCAGCCTGACCCACGGATTCGATGCGGCCGACCCTCGTCAGGCCGTCGGACAACCCGTCGGGGCCGGTTGGCCAGGCCCTGCCCCCATGCAGGCAGGACCGTCATGATCGCCATCATCCGCTCGGAGTGGCTCAAGATGCGTACCACGGCGGTGCCCTGGGTCCTGGCCGGCATTGCCCTGATCATCAACGGGCTCCTGATCCTGGTGTACTTCGTCGGCCATGGCGACGGTGGTGGCGGTGGTGGGAACGGCGGCGGAAATGGGTCGTTCGGATACCCCAACTACCCCCATACCACCCAGCAGCTCCGGAACCTGCTGGGCTCGGGCTTCGCCGGCTACATCCTGGCCCTGTTGCTCGGCGTCCTGTGCGTGACCACCGAGTTCCGCCACAAGACCGTGACCACTTCCCTCCTGGTCGCCCCTCGCCGGCCCCAATTCATCGGTGGCAAGCTCATCACGTCGGCCATCCTGGGCGCCGGCTTGGCCGTGCTCATGCTGGTGGGCACCCTCCTCGGCGGCGGCCTCACGCTGTCCGTCCAGGGCGGTTCGTTCTCCGACCTGCTTCGCCAGGTGCCGGCGGTGGCGCCGGGGATGATCCTGGTGTTCGCCCTCTTTGCCATCCTCGGCGTCGGGGTGGGGGCGGTGCTCACCAACCAGGTGGCGGCCATCATCGTGAGCCTGGGATGGTTCATCATCCTCGAGGGCATCCTGGTCAGCCTGTTCCACAGCCTGGAGAAGTGGTTGCCGACCGGTGCCGCAGCCGCGGCCTCCAACCTGACCCGGGGCATGGGTTCCCGCTTCGGACTCTTCAACTGGTGGGAGGGGGCCCTGTTGATGCTGGGCTACGGGTTGTTCTTTGCCGCCCTCGGTTCGGTCATCCTGAACCAACGCGACATCTCCTGAGCCTGCGGTGGCTCGGCGGTCAGTCTCCCTTGAGCCTGATCCGCTGTCATTAGGCTGAAGCCGCATGTCCGAACGACGCCCCGATGTCCGGCTCCCGCCCCACGGGCTCGACGCCGACGCGGTGCTGGCCCGGATGGACGAGCTCCGGGTCGACGACCGCGACTGGCGGGGCGGCCGGGTGTTCAGCCTGGTCTACTCCGCCGGCGACGCCGTCCACGATCTCCTGCAGCGGGCCGCCACCCTGTACTCGGCGGAGAACGCCCTCAACACCGCGGTCTTTCCCAGCCTCGGCCGGATGCAGCAGGACATCATCTCCATCACCGCCGGGTTGCTGGGCGCCGACCGGCTGCCACCCGACGAGCGCCAAGGGGTGCGTGGCTATCTCACCTCGGGAGGCACCGAGTCACTGCTGCAGGCCACCCGCACGGCCCGCGACTGGGGACGGTCCGAGCGCGGCATCGACCGTCCCAACATGGTTTTGGCCACCAGTGCCCATGCCGCCTTCGAGAAGGCCTCCCACTATTTCGACGTCGAATCCCGCCGCGTCCCGGTGCGGGACGACTTCTCCGCCGACACCGACGCCCTGGCCGACGCCGTCGACGACAGCACCGTCATGGTGGTGGCGTCCGCACCCTCCTACCCCCAGGGGGTCATCGACCCCGTGCCCGACATCGCGGCGATGGCGTCCGAGCGGGGCATCCTCTGCCACGTCGATGCGTGCCTGGGCGGGTTCATCCTCCCCTTCTTGGGCCGATTGGGGCACCTGGACAAGCGATGGGACCTCACCGTGGCCGGGGTGACCTCGATCTCCGCCGACCTCCACAAGTACGGCTACGCCACCAAGGGCGTCTCGGTCATCCTCTACCGCCACCGACCGCTGGCCGGGTTGCAGCCCTTCGTGACCAGCAACTGGCTGGGAGGCCTCTACGGCTCGCCGTCGATGGCCGGCACCCGGCCGGCCGGTCCGATCGCCGCCGGCTGGGCGGTGCTCCACCACCTCGGGGCCGACGGCTACCTTCGCCTGGCCGAGGACGCCCATCAGGCCGCGGCGGCCATCAAGGGCGCCGTGGACGACACCCCGGGCCTGGCCCTGCGGGGAAGCCCCGATGCCACCGTGTTCGCCTTCGGAGGCGACCCCGACGACGGAGGGATCGACACCTTCGCCCTGGGCGACGCCCTCGCCGACCGGGGCGGATGGTTCTTCGATCGCCAGACCCCTCCCGACAGCCTGCACGCCACCGTGCAGGCCGGTCACCTCGCCGTCACCGGCCGGCTCTGTGCCGATCTCACCGCGGTGGCCGGCGAGCTGCGAGCGTCGGGGAGGCGCGCCGCCGAGCGCGGCGCCACCTACGGCACCGTGTAGCCGTACGGCGAATCCATTGCCTCCCCGCGGTCCAGTCGTCTATACATGCGGCTCGGGGGAGGGCACTCCCCCCGTCGCCCACCGAGCAACACGTCGGTCCCCGCAACCACGGGATCCGGGGGGAAGGCGCCAAGCGGGTCCCGGGACGGGACTGCGAAGGTGCGTCGACCGACAGGAGCGCTGCGGTAGACGATCGATGCCGTGACCAGGGGGGTTAGCACGATGGACCGCAAGTGGTGGACGCTCATAGCGGTCTGTGCCGGCATCTTCATGCTGCTGTTGGACATCACCGTGGTGAATGTGGCGTTGCCGGCCATCCAGTTGTCGTTGCACTCGTCGTTCAGTGACCTCCAATGGGTGATCGATGCCTACGCCCTGACTCTGGCGGCCTTCCTCCTGACTGCCGGAGTGATCGGCGACATGTTCGGCCGACGAAAGGTCTTCGCCGTCGGGCTCGGCGTCTTCTCGGTGTCGTCGTTGCTGTGTGGGCTGTCCACCTCGCCCCTGATGCTGAACCTGTCACGCGGGGCCCAGGGAGTCGGCGGGGCCATCATGTTCGCCACCTCTCTGGCCCTCTTGGCCCAGACGTTCTCGGGCAAGGAACGGGGGACGGCCTTCGGCGCCTACGGGGCGGTGGTCGGGGGTGCGGTGGCCATCGGCCCTCTGGTTGGCGGGGCCATCACCAGCGGTATCGGCTGGCGCTGGATCTTCTTCCTCAACCTGCCCATCGCCACCGCGGCCATCATCATCACCCTGGCCAAGTTGCAGGACTCGAGAGACCCGACCCCCCGACGCATCGACTGGATCGGCGTCGTATCCTTCTCGGGCTCGCTCTTCATGTTGGTGTTCGCGCTCGTCCAGGGGAATTCCAAGGGGTGGGGCAGTTCCCTCATCATCGGGCTCCTGGTCGGATCGGCCGTGCTGATGGCCGTCTTCCTGATCGCCGAATGGCGTCAGCGGGACCCGATGCTCGACCTGTCCCTGTTCAGACGCCCGGCCATGGTGGGGGTCTCACTCGCCGCTTTCACCCTGTCGGCCTCGATCTTCGCCATGACCCTCTACCTGATCCTCTACTTCCAGGAGGTGCTCGGATACAGCCCGTTCGCGGCCGGCGTCCGGCTGCTGCCCTTCACCGTGCTGGCCTTCCTCGTGGCCCCCGTCGCCGGGAAGCTCAGCGTCCGGGTCCACTCCCGATACCTGATGGGTCTCGGCCTGTTCCTCCTCGCCCTCGGGTGCAACCTCTCCACCCACGTGCAGCCGGACTCCTTGTGGACGGTGCTGCTCCCCGGCTTCATCGTGGCCGGGATCGGCGTCGGCATCGTCAACCCCGTCCTGGCCTCGGCCACGGTCTCGGTGGTGCCGCCGGAGCGGAGCGGGATGGCATCAGGATCCTCGAACACATTCCGCCAGGTCGGCATCGCCACCGGCATCGCCGGACTGGGCGCCGTGTTCCTCAGTCAGATCCGACCCGAAACCGTCAACGCGTTGCAGGCGACCCCGACGGGACGGCTGATCCTGGCCGAGGGTGGGTCGCGGCTGACGACTGCCATCTCAGGGAGTGGTGTCCGCCAGGCGGTGGCGTCGATCCCCAGTGCCGCGGCCCGCGACACCTTGCTCAATGCCTACCGGGTCGGCTTCACGACCACGTTCAACCATCTCATGGGGATCGCCACGGTCACCGCCCTGGTCGGAGCGATCGGCGCGCTGGCCCTCATCCGCCAGCGGGACTTCGTGCCCAGTTTCGACCCGAGCCCCGCTGAGGGGGAGGGAGACGTGGCGGGCGGAGGGGGTGCGCCGGAGTCTTCCGCACCGCCTGCACCGCCCGTGCCGTCCGCGGCACCGGCGCCGCCCACCAGGCCGGTGCCCGAGGCCGCGTCGCCGGAGCACCCCTCGGCTGCTCCCACCGGGTAAGGGACCGGACCGCGAAGGCAGGTCAGCGCCATGTCCCCCCCGCCTTCCCGTCGATCACCGGACCGCCCCCTGTCCGAGCCGCATCCCTCGCGGCTGGCGCAGGACCACCCGCGGCGCCACGAGATACTGGCGGCCCACGATGCCGCCATGCGGGCGGGGGAGGCCGGCTACGTCGATCCCGAAACCGGTCTGTACGTCCTGACCGCGGCGTTCCTCGACGCACGGTCGACCTGCTGCGACTCGGGGTGCCGCCACTGTCCCTACCTGCGATGATGCCCGCCCGCGCCCTCCCTGCGGTGACCTCCCGCCCCAGGGCGGCGCCGGGGCCCGCGCTGCCTCCCTGCCATGCGCCGGCACCGCTCCGCCTATGGTTCGGCGTCATGGATCGCGACGTGAGCAGTCACCGGAGGGGATCGCCATGAAGACGAGGCTCACCGGAATCCTCGGCGTCGAGCACCCGGTGATGCTGGCCGGCATGGGCGGTGTGTCCTACGCGCCGTTGGTCACCGCAGTGTCCGAAGCAGGCGGATTCGGCTGCCTCGGCGCCTCGACCATGAGCAACGAGCGGATGGTGTCAGAGATCGCCGCCGTGCGGGGGGCCACGGACAAGCCGTTCGGCGTCGACCTGCTCACCGCCATGCCCGGGGACCTGGTCGCACAGGTCGAGCAGATCATCGAAGGAGGCGCCTCGGTGTTCGTGGCCGGATTGGGGGTTCCCGCCGAGGTGGTGGACCTCTGCCACCGGCACGGTGTGCTGGTGGTCAACATGTGCGGCAAGGTCGACCATGCCCGCCGGGCCCTCGACGCCGGATGTGACGTCGTCGTAGCTCAGGGCACGGAGGCCGGAGGCCACACCGGCCTGGTCGCCACCATGCCGTTGGTTCCCCAGATCGTCGACGCGGTGGGCGCCCACATCCCGGTGGTGGCCGCCGGTGGCATCTTCGACGGGCGCGGCCTGGCCGCCGCGCTGGCCCTCGGCGCCGACGGGGTGTGGATCGGCACCCGGTTCATCGCCACCCCCGAGGCCCGCAGCGTGGCCGGTTACAAGGACGCACTGATCCAGACCAGAGAGGACGGGACCACCATCAGCCGAGCCTTCTCCGGCAAGACCATGCGCGTGGTGCGCAACCAGTACACGACGTTCTTCGAGGAGAACCCGGCGGAGCTCAGCCCCTTTCCGGCCCAGCTCGGCCGGTCCATGAACGACGGCGCCTTTCACCTGGGCGGCGGGGACGACACCCCCGACATCGATCCGGAGCGCGAGTGCTATCCCACCGGCCAGGGAGTGGGCGCCATCCAGACGCTGATACCGGCGGCCAGCCTGGTCGCCCAGATCGTGGCCCAGGCCGAGCAGGTGCTGTCCGGGCTCGGTCGACCGGACGACGGCTGACCGGGCGACGGCTGACCGGGTCGGACCCGATCAGTGCGGGCGGAGGACGGACCGGTCGCCGGCCCGCAGGCCGGCGATGATGGCCCGATAAGTGCCCGCCGAGTCGTCTCCCAGGGAATCGGAGTCGAGCCAGCGCATCCCGTGCTCGCCACGATGGCGGTCCACGCCGTGGAGCCCGAACCGCGGCTCGAACGACCCCCACTCGTAGTTGTCGACCAGTGACCAGTGCCAGTACCCGGTGACCGGCACGCCCTGGTCGATCGCCTCCACCACCGCGCCGATGTTCTCGCGCAGGTAGCGGGGACGGTCCCATCCGTCCTGGCGGATGTAGGAGCGACCGTTCACCACCCGGTTGCACATGCCGTTCTCGACCACCCAGAGGGGCAGCCCGGGCACGAGGGCGTGCTGGACACCCAGCCAGCGGCTGAGTCCGGCCGGATCGGGGACGTCGTCCCACAGCTCGCGGGTCGGGAGGTGGTTCCGGCCGCCGGCCGTCCGGTGACCCGGCACACGGAAGTGGCGGGCCGCCATCGGGTCGTAGTAGTCGAGGGCGAGGGCATCGAGCGTGCGCTCGTGCGGACTGTCGTAGATGGCATCCAGAGCCCGCCGCGGGAGGCGGGGTCCGTGCCCGCCGCGGGTGCCACCGCCTCCCCGCTGGTGCCGGTAGGGGGACATAGCGGCGCTGAGCCTCCGGAGCACGCGTTCGGGGGCGCTGTTGGCTGGGAGCAGGGAGTCGTGTCGGCGCCGTCGCTCGTCGAGCCAGGCCGCCATCTCGCCCCGGTCGACGCCGGCGCTCCGGGCCACCAGCAGGTCGGTGAGCATGCGGTCGTACTCGTACAGGCTCAGACAGGCGTTGTTGGTGGTGACGATGGCATCGGGGCGGGCCCCGTGGATGACTTCGTAGCCCAGCACATGGGCGGCCAGCAGATTGTCGGCGGCGACGGCGGCGTCATCGAACACCAGCGAACGACCCGGCGGGAACATGCCGAGCAACCAGGACGCGGTGGCCAACACGTTGACCTCGTTGATGGTGACCCAGTGGCGTACCGAGGCAGCCAGGGCGTCGACGGCCATCTCGGCCCACGCCCGGTAGCGGTCCGGCGCGTCCGGTCGCAGCCAGAAGTCCTCACCCAACCAGGCCGGATGGGTGAAGTGGTGGAGGGTCACCAGTGGTTCGAGGCCGCGCTCGACACAGCCGCTGACGATGTCGCCGTAGCGGGCCAGGGCGGCCCGGTCCGGACCCCGCTCGTCCGGGAGCACCCGGGCCCACTCCACCCCCAGTCGGAAGCTGTTGCACCCGAGTGCGGCGGCGCGGTCGAGCGCCTCCTCGGGTCGGTCCCAGAAGCCCACCGCGTTCCCGGACGGCTCCACTCGCCCTACCTGTTCCCACGCCAGCCAGTTGTTGGCCGGCTCCCCGGGTCCGTTGTAGCCGCCCTCGACCTGGAATCCGGCCGTGGCCACGCCGAACAGGAAGCGGTCGGGCAGACCCCCTCCCCCTCTGGGACCATCTGCCGGTGGGTCTCCGTTCGCGGTCAACGCTCCCACCTTTCCGTTGCGGGTGCTGGATGGCCGGGAGGCCGCCAGCGGTGCGACGCCGCCGGTGCCTGCCGGGTCTGCGATGGTAGCTTGCGCCCCGGACGAGCCCGTGTCCACCCTGCCCGATGACCGCCACCGCCCACGATCCCGAGCGCATTCCGGTGGTCATCGCCTCTGGGCAGTCCATCGAGCGGGTCGACCCGGTGACCGCGGTCGATCTCATGGAACGGGCGTGCGAGGCCGCGTTCACCGACGCACCCGGCCTCCGGGACGCCATCGACCGGCTGTCGGTAGTCAACATCATGACCCGTGCCGGCCCCGCCCCGGCCACCGAACTGGCCGCCCGCATCGGTGTCGAGGCGGCCGCCCTCGAGGTCACCACCATCGGGGGCAACACCCCCCAGTGGCTGGTCAGCCGGGCCGCCACCGACATCGCGGCAGGCTCCCTGTCGGCCACCGTGATCGCCGGGGCCGAGGCCATCCGGTCGTCCCGGGCCCGGCGAGCCGCCGGGTTACCCCGCCACCCCGGAATGGAGGGGCTCCCTCCCGATCCGGTGGTGGGCGACGACCTCCCCGGGGTCGGCCCGGCGGAGTCGGCCATCGGTCTCATGGCACCCGTGCACATCTACCCCCTGTTCGAGAGCGTGGTGGCGGCCCGCGCCGGTCATGACGCCGTCGCCCACCGCCAGGCCATGGGTGAGTTGCTGGCTCCGTTCACCACGGTGGCCGAGGCCAACCCCTTCGCGTGGTTCCCCGAGGCCAGGACGGCCGCGGCCATCGCCACCCCGACACCGGACAACCGCATCGTGTGCGAGCCCTACACCAAACGCATGACGGCATTCCTCGGATCGGACCAGGGAGCCGCCCTCATCGTGTGCTCGCTGGCCGCCGCCCGGCGGGCCGGGGTGGCCGACCGGGCCGTCTTCATCTGGTCCGGCGCCGAAGCTGTCGACGTCCGGTTCCCGACGGCCCGCCCCGACCCAGGCTGTTCGCCGGCCATCGCCGCCGCCGGTCGGGCCGTCCTGGCCTCCGCCTCGGCTGCCGCCGGTGGGGGGCCGGCGGTCGGGATCGACGACATTGAGGTCCTGGACATCTACTCGTGCTTTCCATCTGCGGTCGAGCTGGCCACCGACGCCCTGGGGATCGCGCCGGGCGACTCCCGAGGGCTCACGGTCACCGGCGGCCTCCCCTACTTCGGTGGCCCCGGCAACAACTACACCACCCACGGGATCGCCGCGGTGACCGACGAGCTACGGGGCTCGTCCGACGGATCCGCCACCGGAGGGTCAAGGGTCAGGTTGGGCATGGCCACCGGGCTGGGCTGGTTCATCACCAAACACGCCCTCGGCGTGTACGGGTCCGCGCCCCCGCCCGGGGGGTTCCGCCGCGGTGACACGGCGGTCGACCAGTCGCGGATCGACGACTCGGCCGTCCCCGTGGCCCTGGAGGTCGATTCCCCGACCTCGGCCACGGTGATCGCCGCCACGGTGATCCGCGACGGCGAAGGCACCCCGACGGGAGCCCCCGTGCTGGCCCGTCTGCCCGACAGCCGCCACATGGCCGTGGCCCCGGCCGATGACGAGGTCATCGAGGCGGTGGGACACCTGGACGTCCCGGGCCTCGTCGGGGCGCCGATTGTCGTCCAGGGTGGCGCCGCGCGCTACCGTCTGGCCACGAGCTGAGACCACCCGAGGGAGACCGCCGTGTCTGAAGTGCTTCGCGAACGCAGGGGCCACATCGCGATCCTGACCATCAACCGACCCGAAGCCCGCAACGCCATCAACGGTGCTGTCTCCAGGGGGTTCGCCGCCGCCTTCGACGAGCTCGAGGTGGACGACGACTGCTGGGTGGTCATCGTGACCGGAAGTGGTGACAAGGCGTTCAGCGCCGGCATGGACCTGAAGGCCTTCACCGCCGGCGAGGCCGGCGACATCATGGGGGCCAAGGGCGGCTTCGCCGGCATCGCCCAGCGCCAATTCGCCAAGCCGATCATCGCCGCCGTCAACGGATCGGCTCTGGCGGGGGGATGCGAGATCATGCTCTCCTGCGACCTGGTGGTGGCCGTCGAAGAGGCCAAGTTCGGCATCCCCGAGGTCAAGCGGGGCCTCATCGCCGGGGCCGGCGCCCTCATCCGCCTGCCCAAGCGGATCCCGCCGGCCATCGCCCTCGAGCTGGCGCTCACCGGCGAGCCGATCGACGCCCGGCGGGCCCTCGAGCTCGGCCTCATCAACCGGGTGGTTCCCGCAGAGAGGTTGATGGACGAGTCGCTGGCCCTGGCCGACACGATCGCCGAAAACGCTCCCCTCGCCGTGCGGGTGTCCAAGCGGCTGATGAAGCAGGCCGGCGAGGTTCCCGATGCCGAGGGGTGGGCGCTCAACGACGCCGCCGTTCCCGAGGTGTTCGGCTCGGCCGACGCCATGGAGGGCCCGATCGCCTTCGCCGAGAAGCGCAAGCCCAACTGGTCGGGCAAGTAGCTGACGACGTCTGACCGGGCGCGCCCACGCCCTCAACGGCACCGGTGACGGTCGTCCACGCCGCCGTCGTCCATGCGGCCGGTGTCCATGCGGCCGCCAACGGGCCGTCGCTGGCCGGAGGCCTCGGCGGCTTCCGACTGATCCTGCACGTCCTGGCCGCCACCATCTGGGTGGGCGGGCAGTTCACCCTGGCGGGGCTCCTGCCGACAATCAGGACCCTCGGAGAGGACGCACCGAAGACGGTGGGCCGGGCCTTCGCACGCCTGCTGTGGCCGGCCTATGCCGTCCTGGTGGTGACCGGCCTGTGGAACATCGGGGCGCTGACGGTGAGCCAGGCCTCAGCGGCCTGGAAGGCCGTGCTGATGGTCAAGATCGCCGTCGTGGCCGTGGCCGGGGTGGCCGTCTTCCTCCATCAACGGTCCTCCACCAGGCGGGGAACGGCGGTCTGGGGAGCCATCGGCGCGGTGGCCTCGGTGGCGGCCCTGTGCCTGGGGGTGTTCCTGGCCGGCTGAGGCGGCCATCCATCCCCGGTGCTGCGTCGAATAGGAGGGGACCGCTGCGCAGCGAGACGTAGTGGACAGGTCTAACCTGGTGATCGCAGTCAACAAAGGAGACACACCGTGCAGTTCGCCCCAGCAGAGATCTTTGGCGTTGATGGCATCATCATCCTGGTCGTGGTGGTTCTCGTCCTGTTCGGATCCACCCAGATCCCCAAGCTGGCCCGCTCGCTGGGCTCGGCCCAGAAGGAATTCAAGAAGGGCATCGAGGAAGGATCTGCGGAGGACGGCAAAGGCAAGAATGCAATGGTTGAGGCTGCACCTCCGGCGGCGGTGACCCCACCGGCGCCTGCGGCTCCGCCCGTCGCTCAGGCGCCTCCCCCTGCCGAAGGGATCCCGGGCCCATCCTCCTAGCCGTTCCTCCTCCGCACCCGTGAGTGGGATCCGGCGAGGTCCGCTCGCCCCGTCGCGACCAGCAAACGCCCGGCCACGGTGGCTTCCCTTCTGGGTCCTGCAGGCCATCGAGGTGGCGGTGGCGGTGATCTTCGTCGACGTCTCGGCTCACGTCGCCCGAGGCGGTCTGCTGGTTGCCGGCGCCATCGGCTTCACCGGCCTGGCCCTCACCGCCCGGGGACCATTGGGCCTCATGCGGATCTGTGGACAACGACTGCACCTGATCCTGATCACAGTGGCCGGTGCCGTCGTCGCCATCGCCCCGGTGATCCCCGCCCTGCGGCCCGACCTCGAGAGCATCATCGTCGTCGAGTTCGGCGCCATCGGGCTGATCCGCCTGGCCACCTTCACCCGGTCCGACGACGGCGGCCGAGTGGTTTCTAAGCGCACGGGGTCCCCGGTGATCGATGTCCGGGCCACGGTCGTAAGCCCGGCGGATCCACGGAGCGCACGGGCCCGCCCGACCGGGCCGACCTCCTCGGGTGCCGCCGCCCGTTGGGTGGGCCGCACCGCTGCGGTGGTGGCGGAGTCGGGGAAGCGCGCCGCCGCCAAGCACCGGCCTGCAGCCGAGGCCCGGGTCAAGCAGTCCATCCGAAGCGTGGGCAGGATCGCCGGGCGGGTCACCTCGTCGTCTCCGGCGAACCCCGCGACCCCGCCCGAATAGCGCGGGGTCGGAGAACGCGGATGGAGGCGTCGGAAGACGTGTTGGCCATCGCCGACCGGCTCTGGCGGGGCGAAGTCTCCACCTCCGAGATCCACCCGTTGCGCCCGTCCCCCGGTCTCGCCGAGGTCGCCGACGGTGTGGCCTTCGTCCCCTCGTTCGCCAATGTGTCGGCGGTCAGCACCGACGACGGGCTGATCCTGGTGGATACCGGCAGCGCCCTCATGGCGACCGATGTCCACGACATCCTCCGCCGCTGGTCGCCGGGCCGGCTCAACACAGCGGTCTATTCCCACGGTCACATCGACCACGTCTTCGGAGTGCCGGTGTGGGCCGCAGAGTCGGCGGCGGCCGGCTGGCCAGAACCGGTGGTCGTGGCGCACGAGGCGCTGCCCGCCCGCTTCGACCGCTACATCCTCACCGCCGGCTACAACGGCGTCATCAACCGGCGCCAGTTCAACATCGAGTCGTTGCAGTGGCCCACCGAGTACCGCTACCCGGACCGCACCTACCGCGACCGCCTCGATCTCACCGTCGGGGGCACGACCGCCGAGTTGCACCACGCCAAGGGCGAGACCGATGACCACACCTGGACCTGGTTCCCGCACGCCCGGGTGCTGTGCTGCGGTGACCTGTTCATCTGGGCGTCGCCCAACGCCGGCAACCCCCAGAAGGTCCAGCGCTACCCGCTCGAGTGGGCCGACGCCCTCCGTCGGATGCTGGCCCTGTTCGATTCCCCGGGAGGTGGGCCCGAAGTGCTGCTTCCCGGCCACGGCTACCCGGTGATCGGTGAGGACCGGGTGCGTCGGGCCCTCACCGACACGGCGGAGCTCCTCGAGTCGCTGGTGGAACAGACCCTGGCCCTCATGAACGGCGGTGCCCGCCTCGACGAGGTCATCCACACCGTCAAGCCTCCGGACCGGCTGATGGAGCGCCCCTACCTGCGGCCCGTCTACGACGAGCCCGAGTTCATCGTGCGGACGGTGTGGCGCCTCTACGGAGGGTGGTGGGACGGCAACCCGGCCACGCTCAAGCCGGCGCCGGAGCGGACGCTGGCGCTCGAACTGGCCGACCTGGCCGGAGGAGCAGGGGCCCTGGCCGACCGGGCCCTGGCCCTCATAGACGCCGCCGGCGACGGGGCCGGCGACGCGGGACCCGGTCGCAGCGACACCGAAGACGACGCCATGCGCCTGGCCGGGCACCTGGCCGAGCTGGCCTGGCTGGCCGCGCCGGACGACCCCGGAATCCGAGCGGCGCGCCGGACGGTGTTCTCCCGGCGTGCCGACGCCGCCTCGTCGACCATGGCCCACGGGGTGTTCTCGTGGGCCGCGCGCGAGTCGGGGGACGAGGGCCCGGGCGGGCCTTCCTGAACCTGGCCGGTGCCACTCCTGGCCACCTCCCTGAACAGGACATTCGTCGTCCGCCACGAGCGCCGGGTCTGAACTACTAATTGTGGTCCCGTGCCCACTAGTGTCATCGCCGTGAAAGGCATCACAACCGATTTCCGACGCGATCCCCGGGGTCATGACCGGCCGGGACCGGGGACCCCGTCGGCGCCGGGTTCGCCGATCCGGACCCCCCGTCGCCGCCTACCCAGATGGGCCGCCTTAGCGGCCATCGGCACGCCTCTGTTGCTATCGGGATGCAACCTCTACCCGACCTACGGCGCCAGCCGCGGCGCCACCAAGCAGGGCCAGGACACCTTCAAGCTCTACTCGGGCATGATGACGACCGGCATCATCGTCGGCGGCCTGGTCGGGCTCCTGATCCTCTGGACCCTGGTCCGCTACCGCCGGCGCTCCGACGAGATGCCCCGCCAGTTCCACGAGAACATCCCCATCGAGGTGCTCTACACGGCGATCCCCATCCTCATCGTGGCGGTGCTGTTCGTCTACACGGTGCTCACCGAGAACAACGTGGACGCCACCGTTCCCGTCAATGCCACGCTCGGCTCCACCGGCAAGCCGGTCGTCGACATCCGGGTGACCGCCTTCCAGTGGGGATGGCGGTTCGACTACACCGGGCTCAACGTCGGCATCGCCGGTGAGACCACCGCGGGGCCCAACAACCACGGCCCCCAGATGGTGGTGCCCGCCGGCCAAACGGTGCAGATCACCCTGGTGTCCGACGATGTCGTCCACGGCTTCTATGTCCGGGACTTCAACTTCAGCCGCTACGCCCTTCCCGGGGTGACCAACCTCTTCGACCTCACCGTGCTGCACCCCGGCACCTACAACGGCCAGTGCACCCAGATCTGCGGCCTGTACCACTCCGAGATGCTGTTCAGCGTGAAGGCGGTCACACCGCCGGCCTTCTCGGTGTGGGCCAGCAACGAGGTGCGAAAGGGCAACACCCTGCAGCGCTCGGGCTCCTCAGCGTCGAACAACCCGCCCATCGCCACCCACCCGACCCCGGCAAATGCCAGTCCGTCGCCCGCTCCGGCAAAGGGATCCGCATGACGACCACCACTGAACACCCAGACCTCGTCGGCCCAGAGGCGCCCGCCGGCCCCGACGGGCACGCGCCGGGGACAGGTCGCCAGGACAGCGCCCACGGCCACCATGAGGGCCCCAGCGGGATCGTCAACTGGCTGACCTCGACCGACCACAAGGTCATCGGCAAGAGCTACATGATCACCTCGCTGGTGCTGTTCTTCATCGCCGGCATCATGGCCCTGGTCATGCGGGCCCAGCTGGCCAACCCGACCTCGTCGCTGCTGTCCTTCCAGACCTACAACGAGCTGTTCACCATGCACGGCAGCCTCATGCTGTACCTGTTCGCCGGGCCCTTCGCCTTCGGCGGCCTGGCCAACTACATCGTCCCGCTGCAGGTCGGGGCCCCCGACATGGCCTTCCCCCGGTTGAACGCCCTCTCCTACTGGCTGTACCTGGGTGGCTCGATCACCATGATGTCTGGCTTCCTGGTGGCCGGCGGGGCGGCCAGCTACGGCTGGGTGGCCTACGCTCCCTTGTCCAACGCCATCAACTCCCCCGGGGCCGGGGCCGACCTCTGGCTCATGGCACTGGGCCTCACCGGGTTCTCCGCCATCTTCACCGGTGTGAACCTGGCCGCCACCATCTTCTACCTGCGGGCGCCGGGGATGACCATGTTCCGCATCCCCATCTTCTCGTGGAACATGCTGGTCACCGGCATCCTCATCCTCATCGCCTTTCCCGTCCTGTTCGGCGCCGTGGTCATGCTGTTCTCCGACCGTCACTTCGGGACCCACATCTTCACCGTGCAGGGGGGCGGTGTGCCCGTGCTCTGGCAGCACCTGTTCTGGTTCTTCGGGCATCCCGAGGTGTACATCCTGGCCCTGCCCTACTTCGGCATGGTCACCGACATCATCCCGGTCTTCTCCCGCAAGCCGCTGTTCGGCTACAAGGGCATGGTCTTCGCCACCATGTCGATCGCCGCCCTGTCCACCGGGGTGTGGGCCCACCACATGTTCACCACCGGGGTGGTGCTCCTCCCGTTCTTCTCGCTGCTCTCGTACCTCATCGCCGTGCCCACCGGCATCAAGTTCTTCAACTGGATCGGGACCATGTGGGGTGGCCAACTCAGCTTCCAGACCCCGATGCTGTTCTCCATCGGGTTCCTGTTCGCCTTCCTCATGGGTGGGGTCACCGGGATCCTGTTGGCCTCGCCCCCGGTCGACTTCATGACCCACGACACCTACTTCGTGGTGGCCCACTTCCACCAGGTGCTGATCGGCACCAGCGTGTTCGCCGGCTTTGCCGGGTTCTACTTCTGGTATCCCAAGATGTTCGGGCGCATGCTGAGCGACCGCCTCGGCAAACTGCACTTCTGGGGGCTGTTCATCGGGTTCTGGCTCACCTTCATGCCCCAGTACCTGGTCGGCCTGTACGGCATGCCCCGGCGGGTGGCGGACTACCGGCCCGACAACGGCTGGACCGGTCTCAACGTGATCTCGACGGTGGGCTCCTTCGTCATCGGGGCCTCGTTCCTGTTCTTTCTGGTCAACCTCTACACCTCATGGCGGAAGCCGGTGCCGGCCGGTGACAACCCGTGGGACGGGCACGGCCTCGAGTGGTTCACCTCCTCGCCGCCGCCCCACCACAACTACACCCACCTCCCGCCCATCCGCTCGGAACGGCCCACCTGGGACTACAACCACCCCGAGCACCGGACGCTGGTCACCCACGCGGCCAAATCCCCGGCCGGACCTCCGGACGACGCGGACATGGTCGGAGCCGACTCATGAGAATCAGTGCCGTCTTCCTGGCCGGAACAGGGATCTTCTTCGCCGTCATCGGTGTCGTCTACTGGTTCACCAGCTATGAAGACGCCGGGTTCCTGCTGCTCATGGGGTCCGCCCTGCTCGGGCTGCTGCCAGGCTCGTACTATCTCTGGTGGTCGTACAAGATGAAGCCCCGGCTGGATGACGATCCGGAAGGGTCGATCGCCGAAGGGGCAGGGGCCGTCGACTCCTTCCCCGGCTCGAGCATTTGGCCGTTCATCCTCGGCATGGGGGCCATGTTCGCTGCGCTGACCTTCGTGTTCGGGCTGTGGATGGCCCCCCTGGCCGCGGCCCTCATCGTCTCGGCCGCGGTCGGGGTCACCGTCGAGAGCCGCCGGGGCGGCGCTGTCTGACCTGGTCCGCCTTCAGACTGCGGGCGCCAGGCAGTACCGGTTAGGTACGTGAGGATCGGGGGGGTACGAGACAGAATTCGGTTGTTTGTAACGACAAAAGGTTGGATGGGAGACAGTCCGTGGCCCTCTCGTTCTTCTATCTCGCTTTCCTCCGGACCCCTGTCGCTTCTCTACCTTGCATTCATCCGGATCCTCGATTTGTTGCCCCTCAGCCGCAGTGACACTCGACGAGTTGGCCATTGAGGTCTGGGCTCCGCCACGAGGTTGCAGTACTCCGTCGTCAGGTGCTCCGGCCGGCAGTTCGCCCAGCGGTCGAGCGCTGTTCGACGGGCTGAGTCGGCTGCTTGATCGTGGGCGTCGAGGCAGATTCTTCGTTCAGCGCGAGACCCTTCTCCGCTGACACCAGGTCCACAGAGTCCTCAAGATTCAGACGGGACTGTGGGTATGGGTTTCCTCCTCAAACACCTTGAACTGGTTCTTTCCTGCGACCTTTGCCTCGTACATGGCCGAGTCTGCCTGACTCAAAAGCCGTTCCGTCGTAGATCCGGGATGGGCGACGGTGACCCCTACACTGGCCGACAAAAGGATGGGGTGCCCGTCGATGGTGAGGGGTTGGCGAAGACTCGACACGATCCGCTCAGCAATAGCTGTAGCTGTGTCGGGATCGTCGATGCCCTCCAGTAACACCGCGAACTCGTCCCCTCCGAATCGTGCGACGGTATCGCCAGGCCGAACGGCGGCCTGCAATCGCTTCCCCGCGGCTACCAACGTCTGGTCGCCGACGAGATGCCCGCGACTGTCATTGATGGTCTTGAACCGGTCAAGGTCACAGAAGCAAAGAGCAATGGAGTCGCCGGATCGGCCCAAGGTAGTCAAGGCGTGTTCAAGCCGATCGTAAAAGAGCACCCGGTTGCCCAATCCGGTAACCGTGTCGTGAAGTGCTTGATAGCGGAGCTCGACTTCGAGCGACTTCCTCGTCGCGACCTCGCCTGCCAGTTTGTGATTCTGGTACGCAATCCTCTGAAACATCCAGCGCATACGGACAACAATGAGTGCAAAAACGATGACCGAGATCAGGGATAGTGCCGCCACGTCGGTGTTGGTTCCAAGCAGGGCAGCCACAAACAGGATCGCCGGCGGCACGAATCCCGCCAGGGCCACGACCGGCAACCTCCAAGCCGCTTCACTTCTCCCGTGCTCCTTGGCTGACGAAGACCCGACAGCCGCCGGGCACAATGCAGCTGTACCAACAAGGGTGTAGCTGATGAGCCAACCGGAATCGACGGGACTACCTACGGAGTAAGCGTTATGGAGACTCAAGACGTCATAGAGAAAGTCGGCAACAAGCATGATGCCCATGGCCGCAGCCAGCAGTCTTAGCGGCAAGCTCTTGTTGCGTCGAAACAGCAAGCCACGAACCACGATGTACAGCAGACCAAGGTCCATGACCGGATACAGAAGGGCAATGAATTTGCCGAATGTGGTGGACGATGCATTGTGCGCATAGGAAGTCATCAGAAAGTGCCAGCTCAGTGCGAGAGCGCCACAAGTAATGATGGCCGCATCCGCATAACTCTCGCGGGTGTCACTCCAGCGGGAGTGACCTCGAGAGAGCCGCACAACGCCCACGATGAGAAATGGATAGCCGGCGAGATACAGTGCGTCGGCCGCAGAGGGGAATGGCGTAGGTCGATGTAGAACGAACTGGTATAGGTCGTACACCGAGTCCCCAAGGACAAAACAGAGATTGCCAAGGGCAATCGAGTACCAGCTTTTGCGCTCGGCTGTGGGCCTCCGCCTCGCACCCCTGTTGAGCGCCACGTTGATTGAGCACCAACAGGCGGTCTGACGCCACCGAACG
>JADEYI010000604.1_pt1 | contig 44449 bp, 41 predicted proteins | sample 8542331 | NCBI WGS metagenome assembly JADEYI01 (sample SAMN16510988, study PRJNA670497) | mine drainage metagenome | isolation source: biofilm near Copperflume 1 | place: Germany: Marsberg coppermine Kilianstollen | collected 2018-02 | reverse complement strand
AAAATCAACCACAAGCTCTCTTAGCCTATGGTCTCATTTCAGGGGCGCACTACACAGATACCACTGTATTACTTTGGATTGCTCGAGAGTTGCCGAGAATGGGGCAAGTAGGAGAAACACCCATACGTAACCAGGGGATTCACTCTGGCATCCACGACCTTGGACTATCACAATGATTTTGGCTCAAGGAAGGTCAGAGCCACAGGAGGTGGTACATAAATGTCTCAAGCCTGTAACAAAATAGTACCTACGGATGATGACCTGCAGATGGACACGAAGAACTCATCCATGAAGGTTGCCGCTGGAGAACAATATTTGGCCTCTGCTCAACTATCACTTGCAGCCTATCAGTTGGAACAATTTGGTAGCGCCCAAGAAGTGAAAGTACATCTTAGGGCGGCTACCTATCACCTCGAGAGGTCAATAGGCAACTATGATAAGGCCCTGTCCTTGTTGCGCCCGGCCAAGATTACTGAGGAAGCAAAAAACTGGTTGAGAGAGTTTGACTACGACCGGTTCTTTTCGGAAAAAGTGGCTAGCCAGTCGTTACTTAATCGCCCCGACATATGGGCAGAGATAGCAACTTGGACTAAAGCTGCTAAACCCAGCGAATCAATTCTTTCTCTGCGAAATCAACTAGCCGCTGTCATGGAAACCTTGAAAAGCGCAAATGACAAGAACTTATTAGAGACTATCCGCAAAACGGTAAGTGGCCTAGCTGAGGCACAGATTTTTGGCACGGTAGCTGCTGTTTTGAATGATGTGACTCCGTTGGACACTTTCTGGATATCAGCAGGTATACAAGAAAAGGTGATGCTTCATAGCGTTAAGGAGGCACGGGCATGAGTCAGATTTGTAATGGCGGTGGAGGTGGAGGTCAACTGGGTCGAACCCTCGGAGAAACTCCTATCGGGCTCTCGCTTGAAGCATTGACGGAGTATGAAGTTGAGCAGGGTTCAGCTTCTCTAGCTAATAGCTTGAGGTCTATTCTTTCTGCGATTAGCGCAGTTGAACTTCGTGCTCCTACAATGGTTAGCTCCCATGTCGAAGCAGCTTTGGAAGCATGTAAAATAGCGGTTAATCACTATGCTACGGTCATGAATATAGACCCTAACCGTGGAGCGTCAGAGAAGGAAAAGCACGCGCTCCGGTCAGTAAACTTACACGAATCGCTCCAGCGTTGGAGTGCCGAAAACCTGATCCCTGACCTTGTGAAAAGCGCAGAAGAGGTCGAGAAGGCCGCCGCTACAGGTAATCCTGCCGCTCTCCTCGAGGTTTTTAACAGTAGGTTGGTGAGCGCATCAAAACACCTTGAAGCTATTTATCAAGGTCCGTTGATTAGTAATAAAGTTATCCAGTGGGAGATTTGGAGGGCCACATCTGTACTGATTGATGTGTTGATGACAGGGCAAATGATTGCAATCATCAACCGAGAAGCCAATGCCCTATTGGAATCAGCGTAATCAACTTTATGGTCGCCGTTGAAGATGTCTGGAAACAGTACATCCGTAGTAGAGAACCCGCCCTGAAGGCGATCAACCTTGAGCTACGAGGAGGCCATTGTTACGGCCTCCTCGGGCCTAATGGATCAGGGAAAACCACGCTTTCCCGACTTCTGGTAGGCTTGCTGCGGCCCACTCGAGGCTCTATCACCATCAACGGTATCACCGTTGACAATGCTGGGAAAAATGCAGTTCCCATAGGCTACGTTCCCCAAACGATCCCTTACTTTCCAGGGCTAACTGGAAGAGACCTGATTGAGTTTGCCTTAGTTACACAAGGTTATTGGGGACAGACCTTACGTAAAGCACGTGAGGAAGTAGTTGAACTGCTCGGGATAGGCGAAATTGAGAAGAAACTAATTTGGTATATGTCTGGCGGGCAAGCAAGAATCACTCTTGTTGCCACTGCACTTTCTTTCAAGCCACCGATTTTAGTGCTGGATGAACCTAGCGCTGGCTTAGATGTAACCAACCGCCATAAATTATGGTCAGCGCTAGAAGCTTTCAAGAAAAGGTATAAGCCTACTATTTTACTCGTCACACACGATATCAGGGAGGCAGAGCCTGTTATAGACCAGGCCATAATCCTCAGGAAGGGACAAGTAGTATCTCAAGGAGCTATTGCAGAACTTAGACGTAATCACTCCCCCTTACTTATTTGTACCGTGATAGCTGATCAACAACCCCATAGCAACGATGAATGGCGGCAAGTTTCGCCAGGCCACTATCAAACCTTAATCGCAGAGAACTCTGTTAGTAGCGTTCTCAAGGAGTTGGACTCCTTCATAAAGGCTGGAGCAGCAGAGGTATCCATACGAGCTGCTTCCCTGGAAGAAATAGTTTTTGCAGAGGAAAGCGCGAGTATATGAGGGTTTTCCTTTCCCTTGTCAAAGTACGGTTTTTAGGTATGACCATGAGTGATGGCTTACTCTGGCTGCTTTTATCTGGTATTCTGTTTCCTTTTATATTGCTTTTCTTCGTTAGCAGCTTAGTCTCGGACATTGGTGCTCAGGCTCGTATATTGAGTGGAGCAATCACCGCAAGTGTGATATTGAACTCGATCTACCTTTTTGGTCAATCGTTCGCTTCACAACGCGCCCGAGGCGAGTACGAACTGTACGCCACATTACCCATCAGCAAACTAATTTTTATTTCAGGAACACTTGGCACAAGCTTAAGCTTGAATTTGCTCAGTGCCCTTCTGCTGTTCATTATTGCAATATTAGTATTCGGTTTCAAAATAAAAATAACATTATGGTTGATACCAATCCTCATACTAGGCTCTCTTTCAGTAGCAGGCATTGGGCTTCTAGTAGGGATATTAAGTCGAGGCCCAGGAGAGGCCGCTCTCATTACAAATATCCTTGTTTACGTACTCTCTTACGCAACACCAATCTTTTATCCCATCCATAATCTGCCATTGTTTTTACAGTATGTTGTATTAACACTCCCAACTACACATGCTTCAGCGCTCCTTACAAATATACTTAATGGAACCTCAATCTCACCGATTTCGGTACTGGTATTGGTTGTATGGGCGGTTGCTTTGCTTAGCCTAACCGTCTATAAGCTAGATTGGCGCTTACGCCAGTAAAGTTTTGCTGACCAACGCTTTGTGCCTTACTGTCCCTGCTTAAGCCGATCCACTACGCCCCGATCCTCGAGCGTAGACGTATCCCCCTTGATCTCCGTCTCCCCCGCCGCAATCTGTCGCAGGAAACGTCGCATGATCTTGCCCGATCTTGTCTTGGGCAGGGAGTCGGTGAAGCGAATCTCGTCCGGGCGGGCGATGGCCCCGATGACCTTGACCACGTGGGCCTTGAGTTCCTTGTTGAGTTCGTCGGAGGCGGTTTGCCCCATCCTGAGGGTCACGAAGGCCACGATGCCCTCGCCCTTGATGGGGTCGGGCTTGCCCACCACCGCGCTCTCGGCTACGGCGGGGTGCGAGACCAGGGCGCTCTCGACTTCCATCGTCCCCAGGCGGTGGCCCGAGACGTTGAGCACGTCATCTACCCGGCCTACAATTAGGTAATAGCCCTCGGCATCGCGCCGGGCCCCATCGCCGGTGAAGTAGTTGTCGGGGTATTGGCTGAAATACTGCCGCTCGAAGCGCTCGGGGTCGCCCCAGACGGTGCGCAGCATGGCAGGCCAGGGTTGGCGAATGATTAAGTGCCCGCCCTCGCTGGGGTTGGAAACCGGCTGACCCGTGGTGTCAACGATATCCGGCTGGATGCCGAAAAAGGGCTTTCCGGCGTGGCCCGGCTTCATGGGGTGAACACCGGGCAGCGTGGTAATCATGATGCCACCGGTCTCGGTCTGCCACCAGGTGTCCACGACGGGACACCTCCCCTTGCCGATGAGGTTGTAGTACCAAATCCAGGCTTCGGGGTTGATGGGCTCGCCCACCGTTCCCAAGAGGCGCAGGCTGCTCAAACTGGCCTTCCCCGGCCATTCGTCCCCGGCCTTCATGAAGGCCCGGATGGCGGTGGGGGCGGTGTAGAGGATGCTGACTTTGTACTTGTCAATAATCTGCCAAATGCGCCCGGAATCGGGCCAGTTGGGGGCTCCCTCGTACATCAGCGAGGTCGCGCCGTTCAAAAGCAGGCTGTAGACCACGTAGGTATGCCCGGTAATCCAGCCCACATCGGCGGTGCAGAAGTAGATGTCCTCCTCGCGCAGGTCGAAGATGTACTGGGCGCTGAGGTAGGTGTAGGTCATGTAGCCGCCGGTAGTATGCAACACGCCTTTGGGCTTGCCGGTGGAACCGGAGGTGTAGAGGATGAACAAAGGGTCTTCAGAGTCCATCCACTCGGCGGGGCAGTCGTCCCCGGCCCTCTCCATCAGCTCGTGGTACCAGACATCACGGCCTGATTGCATCGGCACTTCTTGCTTGGTGCGCTGTACGACCACCACTTTCTGGATGCTCGGTGCGTCGCTCAGGGCTTCATCGGCATTGGCCTTGAGCGGTACGGCAGAGCCCCGGCGATAGCCCCCATCGGCAGTGATGAGCACCGAGGATTTGGCATCGTTGATGCGATCCGCCAGGGCCGAGGCCGAAAATCCACCGAACACCACGCTGTGAATAGCCCCAATGCGCGCACAGGCCAGCATGGCCACCGCAGCCTCGAGCACCATCGGCAGGTAAATCGTCACCCGGTCGCCCTTTTTCACGCCCAAGCTTTTCAGAACGTTGGCGAACTTGGAGACTTCAGCGTGGAGTTGGCGGTAGGTGAGGGTGCGCGAATCGCCAGGCTCACCCTCGAAGATCAGTGCGGCTTTGTCACCGTGCAAGGCCAGGTTGCGGTCTAAACAGTTATACGCCAGGTTGGTCTTACCGCCCACGAACCACTTGGCATCAGGGGCTTTCCACTCTAAAACCTCGTCCCAAGGCTTGAACCAGTGCAGTTCGCCCGCCACCTTGGCCCAGAAAGTTTCGGGCTGCTCGAGGCTCTCTTGGTACAGGGTCTGGTATTGCTCGAGGGTATTGATACGGGCCCTCATTTTGAACTCGGCTGAGGGCTGGAAAACCCGATCCTCCTTGAGCATAGCTTCGATAGGTTCATTGGACATACAACCTCCTGGTTTATTGGCAGCATAGGCCGGGGGCTGCGAATGGGTCAAGGTGAAGAACTAAAAGCTAAAGGCTGCCCCATGTCCAGGATGGAGTTTTTGACCTCTCGATTTCGCTGTCCCAGACGAGTTTCACCTTTTTAGCTTGGGGCTTGTGGCAGCTTGGCAACCCCCCAAACCTTGACATCTTTGGGGTTTTACGGAATCATAGCCACAAACCCAATCTAACGTTTGTTTGCTAAGTCCGGGAGGCTCTATGGAATTGGAGCGGTTGCTCAAGTCTAAGCTCACCTATAGTGCACCAGAACCTCAGCGCCGCTCAGCCAATATGCCCGACTACGCCGCTGAGTACGCCCGCAGCCTGCAAGACCCGGAAGGATTTTGGGGTGAGCAGGCCAGACATTTCCATTGGTTTAGGCCCTTTGGCAAGGTGCTCGAGTGGAACTTCCCCGACCACCAGTGGTTTGTGGGCGGCCAGACCAACATCACCTACAACGCCCTGGATCGTCATGCCAGGGGTTCTAAGCGCAACCAGGTAGCCCTTATTTTTCTGGGCGAAGATGGCAGTGAGCAAAAACTGACCTACGGCGAACTCCTAGACCGGGTTTCCCGCTTCGCTACCGGACTGCGCGGTTTGGGGCTCGAGAAAGGCGACAGGGCCGTTATTTATATGCCCCTGACCCTCGAGGGCTGCATCGCCATGCTGGCCTGTGCCCGGTTGGGAGCGATTCACAGCGTGGTGTATGCGGGTTTGGGAATCACAGCCCTGCGCGAACGCATCCAGGACGCAGGGGCCAAGCTGGTCATCGCGGGGGACGTGGGATTTAGGCGCGGGAAAACCGTTGACCTCAAAAGTATCGTGTTGCAGGCGACAGAGGGGCTCGAGCTAGACATCATCTGGTTTTGCCGAGGAGGCCCTAAACCTGAAGGCCCCAAGACGCACGACTTCAACGAGATTTTATGGGGTCACAAACCTGAGACCGAAGCCGTGCCCGTAGACAGTGAGCACCCCCTTTTTATTCTCTACACCTCCGGTTCCACCGGCAAGCCCAAAGGCGTGGTACACGTGCAAGGCGGCTTTATGGTGGGCACGGCCTACCACCTGCGCAGCTTTTTCGACCTCAAAGATGGCGAGGTGTTTTGGACCACCTCGGATATTGGCTGGGTAGTGGGTCACAGCTATATCGTCTACGCGCCGCTTTTGGAGGGCATCACCAGCATCCTACGTGAAGGCGCGCCCGACTATCCGAATCCTGGAGCCATCTGGAGCGCAGTCGAGCGCTACCGGGTCAATGTAATGTTTACTGCTCCCACGGCGGTGCGGATGTTTATGAAGTTTGGGTCAGACTGGCCCGCCCAGCACGACCTTTCCTCGCTGCGCTTAATCGGCGTGGCGGGCGAGCCCTTGAACCCCGAAGCCTGGCAGTGGGCCACCGAGCACCTGATGGACAGCGGCAAATTCGGCTTTGTGGCAGACAACTGGTGGCAGACCGAACTCGGCGCACCCACCCTGGGCACCCCGGTAGTGCTGGAAGGTAGGCCCGGCCTGGTAGGAATGCCGTTAGCCGGGGTAGACGCGGTGGTTGTAGATGCGGATGGCCTCGAGGTCGCACCGGGCACCGGGGGCCTGTTGGCCCTCAAGCGCCCCTTCCCCAGCATGATGCGCACCGTCTGGGGCAACCACGCCCGCTACCAGCAATACTGGAACGAGATTCCTGGTCAGGTTTATGCCGCCGGAGACGTAGCAAGCCGCACCCCGGAGGGCTATTTTAGCGTGCTGGGCCGAGCTGATGATGTGCTCAACGTGGCCGGACACCGCATCGGTACTGCCGACGTAGAGAGTGCCCTGGTCTCCCACCCCAGCGTGGCCGAGGCCGCAGTAATCGGAGTGCCCGATCTCCTCAAAGGTGAAGCCATCAAAGCCTTTGTGGTTTTGCGTACGGGAAAGGAGAAAACCGATGCCCTTAGGGAGGAAATCATCCACCATGTTCGACTCGAGCTAGGCCCTATCGCTACCCCTTCGGAGCTGATACTTTTGGACAAGCTCCCCAAAACCCGCAGCGGCAAGATTCTACGCCGCCTCTTGAAAGCCCAGGAAATGGGCAAAGACCCCGGCGACTTGAGCACGCTCGAGGAATGAGAAAGAAGGTGAGAAGTTGAAAAGTATAAAAGGTCAAAAGTTAGATACCCGTCTTTACTTTTCACCTCTTACCCTTTTGACCTTTTTACCTCGCAGTTCGACTTAGGAGGCAACATGGCAATAGCTATCGGCAGCACCATCGAAACCCCCGCCAAAATCCGACAGGTGATTTTCGCCAGTTCGGTGGGAACCATCATTGAGTGGTACGACTTCTACATATTTGGTTCCCTCGCCACCATACTGGGGCCGGTGTTCTTTCCCAGCGACAACCCCACCGCCAGCTTACTGGCGACCCTCGCCACCTTCGGCGCGGGTTTCGCAGCTCGCCCCTTCGGCGCGGTGTTCTTCGGCTGGTTGGGCGACCTGATCGGGCGCAAATATGCCTTCTTGCTGACCCTCTCCATCATGGGAACTTGCACCTTCTTGATCGGGCTGCTTCCCAGCCATGCCCAAATTGGCATCCTGGCCCCGATCATCTTGGTACTCTTTCGGCTGATTCAGGGTCTGGCCTTGGGTGGGGAGTACGGTGGGGCGGCCATCTACGTCGCCGAGCACGTGCCCGACAAGCAGCGCGGCTACTACACCAGCTTTATCCAGACCACCGCCACCCTGGGGCTGTTTATCTCCTTGCTGGTGATTCTGATTACCCGCCTGAGCCTAGGCAATGAAGCCTTTGCCGCTTGGGGCTGGCGCATTCCCTTCATTCTCTCGGTAATCTTGCTGGCGCTTTCACTATACATCCGGCTGCGGCTCAAGGAATCCCCCCTGTTCGCCGCCCTCAAGGACTCCGGCAAAACCTCCACCAACCCACTGCGGGATGCCTTCGCCAATGGAGCCAACTGGAAAGTTATCCTCACGGTATTGTTTGGAGCAGCGGCAGGACAGGCCGTGGTGTGGTACACCGGCCAGTTCTATGCGCTTTCCTGGCTGCAAACCGCCGCCGGGTTAACCCTGGTGCAGGCCACCCAGGTAGTAGCTATCGCGCTGGCATTTGGCACACCGTTCTTTATCGTCTTTGGAGCCCTTTCCGATCGTATCGGGCGCAAACCCATCATGATGGCAGGCAATCTGGTCGCAGCTATCCTCTTCATCCCTATCTTCCAGATCATGAAGAGTGCGGCAGGGCCACTAAAAGAAGTGACCACCGCCGCAGGCAAGGTGGTCAAGGTGGCCGCCGACCCCAACCTCGTATTGATTACGGTCTGCTTGTTCGTGCTGGTGCTGTTAGTAACCATGGTCTACGGCCCCATCGCAGCTTTTTTGGTGGAGAGCTTCCCCGCCAAAATTCGTTATAGCTCAGTAAGCCTGCCTTACCACATCGGCAACGGTTATTTCGGTGGTTTTCTGCCCCTGATCGCTACGGCGCTGGTTGCCAGCACCGGCAATATTTATGCCGGGCTCTATTTCCCCATCGCTATTGCCCTGCTGACTTTCGTGGTGGGAACCTTCTTGCTGCGCGAGAGCAAAGACGTTTCGATTCACGAGGAGGTCCACAGCTAGAGCGGTTTTCCAGACCTAAGAGCGGGTCTAGGAGGGCTCTGGCATGAAGTTTAGAGAACCATAAAAGAGCTTCTACAACCTAACCAAGCCCCTCGAGGTGTCTCGAGGGGCTTGGCTTACATCGCCCCGCAAGATGCTAAGAGCAGAGGGCAGAGAGCCAAAAGGCAAAGGCTCAAAACTCAAAAAACCAAAGTCCGGCCCGGATGGCAGCGTCTTTACGAAAACCACCATGGATTTTAGCGAGTTCACCTCGTATCCTATATTTTGGCCCCAGAATCCCTCTGGTCGGCTTAGAGGTTGGCATGAAAACACACATCATCACCTACGGCTGTCAGATGAACGAGTACGACACCCATTTGGTCAAATCGGAGTTGGCAAGCATCGGAGCAGAGTTTGTAGACACCGTTACAGACGCAGATTTCGTTCTCGTTAACACCTGTGCCGTGCGCGGCAAGCCTGTCGAGAAGGTGCGTACCCTTCTGGGCGAATTGCGCAAAGAGAAGGGCAAACGCAACCTGATGGTGGGGATGATGGGCTGTCTGGCTCAGCTCGAGGAGGGCCAGCAGATTGCCAGAAAGTTCGAGGTGGACGTGCTATTGGGCCCCGGTGCGCTCACCGAGATTGGGCGGGCGCTGGAGGCCAAGAACCGCTTTTGGGACTTGAGTTTCCGCGAGGAACTCACCCACCACCTACCGCCCGCACCGCAAGGGGCACTCTCGGCCTTCGTGAGCATTATTCGTGGCTGTAACCACCACTGCACCTACTGCATCGTGCCCACCACGCGCGGCCCAGAGGTCTCACGGCATCCCGACCTGATTCTGCGGGAGCTTCAAGCTCTCAAAGACGTGGGCGTGGTCGAAGTGACCTTGCTGGGCCAGAACGTGAACTCTTACGGCAATGACCAAGAGGGCTTCCCCAAGTTCGGCGAGTTGCTGCGCAAGATCGGGGAGATTGGCCTCCCACGTGTGAAGTTCACCACCTCGCACCCGGTCAACTTTACCGACGATGTGGTCGCGGCGATGGCTGAGACCCCGCAGGTCTGCGGCTATATTCACTTGCCGGTACAGTCGGGTTCCAACCGGGTGTTGCGCAGGATGGCTCGAGAGTACCGCCGTGAGTGGTATCTAGACCGCATCCGGGCCATCCGCGAGGCCATGCCCGAGGTGGTTTTGTCCACCGACATCATCGTGGGGTTCCCCGGCGAGACTGAGGAAGACTTTCAAGAAACGCTTTCCCTGTACGATGAAGTTGGCTACGACAGCGCCTACATGTTCATCTACTCCCCGCGCCCTGGTACACCCAGCTACAAGCACTTCCAGGACTTGCCCCGCGAGGTCAAGGTGGAGCGGCTACAACGCCTGATCGAGCGACAAAAAGAGTGGAGCTTCAAAAGAAACGGGCGCTGGGTAGGCAAAACCGTGGAGGTTTTGGTGCGCGGGGTCGCCAAGGATGAGCAGTACGCCGAGGGCCACAGCCGGGGCAACCATCCGGTGCTGGTTCCGGCCTCTCAGGCTCGGCATCCGGGGTTGTATCAAGTCGAGATCAAGCAGGCTACCCCACACATGCTCTTGGGCGAAGTGGCCGGTGCAACCGAAGCCGCAACGATTCCGCTGCTGATGGCCTAGAGCGGTTTTCGGAGAGAGTCTCAGGATGACTCGAGTACATCTGCCCGACCAGTCTGATATTTTGCCGCCGCTATGGGCAAAAATCAGAGAACCGCGACAGCTTGGGCATATGCTCCTCGAGCTGTAAGGTGGCCTCTGATACCGACTTCAGATAGATAAAAGTTACTGGGCATCCACTTTCCACTTTAATCCCCCCTAAAAAACCTTGCCAGGGTTAGTGTCCCAAGCCGGGTTGGGGCTGGATGGGGGGATTTCTAGACCCACCCCACCGGCTACAGGCTGAATACTCTTTACCTGAAGTCGGTATAATCCCTTGCCCATCGAGGTTTATTGCAATAGCATCCAAGCCTTGAATGGTTCACGGAAAACCGCTCTAAAGGCTCACCTTCCACTTAGGGCCTTCCCTGGTGTCCTCGACCTGCACCCCCAACTCGATCAGGCGGTCTCGAATCTGGTCGGAAAGCCGGAAATTGCGGTTCTGTCTGGCCTCTTCCCGCACCGCCAAAAGCATTTTCACCAGCCCATCCAGCAGTTCACCACCCAGTTGTTTCTCGAGCACCCGCTCTGGAAACAGCCCCAACACACCCTCACCCAGCTCGGAGAAAACCTTCTCTGCACGGGCCAAGCTCCCTTTTCCTGGCTTTTCGGTCAGCGCCTTGTTGAGCTCGGTGACAAACTCGAACAGTGCAGCGATGGCCTGGGGGGTGTTGAGGTCGTCGTTGAGAGCCTCGGCGAAATCGTGCTCGAGGGTATCTATAGCCCGCTCCAGCCCCTGGTGGTGGCCTTCGGGCGCATATTCCAAGCGGCGACGCACCTCGCGGTAGGCGTTGATCAGGCGCAAGTAGCCATTCTTGGCCGCCTCGAGGCCCTCGTTGGTAAAGTCCAGCACGCTGCGGTAGTGGCTTCCCAGCAGATAAAAGCGGGCGTACATGGGCTCGTTCTTGGCCCGTAGCTCGCTGAGCAAAATCAGGTTTCCGGTGCTCTTGGCCATCTTCTGCCCGTTCAAGAGCACGTGGTTGTGGTGCATCCAGTAGTGGGCAAAGGGATGTCCAGCAGCCTCGGCCTGGGCAATTTCAGCCTCGTGGTGGGGGAATTGCAGGTCTATGCCACCAGCGTGCAGATCGAAACCCTCACCCAGATATTTGAGGCTCATCGCCGAGCACTCGATATGCCAACCGGGAAATCCCTCGCCCCAAGGCGAGGGCCAGCGCATGAGGTGCTGGGGGTCGGCTTTTTTCCACAGAGCGAAATCGCGGGGGTCACGCTTTTCTTCCAATACTTCCACCCGTGCCCCGGCGGCTTGTTCTTCCAGGTCGCGCCCGGAGAGCTGGCCGTAGTCGGGCCAGCTTTTCACGCTGAAATACACCGACCCGCCCGCTTCGTAAGCGTGGCCTTTCGCGATGAGTTCTTGGGTCAAAACCTGCTGCTCGATGATGTGAGCAGCCGCCCTGGGCGCAATGTCAGGCCGTAAAACGTTGAGCGCCTGGAGTTCGTCGAAGTAGCTCCAGGTATATTTCTCGGCGATTTCCATGGGCTCGAGGCGCTCTAGCGTAGCCCGCCGCTGGATTTTGTCCTCGCCCTCATCGGCATCATCCACCAGATGACCCACATCGGTGATGTTGGAGACGAAGCGAACCTTCAGCCCTTGATACCCCAGCCAACGTCGCAGTACGTCGTAGGTGATGGGGCCTCGAGCGTGCCCCAGGTGGGGGTCGCCGTAGACCGTCGGCCCGCAAGCGTAGATGCCCACATAACCGGGCGTGCCGGGCACGAACTCTTCTTTTTGCCGGGTGAGGGTGTTGTAAAGCTCTAACATGAAAATCTCCGATGGGGTCAGGCAGAGGCTTAGGGTAGAAGCCCAGAATCACCTCGAGATACCAGACTGCGCTGCTGAGCTATGAAAAACGCCGGGATGGAGGCCCCAAGGCACACCATTACCCCGGCGGGATAAGGCACTCAACATCGTGCAAACATCATGCCCAAAGTGTAGCACATCAAGCCGTCAGGCAGCGTTCCTTGAGGCCCTGCAAGAGCCCCTCACAGTTCTCTTTCATCAGCTTGAGGATCAGTTTTTGCAAAATGCCGCCAAAGATGGGGATATTGAGTTCGTACTCGAGGTCGAGCGTGACCCTGGTTCCCTCGCCCTCGGGCTTGAAGTTCCAAGAGCCCTGGTACTTGTCAAAGTCGCCTTGGGCGCTGGAAAACTGGTTGCGCAGCTCCGCGTCGAACCATTCCTCGTCCTCGACCCAGTGGACTTTTTTGCCCATCGCCACCGCCACCCAGTCGGATTTGGAGCGCTCGGCAGAGTGCTCGAGCACCTTCAGGCTTTCCACGTCCTTGAGGTAGGGTTTGAGTCCCTCGAGGTCTTTGGCGGCAGCGTAAACCTCAGCGGGGGGCTTGGGGATGAAGAGTTCGGCTTGGACGGTTGGCATATAGGGGACAGTCTATCGCGGTTTGGGCTATTTTGGCCGTGACTCCTGGCCGCAAAAAGGCACCAGGTACAGTCTTTCTAAAAAACCGCTTTAGCAAAGACGCTGGAGCTTACCCCTCACCCCTGCCCTCGTAGCGCTTCCAAGCCTCGAGCGCGTCTCCCAGAGCGTATCCCCGCCCCACCAGAAAGCGCACCGCCCTGGGCTTGTTGCCCTTGTGCCGGGTGGTATAACGCTCGAGCAAAGCCAAGGCTTCGGCCACCGCATCGGTCTCAGGCTCGATTTGTGCTAGCACTCGGTCAATAACCGCGCGGTTCACGCCCTTCTCGAGCAGCCCCTTGCGAATCTTGGCGGCTCCCCAGCGCCCGGCGTACATTCGGGCGTAGCCCTCGGCGTACTGGGCATCCTCGAGATAGCCCATCCCCTTGACCTGAGCAATTACCTTGTTCACCACCTCGGTCTGGCCCCGGCGGGCCAGCTTCCGCCGCAGTACGCTTTCAGAATAGGCCCTGGCCGCCAGAACCCGAATGGCATAGGCAAAAAGCTCTTCCTGGCTTTGCTCTTTCATCTCTTCTACCCTACTGCAAAGGGGCCATTATGATTGTTACAGAAGACCAGCCACCCTTGACTGTTGACTCTTGACCCTCGACACTAAACACCGCTCCCTCCGACCTTGGAGCTTGGAACCCTAACTTATGCGCATATTTGCCATCGCCGACATCCACCTCTCGAGGGGATTTCCCAAACCCATGAACGTTTTCGGGCCACTGTGGGAAGGCCATCCAGAAGCCGTTTTTGCTGAGTGGCGAAATACTGTAGGGGACGACGATTTGGTGATTGTGGCGGGCGACATATCCTGGGCCATGAAGCTCAAAGAAGCCCTGCTGGACTTGGAGGATATCGCCAGGTTGCCCGCAACCAAGGTGTTGCTGCGCGGCAACCACGACTACTGGTGGCCCTCCATTACCCGCCTACGCCAAGCCCTGCCTCCGAGAATGTACGCCCTACAGCACGATTCTCTGCTGATTGGAACTATCGCCATTGCCGGTAGCCGGGGCTGGGACACCCCAGGAAGCTACGGTTTTAGCGAGGAGGACGGGAAAATCTACAAGCGCGAACTCGAGCGCCTCTCGCTCTCCCTGGCGAGCACACAAAAGCTCGAGTATCAGCACCTGATTCTGGCCCTACACTACCCTCCCTATTCCCCCACCGGCGGCCCCACCGGCTTTACCGAGCTGATTGACGAATACAAGCCCACCTGCGTGGTCTACGGCCACCTGCATGGGGCCGACCCCAACCGGCTGCCCCAGGACTGGAACGGGATTCCACTATATTTCGTGTCTGCCGACGTGTTGCGCTTCAGGCCCAAGCTGGTTTTAGAAATCTGAAGGGAAGCCCAGACCCGGAATAAAACGCGGGCGCGGAGTATCATCCAAAGCATGATTACCACCTTCGTGCTGATTCAAACCGCCAGGGATTCCACCGCCGAGACCGCCCAGGCCGTGGCCGAAATTCCCGGCGTGGCCGAGGTCTACTCGGTGACAGGGGAGTGGGACTTGGTGGCCGTGCTGCGCTTCACCGACTTTGAAAAGCTCGACGACATCGTGACCATGGGCCTGCGCAAGCTCAAAGGCATCGCCCGCACCCAGACTTTGGTGGCTTTCCGGGCCTACTCCAACAAGCTGCTCGAGCAGGGTTTCAATATTGGCAGTGAGGGGCAGTGAGCCCTGGGCAACATCAATACCCCGAAGGTGCGTAGGTCGAATGTTTCGCATATTTTCCTTGTTGCAAATAGGACTTTTTGTCATCGGTGCAGGCTGGATGGCTTTCAAAGGCTATCCAGTAGTGGCTACGCTCGATCCACTGCGCGACCTGATCGGGGTTTTTCTGCTCTTTTACGGCCTGATGGGCCTCGAGCTAATCTTCTCCCGACTGTTCCCCGACAGTTTTCAGGCTTCCGAGGCCCTGCATGCCCAAATCGGCACCATCATGCGCTCACAGGGCATGACCCACCATCAGGCCCTGTTTCTGGCCTTGGCTTCGGGGCTGGGCGAGGAAGTGCTGTTTCGGGGAGCCCTTCAGAACGCGCTATTTGGGGGCTGGATTGGGGTTGGTTTACAAGCTCTGGTCTTCGCTGCGCTACACCCAGTCACCGACCGCCGGGCCTGGAGCTATCCGCTATTCATCTTCCTCGGCGGGCTGATGTTCGGCGCAACCTACCACCTCACCGGCAGCTTAATTCCGGGGATTCTGGCCCATTATCTGCACAACGCCAGAGGGTTTTATGCCCTGCTCGAGGAGAAACCGCAGGTCAGCAACGAAGGGTGAGAGCAGACAGCCCCAAACTAAAAGCCAAATACAAAGGGCCCAAAAGCTGTACCAGAACAGCATAATTGCTCTATCAAGAAACGTCGTCTGGGGGGTAGTTTGTGTTTTTAGCTTTCAGCTTTCGGCGTTTAGCGTTTACCTTCCGCTCTGTGCGTCCTGCGCTCGAGGTTTTGGCTCATTGCTCATCACTCTCCAGATTGTTATGCTCAGTAACGCTATGGCCTACAAACACGTTCAGGTTCCGCAGGGCGAGAAGATTCAAATCCACAACGGCAAGCTGCAAGTCCCCGACCGTCCGATTGTCGGATTCATCGAGGGTGACGGTACTGGCCCCGACATCTGGCGAGCCTCACAGCCGGTGCTGGACGCGGCAGTAGAAAAAGCCTACGGCAGCAAGCGCAAAATCGCCTGGGCCGAAATTTATGCGGGTGACAAGGCCAACGCGGTCTATGGCGAGGTAGTCTGGCTGCCCGAGGAAACTTTAGCCTTCATTCGCGAGTATTTGGTCGCCATCAAAGGCCCCCTGACCACCCCCGTGGGCGGTGGCATCCGCTCGATTAACGTGGCCCTGCGCCAAGAACTCGACCTCTACGCCTGTGTGCGTCCGGTGCAGTGGTTCGAGGGTGTACCCAGCCCGGTGCGCCACCCCGAACTCGTCAACATGACCATCTTCCGCGAGAACACCGAGGATATCTACGCGGGCATCGAGTGGGCCGCAGGAACACCCGAGGTCAAGCAGATTTTGGAGTTCTTCAAAGCCAACTTCCCCAAACCCTATTCCAAGATTCGCTTTCCCAACACGGCAGGCATCGGCATCAAGCCGGTCTCGGAAGAAGGCACTCAGCGCCTGGTAGAAGCCGCCCTCAACTACGCCATCGAAAACGACCTGCCCTCGGTCACGCTGGTTCACAAGGGCAACATCATGAAGTTCACCGAGGGGGCCTTCCGCGACTGGGGCTATGCCCTCGCTAAGAGCAAATATGGGGCAACCGATTTAGATGGCGGCCCCTGGCAAACCTTCAAGAACCCCCAGACCGGCAAGCAAATCGTGGTCAAAGACATGATCGCCGACAATTTCTTGCAGCAGATTTTGCTGCGTCCCTCGGAGTACAGCGTGGTAGCGACCCTCAACCTCAACGGGGATTATCTTTCCGATGCTCTGGCGGCTCAGGTCGGGGGCATTGGCATCGCGCCCGGTGCCAACATCAACTACTACACCGGTCACGCGGTCTTTGAGGCTACTCACGGCACCGCACCCAAGTATGCGGGCAAAGACCAGGTAAACCCCAGTTCGGTGATTCTCTCCGGCGAGATGATGCTGCGCTTTATGGGCTGGAGCGAGGCCGCCGACCTTATCCTGAACTCCATTGCCAAGACCATCGCTCAAGGCCGCGTGACCTACGACTTCCACCGGCTGATGGTAGCCGAAGGTCGCCAAGCCACCTTGCTCAAGTGCAGCGAGTTCGGGCAGGCCTTGGTAAGCAATATGTAGCCAGGATGGGGTCGGGCAACCCTTACTCTTTGCGGGTCTGCTCCTTGAGCAAATCACGGATTTCCCGTAGCACTTTCAAATCCTCGGGGGGAGCGGTGTGGGCAGCCAGTTGAGCCGCGAAACGGCCAAAGGGCCGAATCACCAAGAAATACAGCACCGAGGCAATAATCAAAAAGTTGAGCACCGCCGCTAGAAACACCCCCATGGGAAAAGGGCCGAAGCCAAGGCCCTCGAGGGCCTTGGCGGGGTCGCTGCTGCCAAAAAGCAGCTTAATCAGCGGCTCGATAAAGGATTTAGTAAACCCCGTTACCACGCTGCCAAAAGCCGCACCGATAATCACCGCCACCGCCAGCTCGACCACATTGCCGCGAAACAAAAAGTTTCTGAAACCTTCCAGCAAGTCTTTCATGGCTTTGTACTCCTCTCAAGTGTCAATATCCCCAAGAAAGGGGGCTGCTCGAGTTAGCTGGGACTAAAGGGGGCTTAATCCCCCTGGCAAGGGTTTCAGATAATGCCGTCTGCACCAATCCCAAATTTCACCGGGATTCAACTTCGTGCCGATTACCGGCCCCAATGTTTTGGTATAAGAGTCTGAAGGTGAAAAGGCTATTGATTCCTCACTTGCAATCTGTTTAGACTAGTTCTGTACCCACAACCACTCCCCGATGGGCCTGTTGCCTCAGGGTCAGGACTCACAGCGCGGGAAGCGGGTACAGCCCAACAGGAGGGCGCGATGGCAAAAATTAGGCTCGAGCACGTCTACAAGCGGTACGGCGGCAAGGTCACCGCGGTCAAGGATTTCAACCTCGAGACCGAGGACGGCGAGTTCGTGGTGTTCGTGGGGCCTTCGGGTTGTGGGAAAACTACCACCCTGCGCATGATTGCGGGCCTCGAGGACATCACCGAGGGCAAGCTGTTCATCGGAGAACGCCTGGTCAACGATGTGCCGCCCAAAGACCGCGACATTGCGATGGTCTTCCAGAACTACGCCCTCTACCCCCACATGAACGTCTATGAGAACATGGCCTTCGGCCTGCGGCTGCGCAAAGTCGCCAAGGACGAGATTGACAAGCGGGTCAAGGATGCCGCCCGCATCATCAAGATTGACCACCTCTTGCAGCGCAAGCCGCGCGAGCTTTCGGGCGGGCAGCGCCAGCGTGTGGCGATGGGCCGGGCCATCGTGCGCGAACCCAAGGTCTTTCTCTTCGACGAGCCCCTCTCCAACCTCGATGCCAAGCTGCGCGTGGAGATGCGTGCCGAAATCTCCAAGCTCCAGCGCCGCCTGGGCGTTACTACCGTCTACGTCACCCACGACCAGGTAGAGGCCATGACCTTGGGCACGCGCATCGTGGTCATGAAAGACGGCGAGGTGCTGCAAGTAGATAGCCCTTTGAACCTCTACGACTTCCCCGAGACCAAATTCGTAGCTGGGTTTATCGGTTCGCCCTCCATGAACTTCATCAAGGCTAGGGTGCTCACCGAGGGCGAGAACGTCTTCTTCACCGGTGAGGGCTTCAAGGTCAAGGCCAACAGTACCCTGGCAGGCAACTTGCGCGCCTACAACGGCAAAGAGGTCTGGATGGGCATCCGCCCCGAGCACTTCGGGCTCAAAGGCTGGACCAACATCCCCGAGGACAACAATGTGGTTAAGGGTAAGATCGAGGTGGTGGAGCCCTTGGGTGCTGAAACCGAGATTCACGCCGACGTGATCGGCAGCATGGTCACGGCCAAGGTAGACGGTCACGCTATGGTGCTGCCCGGTGACAGTGTGAACCTGCTGGTGGATACCTCCAAGCTGCACGCATTTGACGTGGACAGCGAAAAAGCCATCGGACACGCCACCGTGATGGACACCCGCGCCATGACCAAAGCCTAGGCCCAACCCAAGCACTTAGAGCGAGCCTTTGGGGTTCGCTCTTTTGCTTTATGGAATTGTGAGTCAAACGACTACTAGAACTAGCTCGAGCTGTCGTTCTGGAGGCAGCTATAAGCTATCAGCGACTAATACAAATGCTATGTCAGCGCTTGACTTGATCTACAAAGGTCATAGAAACATTGTCTCTGACAGCCCATATCTAAGTTTGTCCAGGACAAGGTTTATTTGCGCAAAATTTCAGTATTGACGGCCTGGATGGGCAATTTCCAAGCGCGTAATAGGCGAGCCTAAAAGTGCTTAGGAAATAAAGAATGAGCCACAGGCCTTCAATCCAGAACTCGAGTCTCCCCCCGCCAGAAGGCTCGCCCACCGCTTCGGCGGCGGTCTAGTAGCAGCTCTACAGGGTTGCCATCGGGGTCTTGCAACACCAGCACCCAGGCCGTGCCCCTGTCTTCCACCTGAAAAGGTACCTCCTCGAGCCTCACAAACTCCCTGGCTGCCGCAAAATCTTCCTCCGAGTCCACAGCAAATCCCAAAGTCACCGGGCCACCCGGTTTTCCCTCGCTCAGGGCCAACTCAAAATGCGCGTCGTTTTGGGAAGAAACCAGCAGCGAGGTCTGGTCGAAGCGCTCGGAGACTTGCAGATCAAGGAAGCGGGTGTAGAAAGTGACGCTGGCCTCCAAATGGCCCACTCTCAGATGAACATAGCGCAAACGGGTGGTGTACACCAGCTCATTATGGCAAACCTGGACTTTTATCCTGTGGCAAACTCCCACTCGGGGGCTACGGGTCACAGTTTCCCTCGCGCCGGGGCGTAAGATTGCCCTCGGAGGAAACACTATGCCAATGCGCTATCGCAAGTTAGGCCAGTGGGGTATCAAGGTCTCGGAGATTTCACTGGGAGCCTGGACTACCTACGGCGACGTGGTAAAAGACCAAGAAAAGGTCAGGGATATTGTCCGCATCGCTTACGACAGTGGGGTCAACTTCTTTGACAACGCCGATGCCTACGCACGTGGTCAAGGCGAAGAGCTGATGAGCAAGGCCCTGTCAGAGTTTTCTCGCCACACCCTGGTGATGAGCACCAAGCTGTTCTGGCCGATGTCCGATGACGTGAACGACCGGGGCTTGAGCCGCAAGCATATCCTCGAGAGCATCGGCAAGAGCTTGAAGCGCATGAATACCGACTACATAGACCTCTACTTCTGCCACCGCTACGACCCCGAGGTGAGCATGGAAGAACTGGTTCCTACCATGTCCAGCCTGATTGACCGGGGGCTGATTCTATACTGGGACACTTCGGAGTGGCCCGCCGTTCGCATCGTGGAGGCCGTGAACTTTGCCCGCGCCAACAACTTTCACCCACCGGTAGTCGAGCAGCCGCAATACTCGATGCTCTACCGTGAACGGGTGGAGAAGGAAATCCTGCCCGAAACCGAAAAAGCTGGAATGGGCATGGTGGTCTGGAGCCCCCTGGGGCAGGGAATGTTGACCGGGCGCTACGACAAGGGGATTCCCGAGGGCAGCCGCTTCGAGCGCTATCCTCAGTTCAGCAGCCGTTACATGACCGAGGAAAACGCCAAGAAAGTCAAGTCCCTGAAAAAGATAGCCGACGGCCTGGGCCTCACCCGCACCCAACTGGCCTTGGCTTGGGTGCTACGGCAAAAAGGCGTGAGTAGCGCCATTACTGGGGCCACCAAACCCGAGCAACTCCAGGAGAGCCTGGGCGCAGGTGGGGTGGACTTGCCACAAGACGCAGTGGAAAAAATAGAGAAGGTTCTGAATCCAGCTTAGAGCGGTTCTCTCCACAGATGAGCACAGTAAATAGGCCCAGACTACCCCAAGGTTCTTTTCGAAAACTACTCTAGGCCCTGGCCGCCGGTTGCACCTTGGGGCGGCGCGGCTTGCGCACAGGCTCGGTGGGCTTGGCCCCCATCCCTTTAGTTCCACCCACCAACACCCAATTTAGGGCCTGGTCGAGGTTTTCGGCAAAGTGGAAGCGTAGGTTGTGGCGCAAATAGGCCGGGATGTCGGAGAGGTCGGGCTGATTCTGTTTGGGCAAAATCACCTCGCGGATGCCCGCACGGCGCGCCCCCAGTACTTTCTCCTTGACCCCGCCAATAGCCAGCACCCGCCCCGTGAGGGTGATTTCACCGGTCATGGAGACATCGTTGCGCACGGGGGTCTCGGCCAGGGCCGAGACCAGCGAGGTGGTCAGGGCAATGCCCGCCGAGGGGCCTTCCTTGGGGACAGCCCCAGCCGGGACGTGGATATGAACATCAGAGTTATCGAACTTCTCGAGGGGAATACCCAAGCGCACGGCATTCTTTTTAGCATAAGAGAGGGCCGCCCTAGCCGATTCTTTCATCACCTCGCCGAGTTGCCCGGTCAGGATGAGTTGGCCCTTGCCCGGCATCACCGAGGTTTCGATAAACATGATGTCCCCACCGACTGGCGTGTAGAACATACCCGTAGCCACCCCAACCTGGGGCTCTCTGGCTTCGCTTTCGGGCATGAAACGGGCTGGGCCAAGGTAGCGCTCGAGGTCGGCATCGGTGATCCGAATACGCTTTTTGCCGTCCTCGAGGATAACCCTGGCGGCCTTGCGCAGCAGGGTGCCAATCTCGCGCTCTAAGTTGCGTACCCCCGCCTCGCGAGTGTAGTGGGTAATCAGGCGGGTCAGGGCCGCCTCGGTGACGATCACCTGTTTATCCCGGAGGCCATTTTCGCCGAGCTGACGCGGTAGCAAGTAGCGCTTGGCAATCTCGAGCTTTTCCTGCTCGATATAAGAGGTGAACTCGAGCATCTCCATGCGATCCATCAGGGGGCCGGGGATGTTCTCGGCGAAATTGGCGGTGCAGATAAACAGCACCTCGCTCATATCAAAAGGCACGCCCAGATAGTGGTCGGTGAATTCTTTGTTCTGGGCCGGGTCGAGAAGTTCCAGCAGGGCCGCGGCTGGATCGCCCTGATAAGAGGCCCCCAGCTTGTCTACCTCGTCGAGCAGGAACACCGGGTTCTTGCTACCGGCCTGCCGTAGCCCCTGGATTACCCGTCCGGGCAGGGCCCCAATATAGGTGCGGCGATGTCCGCGAATATCCGATTCGTCACGGGCTCCGCCCAGGCTGATGCGGTGATATTTGCGCCCCAGGCTCTTGGCGATACCTTTGGCAATCGAGGTTTTGCCGACCCCTGGAGGCCCCACAAACAGCAGGATGGGGCCTTTGGCAACTTCCTCTGCCGCGATTTCGCCCTGTTTGGCCTGCCCCACATCGCCAGTCTTGCCACTGGGGTTTGTCAAACGCTCGAGCTTGAGCTTGCGAACCGCCAGATACTCCAGCACTCGGTCTTTGACCTTGTCCAGGCCATAGTGGTCTTCCTCGAGGATGGCCTTGGCCTGTTTGAGGTTAATCTGGTCTTCGGTGCGGGTATTCCAGGGCAGGCCCACGATCCAATCCAAATAGGTGCGCACCACGCTGGCCTCAGCGCTATCGGGGTGCATTCGGGCGAAACGGTTCAGCTCGCGCTCGACTTCCGGCAGCACGTTTTCCGGTAGCTTGAGGGCGGCGACTTTCTCACGGAACTCCTCCACCTCGAGTTCGCCGTCCTCGCCGTTTAGCTCGCGCTGGATGGCTTTCATCTGCTCACGCAAGTAGAACTCGCGCTGGTTCTTGTCGACCTCGTCTTTAACCTGCTGCTGAATGCGGCGCTGGGTCTCGAGCAAATCGAGTTCTGCGTCCAGGAGCACGGCTACGCGCTTGAGGCGTTCGATGGCGGAGGCCGTCTCGAGGATGCGCTGCTTGTCTTCGAGTTTGAAGTCGAGGTGAAAAGCAATGTAGTCGGCAAGCTGGGTGGGGTCTTCCAGATTGATGACAAACTGAGCCACCTCGGGCGAAAGATACTTCCCCTCTTTGAGGAGATTTTCGAAGCGCCCCTTGACTTCGCGGAACAAGGCCTTGAGTTCGGTAGCCTTGCCTTCCACCTCTTCTATCAAGGTCACATCTGCTGAAAGATGACCGGCTTCTTTGAAGTAACGGCTCACCCGAACACGGGCAAAAGCCTGTACCAGCATCTGCACCGAGCCATCGGAGTTTTTGCGCATCCGCAGCACGTTGCAGGCCGTGCCGATGTCGTAGAGGTCGTCTCCGGTGGGTTCTTCGACATCTTTGTCGCGCTGGCTGACAATCAGAATTACCCGCTCCTGGGCCAATGCAGCATCAATGGCCTTGATAGAAACCGGGCGACCCGCGTCAATGGGCATCACCATGCCGGGATAAATCACCGAACCCCGCACCGGGCAGACTGGAAGAGTGTTGGGAAGATGGGTATTGCTGGACTTCTCGGATTTATCGGATTTATCGCTCATTTGCTTTCACCGTATTTAGGTAAAGTCTAAGGCCTAAACCGCTCATATTAGGTAAGCGCAGAACCACATCGGCATAGCATGAACTATGAGTGCGGTTATGTCAAGTTTAGTATTTAAAGTGCTGGTAATAAGCACCCGGAATACATTCAAGCGGGCTGAGCAATAAACTTCCCACCGAAACAGGGGGCTCGAGGTCGGCGCAGTAGAATCCCCCCTGGGATATATCGCTCCCCAGACCTGACCTACCTCTCCCTTTGGCAATACCCTAATCCAAACTTGCGCTAAACGCATCTTGCAGTATGCATGAGGGAAAATGGCCCAAGACTGGAGGGGTTTGGGGCTTCTCTTTGAGCCTTCTATACCTAATCTTCGGCTTTTTTGCGGTATCTTGAAAGGGTGCAGCGTTTTCTTGTCTGGGTGCTGATGGCCTTTCTCACCCTGGGGCCATTGTCCGGCCTTTCAATCTATGGCAGCCTCGAGCTAAATCCAGTTTTGGCCCAGCGCAGTGGGGGCGGCGTGGGTGGACGCGGCGGTTTCCGCTCCTCACCCTCTCTTCCGCGTTTCAATCCCTCTCCAGGCCCGTCCTATCCGAGTTATCCGCGCGGCACTGGCGGGTATTATCCCAGCCCAGTTTTCATCTCGCCTGGCTTTGGCTTTGGGGGAGGCGGGGTCGGTTTGGTGGGGGTGGTGCTGTTGGTGGGCGTGGTGGTGGTCGGTTTTGCCATCGTGCGCGGCCTGGCTCGAGCCAGCTCGGGCGGCGGGTTTGGCGGCAGTGAGGTGGAGGCCGAGGTCTCGAGGCTGCGCATCGCCACGCTCTTCACCCCTCAGCTCCAAACCGCCTTACGCAACCTCGCCAATGCTGCCGATACCGAGAGTACCAAGGGCTTGGCCGACCTGGTGGACGATGCCGTGGTGCTGATACTCCGCGACCAAGCGGGCTGGCGCTTCGGGGGCTACGAGAACTGGCGCGGTAGCCTCGAGCGGGCCGAGGGACAGTTCGACCAGTGGATGACCCAAGTGCGCTCGGAGTCGGTGGAAACCTACCGCAAGTTCGAGGGCAAAGTCGAGCAAAACACCACCTACCAGGCCAAGGCCGAACCTGACGGGCGCTATATCCTAGTCACGTTTGTGGTGGCAGCCCACGCAACCCTGCCCGACGTGCCCAAACCGTTAAGGGCCGCCGGGGCCAAGCAAGCCCTGATGGCCCTCTCCTCTACCACACCAGTGACCATGCTCGCGGCTTATCTGGCCTGGACTCCCGAAGCCGGTGGTGAAGCCCTCACCGAGCAGGACTTGTTGGGCGGGTGGCCGGGGCTCGAGCTGCTGTAGAAGCTGCCCGCTTATCGCAGTTTTCATAAAGACTCCGCTATCCGGCAGGGTTGGCCACAGATCGGTAGTGGGAAACCGCAATTGCACCGTGGGAGATGCAACTCGTGTAATGAGGGCCGCGATAAACCCGGCCACCGCCCTGAGCAGGGGGATTCCACTCAACATTGGGGGTTGGTCTTCCGGTATGATTCGCGGAGTTTTATCTCGAGGGCTTGGCTCGATGTTCAAAAACCTTGACATCAACCTCTTTCGCCTGGTCTGGGGCCAGGGTGCAGTTACCTTCAGCGCGGGCATTCTGGGTATCGCCCTTCCGCTTTTGGCTGCCCTCACCCTGCACGCCACCCCCACCCAAATGGGCCTGCTGGCAACTGCGCAAACCCTGCCCTGGCTGCTGGTGACACTTTTTGCTGGGGTCTGGATAGACCAAAACTCACCCAAGCAGATTTTAGTGGTCAGCAACTATGCCAGGGGCATTCTGCTGCTAAGCATCCCCGTGGCCTTGTGGCTGAGCTGGCTAAGTATCGCCTGGCTGCTGGTAGCTTCGCTACTGCTAGGGGTATTTCAGGTCTTCTTCGAGCTGTCAGTCAACGCCTTCGTACCCAACGCGGTAAAGCGTGAGCAGCTCATAACTGCCAATAGCCAGATTGAGAGCAGCCGCATGATCGCCAGGGTCGGCGGGCCAGGTTTTGGGGGGGTATTGGTACAGGCCATTACCGCGCCCCTGACTATTTTGCTCAACGGGATACTGTATTTCGTCGCTGCCATCATCATGCAGGGAATCCCTGGCGACACTCCGGCCCAAGTGGAAAGAAGAGCCGCGAAAAGACCTATCTGGAACGAGATGAGTCAGGGTTTGCGGGTAGTGCTGCAAGACCCCTATCTGCGACCTCTGGTGTTTTCCAGCGCGAACTACAACCTGCATATGGGCATTTTGCTGGCCCTCGAGGTACTGTTTCTGACCCGTGAGCTGAGCGTTCCCCCAGCCTGGGTGGGCATTATCTTTGGTGTCCAGAGCGCGGGTGGGCTGCTGGGTGCGGCTCTGGCCTCTAAAATCACCGGCTGGCTGGGCCTGGGGCGCACCGCTATTGTCACCATGTTTCTGGCTGCCCTGGTGGCTTTTGTGGCCCCAATGGTCTACGCCCCACCGCTAGTGGCAGCAGCCTTGATTAGCGCAGCTAGCTTTATCGGGGCCGCTGCCATTGTGGTGCGCAACGTCAGCGTGGTTAGCTTGCGTCAAGCCCGCACCCCCAATCAGATGCAGGGGCGAGTAGTGGCTAGCAGCCGCTTTATCGGGTTTGGGCTGGGCTCGCTGGGAGGAATCCTGGGCGGGTTGCTGGCACAGTGGCTGGGACTGCGATATGGATTGCTGATCAGCGCTCTGATTGCCAGCCTGTCGTTTTTGTGGCTCTACTTCTCCCCAATTCGCAGCATCACCATGCTGCCGGGCCAACCAGAGGTTTGAATCCCACAAAAATCAGGAGTTATCGCGGTTTTCATGAAAACCGCGATAGGGAATTTGCGGAGTTGTCTTTTATTATGCTAATATGCTAATATATTTATATGATTTTGTCCAAAACAGATAATTCTGGCGAGATGACCGCAATCGAAATCCTGACCGCTCCGCTTACCGCAAGTGAAATCGAATGGAAAGTGCAAAGCTACAAAAACGGCAAAACCATGATCGCCCCTTACATTGATAGCCGCGCGGTGATGACTCGCTTTGACCGAGCTTTTGGGCCATTTGGCTGGCAGAATGTTTTCAGGGAGGTGCGCCTCGATGACGGTGGAAATGGGGCAACCAGCCTCGAGGGAGTGACTAGGCCCAACGGGCCGGGCTTGGCCCCTACTCGAGTGAACCTGGCCTGGTTATGCGGGATTGGGGTTAGAAACAATGACGGCGAGTGGATTTGGAAGTGGGATGGAGCGGGGGCCACCGACTTGGAACCCATCAAGGGCGGCATCAGTGGGGCTATGAAGCGGGCGGCTACCCAGTGGGGCGTGGGTCGAGACCTCTACGGCTATCCCAGGGTGTTCATCAGTGGCGAGCATAAATATGTTCCTTATGATGTGCTCAAGCGGCTCGAGGGGCTACCGGCTGCGGTGGCAGCGGGCCGTCGCCTTCCCGAAGTGATCAGCCTCAACCCCGATGGTAGCGAGGCCCGAAAGGCCGCCTAATCCAGGCCCAGCAGCGCTAAAAACGTCAAAATCCGCGTTCAAGACGCGATTTATTGTTGCGGCAATTATCGTAGAAACCGCTCTAAATCATCCCGGACGCAATACTTGCTCCAAAACCACCGTCCAGAGCGCAATTTTATTTTTGAGTCTTTAGCTTTCAGCTCTGCACCCTCGCATTCCCTGTGCCATCCGTCACCCCACTGTAACCCCTTTAGGCCTACCATGAATCTATGTCAGACGGCGGTACGGTCATGAACGAGCGCACAGTTCAAGTTAGCAGCCCCAAGGCCAAGCTCTATGTCGAGGCCGACCTGGCGATTCGGGAGGGCTTGCAGCGCTATCCCAAGGCTTTGATGGCCTATGAGCTGCTCTCCGGCGACTCCGAGGCGCGGGGTCACTGGGACATGGCGAACTACATCACCGTGCGCAAGTTGGGCTACAACGACCACGGGCGGGTTCACGCCCTGGTTACTGGAGCCGCCAGCATTGCCATCCTGCAACTCCTGAGCGAGCACAAGGTCAAGCCTGACGTGGTGGAAAGCGGGGTGGGCGACCTCGAGGATACCTTCGTCACCGTGCTGCTTTCGACCATGCTGCACGATATTGGCAACCAGGTTCACCGCGCAGGCCACGAAGCCTTCAGCGTAATGTTGGCGATTCCGGTGCTGGACAGGGTGCTCGCCAAACTTTATCAAGACCCAGAAAAATGCACCGAGCTGCGGGCTTTTATGCTCCATTCCATCAACACCCACGACCTGAACCCCGAACCCCTGACCATCGAGGCTGGAGTGACTGCCGTCGCCGACGGCACCGACATCGCTAAGGGCCGAGGCCGCAAGGCTTTCGCGCTGGGTTCGGTGGATATCCACTCCATCAGCGCCCTGGCGGTAGACGAGGTACAGATTTTGCGGGGGGAGAAGGTTCCGGTAGAAATCCGGGTCAAGATGAACAACTCCGCCGGAATCTTCCAGGTCGAAGAAACCCTCACCAAGAAGGTACTCAACAGCCCTATCCGCGACTACGTGACGGTGATTGCCACCACCGACGAGATGAGCGAGCACGACCAGCGCATCATCCGCCGGGTGCGACTGCACGAGAGTGAGCCGCGCTTCGTGCTGGACTGAGTCGCACCTCACATGGCGCAAGGTTGAAAACCGCTGTGGAGTTTTGCTTGCTCGCGCAAACCCTGCTTCGCCAATCCTCGAGGGGCAGATTTAGATTTATAATCTAAATTATGAGAAAAAACAAGGAGTTTGCCAATCGCGGCTACGCCCTCATTCCCAAGTTTGCTTACGTACCCCAGGAAGACCGCTTTCTGCTTTCTACGGGGCAGCCCCACTACCGCTTCAACGTGATTGGCACAGGGGTTAATGGGCAGGAGCACATCAGTGTGACCATGCTCGAGGGCCGCGCCACCATCCACGGGGTCTACGACCCCAACCCCAGCAGCGTAGAAGCCGCCCGGCGGGTCAAGGCCCGGTTTTCAGAAGAGCCCTTGGTGGCCTACCAAAGCCTCGAGGCCGCCTGCAACGACCCTGCTGTAGATGCACTGATTATCTGCACGCCCAATTTCACCCATTTGGAAGTGCTCAAAACTGCCGTCCAGTCAGGCAAGCACATCTTGCTGGAAAAGCCTATGGCGACGAATCTGAAGGATGCGCACGAAATCTGGCGCATGGCCCAGACTTATCCCAAGCACCTTCAGGTGGGGTTGCAGTACCGCTACAAGCCCATCTATGTCGAAGCCCTGCACGAGGCTAAAGAGCGGCGCAGCCTAGGTGAGGTCAAGACCATCACCATCCTCGAGCACCGCGAACCCTTTTTGGACAAAGTAAAGCAGTGGAACAAGTTCTCCAAGTATTCGGGGGGTACCCTGGTAGAAAAGTGCTGCCACTATTTCGACCTCTTCAACCTCTTCGCCGAGTCGCGCCCGGTGAGCGTCTATGCCAGCGGCAGCCAGGCCGTAAATTTCAAAGACTTCGAGTATGGTGGCGAGAAATCGGATATCCTGGACAACGCTTTTGTCATCGTGGAGTATCAAAACGGGGTGCGGGCCAACTTCAACTTGTGCATGTTTGCCCCCATGATCTACGAAGAAATTGTGCTGTGCGGCAACGAGGGCCACCTCAAAGCCAGCGAGGGCTTCAACAGCCAAGCCCATTCCGAATGGAAGAGCCAGGTGGAAGTTATCTGCCTGCCCGAACGTACCTCGAGAACCCTGACCCCCAGCTATCCTTTCTTTATCGAGGAAACCGGCCACAACGGCGGCACCTATTACGAGCACCTGCGGTTTATGGACACACTCGAGGGCCACCCCAGCAACGCGGCTACTGCCGAAGAAGGCTTCTGGAGCGTGGTGATTGGCGTAGCCGCCGAGGAATCGGTCAAACGCGGGGCCAAGGTGATGGTGCGGGAACTGCTCGAGGCGAGCGGGTTGGGAAAGCTGGTGTAAAGGTAAAACTCACCTACTCAACTCACCGCTTTCTTCACAAGCGTGCTGATCCTTGCCTCTTCGGCAGCAGCCAACTCCTTAAGCGCGAAGGTAGTCGGCCATAGGACACCTTCGTCGAGGTTCGCCGCGTCGCTAAAACCCAATATCGCGTACCTCGTCTTGAACTTCTGTGCGCTTTGGAAGAAGCAGACCACCTTGCCATCCTTGGCATACGCGGGCATCCCATACCAGGTTTTCGGCGAAAGAACTGGTGCACTGGCACTGACAAAATTTATTATGTCTATTACATAATAAACTATATCCGCTTCTACGGCAAACATCATCCTAAAGAACTTGGGGCTGGCAATCCAAAAACACCCGCACCTCGTCCAATTTCGGCTCGAGCCCCATTACTGCAATGCCGTATGGCTACGGCGCAGGCAACCATCCCTATCGCGGTTCTCTGCTCAGATGGGCACAGTAAATAGGCCCAGGCTACCTCAAGGTTCTTTGCGAAAACCGCTCTAGGATGCTTGGTATCTAGCCAAACCCATAAACTTTTCCGGTTAGACTGCATAGCAGCATAGGCTGGGAGAGCCGAACGGGAGCCTTTTCTGGAGCATTATGGGGTTTTTCCTGATGACTCCAGCGTGGTATCGCGGTTTCGGCTATGCAAGGCTTATCCATAAAAATCGCTCTACTTACACCCTACCTGGCTGGGTCAAATTCAATCTCACCAACTCATATACCCTGCTAGAGTATCCATAATGATGAGTATTTATCTGCCCGCCTGGTCATTACCAGAACTAATCACTGGCTGTTTCTGCTGGGCGGTGTGGCTAATCGGTCTATCCTTACGCCCTAGCGACCCTGAGACCCGGCAACTGGTTCGCTCCTATCGCACCGTAACCCTGGCCGTCAACCTCATACTCTCGTCTTTATTCCTACAGCATAGCGGCTGGGTTGCTGCCGACTCGGCGCTGTGGTGGACGTACTTGTTTGCGACTACCCTGCCCCCTATTGGTATGCGCTACTCGAGAAAACTGGCGGGTCAACCTCTGGCCTGGCTCGAGCGGATGTACTGGGTTATTTCGGCGGGCTGTGCGCTGGGTCTGCTTCTATTTCCTCAGGCTTTCGTGGGGGGAACCCAGCCCAATCCCTATGGCTTCCCGCAGGCTATTGCCCTCCTGCCGGGCTTGGTGCTAGCCCTTAATCAGGTAATTGCGGTGAGTTGGTCGCTGGTTGAACGTTTTAAACACCATACCTATGGGCCAGTGCGAAACTTTCCGGTTTTATTCGCAGCCTGGATGGTGATCAACTTTTCAGCTTTGCTCGAGCAGCTAAGTACATCTGGTTGGGTGAGCCTACCTCCTACTTTCTGGATAGGCGCATTAGCGCTCAACCTCGAGTTTACCCGCATGATTTATCAGTACCAGACCTTGGTACTCAGAAACCTTGGTCAAGCCCACCAAGATTTACAGCATTTTGCCGAAGGCCTAGAAGTTCGCGTCAAAGAACGCACCCAGGCTCTCGAGCACCTGGCCCTCTACGACTCCCTGACCCATCTTGCTAATCGCAGTTATGTCGAACAGAAGTTAGCCGATGAGCTGAGCAAAGCCCAGCCATTTGCGGTGTTGGTCATTGACCTCGATCGCTTCAAGCAAATTAACGACATCGCCGGTCATCCGGTGGGAGACATCGCTTTACAAGAAGTATCCAAGCGTTTTGCCGCACAGGTTCCACCCCACAGCCTGCTAGCTCGCTTGGGGGGCGATGAGTTCATGGTGGTGCTACCCCAACAGCTCGACCTGCAAAGTGAGGCCCAATCCCTTAGCCAACAACTGTTGCACAGCCTCACACCGCCCTTGAAGCTGGGCGAGAGCGATTATTTTTTGGGGGCCAGTATAGGTATTGCCTTGTTTCCGCAGCATGGCTGCGACAGTTCAATCTTGCTGCGTTTGGCCGATATTGCTATGTACCGTGCTAAAGCCGAGGGCACTGGATGGAGGGTTTTTGATACCGGGCTAGATGCCGAAACCACCCGCCGAGCCATGATTGAACACGCCTTACACCAAGCCCTCGAGCACGATCCCAGCCACAGCTTTCACCTCGAGTATCAGCCCATCGTGGAAATTGCCACAGGTAAAATCGTAGCCCTCGAGGCCCTGCTGCGCTGGAGCAAACCCCCTGAAGCCCTGGGGTCAGTGCCCCCCAACGAGCTAGTATTGGTAGCCGAGGAGTCTGGCCTGATCGTAGATTTGGGCAATTGGATTCTGAGTGAAGCCTGCCATCAGATGGTGCGCTGGCAAGGCCAGGGGCTAGTTCAAGGTCAGGTCAGTGTGAACATCTCGGTGCATCAGTTCGAGCGCCCAGACTTTGTGGACACGGTTCGACAAACCCTCGAGGCCACCGGTTGCTTAGCCGAGTGGCTAACTCTGGAATTGCTCGAGAGCGCCCTGATTAACCGCTTTGAGGAAGCTGCTCTACACATTCGCCAACTGCGCGCGTTGGGTGTGGGCTTGTGTCTAGACGACTTTGGCACGGGCTATTCGTCCTTGGGCTATTTACACCGCCTGACCTTTGATGCTCTGAAAATAGATGGCTCTTTCGTGCAAAACCTGAGCCAATTCAACCACCCCAGCACCCTGGTAGGAGCCATGCTTTCCATCGCCCGCACGTTCAAAATGCGCACTGTGGCCGAAGGGGTAGAATCCCGTGCCCAAGCAGCCCAGCTTCAGGCTTTGGGTTGTATCTACGCCCAGGGTTGGCTATACTCCAAAGCTCTACCGGCTGACCAGATCACCGCTTTGTTAAGATGCCCGGTTGATCATCAGATCCCTCGAGCCAGATCAGGAGTCTGATACAAACCAAATCTTTGAGCAAAGTCCCCTCACCCTTTGCAAGAGGGGAAGCGGGCAAGACCCTCTCAAGCCAGGTCTTCCATCACCTCTTGGATAGGCTTTTTGATACAAGTAAACATCGGCGTATCGGAGAGGGTGTATTGGCTGGCTTCAGTGAAGCGCAGCCGCTGCACCAAGTCCACGAACTCCTGGGGATAGTTGGAGTCGAAGGCCACGATAAACTCCTGGTCATCAATGCCATAGGAATACGAGGTGTTGAGGGTCACGCCCTGGAAGGGAGCCGAGACATAGATGTGCTCGTCCATCATGCCCTGCCGAGCCTGGGGGGAAAGGTCGTACCAGGGGCGGGTTTTGACAAAGGGATAGACAAACAAATAGTTGCCTTGCCCTGGCAGCAGGGAAACCCCCTCGCCCTCGGGGTTGAAACGGTCTACATAAATCGAGCGCTTCTGCATCGAAAGAAATGAGTAGGGTTGGCTCAGGTAGGCCATCAGGGGAGTCTTGTTGAGTTCGGCCTGCATACTCTGGAAGTCATTCACCCCAAAAGCGATTCGCCAGAGCATAAAATCTACATCGGCCCGCATTCCCACCAGCGAGTAGCTGCGCAAAATAAAGCCCTCACCCCGCTCCGACCAACGGCACACCACTTGGGTAAACTGGGCCTTGGCGGCAGCCTGCTCTTCTTTTGGCAGGCGGCGAAAGGCTGGGTCTAGCTTATAAAAAGCGTAGTTAAGAAACTGGCGCTTGACTTGGTCGGGAGCCTTGCGGCTGATAAGCCCGGCGGGGTCTAGGTCTACCATACGGCGGGTCTGCTTTTCGCTGTAATCGCGCTGCTCGGAAGGGTTGGGGCGGGTGGATTCGGGTGGTCTGGTTTCTTGAGACATGTGGTTGCTCCTATCAGCAATATTTTGCGGCGGTGAGGACGAGAAGCCTGTTACCCCTATGAGCGCCGGTCAAAGGCCCGGACGACCTCGGCTAGATGGGCTACGTGCTCGAGCGGGGTAGTGCGGATCACCCCGTGCCCGAGGTTGAAGATATGCGCTCCACCCAGTCCAGCTTGCAAAACCTGATGAGCCTCATGGGTGATGACCTCGGGAGAGGCCAGCAGCACACTAGGGTCGAGGTTGCCTTGCAGGGTACGGTTGGGGAAGTGCGAACGAATATGGTTTAGGGGAAGCCGCCAATCCACGCTCACCACCTCGCAGGGCAACTCGGCAATAACCGGATACAGGTGCGAGGCCCCCACAGCCAGATATATGCGGGGCACCCCTAAACCCGCCAGAGCCTGAAAAATTGCCCTGTTATAGGGCAGGGCGAATTCCCGGTAGGTAGCCCAATCGTGTAGCCCCGCCCAGGAGTCGAAAAGCTGGATAGCTCGAGCACCGGCTTCAATCTGGAGTTTCAGGTAGTCAATCGAAAGCTCGGTGAGCTTACCCAAGAGAGCGTGGGTAGCAGCAGGCTCGAGCCGCAAGAAGGCCCGGAAGTCCTCGTACTCCTTAGAACCCGAGCCCTGAATCAGATAGGTCGCCAGGGTAAGCGGAGCGCCGCCAAAGCCAATGACGGGGATGTTACGGGCGCTGAGTTCGGCTCGAGTCAAACCGATGGCTTTAGCTAAAAATGGCGCGATCTCCTCGGCTTCGGGCCTGCGCAGGGCCTCTATTTGGGCCTTCGTCCGAATTGGATTGGCAACCACCGGGCCCGGATTAAAAGCAATCTCGATACCCAGGGCGGGCAGGGGGGTCATGATGTCGCTAAAGATGATGGCAGCATCGAGTGGGAAACGCCGCAGGGGTTGCAAACTGACTTCGGCGGCAAGTTCGGGGGTGCGTACCATCTCCCAGAAGCTGGACTTGGCCTTGATGGCGAGGTATTCCGGCAGATACCGGCCCGCCTGACGCATCAGCCACAGCGGGGCTCGCTCGGTGTCTTGACCCCACGCCGCCCGCAGAAAAAGGGCCGTATCGCTGTCGTGTGGGCTCGAGGGCGGAGTGGCTTGGCGAATCTGGGTTTCAGTAGAACTCACAGGGTCTCCTCGAGGGGGAAATTTTGGGTACTCATGCCGACTCCTTGTCGGGTACGCCTTGGGGGGTAAAGCGATAGCCCACCCCCCAGACCGTATGAAAGTAGACCGGGTTAGCCGGGTCGGGCTCGAACAGGCGGCGCAGACGCAGCACGAAGTTGTCTATGGTGCGGCTGGAGGGAAATACTTCCTGGCCCCACACCCGGTCGAGGATTTCGTCGCGGCTGACCACCTCGCCGGCCCGCGTCATAAGCAACTTGAAGATAGCAAGCTCACGCTCACCCAAGGTCTCGCTCGAGCCATCGGCTAAGCGAACTGTCCAGGAGCGAAAATCCACGCTATGCCCCCCAAAGTCGTAGCTGGGGGCGGCCCCGGTTTCGGCCCGGCGGCGCAACAGGTTATGTACCCGCAGCAAAAACTCCGGCAGGTGGAAGGGCTTACCCATATAGTCATCTCCACCCACCCGCAAGCCCTCCACCCGGTCTTCGGGCTGACCCCTGGCCGACAAAAACAGCACTGGGGTCTGAAAGCCCGCCGCCCGCATCTTGCGGCACACCTCGAGACCCCCTTGCTTGGGCAACATCACGTCCAGTACGACCAAGTCGGGGTTGAGGCTACGCCACTGCTCCTGGGCGGTGAGGCCATCGGCAGCGATGCTCCCGCTCAAACCCTCGCTCAGCAGGTTGTCCAGGAGTACTTGGGCCATTGCAGGCTCGTCCTCGACAATCAGCACCCGCCCCTTCATGCCGGGCTCCTGTCGGCTGATGCCCGGCTGGCCTGAGCCAGCAAGGGCAAGCGTACGGTAAAGCGCGAACCCTGCTCGAGAGCTTCGACCTCCACGCTGCCGCCCATCAGCCGAGTGATCGAGCGCACCAAATACAGCCCCAGACCCAGGCCCCGCGTCTCGCGGGTCTGCTCGTCACCAGAGCGATAAAACGGCTCAAAAAGGTTGGTGATTTCGCCCGCTTGGACACCGATGCCCCGGTCTTCGACCTCGAGCAGGGCCTGAGGCTCTTGGGCTTTGAGTCGTACCCAGACTGGCTTGCTGGGACTGGGGCTATATTTCACTGCGTTCTCGAGCAAATTCGACAACACCAGGGTAAAGGCTTCGGGGTCGAGTTCGACGGGCAGAGCCTGGGGCCAAAGTTCCAGGTGAATCACCGCCCCTCGAGCTTCCAGCACGTCTCGCTGGCGCGATAGGGCCTGGCTGACTACTTGGTTTAGGTCGTGGGTGCTGATATTGGCCCGGTTTAGCCCCTGCTCGAGCCGCGCTGTCGCCAGCAAGCGTTCGGACAGGTCTTCCAAACGAATAATTTCCTGGCTCATGTGGGTCAGGTAGGTGCGCTGTTTTTCTTTGGGCAGCTCGCGCAGCTCGAGGGTTTGCACCAACAACCGCAGGGTACTGATGGGGGTGCGAAACTCGTGGGTGGCGGCCATCAGAAAGTTTTGCTGGCGACGCTTGAACTCTCGTTCAGAAGCCAGGCTGTGGGCAATCACCCACAGCCCCAGCAGCATCACTACCAGAAAAAACGGCCCTTCAAAAGCGAACATCCGCAAGAAGCGCAACTGCTGCTCACGGTAGCTCGAGAGCTGCTCGGGGCGCACGTATACTCGATTGTCCCGCACCTCGAGCTGGGGAAAATCCTGCTTGAGCCGGGCTACCAGGGTAGGCCGCTCCTGGGGGCTGGTGGCTGCCCACAACTGCTGTACCAGGGCGGCTTGCTCGAGCCAACTGGTCTCGGCATAATCTATGGTTTGCTGGATATACTGGCGCTGGAAAATAATCCACCAGCCCACCTGGGCCACCAAAAACACCACGATGACCCCAAACGTCACCCATACCCAGCGCCGGGAAAGCCTGAAGCTGAGCCAGTTGTGATAAGAATGCAGCAATCCGTCCTCCGTCAAATCCATTGTTGCTCGAGGGCTTCTACGGCATGGTAGGTAATGATCAGATCGGCCCCTGCCCGCTTGAGCGAGTGCAGCACTTCACGCACCGCCTTGGGCTCGTCCAAAACCCCCACTTTGACAGCTGCCTTGAGCATGGCATACTCCCCACTCACGTTATAAGCCACCAGGGGTAACTGGGTGGTGGGGCGCAAGCGAGCCAGGATATCGAGATAGGGCAGGGCTGGCTTGACCATCAACATATCAGCCCCCTCGGCCAGGTCTAGGGCCGCTTCGCGCAGGGCTTCGCGGGCATTGCGGGGATCCATCTGGTAAGTGGCCCGGTCGCCAAAACTGGGGGCCGAGTGAGCCGCCTCGCGGAAGGGGCCGTAGAAAGCGCTGGCATATTTTACGGCATAGGCCAAAATTCCCACCTCACTGTGCCCGGCGGCATCCAGGGCTTGACGAATATAGCCCACCCGCCCATCCATCATGTCGGACGGGGCTACCAAATCCACCCCGGCCTCGGCATGGGCCAGGGCCATAGCTGCCAACTGGCGCAGCGAGGAGTCGTTGTCTATGACCACCCCTCTGGGAGTCTGCTTGAGCAAACCGCAGTGCCCATGCGAGGTATGGGCACACAAGCACACGTCGGAATAAATCACCAGGTCGTTGCCAAAAGCCTGCCGGGCGGCTCGAATAGCGCTGGGAACCGGGCCACTGGGGTCGGAGGCCCCTGCGGCAGCCTCATCTTTGGCGTTATCAGGCAACACCCCGAACAGCACGATAGAGCGCACCCCCAGCCGCATGGCCCGCTCGAGCTGCACCAAGAAGCCGTCCACACTGTGACGCGAGACTCCAGGCATGGAAGCAATCGGCTGCTCCACGCCGGTTCCCGGAACCACGAAAAACGGCAGGATCAGATCGCTGGGGCGCACTACGGTCTCGGCGATGCTCTCGCGCAAGGCCGCACTCGTTCGCAAGCGACGCAGACGCTGCACCAGAAAAACCGATTCCTCACTCGCAGCAGGGGTAGATGAAGGATTGGCTGGTGTTTCTAGCAGCATAGTTCACTCCTCAGTTGTTCTGCCGCCTTCAGCACGCCCTTAACGCTGGCAGCAGGAGCTGTCACATAGGATAAGCCCAGTTCGCGTAGACGTTTGGCAGTGGTCGGCCCCAGGGCAATCAGCTGGGCCTCGGAGGCCACTGCCAGAGGCAGGGCTTCCACCGCCGAAGGGCTCGCCAACACCACCAGGTCGGGCTGGGGCAGGGTGGGCGACCAGGGCCTGGAAACGGTGGTATACACCGTGAGCGCACGCACCTCGAGACCCCCCTCGAGCAACAGATTGACCAGGGTGGGTGCAGCCAAATTGCCCTGAGGTACACCTACTGGGCCAAGCTCATGGTGGGATAAAAAGCTCTGGGCCAAACTTCTGGCCTCAGGGGCCGAACTCACCAGGGCCACTTGGGCCCCCGCGCTGCGGATGGCCTCAGCGGTGCTCTCCCCTACTGCACCCAGTTGGTGTCTGGCTAAAGTGCCGCCCAGCTCGAGCACTGCCCGCACCGCTGCCCCACTGGTAAAGAGCCACCAGGAGCAGTCTTGCAGGGGCTCGAGGCTCACCCCAGCTAAAGTGCGGGTCTGTATCAGCGGAACCCGCAAAACCTCGAAGTCCTGGGCTTGTAGCTCCGATTCCAGCCCCTCGAGTCGCCCCTCGGAGTGGGTTAGGGCCACTACCCAGCGCCTGGCTTGGGCCTCACTCATGCTTCCACCACCTGGGGGAAGTCGGCCCGAATCTGCTGGAAGACCCCCTCCGAAACGGCCTCGGGCGAGTTGCCACGGGCTTGATAGAGCTTCCCACCATACCAGGCCAAAAGCTCCAGACCAGCCGGGCTTTCCCCTGCGCTAGCCCCCAGCGCCAACTGGCAACCTCCAGCCAGGCGGGCCATTAGACCGCGCTCGGCCAGCACCGTGCGACGGGCCACCACATCGTCGAGTTGGCGGAGCCATTCCAGCAGTTCCCCGTCGTCCTGGCGGCACTCTAGCGCCAAGGCCCCTTGGGCTGGGGCCGGGACGAGCAGTTGGGGCTCCAGGATTCGCCGGTATAAGCCAGACAAATCCAGTCCCAGACGCTGAACGCCCGCTTGGGCCAGTAAGATTGCCGCGTATTCACCCCGGCGCAGTTTTTCCACCCGTGTAGGCACGTTCCCCCGTAGTTCGTAGACAGACAAATCAGGTCGCAGGGCCTCGAGCTGGGCCTTGCGCCGTACCGCGCTAGTCCCGACTTGCACCCCTTGTTTAAGGGGTAATGCCACCGCGCCGGGCTCGAGGTTCTCGGGCCGTACCAGCAGCAGTTCTCGGGCATCCTCGCGCACTGGGATAGCTGCCAGCGTGAGGCCCGCTACCGGCGCACTGGGCAAATCTTTGAAGGAATGCACCGCCAGGTCGGCCTTCTTGAGCAACACCGCGTCTTGCACAGCTTTGGTAAAAAACCCCTGACCCTGCATCTGGGCAAAAGGGCTACGTTCACGATCCCCCTGGGTTTCGATAATCACCTCTTGACTATCTATCCCCAGCAGTTTTAGCCTCGAGGCCACCCAACCCGCCTGCCACAGCGCCAGGCGGCTACCGCGTGTGGCAATGCGCACCGTCCTAGACATGCGAAGCCTCCTCTGAAGGCAGAGCGGTATCGTCCAGACCGGCTTCCTCGAGAAAAGCCTGGGCCACCCCCAAACCATGCCGCCGGGCCAGCCCGCGCAATCCCTTGACCGGTAGATGGGCGAAGCGGTTGGCTAGGCGGTTGACCTCGCTGGGCTCGAGCAACTCTCCCAGGGCTTCCTCCAAGCTTTCACGGTAGCGCTCGCGGAGGTGAGCTATGGCTGGCCCCATCTGCCGCTCGGCCCACTCGCCCAGGGCTACCTCGACTTCTTCTTGTACCAGCCGCTCGGCCTGAGCCAAATTGCCCCGCAACTGCTCTCGCCGGATTTCTCCCAACGACTGCATCCGCTTTAGGTCAATCAATACCACCGCCTCGGGCACGGCGCTGGGCCGGACATTGCGGGGCAGGCCAAGGTCGGCGATGACCCGCAGCTCGAGCTGCCGTTTCAGGAAGCTGCTTTCGAGCAGGTGCTCGACAGGTGTAGCCGTAACCAGGCCCTGCACCTGCGGAGACTGGTTCAAGAAGGCCTCGAGGCTCATAGCTTGGGCTCCTAGCTCCTCGGCCAGAACCTGAGCTTTCTCGAGCGAACGGTTGACCAACAAGAGCTGGGTGTCCTTCCGCGCCGCCAGGTTGCGTGCAGCCACAGAGCCCATCTCCCCGATACCCACCACAGCCACCGCCGCTCGGGCCGGGAGCTGCTGCTCAAACTCAGGGCGGGCCAGGCTAAACAAGCTGGCATTGGCTGGGGCCAGGGCTACCTCGCGGCGCACCCGTTTGGCAATGCGCAAGGCGGTCTGAAAGGCGAAACCCGTCGTCGGCCCTACCGTGCCGGTCTGCCGAGCCTCCTCGAAAGCCTGGCGCACTTGATTCATGATCTGATCCTCACCGGGGTTGAGCGAGTCCAGCGAGGCCGCCACCCGGCAAAGCTGCTCGAGGGCCGCCTCGTCGGTGTAGGCATAACCCCGTGCCCCCTCAGGAGCCAGGGCTTTGCGGGCTTCTTCCACGCTCAGGTCATCGGGCAAAGCCACCACCAAGTCACAACGGTTACAGGTGGTAATCGGTACGATTTCGGGAAACTGACTATGGCCCCCCCGAAGGTAGTTCTGAGCCCAGGCCGTCCAGGTCTCAAGGGCCTCGGTTCCCCCGCGTCGCTGGGATACTCCAATCAGGGCCAGTCGCTCCATAGGAGTGATTATCGCTACCCCAGACAGGACAAGTGTCACCAAAGTGTCATTGCAGATTTTCTCCTACTCAGCGAAAACCCGCTCTCCCTCGAGGTCGCTAAGGTGCAGGTTATATTCATAGCTCGGCAGGCCACCCCCTTACCAATCCTGACCCTCATACCGTATGATTCCCTTCGCCCATCATGAATCAGACCGTCAAGATTGCCCCTTCGGTTTTAGCTGCCGACTTTGCCCGTTTGGGTGAGCAAGTCGCCCAGTGTGAGGCTGCTGGAGCCGATTTCATCCACATAGACGTGATGGATGGGCGTTTCGTGCCCAATATCTCGATGGGCATGGTGGTGGTCGAAGCCCTGCGCAAAGTCAGCCGGTTGCCCCTCGATGTACACCTGATGATTCTCGAGCCCGAACGCTATATCGCCGACTTCGCCCTGGCCGGGGCCAGCCATATTCTGGTTCATGCCGAGGCCACCCCCCATGTTCACCGGGCTATCCAGCAGGTCAAGGAGCATGGTTTGGCAGCAGGTTTGGTGCTCAATCCGGGAACCCCTCTGGATTTCTTCGAGAACCTTTTGCCCGACCTCGACGAGGCGCTGCTGATGACAGTCAATCCGGGGTTTGGTGGACAACAGTTAATCCCCAGCAGTTTACAAAGGCTCGAGACCCTGCGTCAGATGCGCGACCAGCGCAACCCCAACTGCCTGATTGAAGTGGATGGCGGCATCAACCTCGAGACCGCCCCCCAACTCGTCCGACGGGGAGCCGACATTCTGGTGGCGGGGTCGCTCATCTTCAAGGGAGACATTGCTCACAATATCGCCGCCCTGAGGAAAAGCTATGCCCCCTGACCCCACCCAGCCCGCCAAACTCAGCTTCTGCCGACTATCCCTGTCCCCCTTGCGGTTTTCGGCGGGACATGGGTTTAGCGGTGAAATTACCCCCTTGCTTGCAAAATCCGCGCTTTCTTGGTGGGGTGATATATGCGACTGAGGGTAGACTTGGTTCCCCAGCCCGACCTGACCTACTCCGATGTAGTGCTGGTAGTGGACGTGATTCGGGCCACCACTACGGCGGCGGCTTTTCTCGAGGCCGGAGCCAAAGAGCTATACCTGACCGCCAGCCGCGAGACCGCCCGCAACTTCAAGGATCACGACGTGGTAATTGCAGGCGAGGAAGGCGGCCTGATGCCTGCCGGGTTCGATTTTGGCAACTCTCCCAGAGAAGCCTTGGGGGCTGCGGTGGGTAGCAAAATCGTGGTGATGAGCACCACCAACGGCACCAAAGCCGCGCATCTGGCCGCCAATAGCGCTCGCCACGTGCTGCTGGCCTCGCTCTACAATGCCCACGCTGCCGCCCGGCTGGCCCATGACCTGGCCTCCGAGGAAGTCGCCGTGCTTTGCGCAGGCAAGGAGGGGCGCATCGGCCTGGACGACACCTACACCGCCGGGGTGCTAGCCGAGTTCTTGCAGATTATGGGTAGTTACGACCTCGAGGACGGAGCCCTGACCGCCCTCGCTACCCGCCGCACCTACCCCGACCCCAGCGAGCCACTGCACCTCTCTGGCGCAGCCCAGGCCCTACGCCAGGTGGGCCTCGAGGCCGATGTGGCATTTTGTGCTCAGATTGCCGCTTCTCCGGCAGTTCCACTCTTAGAAGGCCGGGTGGGTGAGGCCCTGATTTTCCGCCGGGGACAGCGATCCAACGGCAGCCAGAGCCAGATTCCGGCAGTTTGATACACAGTGCTTCCCCCGAACACCCCCTAAAGTTGAATTGCGATCAGTGCTATTACGCTCCTGAAGGGTAGCAGCAGGAAGTACAGTAACCTTACCCTTGAGCTAAGGAGGATATCAATACATGAGCAAAGGGCGATTGGAAGCATTTAGCGATGGGGTGCTTGCCATCATCATCACCATCATGGTACTGGAGCTAAAAGTTCCCCACGGAGAAGATTTAGCGGCTCTGCGTCCAATGATTCCGGTATTTCTGAGCTACATCCTGAGCTTCACTTTCGTGGGCATTTACTGGAACAACCACCACCACACCCTGCAGGCCATTCATCAGGTCAACGGGCGTATCCTGTGGGCCAACCTGCACCTGTTATTCTGGCTATCTTTGGTTCCTTTCGCTACTGGTTGGATGGGCGAGAACCACTTCACCCAGTGGCCAATAGTGCTGTACGGGGTAGTTTTGCTGATGAGCGCCATTGCTTACACTATTTTTTTGCGCCAACTCATAGCCCAGGAGGGTCAGGATTCCCCACTGGCTAAAGCCATCAATTCTGACTTCAAAGGCAAAATCTCGCTGGGATTTTACATTACCGCTATACTTCTGGCCCTCTGGAACCCCCGGATTTCCCTGGTTTTATATGTGCTAGTAGCGATAATCTGGTTTATCCCAGATCGCCGGATTGAAACCGTGCTGACCGAATAAGCCCTTATCGAAGAGTTTTGGCGAACTCGAGCAAAAAATTTCGGCTCGACTCGATGGCTTTCTCGAAGTTGATGAGGTCGAACTTCTCGTTGGGTGAGTGCAGGTTGTCATCATCCAGCCCGAAGCCCATCATCACAATGGGAATATTCATGAGCTGCTGGAAGTCGGCCACGATAGGTACGCTGCCGCCCATGCGGTTGAAAACCGGTTTTCGACCCCAGGCTTTTTCCAGCGCCCTCGAGGCGGCCTGCATGGGAGCGGAATCCAGCTCCGTGACCACAGGTTTACCCACCCCATGAGGCAGAATTTCCAGGCTATAACCAGCGGGCAGGATGTGCTCCAAGTAGGCTTTGGTTAGGGCATAAATCGCCTCAGGGTCTTGATCGGGAACCAGGCGCATGGACAGTTTGAAACCGGCCTTGGCAGGGATTACGGTCTTGGAGCCCTCGCCTTGGTAGCCGCCCCAGATGCCGTTTACGTCCAGGCTGGGCCGTGCCCAGATGCGCTCGAGCAGGCTATATCCGGCCTCACCGGGCATGGCCGAAGCCCCGATGGCAGCAGCAAACTCGGCGGCATCGAAGGGAAGCTTGTGGTATAGCTTCCGCTCCTGCTCGGACAGAGGCCGCACCTTGTCGTAGAAACCAGGGATTTGGATTTTACCGTCCTGGCTTTTGAGCTTGGCAATCATGGTCGCTGCGGCGTGAATGGGGTTGGGTGCGCCACCGCCATAGGTTCCTGAGTGCAGGTCGCGGGCTGATCCTTGCAGCCGCACCTCCAACAGGGCAATCCCCCGCAGGGCATAGGTGATAGCGGGAATGCCAGGGGCCAGCATCGAGCTATCAGAAACCACCAGCACGTCGGCCTTCAGGCGGGCTAGGTTGCCCTCGAGCCAGGGCACTAAGTTGCCAAAGCCCACTTCTTCTTCGCCCTCGATGACAAACTTGACATTAACCGGTAGCTGATCGCCCAACGATTCCACCGCAGCGATGTGGGCAAAAATCTGACCCTTGTCGTCGGAGGAGCCTCGAGCGTAGATTTTCCCGTCCCGCAGGGTCGGCTCGAAAGGTGGGGTATGCCACAGCACGAGCGGGTCGGGCGGCTGCACGTCGTAGTGACCGTAAAACAGTACCGTTGGCGCGATATCGCTCAGGCGCTTCTCGGCGTAGACAATGGGGTGGTTGGGGGTAGGAACCACTTCCACGTTAAAACCAATAGACCTTAGCTTAGCCTCGAGCCAACCCGCCGCCTTCTTCATATCTTGGTTGTGGGCTGGGTCAGCAGAAACTGAGGGGATACGCAGGAGTTCAAAGAGTTCAGAAAGGGCTTGGGTCACGGGCCTGATTATACCGACCCACAAAGGATAGAAGTGAGAGGGGGGCCAACCGCTTCACCCCACCTCGGAGTTCGACAAGCTAGGGGTAAGCTCGCGCAGCAAGGCCAGACGCAGACGAGATATTTCCGACTCGAGCTGGTTTTGTTGGGTATCCAACTCATCGCGCAAGCGAATAATTTCCTCCACCCCGGCCAGGTTCACCCCCAGCTCTTGGGTCAGGCGGCGAATCTCCCGCAGTTTTTCTACGTCGTGCTCGGAGTAGAGGCGGGTCTTGCCGGAGGAGCGCTTGGGAGCCACTAGCCCCTTACGTTCGTACAGGCGCAAGGTTTGGGGATGCATCTCCACGATGTCCGCCGCCACCGAGATGACGTATACCGGGCGTTCTTTGTCGCCGGTCTTTTTCTTGGGTTTGCCATCCCCCGGTGCGGGGAGGGCCGGGATTGTCTTGAGCGACTCGAGGTGCTCGCCCAGCTCGGTCTTGAGCCGCTCGGCCTCGGCCCGAAACTGGGTTTCCAGGCTCCATAGCTCGTCGCGCAAGCGAATAATTTCCTCCACCCCGGCCAGGTTTATCCCCATTTCTTGGGTCAGGCGGCGAATCTCCCGCAGTTTTTCCACATCCCGCTCGGAGTAGAGGCGGGTCTTACCACCTGAGCGCTTAGGCTGGATGAGCCCTTTGCGCTCGTACAGACGCAAGGTCTGGGGGTGCATATCTACCAGTTCGGCAGCTACCGAAATGATGTATACCGGGCGGTCTTTGTTATCCATAGCTCCACAGGCGCAATCGCCTTGATACGAACAGTATACAAAACTTTATCAGGGCCATAGGCGGGGAGTTCACAGGGTTTTATCGCGGTTTTCATGCAGGTTGCCCCGCGTAGACTACGACTTGGACAAAAGACCATCGGCGTAATAAAGGGAAAAAGCTTCAGGCAAGTCGGAGAGGTCAGTTTGCCTTGGATGTATCACCAAGCCAGCTTTCCCAGGGTTTTGAAGTTGACCAATCCTGAGACCAGGGCCAAGGTAGGGTTGTAGGTGTGGAGTCGGGCGCTGTATTCACCGGCCAGGATTTTGAACTTTTCCAGCTTGGCGATCATGTGCTCGACAGGAAGTCTGGCCCGGCTTTGGACTTGATTCCAAGCCTTAGCTAAGGGGGTGAGGCGGTGGTTGTGCTGGTTGCGGATAGGTTTTTCGATGTTGACCTGGAGGTACTCCTGCTCGGGGGTCAGTCCCGTGAAGTTCATGAAGTGTTTGGGCCTACGGCGCAATCGCACTACATTCAATCATGGCTCTATTCTCCCTTATTGCGCCGATGGTCTA
>JADEYI010000603.1_pt1 | contig 44689 bp, 33 predicted proteins | sample 8542331 | NCBI WGS metagenome assembly JADEYI01 (sample SAMN16510988, study PRJNA670497) | mine drainage metagenome | isolation source: biofilm near Copperflume 1 | place: Germany: Marsberg coppermine Kilianstollen | collected 2018-02 | reverse complement strand
TTCCATTATGGTAAATGTTCAGAGTAGGGGTGCAGGGGAGTATCCCCTGACGGGGGTATTAGGGGTGTCCCCTGACACTCACCAGGAAGAAAGCCCCCTCTCCCTTCGTGGGAGAGGGGGTTGGGGGTGAGGGCGCACCCGCGCAGATACGTCTTGAAGATTGTTCTACCCCAGCTCTGAAACATTTACCGATTATGCACAACTTGCCACGCGTGGCGTTTGGGCATATAATTCTCTCCTCAGGGGGCGACATGGACCATCTCTTTGTCTTTAGAGACACAGACCTCATTACAATTATCCGAGTCTCACTGGCCTTTATTCTTGGCGGCCTTGTGGGCTTCGAGCGAGAGCGCGTGCAGCGACCCGCTGGGCTGCGCACTCACATGCTCGTGTCGGCTGGGGCGGCCTGCTTCACCCTCGCGTCAATATATGGATACCAGGGGATACCGGGCAACAACGACCTGACGAGGATCGTGGCGCAAATAGTGTCAGGGGTAGGCTTCCTGGGCGCGGGGGCGATATTCCGAACAGGCTCGACGGTGCGTGGGCTTACTACAGCTTCAAGCATATGGATCACCGCCGCAATAGGGATGATGTCGGGGCTTGGCATGCTATGGCTGGCGATATTCACCACAGTAGTAACGGGGTTTGTCCTTTACGCTCTCAAGAACGCAGAATTACGACGCCGAGGAAGTGGAACAGGCGCACACATGGGAGAGCCATCAATCAGCCAATCGGAGCTTCACGATGAAGACTAGCCCTCGGTCAAGGACCTCTGAATAGCCTCAACACTATATTCACAATGGGAGTCAGCAGCAAACTAAGGATTAGCATTGTCGCCAATGGCGCTACACAGCTGAAGCTGCCACCCGTGAACGTTATATCGCCGGGTAAGCGTCCAAAAGGCGTGCGCCCCAACACTAAGAAGGCGAGGCCCACCACCAAAAGGGTGCCGCCCACGATAATAAGCAGCTTACCAAGCTGGTCGTATGACATGATTCCTAACCTCTTGAAATGATGAACTTCACTGGCTCCCACCCGCCCAGGCTCAAGTATATTATAACAGCTTTCTGCTGTCTCCTTGTAATATCGCTGGCCCTCAGTGGCTGTCTGGAGCAGGTGCAAAGTTCACGCGTTCCATCCGGCGCTCTCTCCAACTTCCTTCTGCATCTGAAGCAGGGTGAACTGGACGATGCCCGCGCCTACATGGCCCCAGGGCTTGTAACGCCTTCTGCCGCGCTGGATCAATCTATCAAAGGAGCATCGGCCCGGGTGCGCCGCTATGAGATTGAGGGTCAAAAGGCAACGAGCGTTGACCTCGGCAATGGCGAACTACAAGAGACAATCTCGGCCCGGGTGCGCCCGAAAACACCCGCAGGGCAACCCACCCCCAGCCCAAACTCGGGCTGGCAGCAGACTGACGTGATCACAGCCCGTATCGTGATGCGCGGTCCTGGCTGGCGAATACTCAACTTCGAGCTAAAGTGCTGCGATAAATAGGGGCTAGGGAGCAGGGCTTAGCTCGACTACAGCCCTCCTCCTAGAGCAAAATTAAGCCACCTTCTTGTAGTCGAGGCTCTCAAGTGGCTCACAGCCACATACTCGCGTCCGATCCGAACTTCGGCAGCAGTCAGTTTACCCGTCGGCTCGACAATTGCCTTCTTACCATGTACCCACTTCGGCTCTATCGGGTTCAATCATGGACTTTTTACCGGTAAATTGAACACCAATATCCGTAGCCCAGCCTTACCACAACGTTGGGCTGCTCGTGCCGTGCCCCTTGATTGTGTCCAGTCCAGCAATCCCCGTATCCGCTTTTGCTTTGCACTAGTACTGCGTGAGGGAGCATGTATAGATTATTCCTAACCTCAATCGCTTACTTACATGATACCAGGCTGCTTCATTTGCCTGTGCCGGGCTGCGGTGAGCCATTTAGCGGGAGCCAGTAGGGGGTGCGCCCTGGAAAGAGCTCAACCAGACCGCGATTTCTGGCAGTGCCCAGGTCGCGAGCGTAAACTATATTGCCTTTGAGTAACGGGTCGTTCGCGAAAAAGACCTTGCCGTAGTCTCGGTTGCTCCGTGCAGGGTCTAGCTCTACGAAGACCAGCGCGTTCTTGAGGCCCGCCCTTTCGACACTGCGCAAAGCCGCTGCTGAAATATCATTGTAATTCTGATACTGGCTCACCTGATAAGGTAGGGCTTGAGTTAAGTTGTACAGGCTGAGGAAGGCAAAGAGGACTCCCGGCACCAGCCATCGCGCTTGCAAGCTCCACGCACCCCTCAGGCGTGTTACAGCTAATCTGCCGAGCAAGTCCATACCTCGCCCCGCCATCAGCAGCAAGAGAGGCATCCCCTCGTACCAATAGCGCGGGCCGAAAATGGTTGTTGAAGACCACCAGAGAAAATAGGCGCCCACCAACCCTGCCCAACCCAGCCACAACAGAGCATCCCAGGACAACTGTTGCCGCTTCTTATCGTGGGTCCAGGCGAAGAGGCCGAGCAGCAGGGGAGCCAGCGCCAGAGGAGCAGGCCAGCCATCGAAAAGGGTGGCGAGCGTTCGCAGATAAACCAGAGCATTGTAGACGCCCATCGCCGGGGTGTGGCCGATAGTTGCGTCGCCGTGCCCGGGACCAAAGCCCGGCGTATCATAAGAGCCGACAAGGTCCTGCGCGAAGCGGAACCAATCGCCGGTGAGCTGTCTGTTCTCGTAGAGCAAAAAGAGCACAGGAGGCACGAAACCTGCCACCACAAGCGCGTACCTCAGCACTTTGTGGCGCCAGAGCTTGCGCGACAGGAGAATGTCGCCCAACGCCCAGAGCGCGGCGCCAACCCCGATGCCGAGAGCAGTCCACTCACGGGTGATAAACGCCATGCCGATTGCGAAGCCGCCAAGCAGAGGCCAAAGAAGGCACAACCTGCGCGTGCGAAACCTTGCATCAGCTTGCGTGGATACAGGCGAATGCGCGTCCGCTACAAGCACGGTATGTGAGTCGCGCATGCGCACCAGGCAGTAGATGAAAAGCGCCACCCACATCATCGTTGTAGGATGCGACATGTAGGAACCCGACATGAAGAGCACCCAGGGCGAGAGCAGACCGATAAGAGCTGCCCACACAGCCACATGGCGGCCATACATGTGCAGGCCGGTGGCGTAAATAAGGGCCAGCGACACACCTGCGCTGAGCGGATTAATAAGCCACGGTATCCCTGCCCAGAGGCCAGGCACCAGCATCAACGGGAACCCCGGCGGGTATTTGGCAAACCACCGGCCATCGAACATCAGGATGAAGCCGTTCTGGAAGAACTCCGGACCGGGAGGTGTGGGAACCGCCGACTTGCCCAGGGCAAAGATCTTCCCCTGGAAAAGATAAGCAACGTCGTCCTGCACGTGAGGTATCCCCTCCAGCACACCGAGACACGCCGCAGCCGTGATTATAGTTGCCCCCAGAAAGAGGGCTATGGCAGGTTGGTAGGGCCTGGAAAACCAGCTACGCAGCGGTCCTGGGGCTTGCGATGGGAGTATAGTTGCCTCACCATGCCCTGCGCTCTTTTGAGGTGTTCGCCCCACCAACCACCGGAGGAGCGCGGTTATACCGAGCGCGACGAGCGTAAAGAGGCAGGCTGCCTGGAGTACCAGCAGTAGTTCAGCAGCCATGTCGCCAAGAGATGTGAGGCCACGCGGCCTGTAGCTGGTAGACTCTAACTGCTCGACCGCCTGCGATTTCTCCAAGCGCCACCACGACACGCTCCGCTTCTCAGGCTGTATGACAAACTGGTAGCCGTTGCCATCTGCCGTTGCCAGCTTTATCGCGGCTGGAGTCCGCCCACCATGCAGTGTGTATTCGCCGCTGGAGCCTTCGAGGCTTGCCCCGGTCCACTCCGGCATAGGGTGCAGCTTTTGCAGCCACTCGCTGAATTGTCCAAGCGCCACAAAAGGGTTGGACTGCGCAGGCTGCCAGTAGGCAGAAGAAGATTGGGGACCAACCTGTAGCTGGGCAGCGCTGGTGGGTAGAGCAATCTCGCTTGCCAGGGTTGCGTCAAGGTTCTCGGCAGGTATATCGAGTCTGCTCCCCTCAACCTCGGCGTAGATGGAGCCGGGGAGCTTGGTGATGCGAACTAATGTAGACCCGGAGAGAAGATTTGCCAGAGAGGGCAAGAACAAGATGCCCAACATCAGGACGGCGGCAAGCGCAATTGGCCTTCTGGCGCCTCTACTCACTGCCATCACGTAATCCGGACAAAGAATAGCCCCTCCCCAGGCGGGGAGGGGTTTGCAGGAGACCTCGGCTCGTTACGTGCATAGTGTGCCTAAGCTCTCAAGACTGAAACCATCTCATGCAACAAGCCCTGTAGCCTGAAGGTGAAGCTACGCCGGCTTACGGCATCTTGCCCAGGTTTATCACCCCGTTGGCTGTTGTGTCCACCACGTAGACTGTGCCATCTGAGCCGACTGTGATACCCGTTGGTGTCTTCAAGGTCACCGCGCCCTGCCCTGCTTTCTGCCCGATCAGCGCGCCCGCCGGGCTGAACTCCAGCACCTTCTGCCCTGCAGGAGCAGTTGCGTAGAGATTGCCCGCGCTGTCCATAGCAAGGAACGGCTCAAGGTATGCAGCCGGGTCCCAGTTGTTATCGGGGATAGGCCACTGTGCTGCAAAGTTGCCTGTGGGATCGAACTTCTGTATCCGCTTGTTCTTCGAGTCAGCTACATATACATTGCCCCCGCCATCAACAGCTATGCCAATAGGCTCATTTAGCTCTCCGGGCTGGCTGAAGGGGTAGTTCGGAGAAACCTTGCTCGGGCTCATGCCACTGCTGATCTGGCGTATGAACTTGCCTGTTGGGTCGAAGATAGAGACACGCTTGTTGCCTGTATCCGTGACATAGACGTTGCCGTCAGGCCCTATGGCTACTCCACGCGGCCCAAAGAACTTGCTGTCTCTGGCAGGATCACTGGCGGCGCTCGGGTCTCCCAGGTTGATAAAGTCACCCCACTTCGCCAGGAACTTACCATTTGCATCGAACTTCTGTATGCGGTGGTTCCACGTGTCGGCCACGTAGATATTGCCCGACTTGTCCACCGCGATACCACCAGGCCCAGTGCCGACAGCATCGGACGAGAAGGCGTTGAACTGGCCGTCGCCGTTGCCCACGCCATTACCGATCGTAGCCAGGAACTTGCCGGTGCGGTCAAACTTCTGGACACGCATATTGGCGGTGTCAACTACGTAGAAGTTGCCGCTTGCGTCTGTGGTTATGCCCCTGGGCAGGTTGAACTGGCCTCGCTCTGCCCCCACGGGAGCAAGAGAGAACATTGTGTAGACTGGACCATTGGGGCTAGGGCCAGTTTGAGCTTGAGCGGGGGTGGTTTGTGCGCCTGTTGGCGCTCCCAGACCCACCTTCACAGCCAGATCGTTACGCACATGGAGGTAGAAGTTGCGGGTGCCAAGCTGCATGTTCGGGCCTATATCGCGGTAAAGCAGATACTTTAGCCCGTTGCCCGTGATCCAGTTCCACGCCATACCGATGTCGCCTACATTGTTCTTCTTGTAGGTGCCTTCTTCGGGGAACCACCAGTTGAGTACATACTCATTGGTGGTGTACTTACCCTTGATGAAGTTCTTGAAGCTGTCGGTATTCTCAGTCGCGGTGCTGGCGATAATCACAGGCACATTGGGCGACACGACATTGGCCTGGTTCTGCACCCACTGGTCCGAGTTGAAGTACTTACGCTGTAACATGTCGCGGAAATACCAGTCGAAAGGCCACTCGGTAGCATCTGTCTGGTCAATTGAGATTTCAAGATTGTGCCCGCCCGTAACATCGGCTGCGCTCCGGTTGGCGTCAAACGATGTTTCATCACGAGAGAGCCGCTTTATCATATCGGCCACAATAGGCACATCAGGCGCTGTCTGGGTATATATCATCATCTCTACAGGCACATCGGGGTGGCGGTAGTTGAGAAGCATCATAGAGCGCAGGCCGTAGCCGAGCAAGAGCAGAACAAAAGTAAGGGCCACAACCTTGACAGCGCGCCCAGGCAAAAGCTTGTAGGCGAGCCATGCTGAAAGGGCGAGCAGCCCAATGGTGAATAGGAAGAGCAGCACCGCGCGCATGGCTGTCTGAACGCCCGCGCTCGGCCCGGTGGGAGCAGGCATTGAGCCGTTCAGGAAGGCCACCAGCGCAAAAGCCACGAAGATAAAGAGCACTACAGCCACACCCAGGAATATGCCGCCACCTTTGAACGCCTGCCGCCAGTCGAGACTGGTGCAAAGCCTGGCAAGACCCGCTGCCGCCAGCAAAGAGAAAGGCAGCGCCATCTGCATCAGCAGCCAGGGCATTTTCTCGCCCGCGAATGAGAAGGCGATGAACGAGCCGAACGCCCAGAATGCGAGGAACGCCAGTGTAATGCCGCGAAGCGCATATATAGAAGGGAGCGCAAAGCCGTATTCATCACTGGTAGGGCGCTCTCGCACGTCCACTACATCGGCAGCAGTGAGGGTGTCGCCGCCACGCCGCAGCCACTTGGCGACCATGTATCCCACTGTGCCCAGCCCTGCCAGCAGAGCCAACGGCTCATAAATGGGCATCAGCAAAAAGTAGTAGAAGCCCGGCTGGGTGCCGCGGGCCACATTCTGCTGGCTGAGCCAGTATTTGAGCGACTCGGTGAAGCCGGAGAGTATAAGCTGAGGCTTGGTCAGCATGTTGGTGTAGAGCACCGTGTAGATAGCAAAGAAGATAACCAGGCAGCCGACTATGGTCCAACGCTGCCTCAGGAGCGAGCTCCAGGCGCTGCGTACCGGATTCACATCTTCATCACCTACGAGGCTGCGTGTATCGTATTCGGCGCGACTTGAGAAGCTGGGAAAGAGAAAGGCGGCGATCACCAGGAAGAGAACAAATATGAACGCTACGATATATATCAACTCGTGGCTGGCGAAGGCAATGATGAGGCCCAGCGCGCCAAGATAGGCCCACTTGGCCTGGTGAGTGCGAATGAACCAGAGTATGGAAACGAATAGCAGCATCGTGCCTGTCAACACAAAGATGTCGTGGCGGAGCGAGCGCGAATAGTAGGAGATGCTAGGCGACAGAATCACCAGCACAGCGGCGATGAGCGCACCCAGGCGGCCAATGAAGGGTCGCAACAGCCAGCAAAGGCCCACCAGTATAATGCCGAAGATGGCGGGCATAATGCGTGCTGTGGCGTCGCTCGTACCGAAGAGGAGATTACCGAGAGCCACCATGTGGTAAAGGAGAGGCCCGTGATAAGTCGGGTCGTACCCACCCTGGTAGCCTGCGGTGGTGGTATAATCGCCCGTTTTCAAGTACCAATCAGAGAAGAAGGCGTGGATCGACTCGTCATGGCTGAAGGCGCGCGTCCCCAGGTCCCAGAGGCGTGTGAAGACGGCGATAAACATCAGCCCGACGAATATAAGCACCTCCCAGTTCACTCGCGTCAGCTCGAAAGCACGGTCAAGAAAAGAGTAAGGTGTTGCATAGGGCCTGGCTGGGCCGGACGCGCCATAGTCGGCGCGAGCACTCAAACGGCGATTATCCATAGCTTGTTGTTATTTTCTCCTGCTGAGGGGTTCATATTGCGTACTGCGTGTTGCGTATCATGTAAAGGGCTATAAATAGCCTTTCTCTGCCTTACGTGATACGCAACACGCAACACTTCTTCATCTTAGGTCATCTACTGAAGTTGATGGTTGGTATTGCAGATAATGGAACTGCTGGGCTATGTCTTTGCGAACGAACATGATAAGGTCTTCCGAGCCTAGCGGCGTGGGCGTCTGGCGGAATATGAGATAGCGCCAGAGGCTGGCCTGGTACTCAGGCTGTGTAACTGTGACGCTGGCGGCGCGTACGATGCCGCCCACCTGCCCCGCGATAGGCGAGGTCATGTAGTTCTGGCCGGGGAGCAGGTTGGTCTTGTACCACTCTTCAGGGAACCACCAACGCATGGCGTATCGTTGGGGTATGTAGTCGTTCTGCAAAGATACCCATTTGGCCTTCACATCTCCAGTCGAGTTCTTTATCTTGTCGGCTATGGCGCTGGGGTTGGTCTTAGCATATTCGAGGAGCAGCACTGGCATATCAGGCCCGGTGGGCGGGTCGCCCGCGCCTATGAACTGCGCGTTCTTGTAATCGCGCAGGTACCAGGAGAAAGGCCATGATGTGAAGCTGTCATATGCGATTTTGATGTTCTTGCCGCCGGTAACCAGGGTCGAAAATCTATCAATCTCACTTACCAGGCGAGTAACATCGGGCGAAGTCTGCACGTAGACGGCCATTTCTTTAGGCACATCAGGCTGGTTGTAGGCAAGTTGGTCGGCGGAGCGAAGTTCGTAGAAGAGCATCAATCCAAGAACGCCCACAGCCAGGTAGCGCAAGGCACGCCCAACGCCTATCCAGAGGGCATAGGCCACGATAAGCGCCAGCATGAGCACCGGATAGACCCACGTCACGCCCCAGGTGCTGTAACTCGCGGCGTTGCTAGCCCCCGCTGTGGCGTGAGCGTTCATGCTCAAGCCCCACGAGAAGGCGAATACAGCGAACAACCCGACAAAAGAGAGAAGAGGTAAGTGTGAACCTGGGCGGTTCCACGAAACCCAGGGAGGCTCCTGTGTACGCACCACAGGCTGGGCAGCCTTCATTGCGCTCGGTCGCCTGCGGCCCTGGGATATGGGTTCCTCTACATAAGCTGGGGCTGCGACAGCTATGGTCTCACCCACAGCAGCAACCCGCTCCTGGTGACGCCGCGCCAGAGAGAGGGCAAGAGCGCCGAGAAACATGGACGCAAAGAAAATCAGAGGGCGAACCATGTGTATCGTCAGCCAGGGCATCTTCTCACCCGCCCAACTGTAGAGGGCAACCGCCCCGACTATCCACCACCCGGTGAAGAGGGGCAGGAACGAGTTGAAGCTGGCGAAAGGCACGGGACGGTCTACGTTGAACGCCCCGAGACGCGGCCGGTCAATGGTGCGTGCTTCCTGGCGGCGGCGCAACAGCCAGCGTATGCCACGCCAGCTAAAGAAGACGCCCGCTACCAGGCTGAAGAAGACCGCGATAGGCTCGTAAAGAGGGATAATCAGGAAGTAATAGTACCAGGGCTGCCCACCACGAGCCACGCCTTGTTGAGCCATCCAGTAGCCGAGCGAAGCGAAAAGGCCCGAAGCGATACCGCGAGGCACGTCCGTGAAGAAAACTGTGTAGAAAACCGTGAATATAGAAGCGGCTATCACAAAGCCGATCAGCAGTACCGATGGGCGGGCAAAGAGGGAGCCGACCAGGTGAGGCATCGAACCAGGCTGGTAATGCGCCAGCAAGCTCCCCGGCTTGGGGTCAAGCCTGCGCGGATCCCAAACCTCAGTGGCTTCTTCCGAGGAGTTGACAGCGTCACCTTCTGCCTCTGTGGTATCGAGCGGCAAGATACCCTCTTGCGTTTCACCGGCGGCAACTACACCGTTTGCTTCTATTGCGTGCTTGCCATTACCGTTAGTGAGGACATTACCGTTAGTGAGGACATTGCCATTGCGAGCACGACGACTTGGGAGAGAAACTGTTGCGGCACGAGAGGGAGCAAGCGTAGCTACCAGGCGGCTCCGCTCCAGCCTGAATAGAGCTATTATCACACCAACAAATATGAGGGTAATTACCCCCCCACCAAGCACGAGTGGGTGCACGATCAAGCTATTGACAAAAGCCGAGATCTTGTCGTAGGTAGGGCTTACATCAGGTATGTCGGGCAGCTTCGATATTGTGCCGTTCTTCATGCCACTGCTCACGTAGAGCAGCAGTCCGCCCATGCTGACACCATATGCCGCGAGCGCGCCAACAATAGCATAGCCAGCCTGATAAGCGAAGAGCAGAATTAGTAGCCCACCCATTACCGCCACTGACAGGTAAGCCGTCTCTTTGATGGTGAACATCAGCGAAAGGCCGGCGCTGAATATGTAAAAGTCGGCGGGCTTGCGGGTGGAAATGAAGCGCCACAGACCCACTATCATGATCATCTCCATAGCTGCGAAGATCGAATCTTCACGAGCCATGCGGCTGAAGTAGAGAATGGTGGGCGATACGAGCAGCAGGAACGAGCAGATTACAGCCGGAACGCGGCCCATCTGCTTGCGCAGGAAGAATGGCGACATCACGACGAAGATACCCGAGAATGCCGATGCGAAGCGCGTAACGGCGTCTGTGGGGCCGAATAGCCAGTCCATCAGCGCGACCAGATGGAACTGCAAGGGCCCATGCATCATCGGGTCATGGACGTAGCCATTACCTATATAAAGGTTCCTGGAATAAACGGAGTGGAGGCTCTCATCGTGATGTATGCCCCGGCTGCCGAGATCCCAGAAGCGACTCACAAGGGCAATGGCGAATATCGCAAAGTAAATCGCGGTTTCGTAGGTAAGGAAGAAGCGCCATGCGCCCTCTGCTGCCGCAGCCAGGGGAGATAATGGCACAGGAGCAGGCCGGGAGATAACGGTGGTTGCGGCAAGGCCACTTGCGCCTGCCGGTGCGGCCTCTAATGTGGTGCCTGCTCGTCGCCTGCGCTTGGGTAGCGTCGGGGCAAAGGTTACCGTCGCCTCACGCGCTCCACGCATGGGGTGGCCGTTGCCGCCCTTAGCTATGCTTGTGTCGTTCGCCACATTCGAGAGATGGGCATCATCAGTTTCAATATGAGCTTCCGTATGCCCGTTGCCATTCACCGAGGCAAGGGACTCGCGCTCACCGTCTGCTACTATGCCGTCCTCAGCGCCGTCCACGCCTGTAGAAACAAGGTCGGAGTCGGGCGTCGGACGGCGATCCAGTTGATCACGCCGGCGCTGCGTCTTCATAAAGCTCCTTAACGAACTAGCTACAAATAGAACGGCCAAAGCCCCAGCCGCGATGGCGCACCGTTCTCATTGATTGTACTATAATTACATAACGTCTGCAAGAGAAATAAGATTACGCTGCTTACAAAACTGTTAACGTTGGCGCAGCCGGAACCGATTTATCGGGATCAGGGATCAAGGATTATGGATTAGAGTTTAGCGGCTGGCGGTTATTACAGGCTAGTTCATAGTAGAACCACCTGCGTCTACTTTGGCGCTGACAACCGACTGCTGACTGCTTACCACCGGCTACTGTCGCTTGGCACGTATCTGGCTACTTACACGGACATCTTCTTTGCGGATAAACCGGCAGGTGAAAGGGCTGCTCATGAACGATGACAACGATCAGGCCGTAGAGCTTACCCCCGGGATGGTTGACAGCCTATGGGCCGGGGCGCAAGACCTCAAGGAGCCGATGGTGGCCTTCGCCAGGCTGCTGATTCAAACGCCAAGCCTTCCGGGGAAGGAAGAAAAGGTCGCACTTCTTGTGGCTGCCGAGATGAGGAACCTGGGTTATGATGAGGTGAGCACAGACAAAGCAGGAAACGTCATAGGGCTCATTCGGGCAACTGCGCCTGAGATAGCCGGTAGAAGAAAGCCAAGCGTGATGTTCAATACGCACATGGACCAGGTGGACGTCGGCGACGAGTCGCGCTGGCCCTACCCACCCTTCCATGGCGTGATCAAAGACGGGGAGATCTGGGGTCGGGGCGCGAGCGACCTGAAGGGGCCGCTCGCGGCGCAGGTCTATGCGGGTGCGCTTCTGAAAAGGCTGAATGTACCAATGCCTAATGATGTTTACGTCGTTGCTGTAGTACAAGAGGAGGTGGGCGGCCTGGGCAGCGCGGCGCTCGCTGATCACCTGCAAACCGACTACGCTATCATTGGCGAGCCGTCCGCCAACAAGCTCGCACTCGGCCACAGGGGACGAGTTGAAATACACGTCACTATTTTGGGTAAATCGGTTCACGCCAGCGTACCGCAGAAAGGTGTTAACCCGTTGTATTCAATGTCAAAGTTCCTGCTGGCGCTGCAAAAAATGGAGTTCTCTGTGGACCCGCAGCATGGCGCTCTGGGGCCAACATCGGTGGCTCCTACGTTGATTGCAACCGATCAGGCCAGCCCTAATGTGGTGCCGGGGGAATGCCGTGTGGTGCTCGACTTCCGCAACACACCTGCGGACACGCCTGGTATACTGCTGGAGCGAGTGCGCGCGATCCTTGACAGCTCACTTCAGGAGGGGGCAACAGGGCAAGCAGAGGTGCCTCCCGTGACGCTGACCAGCTATACAGGGGTCAGCCGCATTCTCGATGTTGCCTCTGCTCCTTTTGGGATAGCGCCTGATAGTAAAGTTGTTACCGAGGCGCTCGCAACGCTGCGGCAAGCGCTGCGGAGAGATATTCCAACCCGGTACTGGCCCTTTGCGACCGATGCGGGCCACCTCGTAGCAAAGGGCATGCAGGTAATCGGCTTCGGGCCTGGATACGAGGAAGTGATACACACAGTGAATGAACGTATTTCAATCAGCTTGATGGTGGAGGGGATGGTAGCTAACGCCGCCCTTGCCCTCAGATTATCTTAGGCTCAGAAGGAGAAAAAGAGATATGAGACTGGACCTGGACACTGACATCCGGTACCCCAGCGGCGAGCGAGCGGGTATCCTGCGCAAAGTATCTCTCGATGAGAATAACCAGGCGAACTACGTAGTTATGGCTACCGAGGGGTTGATCTCGCGCAATGTGATCGTGCCTGTGAATCTGCTTGCTGATGACCCCGGCGACGTACTCACGATCAACGCCACACCTGAAGAAGTAGATGCTATGCCTGATTACGAGGAAAACCCCATACCTGTGCTCTTCGACGGCTGGCAGTTCAACGAGGATGCAGCACCGGGCGGCGATGTATTTCCGGGCACAATCTACGAACCTATAGTGCCGGTAGTTGAGTACGAGAATCTGCCCAGCGGCAGCGTTGGCCTGAGCCAGGGCACAGAGGTTTCATGCCTGGATGGGCGCTATGGCATCGTAGATGAAGTTCTGGTTGATGAAGGCGGCACGGCCTATGGCTTTGTCGCCCGCTCAGATGCGGCTGACGAGCACGACCGCGTTGTGCCGCTCACCCTGGTTCAGCAGATTGATACGAACAACGTGCTTCTCAACTGCACGCTGGTAGACCTGCCTACCTACACGGAAGAGATTGTAGACGAGCAGAAGGAGCCGGAACCAAGCTAGAGGAGAGCACGAGAAGAGGAAAGGTAAGTGAGAAACTATGGCCGCAACTCCCGCCAACAATATGCCTGTAAAGACAGATCGAGAGACAGTTGAGCTGCCTATGACGCCCCCAGGGCCGCCTGTGCTGGAAGCAGAAATGAGCATGCAAGGCGAGTTCGTGGCACCCCCGGAGAATGTGCCCATGATCGAGGTCAATCATGTGACCAAGAGCATAGGCGACCGCAACATCGTAGAGGACCTCGACTTCAAGGTTCTGCAAGGTGAGATCTTTGGTTTTATAGGTCCAAGCGGCTCCGGCAAAACGACAACAATACGCCTGCTAACGGGGGTCTACGGGCCGACGCAAGGCACAGTTCGTGTCATGGGTGTTGCGCCAAGCCACACCTCCCGGCGGGTGCAGGAGCGCTTCGGTTACATGCCGCAGCTTTTCGTGCTCTATCCCAACCTGACGGTGCGAGAGAATCTCAACTTTGCAGCGGCACTATATGGAATGAATCCCTTTCGCCGCAAGCGCCGGGTAGATGAGATGCTCAGGTTTGTTGAGCTTTGGGACGCACGCGACAGGGTGGCGGATAATATTTCGGGCGGTATGCAGAGGCGTATAGAGCTTGCGGCTTCTCTCCTGCATAACCCCCCCCTTATCTTCGCAGATGAGCCTACGGCGGGGATTGACCCCGTGCTAAGAGGCAAGTTCTGGGATGAGTTTCGCAGGCTTCGTGACGAAGGGCGCACACTATTCATAAGCACTCAGTACGTCAGCGAAAGCGAATACTGCGACCGCGTGGGGGTGATACGCAAGGGCCGCTTGATAGCCCTTGATACTCCTATCGGGCTGCGTCGCGCTGCTCTCGGCGGCGATGTCGTAGACATTATGTCAAATGACCTCACCCCCGAAGCGGTGGCGACGCTGGCGCGGCTACCCGTTGTAAAGGAGATCAGGCCTATATCACGCAGCGAGGTGCGCGCATATGTGCAGGAAGCTGGGGCAGCAATACCTGCGCTGCTGGAGACACTGAACGCAGGCAATTGCTCGGTGAACAGGATTGAGGAATATAAGCCGAGCTTTGATGAGGTCTTTATTGACCTGATGAATAGAGACGCGCAGGCGCGAGGAGAGGACGGCTCTGATGACGAGGCTGCTTAAGCGGTTTATCAGAGCAGGCGCCTTCGTTACCAAAGAGTTCAACGAGGTGCGGCGACAACCGCGCCTGGTACTCTCGCTGATTCTTGGCCCTTTCTTAATACTTTTCCTCTTTGGCATAGGCTATCGGGGCGAGACCGCGCGCCTCTCTGCCATTGTAGTGACGCCTGCCACAGGTGATTACTCGCAGAACCCCGCAGACTACCAGAAGCTTGTCGGTCAGCAGCTAAACGTTCTCTCGGTTACCACAGACGAAAAAGCGGCTGTGGATCGCCTCAAGAAGCAGGAGACGGACCTTGTGGTGGTGGTCCCAGCGAACGTGAGCGAGCAAATCTCTGCCGGCTCACAGGCTCGTTTGCCCGTCTACTTCAACGAAGTAGACCCGGTACGGCGAGATTGGATTACCTATCTCACCTATCTATATGTGAGCGAGATCAATAAGCAGACGCTTGCCTCAGCCGCCAGTCGTGGTCAAGAGAGCGCAGGGGACGTACGTTCAGCTATCGTGCGCATGCGCAACTCTCTGACGGCGGTCGAGAAGAGCATGGCACAAGGCCAGACCACCGAAGCAGGCCAACAGGCGCGTAACATCCAGGGCTCGACATCAAACGTGCAGCTCGCGGTCGGCTTGATGAGTGAGATCATGGCGTCCAACAACGTGATCCTCAAACCACCCAGGCCACAGGACCCCAACCAGGTGAACCTCGCGCAAGGGAAAGCAGTCTCCAGCCGCCTTTCAACGGACGTGCAGGCTCTCAACGACGAGTTAAGCAAGCCAACCCCGGACCAAAACCAGGTGCGCCAGAGGATAGATGCTGTGCGTAGTGACCTGGACAAGTTCGATAAACTGACGCAGCAGTTCCAGAGCATTAATCCTCTGGTCCTTGCAGCGCCCTTTTATGGCGTCGCCGAGAACAAAGCGCCTATCAAAGCGAGCTTCACTTCATACTATGCCCCTGCGGTGCTGGTGCTGCTCCTTCAGCATATCGCCATCACACTTGCTGCGCTCTCTATGGTTCGGGAACGCACGCTTGGCACAGTGGAATTATTCCGGGTATCGCCGACCAGTCCGACAGAAATCCTATCGGGAAAGTATGTCAGTTTCCTGCTCATACTGGGCGCTGTGGCAGGGATTCTGCTCGTGATGATGAGCAACAACCTGGATATAGGAGGCTTTCCGCTAAGTCTTGGCGTACCAATACTTGGTGATTGGGCGGTGCTTGTGCTGACACTCGCGCTGCTAATTTTCGCCTCGATAGGGCTTGGTTTCTTTATTTCCACTATTTCCAAGTCGGAAAGCCAGGCGGTGCAGCTTTCTATGCTGGTACTGCTCACTTCGGTTTTCTTCAGCGGCTTCTTCCTGCGGCTAGAGACGCTGTGGCCTCCTGTGCAGGCGGTCTCTTATGCCTTGCCCGTCACCTATGGAATACAGGGTTTGCAGGTTGTCATGCTTCGTGGGGGTGTGCCTGAGCCTGCGCTGTTGCTGTCGCTGCTCTTTCTGGGCACATTCTTCGGGCTGTTGAGCTTTATCCGATTTAATCATGAGTTCAGACGTGGGTAGGAGAGTTGCGGCCCTGGCGTAGCACAATATGGGTGCCGCATACCCCAGGTAAAAGGCGAGGTCTAATGCCCATCTACAATGTCGGCTGAAACCTCCAAAATTATGGGATCGGCTTCTTTTACGGCGCGGGAATAGGTGTGAGGTACTTTCCGGCGCACCAGCCTGTGTTTGCTGGATTGGCGGGGTCGAAGTTAGTGATCTGCCACCATGTCAGACCGTCGGCATCAGTAGGGCCGCCTATAACTTTTGCTTTCATACCATTGGTGACGACGGTCACTTTGGCAGCCGAAGCGCTGGCCTGTTTTCTCACGTTGAGGTTTGCCACGTTTACCTGCACCCACCCGCCAACCGCAATCACATTCGAGGGTACAGGAGCAGCTACGGTGGGTGGCAGAGGTTTACTCGTGGCGGTGGGGTCGCCGAGGCCCGTAGGCGTAGGGGGAGGCGTCGTAGCGGTCGGTTTGACAATCGCCACAGGGCTGCCGCCCAAAGGATTCCCCTTGAGGTAGGCTGCGGCCCCACCGATACCAACCAGCAAGACAACTGCTGCCAGCGCGATCCAGAGATTCATTCCGCTAAGGGCCAGCACGCCTGGTTTGCGCTGTCCACGCGCCTGCTTGATCCGCTGAGCAGTGGTAGCAGCAACAACCCCATTGTTCTGTGGACCTTGTATCTGTTCGATTTGCTGTGTGACCTTACTCGGGTCCTGGGCAGGAGCAGGTTCCCACTCTCCATCGGGAACAAGGAGGGGAGGTGATTTGGTACGCCCAAGGGGCATACGCGAGAACTTCTTGGGCGGAAGCGCTTCCTGCTCCGGCTCCTGGGGCGGCGCTGTCTGAGCCTGAGTACGCCTACCCTGCGCGTCCATAGTGTCCATCGGGATAGACGGAGCTATTCTAGGCTTCGAGCTATGTGCTTGCGGGCCTGGCACCTGAGCAGGACCTTGCATAGGCTCCCAGTAGTCTATGAAGGTGCGGTTGCACGCAAGGCTGTCGGCTTCGACGAGGTGGTTGGTATTTCGGTCGTAAAGCAGGGGATTGCGGCACCAGCCCTTCCTCCAAAGCGGAGAAGGCTGGTAGTGCTTGCAGGTGCTGCACTTACGTTCCCGGTTCTTGGCAGGTATCACCCGTGTCACTCCTCTCCAGATTTATGCCGCGTCCGTGTTGCATAATAACACTTTGCCATCAGAGCGTCAACTCAAAGAGAGAATAGGCAAGTGGTTCATGTCGTATCTGAGTTTCGCTATGAGCCAACGCCATTGTCACTCCTTTTGCCAATCCTCATAAAGATAATAATTAGCCGCAGCAGCCGCCATGCCACCTTCGTGTACCGCGCTGGTCACCTGATGGTTGTGGAGGCGGGTTACATCTCCGGCTGCAAAGACACCCTCTATGTTGGTAGTTTGCTCCGTGTCAGCAAGAATGTAGCCATGTCGGTCCAGAGCCAAATTCAGCTGATTGGCTAATTGCGTATTTGGTTCTATCCATTGAGCGACAAAGAGCGTTTCTAACTCAACTTCTGTACCATCCGCCAGGGAAAGCGCGGTAATTTGCCCCTCTCCGCACTTGTAGAAATTACAGGAGGTGTTGATAACCCGCACTTTGTGTTCCTTGAGCAACTCCATTTTGGCCTGAGGTATGTCGAAGGGTGCATCCCAAGAGATGAGGGTTACATCTTGAGTAAAGACGAGCATCTCAAGAGCCAGGCTCACCGCTCTTTCGTTGTGGCCCAGGACGACGAGCTTCTTGCCGATTGCCTCGTACCCATCGCAGATAATGCACCAGAACATTGACTTGCCGATGCACTCCTCGCTCCCTTCGAACTCGGGGAACTTGTCGCAGACACCTGTCGCCAGGATCAGCGTCCGCGCCTCGACAATAGCCTTTGAGGTACTAATCGTAAAGCGCCGCTCCCGCCCTGCGCCCGACATCTCAACTGTAATTGCTCTTGCCCGCAGAAACTCGGCTCCGTATTTTGCGGCCTGCCACTCGCCAAGCTCTCTCAATGCGGTAGCATGAACCCCATCAGGGAAACCAAGATAATTGCGGTTTACCTGGTGCCAGGTGGAGCGGCCTTCGTAGTCGTCTACAACTACCACGCTCCGGCGCATCCTGCCCATGTACAAGGCAGCCGAAAGGCCCGCAGGCCCACCACCGATAATCGCGCAATCGCGGATACCACCACTGAACTCCTTTACTTCGTAGGCATCTTCGTTTTTTGTGGTTTCCTCAGCCAATCTGATTTCTCCTTGTAGATAAGGTATGCCTCACCTTTCGTATGGCGACGGGCGACGGAAGCGCAAAGACGTAAAGAGTGCAAGGGAGGCGAACATTTTGTGGGATTTACGCTGCCGCACGACAGCCGGATATGCGCACATTGCGGTAAGCTGCTATGTGTGTAGAGGAGAGTGAGTTGCCATGACAATGAGCAAAGGGAGACACTACCTGCATGTGGTGCCTCCTTCTTCCGATTGCCTTGTTGCCCAGTAGAATATTGCTGCAATTGAGTTTAGAGTTGCTTCACCGCGCTTGCCAGGCTCTCGGCAGTTTCCTTGGCGTCGCCGAAGAGCATGCTGGTCCGTGGCTCGTAAAAAAGCTCGTTCTCGATGCCCGCGAAGCCGCTGCGCATGCTTCTCTTCATCACTATTACATTAGACGCCTTGTCAACATCGAGGATGGGCATACCGTAGATAGGGCTCTTAGTGTCATTGCGCGCTGCGGGGTTGACCACGTCGTTTGCGCCTATGATCAGCGCGACATCAGTATGGCTGAACTCAGGGTTGATGTCGTCCATCTCGTAAAGCTGCGTGTAAGGTACGTCAGCCTCAGCGAGCAGCACATTCATATGGCCCGGCATACGGCCAGCGACAGGGTGGATCGCATACTTAACTTCGACACCCTTCTGCTCCAGGAGGTTCGCAAGCTCCTGAACGGCATTCTGAGCGCGGGCGACGGCCATCCCGTAACCTGGAACAATTATCACCTGATTGGCGTAAGCGAGCATCGTTGCAGCATCATCAGCCGTTACCTCACGTATCGGGCGCCCCTCGGCAGAGGCGCCTGAGCCTGCGACTTCGCCACCGCCGGTGCCGAACGCCCCAAAGAGGACATTGGTCAATGAGCGGTTCATGGCTTTGCTCATCAACTGCGTGAGGAGCGTACCGGACGCGCCTACAAGAGCGCCACTGATGATCAGCACGTTGCTGCGCAGGACGAACCCTGTGAATGCCGCCGCAAGGCCGGTAAAGGAGTTGAGCAACGAGATTACCACCGGCATGTCAGCGCCGCCGATAGGCATAACCATCGCCACGCCGAGAGCCAACGCCAGCACGATCATGGCAAAGAGAGCTAACTGGTTATGATCAATTACGGTGACATAGAGACCCAGCAACACTATAGCCGCGAAGATGATTCCGTTGACGATTTGCTGGCCCTTGTAGGTGACGGGGCTTGCGGAGACGAAGCCTTGCAGCTTTCCGAGGGCAACCACGCTACCAGAGAGGCTGATGCTGCCGATCACGACGCCAAGTATCGTGGTTATGGCGACATCGTAGGAGATTGCCTCTCCAGCGTTTACCAGCTTGAGGAACTCGGAGGTTGAGGTGAGAGCAGCCGCACCGCCACCCATGCCGTTGAAAAGGGCCACCATCTGCGGCATGGCGGTCATTTGCACGCCACGCGCCAGCACGAAGCCAACTCCGCCACCGATGATAACGCCCACCAGTATGTACCAGGGGTTCAGCACATTCTGGTCGAAAAGGGTGGCGACCACAGCGATAGCCATACCAACGGCTGCAACCTGGTTGCCGGAGCGTGCTGTGGCGGGCGAAGAAAGCCTCTTAAGGCCCAGAATGAAGAATATTGCTGCTATAAGATAGGCAATATTCAGATAAATATGTGGAACATTCAAGAAACCCATACTTTTACTTCTTACCTCCAGGCTGCGGCCTCTTGCGGAACATTTGCAGCATCCTGTCCGTTACTACGAAGCCGCCAACCACATTGCCGGCGGCGAAGATAACGGCGACAAATCCCAGTATTGTAGCCAGTGTTGTGTCAAAGGCTCCCGCCACAACCATCGCACCCACAAGCACGATGCCGTGGATGGCGTTTGTACCTGACATCAACGGTGTGTGCAGCGTTGTGGGAACCTTGGATATTACCTCGAAACCGAGGAAGACTGCCAGCACAAAAATCGTGAGCGAGCCCAGCAGCACAATACCCTGGTCGTTCGACGACTGGTCAGTGGCCTGTTGCGTTACACTCTGAAGGCTCATGAGCAGAGTAGCCATTACGCCTGACTCCTTTCCAGGGCAGGCTCTAAGGCCGCCTTGACCTGCGGGCTAATGATTTCGCCGTTGTAGGTGATGCAGGTACCTTTGACAATCTCGTCCTCAAAGTTGAGGTTTAACTGTCCATCTTTGATCAGCAGGTTGAGGAGGTTGAGTATGTTCTTGGAGTAAAGCTGACTGGCATGCACAGGCATAGAACTGGGCAGATTGAGCGGGCCAAGTATTCGCACGTTGTAGCGCATGAAGTCGCAACCCGGCTCCGTAAGCTCACAGTTGCCGCCATTCTCGGCTGCCAGGTCTACGATGACCGACCCCGGCTTCATATCCTTGACCATATCCTCGGTCACCAGCACAGGAGCAGCACGGCCTGGGATCAGGGCTGTTGTAATAACCACGTCGGAGTCACGCACATGCTTGTGGAGAAGCTCTACCTCGCGGCGATGAGCCTCCTCTGATAGGGCTTGCGCGTAGCCGCCCGACGTTTCGGTCTTTTCCTCAAAGGGCATTTCCACAAACCTGGCCCCAAGGCTCTCCACCTGCTCTTTCACAGCAGGTCTCACGTCGAAAGCTTCTACCACGGCCCCCAGCTTGCGAGCTATTGAGATCGCGAATAGGCCCGCCACACCCGCACCCAGCACAAAGACCCTGGCCGGGGGCACCGTGCCTGCCGCTGTGGTAAGCAGTGGGAAAAAGCGGCCAAGTGAGTTCGCACCAAGCAGCACCGACTTGTAACCTGCCACCGTGCTCATAGAGGAGAGAGCGTCCATGCTCTGAGCGCGGGTGATGCGCGGAATAGCGTCCATACTGAAGCTGGTTATCTTTGCTGCAAGAAGGGCATGCACGACGTCGTGATTTACCAGCGGCGCGAAGAAAGTGATAAGGGCCGCGCCGGGGCGCATCATATCTATCTCGTTCTTGCCGGTGGCAGGATTTACCATCGGCTTCTGCACCTTGCAGATGAGGTCGCTCTGGCCGAAAAGTGTGGCGGCATCAGGCACAATAGCGGCTCCTGCCTTCGCATAAGCCTCATCGAGAAAAGCGGCATTCAGGCCCGCATCCTTCTCGACAACGAACTCAAGACCTTTCTTGACCAGTTGTGCCACATTGTCGGGCACGAGCGCCACTCGGTTCTCTCCAGGCAGTATTTCTTTGGGTATACCTATTTTCATTCGTTACCTCTGAGTTCAGACATAGTTCTTCCTATTGTACATGATTTGGCCTTTTCTTGCATGCGCACGCGACCGGTTATCAGTTAGGATTGAGTATGGCAAAGACCTCACACAATCCAAGCCCCTCTCCTTGGTGGAGAGGGGCTTGGATTGTGTGAGGAAACACTCCAGCCCCGTTCGCGGCGGGCATAGCATAGCCCTGCACTCATATTCTGACTGTTCGACAAAACCTCCCCGCAAGTTTAGAGGAGGCCGCTTACGTCGTTGCGCTCGGCGATTAGCTCCTGCGTAGTGGTTTCCAGCTTGCCTTTCGCGTAGTCGGAGAGATGAAGACCTTTCACAATCTCATAGTTGCCTTTGCCGTCAGAGCGGCATGGGAAGGAGAAGATCAGGCCGTCGGGTATGCCATAGGGGTTGCCATCGCTGACAATGGCTGCACTGAACCAGTCGCCTCCATCTCTTTTATTGACGGCGCTGCGCACGTGGTCGAGGATCGCGTTGGCGGCGGAAGCGGCGCTGGACTTGCCTCGGGCCGCCAGAATAGCGGCTCCGCGCTTCTGTATTGTCTCAACGAACTGATTTTCCAGCCAGCTTCGATCATCTATGACTTCGGCGGCAGGCTTGCCGCCAATGCGAGCATTCTCGAAGTCGGGGTACTGCGTCGCGCTGTGATTGCCCCAGATGGTCATTCGAGTAACCTCTGAGAGAGGTTTGCCCGACTTGATAGCTAGCTGGGCCATTGCGCGGTTCTGGTCGAGGCGCGTGAGAGCAGCCCAGCGCTCCTTTGGTATATCGGGCGCGTGGCGCATGGCGATCAAGCAGTTGGTGTTGCAGGGATTACCGACCACGAGAATACGCACATCTGAGGCGGCTGTGCTGTTGATACCTTTGCCCTGGTCACGGAAGCTGGTGGCGTTGATCGTAAGAAGGTCTTTGCGCTCCATCCCCTGCTGTCGTGGGGTAGCGCCGACGAGCAGCGCCCAGTTTGCCCCTTTGAAAGCCTCGCTGTCACTATCGGTGAGGGAAACTGTGCCTAACAAAGGGAAGGCGCAGTCTTCAAGCTCCATCTTTACGCCTTCAAGGGTGCTGACGAACTGGGGCACTTCTTTGATGATGAGGTTGACGGGTTGATCGTCGCCGAAAACCTCTCCGTTCGCCAGCCTGAATAGCAAGCTGTATGCGACTTGCCCCGCACCGCCTGTGACCGATACTGTTATAGATGACTTCATCAATATATCTCCTTAGTAGTAATTCATGTTATGAGGGGTTAGGGATCGGCTCTACCCACTGAGCCCTAACCCCCGGAAATGGGCACGTCGCGCAGGGTTTCGGCTATCAAGTAGTCTACAACGGCGCTTAAATCGCCCGTCTGTCGGTATACCTCAAGCTGGTGGTCCGCGCCCGTGCCGCGCTCCACTATTTTGTAGACGTTGCTCAGCGCCTGCCTGCTGCCCAGGTCGTCCACCACGTCATCTACGAACTCCAACAGTTCGATGGCTAGCTGGCGCATCGGTACTTCGGCCTGCTTGCCAAAGTCTATCAACCGGCCGTCTATGCCGTAGCGTGCAGCCCGCCACTTGTTCTCCATAATCAACGCACGGTCGTAGAGGCGGAAGCCCACATTCTGGATGCGTAGCTTGTAGAGCTTGGCGACTATCGCCTGAAAGAGAGCCACAAGCATCGTTGTATCTTCGACAGAGGTAGGCATATCACAAACCCGAAACTCCAGGGTGCTGAAGAAGGGATGAGGGCGCAGGTCCCACCATATTTTCTTGCCATTATCTATGCAGTTGGTCTTAATAAGCACGTTCGTGAAACCCTCGAAGTCGGCCCACGAGTTGAAGGTCGAAGGGATGCCCGTGCGCGGGAACTGCTGCCATATGATTGTGCGATATGACTTGAGGCCGGTTACACGGCCCAACCAGAACGGCGAGTTAGTAGAGAGGGCGAGCATATGGGGCAGGAAATAGCGCGCTTCGTTCATGATGTCAATCATGATATCGCGGTCAGGTATGCCAACATGGACATGTAGCCCGAAAATGAGAATAGAACGCACAACATCTTGCAGATCTTCTTCGAGCACTTTATAGCGGTCGTGCTGGGTGATAAGCTGGCTCTGCCAGTGAGAGAAGGGGTGCGCGCCCGCCGCAACAATTGCCAGGCCGTTCTGCGCGGCGAGTGCGCCAAGCCCGGCGCGCAGGCGGGTGACTTCCGCCCGCGCCTGCTCAACGTTTTCACAGACGGGGGTGACAGTCTCCACCATTGACTGTATCATCTCACGCTTGACGTGCTCGATGAAGTCCTCCTCGCCGCTCTGAAGTATTTGTTCGACATGCCCTTTCAGGTCGCGTGTCGAGGGGTCCACGATCTGAAACTCTTCTTCAACCCCTACTGTGAATGCTCTTTGCATTGTGCTTACTCCACTTAGCGCCGGGTACTGGACGTGTATTGCGTGTCGGGGGTTACAGATAGTCTCTTCTTATTCTCCGGCTTTCACGCAATACGCAGCACGCAATATGTATACGCAGCTCTTCTCACGAAACCTTCTCGACAACCATCGTGGGCACCACCGAGCCTGTCCCTGCCGACACATTCAGCAGCGCGGCTGCGGAGAGGCGAGTCAGAATGCCTTGCGTATCGGTGCCAAAGACGAACGGGTCGAGATCGGCTGTGAGGTCGCGGAAGCCGACGCTACCACCCTCAAAGTACGGGTACTGCTCCTGGTCCAGCTGAACAGCAGATTGCACCACATACGAGCCTTCGAGCGCCTCTTTGATAGTGCGCTGCCACTCGTCGCTGCCTGTAGCCCAACCGATCACAACGCCCTTTCCGCCATATTCATCGTTGGGCTTGAGCACCAGCCGCTCTCGATTCTCTGCTATGAAAGGCACAAGGTCGAGTCGCTCCCCATTAAGGTTAGCATATCCCTCTGCCACTTTACGCGTCCAGGGTATATGACGCTGGATCACTTCATTCTCGTGCGCGGAGAAGAGATGAGCGTTTGCATCATCATGCAAAAGAGCAAAACTCATCTTCTTATGAAGCAGCTTGGCCCTGAACGAATTGACAAGGCAAATAACCCCGGCTTCATACGCCTGTATAGTGGCTCTGGCAGCATCAGGCTGCTGAAGCAATTCGCTTGTGAGCACACGCTTATAGTATACATCTACTACGAAGTCGCCCACGTACAGACGCCCGCCTCTGAACTCAAGCGTACGCGGATCCGCGATAACAGTATTTAGCCCTTTGCCTTCGAAGTATCGCTTGAACAACTCAAACTCGGTGGAAGTGGGGACGTCTTCCCAGTCAACTATCGCTATGTTGGGCCGTTCGTTGAAACCCGCGCCACGATTACGGCGGAACTCGCTCCATGCATCCTCGATGGCTTGCATGAAACGCTCGCGGGCATAGAGCGGGGTCAAGCGGTAGCCGCTCTGCTCGGTCCAGGCGCGGAGCGCAGGCAGCTCGGTGAATAGATCACCAAGAGCATCTTCATATGAGATAGCGGCGGGCGATTCGGCGTTCATCTCCACGAAGCGCCAGTCGCGCTCCGACCAGAAGGAGTCGAGCCGGGCGCTGGGCGAAGGCTCTTCGTAGCCCGGATCAAGCTCCGCGAGACGGCGCTCTTCGGGGGTGAGGTCCAGTTGCGCCAATAGCTCGGCATCCTGCAAAGTGGCACGGCGCAGCTTTGCCATTGCCGAGGCAAGGGTCTGCACCACATCAGTAATGACAATATGTTGTCCTGGAGTGATGAGGTGCGGGCGCAGATAGCGGCTGAATGGCACGCCGCCAAATGTGAGCAGGCGCTCGATGCTTTCCCTGTTCAGCATCTCCTGCGAATCGGCTGCCAGTTGCGGGTTGGCGACGAGAAAATCATGCAGGTCCTCTACCGCGGGGCGCGCGCTCTGCGCGGCTATAGCTGAAGCTCCGGGGTTCATGGGGTGGTCTCGCCGCCAGGCACGGGGTGTGGGAGAGATGGGCCGCCGTCAGAAGGCAGGTCGCGTGTCTCAGGCACGCCGCCCTGGCCTGACTGCACCTTGCTCTCGTTCTTGCCGGAAGGCTTGGAGGCAGGGGCTTTCGTGCTTTTCTTCCCGGCTTGCTGCTCTTCGTGCGCGCCTTTTATCTCGCCGTGTGCGAAGTCTGTCCAATCCTTCACAGGAAGGCCTGACGGGGGCGGAGCCGCGTCAAGGAACCTGTCCCAGCGATATTGCGCGCCTGGGGTGTAGCCGTTGAGGGCACGCTCGATCACCAGGTTTGCCATATTCTCGACGACCCACTCGAAGTAAGTAGGCGTTACGGAGTAGTAGTCCATGTCCGGAGCAGGGTTGAGCCAGTCTATAGCATAGGGAATGCCGTCGCGCACCGCGAACTCGCATGTATCCATGTCATAACCGAGGCTGGAAACCAGGGTGCGAGCGTCGCGCTCGATACGCGCCAGTAGCTCTTCGCCGAAGTAATCGTCGTCTACCACGTAGCGCATGTGGAAGGGGTTGCCCGGCTCGTAGCGAATTACCTTGATGTTCGACTGCCCCAGGCATATGCAACGGGCGTACTTCTCAAACTCGATCCCCTCCTGGAGTATCATCCCAAGCTCGCCTGTTTGATCGAAGGACCAGATTAGCTCGTCTATGGAGTGAACTTTGTAGACGTTCTTCCAGCCCCCACCGACGAATGGCTTCATGAAGGCGGGGAAACCCACGTAGTCTGTGAGCGACTTCCAGTCAAGTGGATAATCGAGATTGCGGAGCGACTCGGCCACCACGCCTTCAACGTACGATTTCTGAGGCAGCACTACCGTTTTGGGAACGGCCACACCTTGTTTCAGCGCCAGGCAACACTCAAAGAACTTGTCGTCAGCGCACCACCAGAATGGATTGTTGATTACCACGCAGCCGTCGAGCACCGCTTTCTTGAGGTAAGCCCTATAGTAAGGGATCTCATGTGATATGCGGTCAACGATCACGTTGTAAGGCATGGGGTCGTCCATGCGAGTGCCGCCAAGTTTGCAGAACTCGGCACGCACGCCCATCTTCTTTGAATTGACTCTGTCTATGAATGCATGAGGAAAGGTGTTTTCCCGGCCAACCAGGATGCCTACTACTTTTTCGTCAGCCACGCTCGTCCTCCTTGTTGTCAGTGGTCGGTTCATCTACTGTTATCGTCGAATGCTAAGATATAATCACCAGACACTGACCACTACAGATACTTTAGGGCCATCATTTTCCACCAGGGCCAGTCGTGCCAGGCGCCGGCCCAGATGTCTAAATTGTTGGGCACCGCCTTTGCCCATAGCTGATCGGAAAGCTGTTGCGTTGATGCGCGGCAGATATCCTCTGAGCCAACGGCCAGGATAATGTCCTGTTGGCGCATACGCGAGAGATACCAATCATCATTCAAGTTCGGCAGGTAGTCAACGGGCGAATTAAAATAGACCCCGCTGTCATAGTCGGAGCGAACGAGGAACTGCAATGAGAAAGCCCCGCTCATCGCGATAATGCGGTGTACCAGATCGGGGTGCTTAAAGGCGATGTTTACTGCGTGATATGCTCCGAACGATGCACCCAGGAGAGCCAGGTCATTATCAACCGCGCTGTTTCTCTCACGGAAGAATGGCAGCACCTCCTGGATAAGATACTGCTCGTACTGGCCGTAGCGAGCGGCGCGCTCTTGCACGGGCATCGAGCGATTGTACCAGGTCTCGTTGTCAACACTATCAACGCAGACAAGCTGCACAGCGCCACTGTCCACACGCTCGCTGAGGGTGCCGATAAGCGAGAAATCCTCATTCTGATAGAAGCGCCCCATAGAGGTGGGGAAGACAATCACCGGCGGGCCTTCGGTGCCGAATAGTAGAAGCTCCATCTCTCTGTTGAGACGGGGGCTGAACCATTTGTGATATTCACGATGCATGGAGACAACACTCAAGCTAAAGATGGGAAATGCGCTGCAATGGCCGCTAACGCCTGTACAGTGCGGAGCAATTGTAGCATGTTTGCTGCCCAATGGCAACCATGGGGCCCGGGGCGAGCAGGGCTGATGCAAAAGTCGGTCATGGGGTTTGTAGAGCAAAGGAGTGGCCTCACAGAGCGCGATCCAGACGGAACTCGAAGGCACGTTGGGCAGCAGGGAGGTTGGTTTCACCTTGATGAGCTACCAGCCCAACTACTATGTTGTTGAGAGTAGCCAATACGTGAGGAGCCTGCCCAAATGGCACCCGCACCGGGAGAAGTCCATGCTGGCTGTTCTCGCTGCGCAGCTCAAAGAGTTGTCTCAAAGGGTTGTCCGCAGGTTCAGGCAAGAGGCTGGACGAAGTCGCGCTGCTGTTCAAGGCTGATACGGTGCTACGGTGGCACCGAGAACCGGTACGCTGTAAGTGGACCTACAGGCACAATCGCCCGGCTGGCAGACCAAGAATAGTGCCTGAAGTCGAGGAGCTAATTGTACGACTAGCAAGGGAGAACCCGGGCTGGGGCTACAGCGAACTCGGCACCTGGAGGGTGTCTTTTGCCGGTTGTACTGAACATCTGACCTCTCAGTGGCTCACCCAACAAGCACGTAACGTTAGTTGCTATGATGACTGCATAAAGGTGTACCGTCGCGTGGATACCTTTTCCGCACACTACGGACCATGAAGTTCAAAGTATGCAAGGTACGATCCAGGTTATGACGGTTGCTGCTGGCCTCCTGCGGTGGAAGAGGCGCAATATGCAAGTTATGGCATCGAGACTGCACAACATCAGGGCACCGGTGTCGGTGCCGGCGTGGGGGTTGATGAGCTTCCAGGGCCCGAAGCAGGCGTAGCCTCAGATTGTGGCACTCCCATGTATATAGCGCGTTCCCCTGGCGTGAGACTCCGGAAGGTGCGAGAGGCGGCCAGCTTCATGAGGGTAGGCACGTCAAAGATATATTGCCACGCTACACCATTGTCCCCGGCGGCCACGATAAAGCGGCCGTCGGGGCTCCAGGCTGCGTAGTTCAGGTTCTTGGCCTGTGTAGCGAGGGTGAGAAAGAGCTGGCCGCTCCTGACATCCCACACCTTGGCTGTGCCCCCCGCGCTCGCTGTGAGGATGTAGGTGCCGTCGGGGCTAAACGCGGCGCTCTCAGTAGGCATGGTATCTTGCAGCGTGAGCACCATCTTCTCCAGGTTTACGTCCCACACCAGCACCTTACCTGTGGAGCTTGCTATCGCTATGTACCGGCTATCCTTGCTCCAGGTGGCCGATCTCACGAAACTCCCCTGGCTGCTCGCGTCGGCGGTATTCTGGAACTGGTGTAGAGTTTTGCCTGTGACGGCGTCCCAAATCTTGACCCAGCCGTCGAGGCTGGCGGTGGCGATAAGGCTGCCGTCTGAGTTATACGCCGCGCTGAAAACGGCGGTGGTATGACAGCAGAGCTTGAAGAGTTCCTGGCCCGTAGTTGCATCCCATACTCGGGCTGTGGCATCGTCGCTGGCGGTCAGGATAGAGCGCCCGTCGGGGCTGTACTGTACGCTGCGGACGATGTCGGTGTGGCCCCTCAGAGTGCGCAGTTCCCGCCAGTTGCTGCTATCCCATATCTTCACCGTGCCGTCCTGGCTCGCCGTTGCCACAGTACGCCCGTCAGGGCTCCACGCCACGCTGTCCACTCCCCGGCTGTGACCTTTCAGCGTGCTAAGGCTCTGGCCGCTGTTGGCATCCCATATCCTCGTGGTACCATCCTGGCTCGCCGTTGCCACGTATTGCTGGTTGGGGCTGTAGGCGGCGGCATAGATGGCATCGGTGTGCCCGCTCAAGGTGGGTAGCTCACGGTCGCCTGCAGCGTCCCATATCATTGCTGTATAGCTCGTACTACGACCTAGAGCATCGCTTGTGGTATTGTTCGTACTACCACCCAAGACGCCACCCAGAACGGCATAGACGTTGTTACTGGCAGTGACGATGTACCGGCCATCAGGGCTAAAGGCGACACTGCTCTGTATATATTCCTGGTTGAGGAGTCGCACTACCTGCCCGTTCGCCGCGGTCCAGATGGCGGTGCCCGCGCCTCCGGTGGCGGCGATGAACTGTCCATCGGGGCTAAAGACGATGTCGGTCACCGGTCCAGTGCTTGAAATAATCAGCCTGTATACCTGCTGGTAGGTGGAGGCGTCTATAACCGTCGCCTTGCCGTCGAAGCCGGCGATAGCGATGAACCGCCCGTCGGCAGCATACGCGATGCTGTTCAGGGGCACTGTTGGATCATCTAGCAAGGCGCGAGTTTGCAATCCGGTTCCACTGTCCCACAGCCCGGCTCGTCCGTCCGTATCCGCGATGGCTATTAGCCGTCCGTCGGGGCTGTACGCTACGCTGCTTAGCGAACCGATACCCACCTTGAAAGCACGTAGTTGCCCTGCTCCCCCCGCGTCCCATATCTGCGCGATTCCACTGCCGGTGCCAGCAGCTATAGAGCGGCCATCGGGACTGTAGGCCAGGCTGGCGACGCTGTTTGCGCCTGTTTGGAGGGTGTACAAAATCTGCGCGCTTGATGCATCCCATATGCGTATAGCGCCATCTACGCCTCCCGTAGCTGCAAACCGGCCATCGGGACTCCATACAGCGGCTGTCACGCGCCCTGATGCGGAGGGAAGGGTGCGCGCCACGCGCCCGCTGCCGGTCTCCCATATTTTCGCTGTACCGTCGTCGCCTGCGGTGAGGACAAAACGGCCGTCGGGGCTGAACGAGGCACGGTTCACTGCGGCTGTGTGGCCTTCCAGCGGGCTTTGCAATATCTCTATCGGCTGCGGTTGCCCGAGGGCGGTATGCAGCGCGCCGACCGCCTGGGCAACGGCAGGCTGCCCGAGTTGCACAGTTGTAGATATAGATTGCATGGCGAGCAGCAGGCTCAACTCAGGGTCTCTTGCGGCTTGCGCCTGGGCATTTGCCGCCAGGGCCTGGGCACGGGCAACTGTCAATTGTCGCTCTGTGCCTGCCTGGGCGGTTGCGCGGGCGGCTGCTTCTTGCTGGGCGGTGTTGCGCTGGGTGTTCGCATCAACCACGGCGGTAGCACGTGCGTTTGCCTCTTTCTGCGCCTGCCCCTGCTGAGCAAAGGCGTAGGCCGCAGCGCTGATCGCTACCAGCAGCAGCACACCGGCAAAGGCAAGCAGGAGGCGGAGCACCCTTGCCCGCCCAGCTGCCTCGTCCGCTCGACGCTTCTGCTCCTCCAGCGCTTGCCTTTGCTCCGCCTCCTGCTTTGCCGTGCTCCGCGCCAACAACTCATGAGCATTTGGGTCTCGCAGGGTAATATCCTGTCGCCTCTCCAGGGCACGCGCCTCGGCGAGCCTCACGCCCGACAGCAGATATTCAGCCGATTTGCCGTTAGTGAGCCATTCGCCGACGGCCTGCTCAAAGCGCACGCGCTGCTGTAAAGCCTGGCGTTTTTCGGCTACCGTGCTTTGCAGCCGGTCCCAGTTGCGTATCAGCGTCTCGTGAATTATGTCAACCGCTTCCACCCTCTTCTCAGCGTCCTCTTTGTTGACCGCCTCCACAGATATGCTCAGCAAACGCGCACCGACAAGTTCATCAACCAACCTCGCACGCTCAAGGCTGCCCGCAAGCAACTCGCTTTTTATACGTCTGCGGCGCACGTCGCGGCGAGCCTCATCGTCCAGCGATACGTCAACCAGGTCCAGGAAGATAAGCATGATCGTGGTCTGCTCTGCCTGTGTGCGTGGCTGCTTGTCGGGCCCGGAGTAGGCGTAGACCGCCTCAGCGCGCTCCTCTATGGCATCGGTGAGGGTGCCATAGCGGCTCAGGGTGAGGCTTCCCCCTGCCCATATCTCCTCAAGCGTCACCTGCAAGAGTGGCAAGTATGCTGCGTCGGCTGAGGCATCGCTCGCCAGCTTATCAACCAGGGCAGGCTCCCACCGTTTGTCGCCTGCCGGGTAGGCCACCTGCAAGGGGCGCTCGATAGCCTCTTTCAGTTCGCCGGCCGTCATCGCTCTCAGGTCTACACCTTGCTTGGCTAAACTGTACAGGTCGCGCAGTTGGAATAGCTCAGGCAGGTAGTCCGACCGCATAGTCGGGACCACATAGAGGCGCGATTGCTCGAAAGGCAGCAGGCCACCCAGTATGCTGAAGAACGCTTCGCGCTGCGCGGGGTCGGACTGGCTAAACAGCTCCTCAAACTGGTCCACCACCAGCACACTTACCCGCGCAGGCGGGGTTGCCTCCTGGATAAAGCTGTTGAAGGCTGCGGCGCTGCCTATTTTTTCAAGCGGATCGCTGAGCGCCGGCTGGGCGGGCAAGCCAAGCTGCGTAAGGGCATCGGCAAGCGCGGCGAGTGGTTGGCGCGATGGACGGAAGACCGCCCAGTCCACGCGCAGATCGCGCCGGGAATAATAGGCTTGCAGGGCAGGCAGCAAACCGGCCTGGGCAAAAGATGACTTGCCGCTGCCACTCGCGCCCGTGATAAAGAGAAGGGAGTGACGAGCGCCGGGTGCTGTGAGCAAATGGAGCGCCGACTCGATGGCATCGCTGCGACCAGCGTAGCTGCTGCGTTCGCTGTAGGTGAAGCTGCGCATGCCAAGGTATGGGTTGGGCAGGCCCCTGACGTTGTACGCCTGCTCATTGTAGACCTGTGTGATCTGCGCGCCCGGTCCTATCGTGACAAGTGGGCGCTCGCGAACATCGCTGCCAAGCTGTTGCAGATCGCGCTGCACATCCTGCACGCCCGATCTGACATCGGCTACTCCACCCTTGATCTCCTGTGTGTTCTGGAGCGTCGCCTCGGCGATTGCTTTGATCTCATCGAGCCGCCGGCGTACAGGCGCAAGGGCCGCGTCCAGCGCCGCCTCGCCTGTGGGATCGCGCAATGCAACAGGGCTACTCTCTAGGCGCTGCGCCCACTCTTTCAGCCAGAGTACTGTTTCCTTCGTTTCAGCGCCGACCTCCCCTAGCTGATCGACACCGTTCTGGATGCTCTCCTGCCACAGCTTCTGATAACTTCTCCAGGCGCTGTTAGCTTCGGGATTATCCTCCTTGAGCGCCTCGCCGAAACGCAGGAGCCACTCGTCAGGCAGTTCCGCCTTGACAAATGCCACAAAACCCTCATTGTAGCCGTACAGATATTCTCCTAAGGCCTGCATCAGCATCTGCCTGGCCTGCGCCTCACCTTCCTCCTCTACAGGAGCCCACTTATCACCCCCAATAACGCCCGCAAGTTGCTCGCTGCCGGCAAGAAAAGAGGAAGCGCCGCGGCTCAGTGCCCGCAGGGCCTCGAGTGTGCGCTTTGCCTCTTCCGGGTCGCGGTAGTTAAGCCTCACGTAAGCGGGACTTTGTTGCCAGGTTGCTTCCAGAGAGGCAACCGCCTGGGTGAGTGATTTGGAGAGCAGTGCCGGGATAGCACCGCTAAGTACGCCCACTTCTCTGCGTGTGAACCAACCCTGTAGCCAGTGGTCGGCGGCCCTCTGCGCAAGATCGGCTATGGCCCCACTGCCCATTGCAGCGATTATGGCGGCGATAGGCGCAGTGCCGGTTACGATGCCGATAGCATGCAAGCCGCCGGTGATGATCGCCTCTAAAGGCAGGGCCTTTATTCCCGCGCCAATGCTCACCTGGCTGAGGCTCTTTGCCAGCTCGCGCCCTTGTCCCTGATTGTATGACATGGTATGCCGCCTCACATAACAGGCTGTGCAGATGCGAGGAACCTGTGCCGCGACGCCATGACTGGATAGGGGTCCAACCCTTCTGTACAGGTAGACCAAGCTCACGCTGGAGTTGAGTGATCCTAGTTAGCTTGTAGCTAACAATACGCATTATAAGCCAATGCGCGCATTGTTGCAGCGACTATGTTAGCAAGGCGATCCTCCGGCAGCATGCTCTCCATGTAAAACGCTGCACAAGAGGTCATTAGAGCATGAAGAGGTGGACGCGGCTATCTCGAACATGTTCGTCAAGGGAGTGAGCACCCGCCAGGTAGGAGAGGTAATAAGGAAGCTTTACAGGTCAAGTGACCGGCTCGTCCCCGTCAGCTTCCACCGTGTCGACCATTGCCTCGGTTAGATAGTGGTGGAAAGCTGGCGCGTTTGCAGCACAGCGCTCAGCTCGACTTTGTACAATTACACATTTGGCTTCATACACAGGCTTAAACCTCTTTATGCTCACGCCTGAGACTTTATAAACATCCGCCTTTGCTGGTGATGTTTACAAACTCCCACAGATGCGTGCAGGCACATCCGAGCACAGGCACAAACGCCATTCGCAAAATTGTACAAAGTCGAGCTCAGTAGATGTCATAAACGGCTCCTGAAGCTCTAAGGGTAAGTAAGACGAGTGATGCTTTTGGCAGGATGTGCTAGAACCTTAGCCTGCCGAGGGTGACGAGTATTCCTTTTTGCACAAGGCGGAGCACAAAGAGGTTGGCTTCGGGCGGGGACTGGAGCATGGTACGTGCAGCAGAGGCCGCAAGGCCGGCTTTGTGCTCTTCACCACCTATGGAGAGCCACTCCGCCATGAGTTGAAGCCTTTTTGCGTAGAGTGCGCGGAGGTGCGGGCCAAACTCATCATGTGCCAGCCGGATAAGGGCAGGCAGCAAAATGCGCCAATTCTCATCACTCAACTCGTGCGACAACCCGCCACCAGCGCGAGCAACTTCCTCAGCGACATGCGTCACACCCTGGGTTTCCAGGTACCAACTCTCGAAGAGAGGATCAAATAACAGTTCGCTCTCATTCTCCGAGAGAGAGAGGTCTTGCTCACCGTCACCTTGCGGCTGATTGAAGCCCTCAAAACCAGCCTTGCCCGCACAACGCCAAAAGAGAGGATAAAGGAAAAGGTATTCTATGGGAAGTATGGTGCCTGTCTCCCAGTTTCGCTGTACCGCTTGCGCAGCCATCAGCAGACCATAGTCGAACGGCACTTCAAGGCAGGCAAAGTACTGTTCACCAATTGACCACTCTTCAGCAAGGCCACTCAACTGGCTGGCGAATCGTTCGTGCAAAGTCCCTGGAGCCGAGGGTGGAGGGAATATGGAGGCGTCGGCGCTGCTAGCCCCTTCCGCTTCCACAAGGCCTGCCACATCTGTAATGACAAGGCCCAGGTGAGCTACCTGATCAGCCTTGCCCTGTGCAGAAGGGGCTAGCAACCAGAGCAGCCTGTGACCATACCCGTCTATCGGCCCAAGGAGCGCTCGGCAACCACACCTTGGAGTCGCAGCGTCGCCAACCTCCACTCCACTCAATCGAAGCTTCTGCAAGGCGCGGCTCACCGCATGAGCGGTGTCGGGCGGCAAGTTCAGCTCAAGCTGGCAGAGAGTGGCTATAGCGCGTGGCGAGCCCTGCGCGGCCAGGACCTCGATAGCGCTAATCCGCAGATCAGGATCAGGGTGCAAGGCAATGAGCCGCACGATCTCTACCGCTCCTGTGCCTCCAAGCTCTGCCAGGACCGCCAGGATCGAATAGAGCAGGTCGGTAGGTTGGGAGATAAGCACGCGCAGGTAGTCGTGCATGAGAGGTATGTCAACCATCCCTTCTCCGGTGATGCCGGAGAGCATCTGCAAGGCAAGGCCCACCGGGTCGCGCAACGCCGAAAAGAAATCGTCAGGAGTCGAAATACCGAGAAAATGCTCCAGCACCAGTATAGCGCCGAGCCTGCGATTATCAGTGCTGCGACGATCAGAGGCAGCGCGCCCCAGCGCCTGCACAGCTTCGTGGCGCTGTGAGTACAACGCGACCACGTGGCCCAGGGCATCGAGCCTGCGAGGGTCGGCGGCGTCAAGATGGCGCACAATCGCCGCCAGCAAAGGCGGTCCCATGCCAAGAACCTCCGCCAGGCGCAAAGCGTAGTTGGGAGACGCAGGACTCGTGGTGAGGACCAGGTCGAGCGCCTGCTCGGCTGCCTGGTGCCCTTGTAGATCAATGACTTTGGCTGGCCGCGAGGCGTGTTCGCTGCCGTTCGGCACAACAGACCCCTGTATAGGAAAGATGCGGCGTATCAACTATCAAAAGGGTTTATACGCCACGAAAGGCTATGTCAGCCCGCTCAGCTGTATGTAAACGGGACCAGTTAATAGTACGTTACTTGTACAGGCCCGTCAAGTGGTACCAGGTAGGGAACTGGGTAAGCGCCCAGATGATGAACGCTATCGCCACCAGGAGCACCCCGTCTATAAACCATGAGAGGGCAGAGCGACCAGAGACTGCGCCCACATGGGCCTGATCCATGGAGGGATAATTTATCTCCTGGCCCTTCTGGTGCAGCATCTGCTTCTCGGCTGCTGCTCTTTCCTGAGGGCTTACAGCAATGCCAAGCACCATCCTATCTACAGGGTTGCCGCAGTGAGGGCAAGGCTCCAGCTGCCCGGTGCGGGCGTCACTCGCGTCAACAAGCTCATGGCAGTGCGGGCAATTGACAAAGAAGTTGAACCGGCACTGTGGGCAGGCTAATGAAGTGTCAGGTACTTGCTCATGGCAGTGCGGGCACTCGATATTAACTATCTCTCTAGGGGCAGACTGCGCGCCATTGTCATAACTGTTATCGCTGGGGGGTACGAGATATGACGGCAAACCGGTCGCGGAGGCTGGCGGCGAAGCAATAGAGTTGTTTGAGGAGTTGAGATACCAGGGCTGCGCCGGATTACTGGCGCTGTGCTCACCTGGGAGTTCATCCGGCGAGGGCAGTTGGACCGAGGCGTAAGGCCCCAGGCCTGTGCCACCAACAGGCATATCGGGGTAAACCGATCCGTTGTTATTTACGTCCTGGGCCTCGTCATGGCGGGAATTGGCGTCATTGAAGAAGTTGTCGCCGAATATGCTCGACGCCGGCTGCATCTCCTGAGCAGGGGCATACTCTTGAGGTGCGTTCTCCATGGACGGGCTGAGGTGCTTACGCACCCAGTCGGGGAGTTCAGCGCCCTCCGTACCGACGACCTGGGCTTTTGACCCCGCGCTAAGGTGGCTGTTGTCATCAAAGGCGAATGGCTCGAAACGAAAGTCAGCCTTGCCCTCATCGGGGAGGTGCCCGCCGGGCTGAACCTCAACAGCGCCGTTGTAGCGTTCCGCATCAGCATCGGGCACCGAATCGTTGGCCCATATCTCCGCCATGCCGTCGCCATTCTGCGGTTGCGCCCCAGCAGGAAGGCCGCCGTCCACAGCCGATGGGACCATAGGCAGCCACTCCGGTACTCCGAAGAGCACATCGCTCTGCTCCGGTTGCTCTGGAATCACCGCCGAGCCGGTGGCAGACCAAATGTTGGATTGGTGATCGGTTGGCCCAAAGCCCAGGTTGCCGGCTTCAGAAGCCTCTGTTTGGTCCATTTGCATCCAGGCAGGTAAGGGCGCAGGCCCAGCGCCATTGGGCGCTATGGCAGCCTCGTCTGCGGAAGGCCAGGGTGGGGCCGGTATCGCATCCCCATAAACAGATGGGTCGGGAGCAAGTGGCGCGGTATGTTCAGCCTGCTGTGGCTCAACAGCTTCAGGAGCAAAGCGTGGTATGCCCCCTGTGCCCTGGTTGATCTGCTCCAACCCTTTGAGCGCGCGAGCATTGGTGGGGTTTATAACAAGCACATTTTCAAGGCAAATCTGTTGCTCGTGCGGCTCAGAAACCACCCCGCTCAACCACATCCAGGCCTCTTCGATCTGCGGGTCAAGTTCCACAACTTGCGACAGCAGGTCACGCGCTGCCGCTTTGTCTCCACGCTGTGCTGCGGCGACGCCGTCCTGTAGCAAGCGCACAACCTCACCATCAGCAATACTCGTCATATCTGTTGCCATTAGCATTTCTCCCTTTTATTCGCTCAACAGTCAGCTTCTAGCAGCGGCTATATAAAGGCGCGCTACATGATGCTGTTGCTCTTTACCCAGAGCCTCGCAGTTACAACTCGGTTCTGGTTAGCCTGAGCCTGCGTGGGTGTACCCTGCACTTTTCGGCTCTTATAATTGACACTATAGTGTCTACTGTCTCATCCAGTTTATTGTGGTGATTGACCACAACGTAATCAAAATCACTGAGCGCCTGCATCTCCAACCTGGACAGCGCAAACCGCCTGGCAAGCTCTCCGGGGTCCTCTGTCTTGCGATAGTATAAGCGCCTGGCAAGCTCTTCCATGCTGGGAGGAGCCAGAAATATAAAGACGGCGTTTGGCTCCACCTTGCGTATAGTGGCAGCGCCCTGCACATCAGGCTTCAGAATAACGTCCTCGCCCGCTCGCAACGGCTCGATCACCTGGCTGAGAGGTACGCCATAGTAGTTGTCGTATACCTGGGCGTGCTCCAGCAATTGGTTGTTCAACAGCATCTGCTCGTACTCAGGCTTCGATAGAAAGAAATAATCTCGGCCATGTACCTCTCCTTCCCGAATGCCCCTGGTAGTAACGGTCACTACATAATGGAACGGCAGGCCACGCGCTCGCATACGTTCAAGCGCCTTGTCTTTGCCAACACCCGAAGGCCCAGTAAGGACGATCAGCAGAGGCGGTACAGGTCGTGTCACATAGTCAGCAATCTCAGGCACAGGTCCTTCGGCGGCTACCATCGCGTCAAGCGTGCCCAGTATGTCGCTTACGCCCGGCGCGCGCTGCGCGCCACCCGCGCCGGTGGCATTGCCATGGTTTAGCTCGTCGCCCACCATCCCTGTAGGCTGCTCGTTATTCACCTGCCGCTGTCTCCAACCCGCCTCCCGTCCTCTACTGGCTCCTCAACCTGCCCTGTGTTATACTGGCGTTATTCCCCCTTCTTACACTCTTGGCTGTTATTATGCCTTTTGACGCCCTAACAATCGCCGCTGTTCGACAAGAACTGGAGCGGACTATCCTCGGTGGCCGGATACAGAATGTCGTTATGCCTGGACCGCTAACTGTCAGCCTGGAAATCTACCGCGCCGGAAGTGGTAGAAGCCACCTGCTGATGTCGGCGCACGCACAAAACGCACGTATCCAACTCACACCTACTCCGCCGAGCAGAGATCCTGAACAGCACCCGCCTTTGCTGCTGCTGCTCCGAAAGTTCGTAAGAGGCGGCACACTTTACGCTTTGTCGCAGCCTGCTCACGAGCGTGTACTTACGGCTAGTATAGCCAAAAGAATTGACCCTGACAAGCACCAAGAGTACCATTTTGAGGGGGACTTTAGGGATACAGGCAGCAGTGAAGAGGCCGGGCCGGAGGATAGTGACGCCCTTATCACGACTGTAGACCTCGTGATTGAGGTCATGGGGCGGCTCAGCAACATCGTGCTGGTGGCTGAGGACGGAACGATTATGGACAGCATCAAGAGGATACCACCCTCTATCAACAGAGTGCGCACAACGCTGCCCCACCAGCCCTACATCGCGCCGCCTCCGCAGGAAAAGCGCGATGTAGGGCTGGCAACGATCAACATTTTGTCGTTAGAGCTTTCAGAAGCAGCGCAAGTTGACGCCAGGGCAGCCGCCTGGAAGGGGCTGGTAAGCGGTTTTGCGGGCATAAGCCCAACGCTGGCGCGAGAGGTAGTCTGGCGCGCATTTGGCGATACCAGGCTGCCTGCTCAGAACATCGCCCATGATCCTGTCGCACTCACACGACTGCTGGAACAATTACGCGCCATCTTTACGCTTGAAAAGTCGGGCAACTGGCAGCCTACGATAGCATGGCTAGAGGAAGCTGAAGGCGTGCGGCGTGCGCTGGATTTCGCCCCATACCCGCTCACACACCTCGCACGGGATGGCGGTGAGCTTGAAATATACGACAGCATATCCCAGGCAGCTAGCGAATATTTCGCGGCGGCAGGGCAGTTGGGAGGGCACAGCGCGCTACGAGCACAGGTGCGTATCGAGCTTGAGGAGATAAGGCGCAGAGACGAAAGAAAGCTCTCCTCGTTGCGAGATGAGTTGCAACGCTCGCAGGCATTGGAGGAAATCAGGCGCAGGGGCGAGGCTATCTTATCGTATATGCACACCCTCATGCCGGGCGAGCACCGGCTCGTGGTGCCGGAGGAAAAGTTGACTATCGAGCTTGATCCCGGCCTTTCGCCTGTGGAGAACGCCCAGGCCTTATTCAGGGAGTACAGAAAGGCTCAATCGGCGCAGGCTGGACTACCGGAGAAGGTGGCAGAAGCCGAAATGCGCGTCGAATATCTTGACGAGCTAATCACAAGCCTCGATTTAGCCAGCAACTACGATGAAATCCGCGCTGTGCAAGGGGAAGTGCGGCTTGCGAAGACGCCTACAACCGCGACCACAGGCCGCCCCGCAATTGTGGAGAAAGGGGGCAAGCAGCGCGGCTCAAAAGGCAAGGTGCGCAAGGCTCAGGAGAAGAGGCCGCAGCCTCTCCGGTTGCAAACGCAGCAGGGAGCGCAGCTGCTGGTTGGTCGCACGGCGAGCCAGAACGATGTCGCCACCTTTCGGCTTGCCGCGCCCCAAGATCTCTGGTTCCATGCGCGCGGCGTGCCCGGCTCGCACGTCATTCTGCGCGTTGGACAAGGGATAACCCCAAAGGACGTTGAGGAAGCCGCCAGCGTAGCCGCCGCCCACAGCCGGGCGCGCAACGAGGCCCAGGTAGACGTGCTTTACACCGAGAAAAAGTACGTCCGCAAAGTGCCGAACTCGCCCCCAGGCTTCGTAACATACAAGCAAGAGCAGGTCATAAGGGTAGCTCCGCAACGGAGAGATTAGTAGCTTCTAGACATCTAGACAGGGCATCACGAATCCACAATCCCTTGATAGCGCTCGTTAATTCTGCGGAGCCACTTCCTTCGGCTTGCGTACGCCTATGCGGGCAAAGATAATGCCTAGCTCATAAAGGACTATGATCGGCACAGCCACAATTGTCTGGTTTATCGGGTCGGGCGTGGGGGTGATGATGGCAGCAATCACGAAGGCGAGCACATAAGCCCAGCGGCGAAACTTGCTGAGGCGCTTCGGCGTTGCCACGCCCAGCTTCGACAGGATGAATATTATGATGGGCGTCTCGAAGGCGAGGCCCACCGCCATCAAGAAGCGGGTAACGAAGCTGAGATATTCAGATATGGTAGGCGTGTTCTTTACAAGTCCACCGCCAAAACCCAGTAAGAAGCTGAGAGCGCTCGGCAGCACAACAAAGTAGCAGAATAGCACACCTAGCGCGAAGAAGCCGGTGACCGCCGGCAAGCTTACCAGTATCCAGCGTCGCTCCGAGCGTGTGAGGCCGGGCGCGAGGAAGCGGAATAGCTGGTATACAAGAATTGGCATGGAGAATGCTATGCCCGTTATAAAAGCCACCTTGATATATGAGACAAAGGTCTCGGTCGGCTTGAGGGCGATAAGCTCATGGCCCTGAGCAAGCTGCGCCAGCAGTGTAACTTCCTTCTCGGCAAAGGTGAAGCTTATGACAGTCGTGACGATTATGGCGAGCACAGCCTTTACAAGCCTGTCGCGAAGCTCGCGCAGGTGCTCCATCAAGGGGAGTTCAACGTCGCGGCTCCCATCGGGGCGTATCCCACCTGTCGGACGCGGCGGCTTTTTGCGCCTTAGAGGAAAGCCCAGCTTTGGACGTGTTGTGATGCTCATTGTAAATCTGCCGGTTCATAGGGCGCGATACTCTCGTATCCTGAATTAGCGAGCCCATGTAAGATAAACGCGGTAGAACCATTATAGGATCTACCGCGTGAGCTTTCAAGCTTATCTTTGCTTAATAGACTGCTGGCCTCAGGCCCCTACATACTCATCTATGTAGCCGCTAATCCGGTCCACAGCCTCGCCAACAGTTGAGATGTTTGCGTCTTCTTCAGGGATTTTCATCTCGCCAAAAGGCTCAAAAACATCCTCAATAGTCATCAGCAATTCAACCATGTCGAGGGAGTCAGCACCCAGATCGGAGAAGGAGGTCTCAATGGTGACTTTGCTCTTATCAACCTTCAGCAGGTCGCTGACCATATTTTGCACGAGCAGCGTGACGAGGCCGCGAGTATCCTTGCCCTCAGTCTCCGATGCGTCTACTTTGTACTTGTCCTGTGCGATCTTGGCAAGGACAGTATCAACAAGAGCGCGTGAATCCATCGACTCGGCTTGTGTTGCGTCCACCCCATATTGCTGAGATGCCACCTGCCTCAGGTGTTCCGTAGCATTTGCCGCCATCTTTATCTCTCCTTCCCCAACTTTGGGCTTATGTGTTTTCTGCCAGGTACTCTACTAACTCTCTCACAGTTGCCAGGCCAGCTATGTCCGCATCGTCTATTTGGATAGCGAACTCCTCCTCGAGAAGCGGTATCACTTCCTCGTGAAACTCCAGCGTGTCTGCATTGAGATCTTCATAGACATCAGTATCAAGAGCGATTTCGTCCTCGTCAGCTCCCAGGCTCTCGGCGAGTATGGGGCGGATTCTCGCGTATATTTTCTCTCGAAGCGAAGCCATAGAGCGTTAGCCTCTCTAGTTCGGTAGCTCTTCTGCACGTGAGCTTTTACCAGGAGCCTTGCGCCCGTGCGATCTTTCTTCCCCAGCGACAGTGCCCAGCACCCCATTGATAAAGCGGCTGGAGCTGTCGCTGCCAAACCGCTTCCCAAGCTCTACAGCCTCGTTTATGGCCGCTTTTAGAGGCACCTTATTATCAAACAGAATCTCGAAAATTGCAAGCCTCAGAATATTCTTATCCACAGGCGACATCTGGTCCAGCGGCCAGTTTGGCGCTGACTTTATTATGATTGCGTCTAACTTATCGCGATGCTCCAGCACTCCCGACACCAGTGACATGGCAAACTCGCGCCCAGCAGGCTCCATAGGGTTGGCCGAATTGTTCTCGGAGACAGGCTCGGTCAGGTTGCGAGTCAGCACCTCCGACGCAGGGTGCGCGGTGCTATCCAGTTCATATAATGTTTGTAAGGCAGTGATACGGGCCTGCCGCCGCGCTGGTGATGCCATGGTCCGTACTATGTGACGTTTATTTCGCAAGGGATCAGGAATGCAGCATCCATCTCCCTGACCCTTACCAATAGATATCACGCAGTAATCTTAGTCCCTCACATCTTCTATATACACATTCACCTGATCGGCTGGCATGCCCACCATCTGGTTCAAGGACTCGCGCACGCGCCGTTGAACATTGCGCCCCAGCATCTTCAGATTTATGTCAGCTTCTGCCACGATATAAACGTCAGCGCCTATGGTTCCGTTACGCACTTGCAGGATAACTCCGGGAGCGCTTCCCATGTTAGTGCGCGGCAGGACCCTTCCGGGGGGACGAGAGATCGCGCTCATATCACTCACGCCGCGTACGGAGCGGGCCGTGAGGCTCACAATTGTGGCGAGCACGCTCGGAGCTATACGAACTGTGCCCAGTTTCGTTTCCTGCATATCCATCTCCACAGCGCGTTTTTACAATGCTGCTTTGCCGTTGAGGCTACTACCTTTAGCTTTGCTCACTACTACAGGAGCCTCGGCCATCTGGGCGGCCTGCCACTCAGGCACCAGGCCTGTGTGTACATCACCTGCCACGAACCTGGGGTCTTCCATGATCTCCTGGTGAAACTGTATAGTGGTTGGCAACCCGATGATGATACACTCGCTCAACGCGCGCTTCATGCGTGCGATCGCCTCGGTGCGAGTCGCGCCCCAGGTCATGAGCTTACTGAGCAAAGAGTCGTAATTGGAAGGCGCAGTATACCCGGAGTAAAGGTGCGAATCGACCCTGACCCCGGGCCCGCCAGGTGGCAAATATAGCTCTATAGGTCCACCCGCAGGCATAAATGCACGTGCTACATCTTCCGCGTTGATACGGCACTCGATGGCGTGCCCATTGATCTTAATGTCTTTCTGGCCGAAGGTCAATCGCTCACCCGCAGCAGTCCTGATCTGCCATTTTACCAGATCAATACCTGTCACCAGTTCGGTGACGCCATGCTCAACCTGAATGCGTGTGTTCATCTCAATAAAGTAGAAGTTGCCGCTCTGGTCGAGCAAGAACTCAAAGGTGCCTACGGTGCTGTAATCTATATATTTAGCACCGAGCACAGCAGCCGCGCCTAGCTTATCGGCTAACCTGTCTGAGATCGAGGGTGCCGGGGCTTCCTCCAGTATCTTCTGGTGGCGGCGTTGGAGCGAGCAATCACGCGTGCCGAGGTGGAGCACATTGCCATGCTGGTCCGCCAAAACCTGTACTTCGATATGGCGGGGCTGGGTAAGATAACGCTCAAGGTAGACATCAGCGTTGCCGAAGGCCAGAGATGCTTCTGTGCGGGCGACGTTGTAAGCCTCTGTAAGCTCATCGGGCGAAGCCACCACGCGCATACCACGTCCGCCACCACCACCTGCCGCTTTGATGAGAAGTGGATAGCCTATCTCCTCGGCTACTATGCGGGCCTCTTCCGCGTTGAGTAGCGCGCTTTCGGTGCCCGGCACAATCGGCAACCCTGCCTCGCGCATAATATTGCGTGCTGCCACCTTGTCGGCCATAGAAACTATCGCCGCAACAGAAGGGCCTATGAAGGCGATACCGACTTTCTCACAAATCTCAGGCAGGTAGGGATTCTCTGAAAGGAAGCCGTAGCCCGGGTGTATGGCATCGCAGCCCGCCATCTCGGCTGCGCTGATAATGGAGGGGATATGTAGATAAGAGCGGGCGGGGGCTGCGGGGCCGATGCAGATCGCCTCGTCTGCAAGACGCACAGGCAGGGTATCGCGGTCAACCTCTGAATAAGCCACCACAGCCATAACCCCAAGCTCGTGGCAGGCACGTATGATTCGCAGGGCGATCTCCCCGCGATTCGCTATCAATATCTTCTCAAACATAGAATTACCAGGGCTCAGCCACTAATCCCTAATCCTGGGTCCCTAACCCTTGTCTTACTGCGTCTACTTTGTGCTCCATTGAGGTATCTTTGTCGCGGCGCTCGTCCATTTTGAGCACTGTGCCCACGCGTTGAGCGCCTGCCGCGAAAACGGCTTCGTTCATCACTTCGATGACGTTTATAACATCACGCCTCTCCCCTTCAAGTACCGTGCCCATGGAGTTCAATTCATAACGGACCTCAGGGTGATCCTTCAGCACGGCTAGCGCGGCGGTGACATAGCGGCTCACACTTGGCGTAGGAGTGCCTACCGGCGAGAATTGCACTTCAGCAATGACTTTACCCATTGTACCACCTCTCGGCTTCTCAGCCGTTTCTAGCTAACCGGCAGATACGCCCGAAAGCAGATCCTCGGACGATATAGTCCGTGCCTGGGGTGCGATCCTCTTGATAAGCCCTGTCAGGACCCTGCCCGGACCAATCTCTACAAACGTTGTAATGCCCTGGTCTGCCATGAATTGCACCGACTCAACCCAGCGCACCGAGGAATATGTTTGCTCTTCCAGGAGCTTGCGTATCTCGTCAGCCCCCGACACCGGTCTGGCTGTCACGTTCGCGATCACAGGTATCTGTGGGTCGGCAAAGCGGGTCTGCGCTATATGCTTGCCGAAGACCGAGGAGATAGAACGCATCCACCGCGAGTGGAAAGCCGCGCTCACCGCCAGAGGA
>JADEYI010000602.1_pt1 | contig 44715 bp, 51 predicted proteins | sample 8542331 | NCBI WGS metagenome assembly JADEYI01 (sample SAMN16510988, study PRJNA670497) | mine drainage metagenome | isolation source: biofilm near Copperflume 1 | place: Germany: Marsberg coppermine Kilianstollen | collected 2018-02 | reverse complement strand
GAGCTGATGACGTGAGACAGCTGAACAGAATGAGACCTGCAAAGAAATGCTGTATTTTGTTGCTGCACAAAGTCTATAATGTAGATGCGGGGCTGATGGGTGTGCATTGGATGTGTGCAGGCCAACATTTGGACTGGGGAGTCCAGCAGCAAGCCAGTGAAGAACTACAGCCTGGTGACGACTGAGGAAATGATGCTGAGCCTGTGGGGCATTCTCACCTTCTGCTTCTTTGTCCAGGTGCCGCCTCCCCTCTCTTCTTTGTGCTGCAAGCATCAATTGTTCTCCCCACCCATATAACAGCAGACTGCATGACATCAGCAAAGACTCCGTCTGTGTGAAATCATACTGCCGGCAGTCTTTGTGGAGACGGATGAAAAATGTGGAGGTGCTGTTTGAAGGATGCCCTGTTTGTGCTCACCAACTCGAAGCCTGTGCGAAAGAGACCTCATAGGGGTCCTTCTAAGGGCAGTGCTGCACAGATTTGTGTAAGATTCACTGCACATGCTCAGCTGCCAAGAACTCCTCTATTTTTCTCAGCTCCCCTGAAAACCTAATTTTTTTTGCGTGTGCCCCCTGCAGACCCTGCGCATCAACCGCGCCCTGCAGACGCTGTTCTTCTCCCTGGCAGTGCTATTCTTCCTGCTGGCGGGAGGAGTTCGCAACGCGCTGTGTAACAAGGTGGCCGGCTGGGTTGGAATCTGGGTCGCCTTTGTGGCCTTCTACTCAGCAACTGCCATCCTCACCGGCGAAGTCTGGGACCATGTGAGTATTTCCTGCCTCCCAAGTTTTATGATGCCCTGCCACATGGCTCTTGCAAGAGAGCCACTTTGCAAGCGCGTTCCCCTTTCTTAATTTTGTTATGCCCGGCCCGGTGGCACTGTTGTACACCTTCTCAGAACAGAAGTGCTGTCTGGAGAGGCACAGAGACCTTCTTTTAAAGTTCTGCTGCACCCTCTTTTTAGAGCCTGCCTGACGAAAGGCTTGCACACCTAGTCAGGAACATCATTGCTTCTTGAAAGGCACAAAGATTTCATCATCATCAAACGGTACCCAACAAATATTGGTGCTCTCGTCCCTCGTGCAGGGTACATGTTTCGTCCGGAGGGGTTTGTTAGAGAATGTGTTTGTCGAGGTCAGCTGCATGCATGCGGTCATTGTGAGAGCGGTATATCTATAAACGCCCTGCAATGCGCAGGAGTACCTGCCTCTGGGGCATGTTAACAGGTCGCCGCGTGCAGCCAAGGCCAAAAAGGGCGCTCTTGCCGTGCCGGCCGGCCCTGTCGCAGCCGAGGAAAGGTGAGTTAGCTTTTCACCTTCATTCATCCCGTCCTCTTGAACACATTGCTTTGCATGAGTGCCTAGAATCAGTGTCTGGTACCTGCATCCATGCCTGAGACTGGCATGTGTGAAGGGCCTCTCATGCGCTGCTTGCGCTGCCCTACTATTCCAAACAACAGCAGCCAGCTCACTTTGAGCTGGATAGCAATTCTTGTGAATTGATGCCCTTGACAGAGTCGTTTTGCACAAGAGTTCCACTGCAGGCATTGCAAAGGGAAGCCCATCGGTTCTCTGCTGTGCTGACTGACATGCTAATGCTCGTGTGTACTTTGCGGCAGGCTGTGAGGGAAAGCAACAAATGAGCCCATGGCTTCTGAGGCCACAAACAAAGGACACATGTCTTGCCCGATTTGAGGCCTGGAAATGCACGAGCTGCAAGACATCCAGTGAAGCCAAGCTGTTAATAATTTACATTTCTTTAATCCTGACTGACAGGCAGATGGATTAGGGTCAATAATATACAAATTCTCATTAATGTACATAATCTCATTAATGTACATAAACAGGCGCTATTGAGACAGGTGTATAGGTCAGATCCTATTGTGAGGATTAGATAGGCAGTGCGAGAGAGCGACGCGGGTCAATAAGACACAAAATGCTTTTTGGAGCTTGGAGCATAGCACACAAAAACTATGTTGGAGGCTCCTAAGTATAGGAAATTTTCTGTTCTACTTCCACCGTTACTGTTGAGGGCGTGCATTGTCGCTGTCAATTCTGGTTGTGTCATCAGGCAACGAAATGGGACTGCAGCCGCATTTGGTAGGTCATTTCATTGCCCTCGTGGTGACAATTTTGAGGTATGCTAGCATGCGCTGGTAGCAGTTTTTGCTGATTAATTCATAAGGGATATTTGTGGCAGTTCTGTGCATATATATGTCTCAGTACAGCGTAGGCTTTCTTCAGTGCCAGCAATGAAATGAGGCAATTGAGATTACTTCACATGCATGCTATGGCTCTGTCTTGCTAGCCTGATCCTTTCTTGTGACGTATGCCATAAGCAGTGCTGTGTGAGCTATGACGGCAAACGAAATGATGCCCACTGGGAGGCTGAAATCTTCTATTGGAACGTGCTTTTTATCTTGTAAGGGACTCGACCTCATTGCAGTGCACCTCAGAGACCTGATAGAAAATATGGTCTTGTATTTGCACAGACCTGGTGCATGTCATGTTGCATGCAGACGTGCTCGTTTACTAAAGAAGTAGGGCAGTCTTAGTCTCAGCTGAGGCAAATTTTCGTGCAACAAGTGCAGCTCAGACACAAGCTATAGATAGAACATCTGAAGAAAGAAATGAGGGGTCTCCTTTGATTCTGGATGTGTTAATGGGATGACAAGGCTGCAAGCCTGTGCATATATATATATATCCGACGGACCTGTGTATGCCCTATGGCCCTCTGGGCTCTGGCTTCGCCACTCATAAAGATTATCATTATTATTATTAATGGACCGTGAGTACCAGGTGTGGCACGGGTCGGTCATTGTGGTCCTCACCCCATTCTGTCGACCCCTCCACATTACAATAATGACACATTGCCGGACCCTGGGGCAGCTGCCGGGCAGCTCCACAGGGGGAGGACCCCGAGCGCAGCCAGTAGTACTGGCCCAGAACCTTTCCGGCTCCCTCCTTCCGCCATCTTTCTTGTAGCTAGGGAAATTTACGTTTCGGTTTTGTTACCCATAGATGCATCGGAATCGATGCGAGCACCAACAAAGGGGAATTTTTCTAATTCAGGGCGGAATCTCTCGATGGACCCGCAAGACGCAGGAGCGGTCGCCCTGCAGGAGGTTGTGGTGGCTGGGGCCATCAATCAGCAGAGCCAGCAGACAGACGCAAGGAATACCGGCGCGAATGCGAGCAGCGGTGAACCTCTCGCAGATCCCCTGCGCCAGCAATGTCGAGTAGGGTTCAAAATGTCTGCAATGCTTTGTAACGGCGGAGGCGTCGACAGTCCCAGCAATATGAGCAAGAACGAATTTTTCGTACTTAGGTGTTCAGTGTTGAGTCCGGGCCAGGCACTTCGAGACTTGGCAGCCGGCAGATTGTGCAACACGGGGCTCCGATTGCTACGACTGGACTGACAAATGTCTTGTTTTCCTGTCTGACCAGGACCAAATTACAGTTTCGCAGCTCCGACACACGGGCGAGGAAACACATTGAGACCCAGCAACCTCCCAGGCCCACAGCATGCGGTACGCCCTTCGCCACCTGGCTGATGCTCCCTTTGATCTGCTTCTGCCACCGGTGAGGGACTTTCCCACAGCGCCACTGCATCAAGGCAGCAATGTTGGGATCTGCAGTGATGCCAAAGTCGAGCAGGCAAAGCTGCATTTGCATCAATGCATGCGTTTGTACTGCCCTGGCGCAACAGGCGGTACACTTAGAGAACCCTCATCTTTTGCTTAATCTTTTATGGCAGTGAAAGCTCACCCTGACACACTGATCTGCTGCACAGCCTCAAGTTGCATTGAAGGCCAGCCCGTGACTCTCCAGACTGTTAATGTGTGAGGGCCAACATCAGTTACCTGTGTCTGCGAGAGCAGGACTCAAGACCTCACTTATGAGAGCAAGAGGTCGGACAGCAGACATCAATTAGTAATGTTTGTTAAGCAGGACTCCAAACCCCAGCAGTGGGAGCAACCATCAGGGGATGAAAGCAGGGGCCGGCAGGGCAAGGCGGCCAGATCTGGCGTGGAGGGAGGCAACGCCTCCGTGCACCGGCTGGCGGCTGACTCAACCCGCAGCAGCCAGGAGGGCGGTGGCCGGCGCCGACCGACCCCCAAGGGGATTCCCCCGTCTCCTGGGAGGTCCGAGGAGGAATTCCAGGCGCGTGCTTGTTTTCCTTCTATGTGTATAATCAGCCAGCAGAGGAGTTGAAATTTGTTGACTGAATGTGCGTAAAACCCGCTTAGAGATATGATCTAGTAATACATTCCTGTACACTGAAAGGATGTCTCAATAGCTCTGTGGTAGTGCGGCCGGGCGTTCTGCATGGGACGGCCCATTTTTAGGTGTGTGTTGATGGTTGGTTCCACCTCTGCATGGGCTTGTGGCGCCTTGCAGTTGGTGGGAGGCAGCTGAGGCCTTTGATTAGAGCCAGATGCATGCGTATATTTTCCTTTCTATAATCCTGGAGCCCCCAAACTTCCTAGCCCTGTCCGAGGCCTCCTTTGCAGCACCCCTCTTGCCAAGGGGGGGCGCTCCAAAGCTTTCTGTCTGACCCTTTAATGCCTTCGTCAAGCTCAGAGAGGTGATGCGGCTTCTCTGGAAAGCTCTGGCCCGGCTCTTTGGAAGCTTTTATAAGCGTGTGTGCAAAAGCAAGAGCTGACGCTGCTGCGGCTATGCCTAGTACTGTTCCCCACATTGCATGCAAATCCATCCTTTGCAAATGCTGTCGTCTGGTTGGCCTGCCCAATGGTGCATGCAGCTTTTTAATCTTTGGCTGTTTTCCTGAGCTGTGGCTGACTTGTCCACTTCTCTGGCGCAGTTCAATGAGGATTTGGACGATGAGACCAAGGCGACAAAGCCCTTCTGGCGACGGTGGAAGTTCTACCGGACCACATTCCTCTTCCTCACCAGGTGCGAGGATACACTCAAAAGTGTCACAATCGTGTTGATAGCTCACACGGGCCGGGTTCTCATCTCTGCGCCTTCTCAGCCGCCGCAGTCCAGATTGTAGAGCACAAACAAATATGGATCGGATACATAAGGCAGCGGCAGAGCGTGCCGGGGTGAGATTCGGAGCAATCCAAGATTGAATGGCACTTGAGGTCTCGTATACAGCATTCTTGTGAATGCAGTTTTGCGCTGATCGTGGCGGGAGTTCTGCTCCGCGTGCTGAACACTCAGGGGCTGCCCACCGGCAAGAACGCGCCGCCCATCAACAACTGGCAGCGATTCAAGGTAAACATCTTCACCTGGCAGAGATTTACTCAGTCAACATAGAGCACCACAGAGGCTAATTTAATGGTCCTGCCTCGCTGGGCCTTCAGCGAGGTGCAAGAAGATGCCTTGTTCAGCCAACCTCCATTTGCGGTGCATTGCTTCAAGCTGCAGTGAATAGCAGCAACAGGCTGGCAAGCTGTCCTCCTGTCTTCTGAGTCTGCCCAGGGCAGCAGTGGATCAAGTGGATCCTCCAACTTTCAGCCCTGTTCCAGGCTTAGCTGGAAGTCCTCCGGATGAAGGTCGGTGGATCCCCTGAGGAAGACCTATCCAGGATTTTCTGAGGGGTGACCTTTCCTGCTTACTTCCAGTATGGATCCAGGCAGGAAAATCCCCCTGTGAATTTGCAGCACAGCAGCAGCATGCACACTAGCGCTGACGTGGCAGAGCCGTCACTCATCAACATAAATGTATTCCTGTCGGTATCGGTATCGGTATCGCTTTTTTCTTGAGTACTAATTCGCAAGTGTGCCAACAGGCGGAGCTGCGGGACTTTGAGCTGTGGCGCTGGTTCTTCTTCTTCGGCGGCCTGGCCCCGATCTGGTGGTTTGGAGACTTTGTGGTTCGGCTGCTCGTCTTCCTGGTGGAGAGCGCCTTCCTCAACACCAAAAACGTCATGTACTTCCTAGTCGCCATCCGGGTGCGTCACCCTTGCTTAGTCACCTGCTTAGTCACTCTACTTGGTCATGAAAGACCAACCTCTGCCCGGATGTCTGTGCGCGACACTCTGGAATCCACTGGATGGGTTGCGTTTGCTTTTTTACCCTGATGTGTCATTAGTGGTGACTAATGGCCAGCCGTCCATCGCTGCATGGCATTGTGAGCAAGCGAAATAAGAAGTTAACAGAAGATTGTGGATCTGAGGTTCAACACAGCGTCATTGAGGATTCAAGATGGGGCTCCCCTGGCTTGTGTTTGTATTGCTTGATAAAATCATTCATATTACCGTCTGTGCAGAAACCATTCGGCCACTTTGTGAGGGCGGTGCTCCTGATGCCGCTGTATGTGCCCCTGTTCTCACCCAAGGCCTACTCCTCGGATACTGCCTCCACCGTCTATGTGTACGTGCTCAAGGTGTGTGTTCTGACTAGTGCTTAGTAACGCCACATGCCACCCATCGCATGCAAGAACAGCCTTGCTAACATGCAAAATCAATCGCGCATGCATGTGTTCTTGCCAGGATCGCGGGGGCACATATCCTTCTGCATGCTGCCTCTGATATTCAGCATTTCATCCGATAGGAATTATATTTCAACATTACCTATTTACATGGCTTCTGTTGCATGATAGTGTGGCATGTTTGAGTGCACGGATGCCTCTTAGAACGGTACCAAAGAAGCATGCATGCAAAACTCTTCAGGCCTGAAATATTTTGTTCTTCAGTCCTCCCATGTCTCTAAAGTACGGGCTGCTGTGTTGCTGGGTGCTTACCTTGAGAACTTGTGTGGCATGCGCAGGCGATAGCGTGCCTGATCCTGTTCACGTTTGCGAATGTGCTGTCGACGCTGCTGGCCAAGATGATGGCCTCGCATTTCCACAAGGCCACCCACTTCCACAAAATGCAGGAGGCTATCCGCAAGGTCGGACCTCCTGTCACACCGCGACACATGCTCTGCATTGACACTGCAGCAGCTGCAAGCTCCTTCTTGATAACACCAGATATGCAGGGCCATTGCACCTTTCCTTGGTGCATTTGTGCTATGACAATGGTTGTACATCATAAATTCCTAAAAATAAAATTGTGCATCACACTTCCTTGATTTTGATGGTAACCTTTGCCCAATAGGAGATGCATCAACGTCAGCGCTGCAAGTCATAAAGAGCTGTCAAGGCTTCACCAGAACATCAAACGCCCAACTTCCTGATTTGACGGGTTATTTTGACTATACTGCTAGCGCCTAAATTATAACTGGCACCAAAAATTGTGTTATGGTTTCCCAGGAGTATTACCTCTCGGTGCTATCGGCGCCGCGGCCGGGCCGGGGCCCGCGCCAGCCGTTTTCCAGTGACGTGGACCTCTACAAAATGGGCTCCACCGGCATGAATGGCAGCGGCAGCGACGGGGAAGGAATCGGACTTGCCGGCTCGAAACTCAACCGCAGCACTGTCATCTCAAACCAACTCTACAATGCCCTGGTGAGTGGATGATGTCAATTGCTATTTTGACTCGCAAGCGGCTGTGATCATAATTAGAGTGTATTGTGCGATCTGGGGTGCCTGGCTCTGGCGAGACTGACTGCTGATTTATGCAATAGAGGCTGTGCAACGCAATAAAAGAGTTGACATCCCAGAATCTGCTCATGCCCTGCATTTGATTCATTACTCTTCTTGAGCGTATGCATATGCTGCATCCCTCAACAGCCCCTTCATTGTTGTCCATGGCTTGTAGAATTGAAATCGGAGCTGCAACCGAAACTCTAGATCAGATGGGCACTTTGTGGGTCAATCTCAATAAGAAATGGAAGGCTGATGCAAGGAATGTTTTGCCGGGTTTTCCAGGTTGCGCCGGTGGCAAAAGTGCTGCCAGGCGGGCAGGGCCGAGCGGCATCAGCGCCCCTCAACTTCAGCTTCCACAGCGCCACCGGAGCGAGCCCCCCGCACAGAGAGGGGGTCCTCCAGCCCACAGCTGCAGCCTCGGGCCCCTCGGGTGCACCACCCTCTATCGCTACCCCCGATGGCTCAGCCGCAGGTGACTGCTCGCGCTGATCTTGTCACTTCAAGCAGTGCACCTTCCTGTATAGAAAGCAGCGCTGTGATTTAGATTGCCCCAAAATGCCTGGAGCCTAGAACTGCCAGCAGAACAGACGCTCACCACCTTGCAGCCTTCAGAATGAAATTGGGCGGAAACAATAGTGGGGACAGTCCTTTTAGAGGTTCCTTCACTCACTCATTTCTGTTCTAATTCCATCTTTAACTTCAGAGTGGCTTGCTTTATATGTGCAGGGATCATCTTTTCGAATCCGCTGGCGTTGCCGCCCGTGAGCGCGCCGCCGATTCGGGTCCCCCACACTGTGGCGTCCCCCCCGCGACGGCCACCGACGCCACCGGAAGGGGGACCGCCGACGCCTAGACTGGCCGCGCATGCCAAGGAGAACCTCAGCCTGCCCAATGGCCCTGAGCTCTCGCTGGCAATGCCAAGCCTGGTGAGCCCTTCGATGTTTTTGTTTTACAATCGCGATGTTGTTAAGAATAAGAAGGATGGGTCAAAATCATCCCAGAAATCTAGGTGGCTTAGTTGGGTGAGCAACGGCAGCAAGGAGCTGACAGAGAAGCGAGCAGCATGGTGAAACAGCAGCAAGTTGACAAGAAATCCTTGCGCTGGCCTTGGTGAACATTAGTAGAAGGCAAGAATCTAGAGGTACTTTGAAGCCAACTAAGGGTGTGCATTCAGCAAACACTCTCAACAACATGCACAACAAGTGACTTGACATGTTCCTAGTTCCTTTTAGGACAAAGAAGCGCCAGTGGATGCGACGACTGATGATTACTACGGCCCCGGCAACGCTGAGAGGGTGGCGGCTGCGCGCGCGAGCGCCAGGAGGAAGCTGATTAGTAACACCAGCCGTGACTCATCCACCACCGCCCCGGACACCACTCCCGGCTCCGCTGCAGGCGCGCAGAACGTTCCCTCTGCCCAAATTGAATTCGAATTCTGCACAGGCCACTTGCATTCTGCATCAGGGCAGCCTGAATAAAATGGCTGGGAACTGGCAAGACGGACAGGTATAGCATGCCATGCATGCAAAGCTGTAGCTGTGTGTTCTTTGCAGAGCACTCCTCAAACCAGTGTCAACGGTACAGGTTAACATTGCCATGCCTCGCGGTTGAGTCTAGACAACAGACTTACATTGGTACTAACAGCAGACTGATGCGCTACCATTCTATTGCACCAAGGCCCTTGCATTCGCTGACCTGCCAAGTCACCGGCCATCCTGTCAGGATATTTGGGGAGCAGTAAAGGTCGGCATATCCATTTCCCTCCCTCTTTATCTGCGCCTGAATATTGAAGAATCTAATTTTGGTGGGTTGCAGGCGCAGCATCCCGCTACCCTGAAGAGGCTGATCTCGCGGCGTTCTCTGCTGAGGTGGCGCCTCTACCTCAGCATAGCGCTCGCAGCAGCCAGCGCCGACTCTTCAGCAGCAGCCCTTTCTCGCGCAAGGTAAGATCTCCTTTTTACTGGCACCGCAGTAAGCTGACCTTTAGGAGCTTTAGAAAAAAGAAAGACACTCTTTCTAAGCAAGCGGCTGGTAGAAATGGACACCGTGTAGTCACAGGAGAGGTGTTTCCAAATTACTGTGGGCAACAGACCAACTTTCCTCCTTATTGCTGCCGTATCTTAATTTTAAACTCCAGAAGACGGTCTGCTCGGACCCGGCGCTGCTGTGGAGGTAGAGCTGCTGCGCTCAAAATTTCTGCCACTGGGTCTTTCTCTTAATCACAGTGCACTGCAGCCCTCAGCATCTGCCCAGGAACTGGGACTTTCTTGTCTGCTGAAGTGCCGGCATGGTCATGTCAGAACTTCAGAATGTAACAAGGAAGAATTGGAACGATGAAGAAATCTATAATGTATGCAGGAGGTCGAGAGGTCGGAGGGAAGCCGGCAGAAGCTGCTCAATCCGCTGGCCAAGGAGGGCAGCGCAGCATTCCACAAGTTTTCCTCCATCTCCTTGGGGCAGCAGAAGTTCAGCCCCGAAGACCTCATTGTTGAAACCATCGCCAACTCTGAAAAGGTGTGCCCCCCTTTCACACCCTTGCACCTGAATGTGATTTCTCTCATATGTAGCTGCTGCTGACAAAATGGGGCCATGGCGTCTGAGCATGATGCCAGCTGCTCAATGTGTGCAGATGATAAAGAAACACGGAAAGGATGACGTCAGCTTGGTCTTAACTTTATCATTTTCACTGGTGGCAGAAAATACTGGCGAATGCTGCTGAACCTCCGCTTGATATGTCTGTGACAACTGTCAATCCCTCGTCATGATCGGCACGCAGCCATGCAATTTCAATCACTGCATGCATGTCAGCGGTGATGTGAGGTCTAGTAATGACGACTCGTGCTGACGTCATGCATGACTGATCTGACTAAACCGCAGCCGCCGGACCTGTGGGAGGGGGATGCGAAGGGGCAGGCAATGTAATGCTCACATCATGAAGAGTCATGTTGACGTCATGCATGTGACTAATGCATGACTGATCTGACTAACCGCAGCCACCGGACCTGCGGGAGGGGGATGCGAAGGGTGAGGCGATGGCGGCGCGGCTGCATGCGGTGGAGAAGCACCTGCGCAAAAACCCGCTGCAGGGGGGACTCTTCGTTGACAAACTCCAGCGCTCCACGTGAGGCTCCCTTTTTGTTGTTGCCCTGCCACAAGAGGATTTTTTCACTGTACTGTGCCGGGAAATATTCATGGTTGAAAGTGTTGCTCGCAGCCTCAAGCGAGGCTCCAAATTAATCTGCTTTGTAATGGCGAGATCTGATCATCACCGTTGTGATGAAAAGCAGCGGAGGATAATTGTGCTTCGAGGATAGCGAATTAAATACTGTTGCATTAGTGCATTGCATGCATGGCTGTATTGAGATACCCTTTCTTCTGGTCTATTGATGTGGGCTGCTACTTTCCATCAAATCACTCCGTGCTGGGATTTTGGGGTGCAACCTGATGAGGCATCTACAGGCCGCAAGAGCTGCAGCATAGTGCGCCAGTAAAAGGCCATGAGAGGAGCAGGCACTCGGACCGAAAGCTGCAGGCAGGTGATAAAGTTTCATGCATGGTTGCAGGTCCAAGAAGGGCTTCCAGGAAGCTGCGGAGAAGCAGGCGAAGCGAGTGGCATTCTACATCTACTGGAACCTGAAGCCCTTCTCCAACCGCAAATACCTGGTAGCCGAAGACTTCGAGGAAGTTCTGCCCCTTGAGCAGTCGCGCGAGGCTTTTCGAATTCTGGACCAGGATGCTAACGGGAAGCTGACTCCTCGGGAGCTCTGCCAGGGGGTGTGCGAAATTTTCAGGTGGGGGGATTATTTCTCTAGAATTTCTAATAGCTGATGACGTGACTGTTAGCTGATCAGAAACATTCAGATAGCTGATGACATCAGTGTGTGATGCTTTTATGCGCAGCATAGTTGATGCTCCAACCATGCTGCCTTATCTCAAGATGGTCGGAGGGGCGTTAATGTCACGGCACACCTGTGAAGGCTGTGCATTTCAAGCATGCAATCCTTGAAACACCATGATCTACATAGAATATACACTTGATAATCCGGCCCTGCTCGAGAGCTCCTTCAAGATTGCACGCTGCAAAATGGCATGGGCAATGGAAGACTTTAATAAGTGCAGTTTTTCCGGGGTTCATGTGCGGTTTGCCACGAAGATGACTCAGTGATGATGTTATTGTGACTACAGGGAGCGGACGAATCTTGCAATCCAGCTGAAGGATACCAAGACGGTGGTGGGCCGACTGAAGTTTGTCATCTCCATCATTCTGCACATCCTTTTTGCCTTCTTCTACCTCACCATCTACAATGTGCGACCCCTGTGCCTATGTTTTCTCCCTCGGCAAATGATCATCAGAGGATAGGAAAGATGAGGAATTAAAAATCACAATCAAAGGAGTAGAAGTATACTTAATTACACCCTGTGAGCATGCATGCCCGGCACTCAGTTGTTCTGGGGAAAACTTCAAGTCCTTTGTGACATCTCGTTTCAACTCAAGCAAACAGGCAAATCAGAACGGTGCGGGCCTGAGTGCAGCCAATCCTGCCTGCTGCAATTGCTTTATCTCTTCCTCAGTCTGAACTCACCGATCTGTCTCATTGCCTTTTGGCCTCGTGTCTACTTTGGCTATCAGCTGGAAGCTTGGCGGGTGGCACCATGAAAGGACAGGGTCAGCAAATTTTAGCTGCTGTAATGCATTAAAGCATGCAGGGTGACTACTACCTCAGCTGATTGAAATAGCATGCATGCGCGCAGGTGGACATCCAGAAAGTGTGGCTGCTGTTCTCGTCTGTCGTTCTGGCGTTCGCATTCGTATTCGGGAACTCGATCCGCCAGCTGTACGAGGCAGTCATCTTCCTATTTGTCATCCACCCCTATGACGTTGGCGACTGGCTCATGATCGATGGCAACCAATACCAGGCAAGTTTATATTCCTTCCCCACCCTTGTATGACCCTTTCTGTTCATGACGTGACCCTTGCAGCACTTTGCTGCAAATGGTGTTGTGGCAGCCTTCAGAATTAAAGCATTATCTTGTCAGCTGTCAGTAAGATATACTGGCAGATAGATGCCTTGGATTTTAGGTCAGGCATTTTCAGAAGAAATGTTGTGGCTTTCCATGTGCATGCTTTGGTGGCGAGTTCAGCACTGCTCCATGCATAGGACAGAATCCGCATCAGTCAATGTTGACTGGTCTGTTCAAATCTGCAGTGCAGTTATTGATCATTTGAGGAAGACTCCGGATTTACTCAGGATATAGTGTTGCTCTTTATTTGTGTGCAGCGTTCAGCATGTGAAGGTATTTAACGTGGGTCTTGCAGGTTGAGGAGATAAGCCTTGCAACGACCACCATCAGGGGAGCAGACATGGTGAGGCAGTACTACCCCAACACAAAGATGACCGCATCTTCCATTGCCAATCTCTCGCGCTCGGACAACAAGTACGAGATATTCAAGGTGCGTGTCATTATTAAAATAATTATTATAATTATTATTACACGTTTTCCAGTCCTCAAGGACTAGGTACGTCAAGCAACACCTGAATTATTGCTCTCCAGTCTTCTCGGTTCTTGCAGTTCCTCCACCAGTCATATGGATGCCCAATAGCATCAAGGTCCTCTCTCCTCTTATTCCCTAAACCTCTGAGCACTTCATTGCCAGAAGTGACAGAGCATGCCTGCATGTTGAGGCTCCCAACATCAGTTCCGTGCCCCAGATGCTCTGCCCAATTTGGGCAGCCCAAAGGAAGCAAGAGTAAGTGTGCAGTCCTTTGGGCAAATACCTTCTTGTTAAATCGCGACTCAGCGCATAATTTCGCGGCCGGCCTTTCATAGTCCACCGGATCAGCATTCAGTAAACCTTCAAAATTCCAGCACGGCTGTGTTTTCAGCACGGCTGTGTCATTTACAATAACTCACCTGGTTTTAATGTTAAGTTGTGCTCACTGGGGACTGACTCATCCTTACTAATGATTAGTCATGCGCGCACAGATCCCGGTGGGCCTGGGCACTCCGAGCCAAGTGGTGGAGGCGGTGACTCGCCAAGTGGACGAGCATCTGAAATCGAACAAGATGGAGTTTACGGGCAACCGGGACATCGTGTTCAAGGAGATTACGGAGACGATGCCCATTCGCATGCTCATCCTGGTCGCAGTGCAGATGTCTCACACCGGTAAGGGCTTCAGCTTTCTTGCACTTTATTGTTTTTGCAAACTTGTTCTGCCAGAGGCAAAGTGCGTCTGCAGACAAGCTGCAGTTAAATGCTGCCAGAATACTACCCCTTGATGGACTCCCCAGATCCAAGCAAGACCCAATCAACCCTAGGCACGGCGCTCAGAGGCACCGCACAATTAATCACCAGCCGGGCCGATGACCATTAGTAATGAATTATTCATCCCTGCGCAGGCTCGGACGTGGGCCGCACGCTGCGCGCGCGGTCGGCCATTCTGACTGTGGTCAATGACACGCTGCAAGGCATGGGCGTGTTCAAGGACGGGGAGCTGCATGCCTTTGTCGAGGACGCCCCCTGAGACGCGCGCTCTTGCATGCATGACTAATTGTGGATGACTCATCCCCTGTGCTGCAGTTCAGCTGGACGGCGGGCTGCATGCTTTTGTCGAGGACACCCCCTGAGACACGCGCCCCTGCATGCATGACTAATTTTGGATGACTAACTCTGCGGGCTACAATCACCTGGAATGAAGGGGCTGGGTTTAATTTTTTTGACCTGAACCACAACTACAGACGGTCCTTTAGGCATGCCCCGCCCGGCGATACACACCCAGCGGATAGATTGACCTAAAATGAATAAATTAGACGATGGGCGGATTTCAGTAGCACAGATCTCTAGAGGGGAGGGCAGCAGGCGCGCAGCAGACTCGTACCCCTGGAGGACCTATTCTCAGATAGCTCGTTCCCCTTCTTGCGGGGCCTGCACCTTATTGCAATAGATTATTGGAGCCTGCAGGGATTCAGATTGGGGTCAGGGGATATTGTTTGCGCTTCTCAGATTCGTTGTGCATTTGTTATCAAGTATGGGATTCAGAATAAACAGGCTGTACTGCCGCGCACTGTACGGAGCAGCCTGTTCTGGTGAGATCATGGATTCTTTTAGCAGGGCGTCTCAGTTGCACTGCAGGTTTCCTGGCTGTTTCTGCTGGCACCAGCAGAAAAGCGGCAGGCTTGCAGCTTTGCAATTGAAGTGCAGATCTGACCAATGAGAGTGTGTTATTAACAGTGGCCTTTGGGGCATCGGCTGACACTTTCTGAATGCCCTGCCCAGCTTTGGATTTGCCGATTAGAGGTAGGAGTCAGATTGAATGGAAAGAGACTTTTGAGAGCCTGATAGGAGAGTCGCAGTGGTTGTTTTGAGATTGGACATACTTCATTTGTTGGCGGGCAATCGCCTGCTGCTAAAAATAAGGGCCTGCATGATGTGCATTTGGAATCTGTGCATGGAAGACGGCATCACAAGCGTTTTGCAGGATTTGAGTTTCTTGGTGAGTTTGCATTCAAAGTTTGCATTTTTTGCATTTGTAGGGGAAATAGACTGTTGAACTGCATGCTGCATGACTCGTTCATTGTCGGGTTTGAATTCGAGTGTTTTGGAAGTAATTACACTGGATTGTGCTATTGAGGATCGCCTGAAACGAGTTGGGAAGCCCACATGGGTTCATGTTCGGTTTGATTCTGCAATGTTTTAAGGAAACTTTCTGGCATGGTGTGAAGAGACAGTAGGCTAGTATAAACATGATCATGATGAAGTGTGACTTGTCGCCGATGTACATACAGACTCTGAGAGGAGGAAGATTGGCAAGATATTTTTGTCAGGTGGTCCATCATATGTGTAAAGTAATTGAGCCATGAAGGGGCCATGCAAAGATGAATGCATGCCAGTCTGGGTTTCTTTTAGTGGCGTCCCGAAGCCAATGTGGCTCCAAACAAATAAACACGGAACTTTTGTGGCGGATAAACTACCTGAGAGTGTCCCAATTTAAAGCCACCATGGCCAGTTGTCTTCTAGAATATAATTCAAAAGTGCAGGAAGCCAAATTTCAGCACTTTTCAGCAAAAATCCGCCCAAAAACACATATTTCAAAGGAAGTTTTCTGACAATACAGCTTTCAAGCCTGTCTCAGAAACGCTGCACCCAATCCTCATGAATTGGAAAGGCGTGTGATAGATTTAGAATCAATAATTATACACTAAATGTTTGTTGCCACTTTTAGTCACACACCGTCAGCGGCCCTGGGATCTGAGTTTGTAACCAGATTAAAATTCATACTTGGCATCGTCCTGGTTTTCTAGGCGCCTGCTCTAAAGAGCCACTCCGCATGTCTTTCTCCTGTATACTCATGTCCAAACGCATCCAAGAAACCCTGAATTCTTTTCTTTTCCTTGTCTTGATCATCTGCACTATGACTGCTCAGTATCCCACATGCATTTGCCACACCCCTCCAACACTCACTCTCACTTTGATGTAGATTTCTATGCCCAACCGCCCCTCACAGGAGACTGCGCTGGGATCCAAGATCACCGGGCATGTTCCTTTCCTGAACGTGGCTGCCTCCCGGCCCCTCTGAATATAACATGTTCATGGGGATATGATAGAAAAAAATCCCTAGCTAGTCTTTTTTGTGTCTGCCTGGGCACCCGTGGCAGCGCGTTCCTGTTGTGCCCTCTGCCGGGCCTTGTAGCGCAACTCCTTCCTCTTCATGTCCACCAGCAGCCCAGACGCCTGGCACAGGTAGCTTACCTGCCAGCGACAGTGACACCCGCCTTTAATCGTTTTGTATGTATAAGTTCAGACTAATTCTGACACAGCATTAGATCTATCTGCAGTCGCGGTACACGTTTTAAAAGGCGCGCAGGATGTGCTGAGAATTCTAAGTCTGCGCCAGTCAAGGCATGTCCTTATCAAGCAGGCGCAGAGGCTCAGTCAACAGCACGGCAGCTTGCACCTTGCCAGTCGCAGTGTCTGGTTTTATAGAATGAAAAAGAAACTATGTGGTGCTGATTGGTCCTCAGCAATGCCAGCCATGACTCTCATCAATGATCAGGCAGCGCCATTATCACAGGAAGGGGCACGCGGCAGGAGACTGGGCGCACCAGCTGCACAAACATGGTGAGCAGCAGCGGCGCCGACACAACAGCACTGATGAACACGCCCTGCTCGTCAAAATAGGGCTGCCCTGCAAAGCTCCTCCAGTGGTCGCCCAGTACTCTGTTCAGCCACTGCGCGTTGTACACCGTGCCAGCTGCACGCAGCGCATGCCAGAAGCTCAGTCAATACATACTCGGTGGGGCAGTTCGACCATGCAACAGCTGCTCCTGCACTGCCCATCCACTTGCTTAATGTGCTATTTTGCTGTCAAGCCGCATGTGCACAAGCGGCAAGCTGCAGCTTGCAGGCATGGCCCAAAGAAGTCCAGCATTTTTGGCCCTAAGACATGCTGCTGATTGTTCAGGAAAATCAGAAAGATGAGATTTCCCTAATGCTGTGGAGGTGTCAGGTCCCAGAGACAGAGAAAGGCAAGTAAGAAGCAGAGGCAGCGTACCTGCCAGGACTAGGACGGCCACGTTGTAGTTCCAGGACTTGCGCAAGATGATTACTGAGACCAGAAGCAGCGCTTGGAACGCCAGGAGCGCAAGGAGCCAGGGTTCCTGCATCAGAAACAACACGTTTGTCATGCCCCACACAAGATCCGAAGGTTGGTGGTGCATTTACTGCTAAAGAGTTAAGGGAAAAACGGGGAGGTAATTATGGATTGTTTGACTGCAAGAGCAGGTTGATTTGTTCCGTTGCAGCTCATCACCGTCCAATCGACCGCTGCAGCGAAGGCCTGCAGGGACTCCCAGATGCCTGCGTGCTTGCTGGCCTCCTTGAATTTCGTTCTGATCTCATTCATGGCCTCTTCAAGCACCCCCGCGAGTCCATCAAATGTGGACTCCATACTGCGGATCAGCTTCCGGCGATCCTGCACACAATTTTGTGCTATATAAGCGCCAGATTTCCAAGCAAGAAAACAAAAGTGAATAATCTTGAATCACACAAGAGGTAGAACGGCTTACCTTCGCTGTGATTCTACAATTGATAAGACTTTCAGCTGGGATGATCCAAGATCAATCAGCGAGCGACTTTGTCAGCGTTGTCCCGCCACACGCGAGTTTGACAGAAACAAGAATAAACAGATCAACGAATTCTTGTTAAGTATCTTGGCAAGGAGCGAGAGGCAGAAATGTTCTCCATTCATCGCACGTGATGGCAAGCTGCAGAGGGAAATTTAACATTAAGCGCATGCAAAGGGTGGGGCCCTATAGGTTTATACCAACAGCCAATCAGCGAAGCCCTTCCACGTTCATCAATTCTAGAACGCGGGACAAGTAGTCGTGACATTCTGTGAATAGTTGTGGGAATTTTGAACCTCCTGTGTAGTGCTGGTCATCTGTAGGTGACATTACGAAGGCACGCGCACTGCCTTGACGTGCACGCTGCAGATCACTGGATTCTTGGAGACAAATATGTCGTGATATTCCACTGCACGCATAGTATAGCTTGATACGTACCAAGATCTTCTCAAGAAATATTAGAATCCAGCCATTTTCTTGCTATATTGAGAGCGTTGTCTTCAAGATGTTGAGGAACTTGATTCTGGCCAGCCTGTCTGTGGTTCTCTTGCTGCCTCTCAGAAGTTTGGCAGTCAAGGAGACGAAACTTTATGATGCTCTCGGGGTTCCACCTGATGCAGATGATAATGTCATAAAGAAAGCCTATCGGAAAGCAGCTCTGTGAGTTCCTTTACTGTCTTGCTAACTACAACTGTGTGGACATGAAATGATGAAGCCCCGATGGAAGCTCAATCATCCTGTATAGGAAATTCTAGTTCATCGAGAATTTGAGAGAGTCTCTTGCTTGCAGGCGGTGGCACCCTGACAGGAACCCAGGCGACAAGAAGGAGAAAGCTGAGAAGAAGTTTAAAGAGGTATCACCTCTTCTTCGCTGCTTTAATCACATGCCTGAGAGGCAAATGCATGTGAAGATATTAGGAAGCTCTGGCTGATCCACACCTCCCTTTCTCTCAATGATTGAGTTTCTCTATTCCTGCAGATAGCATCGGCTTATGAGGTCTTATCAGACCCGGAGAAGCGAGCTATATACGACCAGGTAGGCCCACAGACTTCATGCAAAGATTACTTGTCATAAGGCACACCGCATTGCTTGGAAACGGTCTCATTAACCCATGCGGCTCTAGTACGATAAATGCATACAGTGCTGCAGCATCGGTCGGATGTCGAGTGATGTCAACATGCATGCTGTGATGTGCAGGGTGGCGAGGCTGGCCTGTCAGGAGAAGGGGGCCCAGGGGGGCCTGGTGGTCCGGGCATGCATTTCCAATTCCAGGTAATGAGATTTTCACCCCCCTCGCATGTCCTCGGAACTTGTGTCTGCTGATTTTGAGAGTATTTTCCATAGCATTGCAAATTGATTGCAGCATTCATCTTCCTGACTCAGAGTCATGTTATGCATGCCACGGCGCTTGCATGATAAAGGCATACGCTAGATGCAAGCTCAGTGGCATGCTCCAAGAAAGATGCAGAACGGCAGGCATTGAGGAGCAAAGTGCATGAGGAGGCGTGCATGCAACAAGAAAGAGGCAGATCAGCAGGCATTCAGCAGCGAAAGGAATGAGGAGGCGACGAGAGCAATGAGGCAGTGTTGTCACCATGCAGGGTGACCCAATGGACATATTCAAGCAATTCTTTGGGGGGGGAGATCCCTTTGGCGGTGGCGGCGGTGGCGGCCCCTTCGGCGGCGGAGGCGGCCAGCGGCGCAGAGGCGGAGGTGACTAGCTCTGCCTCTGGACAGCTGCTGGACTATCAAGTCATCCCAAGCAACATTTTAGGCTGTTTCTTTCGCGGAGTGCACGTACCCATTTGCATCAAATAGCCTTCCAGTCTCCTGCGCTGCTTGGAGATGGGCGCTGTGCAGGCCCTATCCAGAAACTGACGCCATACATCTCGCATTTCACAACAGAAGGGTCACAACACACGGAGGACCAACCACACACTCCAGTGTTGCAGCAGCTGCCAGGAAATGATCAACTTTGGAACTAGGGTACACGGCCAAGACAGGCAGCTGATACAATAATGTGCAAATGCAGGTGGAGGATTTCCTGGCGGCATGGGAGGCGGTTTCCCAGGGGGCGGCATGGGCGGCGGCTTTCCCGGCGGGGGAATGGTAATGCCACCGCATCATCTGAGCAAATTCTCATCTAAGTCCCGTTCCACTGTCTGCCTCAGAGCTCTTATAAAGCCCGATTATGCCTTACAATCCCGCTGTGAGTCGTCCTTATGATCCTCAGGGGGGTCAGCGCGGCGGTGGCGGCCGGGGGGCCGGCGGCGGCGGGGGGCCGGGCCTGTACGACGGCGACACCTCCGTCCTTGCGCTCACCCCGGGAAGCTTCCCCAGCAGCGCCGGCGAGGGATTCGTATGGCTGATTGAGTTTTATGCGCCCTGGTGCGGCCACTGCCGCCAGCTGGCGCCGAAATGGTCCAAGCTGGCGGCCTCGCTGAAGAACATCGCGAAGGTCGGCGCCGTCAACTGCGACGAGGAGCAGTCGCTCTGCGCTGAGCACAAGTGCGCGGTCTTCCTATGCATTCTTTTAATACCCACGGTGCAGGCATTGAAAGAGACTATTGCAAGATTGCATTCTGTTTTCACTGGAGTGTCGTAGGCCAGGGTGCCTTGCAGAAGCAGGCTGTTGCTTTTTTCCTGCATCTTGCATATTGCACACTTGTGTCCGCACCTGTCTGGGCATGCCTTCATTGTGTCAACCTGCGTTCTGATATCTGATTTGTCCAGCAGAGCCCTGGAGCTTAGAGCATGCCCCCTTACGAGTATGACTTCCTTGACACTCATATTCAAAATATATAGGCGCTTTCGTATTCTCCATTGTAACATCTGAGCCCTCCACCAGAGCCCAGGAGCGGAATATAGGTCACTTTGACCATGCAGGTGACTCATGTGCTCTTTGCCTTGCTTCCCACAGGATCCAGGGCTTCCCCACTATCAAGGCGTTTGTGAACGGGCGCATGGTCGACTACAATGGCGACCGCTCTGCGCAGCACCTCAAGGACTGGGCCATCTCGCTCATCCCCAACAAGGTATGCCAATCACCTATGGATATGCTGCTGCAATTGGGATGCAAGCTTGACTTGTGGAAGCAAGTGCTGGCATGCAGAAAGTCTTCCAGCTTCCTGGACTGCTGTCAAAGTGGGCATACGCTGAATGGCATGGGTTTGTCAAGCTGCCCTGGCTTGGGTGCTGGTGATCGTCGTGTATTGGGAGACAGTCGGACAAATGTGTCGCCTCATACACGACAGTCACCGGGCTTCCAAGCCTGAGCTGCTTGTGACAGAAATTCACAACTCCTCACAGACTGGCGTGCCTATCTATCAAGAACAATCCATGCCTTGCCGATCATCCTATGAGGCTTTGGCAATCGAAGCCTGTGACACAAGTGACAACGCGCTGTTCAAGCAGAGTTGCGCAGAGCACTGATGGCATGTGCCTCTATCAGGAGCGAGAATGCTGACATGAGTAATGCGGGGGTTGTTGTCACGACTCTCTCCCAAGGCTGCATTTTAATCTGCAGTTCCTTGTCATTCTTTCATATCCAATTTCAAATCTGTGACCCCTGATGCTGTCGCAGGTGACTGTGCTGAGCAGCGCTGACAAGTTGGAGGCGTTTCTCGGGCGCTGCGGTGGGGGCGGCAAGGGGAAAAAAGCAGGGAAGGATGGGGTTTCGTGGGGCGGATGCGTGCTGCTGTTCGCGGACAAGAAACAGACCTCGCCGCTGTACAAAAGCCTCAGCTCGCAGTACGCCGGCAAGCTGGCCTTTGGAGAGGTAACCCTTTGTAGCCTTTTGCTGGTTGCCATGTGATGTTAAATTCTTTCTCAGCACGAGAAATGTAAGGGATCAGATCAGCAAAGACATGCGCGATCTGCACACAGAGGCGTAGCATTCTCAGTACCCGGTCGCAATTTGTGTGCTCAAGTTTCGCACGTTCCTGCTGATCTGAGTGCGTACAGGTCTTGGTGAATTTTTTCCTCCCTGCCTGCTACCTGTGGCGGCTAGAACTGCAAGCCTTTGGGCTGAGAATCTGGGCCGATAGATTATCAGTGTCAGCACAGAATACCAGTGCCCAGAGAGCAGAGACAGCAATGTGCACACCTGTCTGACCGTGTCATTGTCCTGAGGGGTTGTTGTGAAATTAACAGGTGAGGGGTTTGGGGGAGATGGCGGCCAAGTTTGGCGTGGAAGCTGCCCCGACGCTGCTGGTGGCATGCAACGGCGATCCCGCCACGGCGGAAAGATTCGAAGGCGAATTCAAATCGGGGCCTATCACTGACTTCCTCAGCAAGTTCGCTGGCGGGCGGAAGTGCGCGACGGCCGTCAAGGTGAGTCCTGGGCATGTGTTGTTTCTAAGGATGTTTATTTTTATTGGTGTGTACGCTGTGAGTCCTGTGTCATGATGCTGAAATGCAAGCAGTAGCTGTACTGAGCGTCCAGGGCACACTGCACATGCAAGCTGCTAGGCGAGTTGAAAATTTTCTTGCTGCGATGATAAAAATAGCTCTTCATCCAAGAGCATGCCTCAGGGTCGGACATTGCATGTGGTCCAAAGTGTCCAAAAAATTTTCCTGACCAAATCGGGAACTCAACGTCTGGTGTTTGCTTTCATAAAGGAGAGTCTGGTCGGTGTGTACAGAGATGCCGAACACTAAAAACAGAGGGGTAGTAATCCTGATGCAGAGCATGCGTTACACATGCGCAGGTGGATGCCAACACGGACTTCAGCAGCCTCAGAGTGACACAGCTGAAGCAGTTGCTGAAGGACAGGGGGGTGATCTGCCTGGAGTGCGTTGAGAAGGGGGACTATGTCAAGAGGGTGAGAGACCTGTACGTGCAGTGAAGAGCCTGCGGGCTGAATCTGCATGTGAATTTGCGGGCTGACTTCAGCGTATTGATGAAAAGCAGCCTGCACATTGCTGGCTGCAGTAATGCACAGCAACACTTGTAATGGTTATGCAGCAGTGCAACGACTTTCCTCTCTTTCGATGAAATGGAATGGAGTTTCTATTCGTGATCTGTGCGTATTTCAAATCTCTCAAAGAGCACTCATGCACTGCCTTGCAGCACCATTTCTCTCCTCTGCCATGTTAATAACAGTGCCACCAATGTTACATCTCTCTCACACTCTCAATCTCAACCACCCTGTCTAATCAACCATTTGCCACATTACTCTACACGTACGTACGGATGAGATATATACAGATGCTTTGCGGATTGTACAGGATCACAGGTTCTTCACACCGGATCATACTCTGGCAGGTCTGGGGGGTAAGCATCCGCCAGATACTGCACCAGTCCTGCACAGGCCACCACTATGTCCTCCACCATCATATTCCACTCCTCTGGACCTGCAGTAGCATTCACAATATCAAATAGACATGCTTTTTTGCGCTGTCTCTCAATGCACGGCATGCTCAGATGCATGCCACTCCATCATGGCACAGCATACAGCCGACAACAACAGTAAGATATTTTGTTGACATGACTTGATTTACCTCGCAAGCCATTGCACGGGCCACAAGAATGCTAGCTGCTGCTGGATTGGACAGGGAAGTGCAACACTGTACTCATGCTGATGCCACCAGCAGGTGGGGCTTATGTGGTCTACATTAAATTCCCGGAACCCCAGGGCCCAAATAAACACAACACATACAAGCTCTGTACAGGCCTACAAATTCAAACTCACAAATCCAAAGTCAGGGTTGCCTGAAGAATTGAATGGGAAGGGTGAAAGGGGAAAAACCAAACCCACCGCTGCCGAGGTTGGGCCGAGATATGCCAGCGGCGTTGCATGCGCGTTGCAGCACGGGGGCCACGATCGCACGCAGCTCTGGCTCCAGTACACCGCTGCCGCCGCCGCGCAGGATCAATCCGCCGCAGTACCGGGAGAAGGCCGTCAGCGTTGTGCACCGGGGCGCGTACCATGCCTGGGGTTGCACAGTGGAATTTTACTTTATGCTCTTCACTCTCCTTGACGGCAATGGGATTTTTAAGAGCAGGAATGAGCACAGCATGAACTGTGCACATATACGCCTCAATTAGCAAAGCGAGACCATGCACAAGAAGGCACGGCTGCAGGGACGATCCAATATTCCACAGCCGAGCAGTGACGGGTTGCACCTTGTCTGAGGGACCGCCTGCAATTCCCAGGATGTCTTCCAAGACGCTGTCATCCATCGCAACGATGATATCATGCCTGCAACGCCATCAAAAACATTTTTGCCCTGCAAATGGTCCATGTGAGCTTGCATCATTCTGCGCTGCATGGCAGGTGAACAGCCAATTGCCAAGGGGCCACAGCCTGGTAGGGCGTAGTTGGAGAGGCAATCAACCACACTTGTGGAAGTCCTGTAGCTGGCAACCGAGTTTCTGAAGTGCTGGTGCTCTTTCCATTCACTGCTCCCCCAGGGGTGGAAACAAGAGGATTGAGGGCTCATGTCATGCCCAAGTAGGACCCCAAAGGGGAGGAACACAAGGCAATGCTCCCAGTGACCCGAGCGCCAAATATAACAGGTATCCCAATAGCCGCATGCAACTCCGTGACCACTCCGCCAAACCAGGCAGCGTCACCTCAGCACCAGTCACTCTGGAGTAGACTGCCGCCCTAGCAAGTCATCTCCCTCGACATATCTGCTTTGCCTGTCTTGTTGAAAAGCAATCGTCCAATTTTGCCGAAACCAAGGGTTCCAATTTGCACCCCATAAACAGAAAGCACTTGCTGCACTTGTCACCTTCCTAGGATGCCTATCTGCCGAAAGAAACACCATCACGCTTCTCAGGATCCCACCTGTCAAAGTCATCGTAGTCGAACCGCTCTCGCTGCGCGGCAAAGATCTTGGCCCGGATGCCCAGCATGCCGGCCATGGACAGCAGAGATGCGGTGGTCGCCACATTCGGCGCCCCACCCTCGGCATCCACCCCGGCCGCGCTGGGGTACAACGCCCGGCCATAGCCGTTCCACTCAGCCACCCTTTCAAAGAGCCCCGTCGCCACCCGCGCCCTCACTGTGTCTGTCCTGTCAACGAACAGGATCTGCGCACACAGACTAACATTCTCAAGGCCGGCATTCCCAAGAACATGAAGGGATTGGAGAATTTGTACGCTGTTCTCAGAAGGCTGTACTGGTCATGGTATTGACCCAGTGAAAGGGTGCGCCTCCATTAATGTGCACCTGATCACCAGCACAACACCAGCACCGGTGCAGAACATTCCATGCTTCCTATAAATTTGCACGTATGTTTGACAGTGGGGAATTTGGGTGATCGACCTTCAATGCATCACATTTTATAATCTACTCCGCTTGGCTGGCTGATTTTTCCTTCACCGGTGCTTTGTGATGATCTGGCTTACCTGCAGATGGTAGCGATGCCAATCTGCCTTGGGGAGACCCAGATTGGTGCGGGCTGACTCTGAGCGCATGTAACGCCACCGGTCTCGCCACAGCCGTGTGGAGACCGTCTCGCTCTTCTCACACCGCACCGCATTGCACCCTGATGGCCTCCGGCTGGAGCTTGCGCTGTTCTGCTGCAGGCTGCTGGGTGCGCAGTGGCCTGCCATAAAATCACTGCTGGTGCTGCTGCAGGAGGGCTGGGCTGCACGGCAGGGGCTCCTGGAGGTCTGTGGAGCGCTGTGGGCACATGGGGAGGTTCTGAAAAGCGGTCGATTCCTTGCTGACGAAGACAGCAAAGGAGCTGTCGTCAAGCCAGCAGCTGCACCGTACAGTCTGGTCGAGCACGGAGGATATTTCACGGTGGCCTGCAATCAAGCAGCACCTTTTATGTACCAATCGGCCCCTCCCTTGGCCTATAGCTGAGGAAGCCAATCAAAAGCTTTGATCATTGATCAAGCTGTACAGAAAAGAATTGTGATCGTATAATGATGCAATGACCATCAAGGAGGAGCTGCAGATTGTGTTTCAGCCAAGGAATAGGCGGGTCAACCGTGGTTATGTTGCTGATGTGAAAAATCAAAACGCACACGTCATCTTGACAACGCGCATCAATCCTCGTACAGAACAGAATTAACATACTTGAATGCCAAAGAACTATATGGAAGCGCAGTCGATAGGGGCAAGAATACTCACCGCTGACATGCAGAAGCTCCTTGGCTTCAAACCTGAAAACGCTGGTACCAATATTCCTCGTTCATGAGACTACAGATTTCTTTGACTCTTCTTTCAGATCCAATTTTTTGATGCTTTTTGCAAGACGGATTTCTGAGCTGTGTTGGTCTGTGGGATTGTGGTGAGTCAGCACCACGTGGTGGCAGAAGCTTCCAAGACAACAACGACCCCCAACGGTCAGGGAACTGGAGTTGGTATAGCAAAACCTTGGAGCTCTCCCACTGGAAAGCACTCCAGCCTATAGAGACGCAATAACATCCATCTTACAATTATTGATAGAGCAAAAGTAAGGGGCGCGTTAGTGTGGCAGGATAGAATCGTGTTCTCTGCTCGTCGACAAAAGTACGACTGCAACTATTTGTGGCAACAAGCCTTCGGGATATTTTGTTATTTGCTTTTCAGTCCCCCAGTGTCTAAGGCAACCTTTTGGCTCTATATTAAGCAAAAATAAAGGTTGTCTTCTCAACATTTCAGACTCTACGGAGGCAAAAAGCAGCTCCTGATGGCACCAAGTGAAGTAGACGAGCTCAGCGTGATTTAGTTTGAACGAATGTGAGACCTCGTCGAAACAAGACTTGAGGGGAAATTGGAGATCAAAGGCCGCGCTGCAGAGATGCAGATCACGCTACAGCATTTCTGGGACAGTAGAGCTTTTCACTAGCCATGTAGAGCCATCACCAGGTGGCAGATGTGACTGCGAGGTCCCACGATGGCAGATAGCAGCACTCGGGTGGATCATCGGATCCATGACATCAATACACACCAAGGTAAATATCCGTCAAGAGAACCAGCAGGGCACCAGCCTGCGCCATCTGTGCAGGCAGGATCTGCAGAGGGGCTTCAGGCGAGTACTTGGTACACAAAGAGGGTGCAGCAGCGGTGGGTGGTGCCAGCTTCAGGCATGCGGCGGCTGCGGAGAGCTTCCAGCAGTGCAGGGACAGAGCTGGCATCTTTTGAGGAACATTCTGCTAGCTCCGGCCTGCAGCCTGCTGAAAGCACTCTTAAATGTGGTGTGCTCTCTGCCTGCTGTTATGCTCATCATACATGCCTAGGCACAAAATATCGCCTCTCTTTGCAGGTCAATCATAATTGTTTCACTGGGCCTGCTGCGGATTGTGCACCTTTTCGCCGGGGAATGTTGCTTCAAAGCGCTAAGGAATGCAGGGCCCTTATGAGGAGGGAGGAACTTGTCAGCCAAGTGACGTGCCAAGCCGTGAGGGGGGCGTTAATTCGCTCATACTGGCTAACATGCACCGCAGGTGACCTGGCGGTGTCACACATGCGAGGTGAGCATGAGCTTAGTCCGGCCCTGAAGGCGCTGAGTCAGCTTAGTCATGATGACAGCGGCGGCTGGATCCATGACCTCGACCGGCTGCAGTCAAAGGGTAGCCCTGACCGTAGGCGACCAAGCCTGCACCGTAACGGATCCCTAAGAACCATGCCAAAATTGCTTCAGGCATGCAGCCACAGCTCTATGTTTTGGGCTTCATTCAGACACCAGATACCTGCCGGGATACATATTAAACTGCACTTGGCTGTTTGCTTCTCACGTTGGTCAAAGAGGATGGATGTGTATCCAATTGTGCTCCACTTGTGAAGGTTATTTTCTGTGTGTCTGCGTTCACTTTTCTTTCAAATGCGTTCCATGCTTCCATGTTGCAAGCATTCTGAGTACAGTACATGAAATCTGACATGGATGTGCTATTCCGGCATGGATATTGGAAGTCTGGATGCCTTGTCTTGTGCAGGGCAAACAGCACTCGGTTGACCTGGAAAGCACCCGGCTAAGTGATCTATCTGGGCAGCAGCTGTCCAGCTCAGGAAATGTAAATCTGCTAAGGAGCCAGCCCGCTCAGCAGCTTCCTCAGCAGAAGCAGCTGCTGCAACTGCGCCTGCTCTCCTGTACTGCAGAAACTCGAGGTAGTGGCGCTTCTTGCCAAGCATCCCCTTGCATTGGTGAGTGTTCATGCTGCTGACATGTCAGGGAAATTCTGATACACAAAGTGCAGGAGATGCCAAGACTTGCATGAGGGTGAATTGGCAGGCTCAGCACCACCAAGATTACCTTGCTTTCTGGGGCCACTGCAATGTTCCAGGATGATGCCAATCATCTCTTTGGAACACCAATTTAATCTTGATAAGCAGACAAGTCAACTATAGCCATTCTTTGCAGGGAGTGCTGTACTGGGTGGGAATGCCAGCATTCCAGGGCTCATAGTCCTACCTTCTGATGGGCCATCGGGGAGGCAAGAAGCTGCGGAGGTGCATGCGCTGCTGCGCAACATTGCTGCCGCCCCCGCCTTTGCAGCCGAGAGGTAACACAACAGTACTACTAAAGCATCCACTGACGGTTCTGTGGGCGAGCACAGAGGCCGCAGTATTCAAGAGGAAGGCCATGCTTGTGCTGTGTAAAACAGCAGTGGAACTTGTCCATGCAGCAAAGACTCTTAATCTGTGTACCAGGAACAGATGAACACAGCATGAACATTTCATGCATGTGCTGACAGGGCGCTCACCTGGCGAGAGGAGGTGCTGGAACGCCTCTGCAGACGGGCCCTGGACCAGCCTGAAAACAAGAGATCCCAACTTGTTCAAAAAGGGAGTGGCTCTTCAAGATTGCCAGCATCAACAGAGGCAATCATTGGAGCGGCAACTTACCGCGAGCCGGGCAACGCATCAGAAAAGAGCACCACTGCAGCAAGCAATCCTTCAAAGAGCTTTTCTGATGGTGGCTTGAATGGATTTGGCAGCAGACCAGGTGATACACCCTTACATGTACCCCAGCTTCATGTGCTGACGGTTTCTTACCCTTCAATATGCACCGGCCGCACAGATAGAACCAGAAGCCGTGCGAATCTGCACTAGAACAAGAGCATGTAACCATCTCTTCGTCACACACATAAGTATGATACGACAGAGGGCCCATAAAAGTTCTCAGCAAGCGCACAGCCTGGTATACATCTGCATTCTTCTTGGGACAAAGTAATTGAAAATTACTATGCAGGGCTTGCATGGGACGCGCACTGCATGGCCGGGGTTTTGCTGGGGGCAGGAATAGCGATGGCGGACCTAATCAGGCAGGCAGAAGGGGCGTGCGCTGAACGCGGGGCCGCCCTGGCAGCTGCCTGGAACCTGCACACCGCCGTGTGTGACTCCATGATGGGTATGTGCAGAAAGCCGAAATTAATCCTGCATCCTGCATCATGTGAGCAAGTCTGTCCCAGAGAAAAAGACCTTGGTGTCCTCCTAACAGGGATTCCGAGTGGTTATTGGCACAGCTGTACAGCTGCACGCTAGCTGTCAAGTACTTGCATGCCAAAAGGAAGGTTTTGTCTGGAACATAATGTGAGCTTTAGTGTCTGCGATGATGTGTAGCCGCAAACTCGTATTTTGTTGTGTGCTCTGCATGCCATGGCCGTTTCTTATTGGGGCCCGGATTCAGCTGAAGTGGTTGTGATGCCATGCAGAGAGGCTGAGGGAGGAGGCAGCCCAGCAGGAGCAGAGAAACATCACTCTGCAGGCCGAGCTGATGCACTTGCAGTCGGCGGCTGAGGACAACAAAGCACTGCAGCGGGAGATCGACCGCCTCTGCAAGGTACTCTAGCCGACATTCAAACTGCTCATTCTTGACACTGTGCAACTGAAAAAGCACGCATAATGGCTCACGATCACATTGGCAGCCAGTGTGTGACAGGGATTGCACGCACACGTCGTTGATGCAATCTGAGAAATTCAGCGGAATGGGAAATGTTCCAAAAGGGTGTGCAAGATGCCCTGATATACCAGCCCGATCTATCCACCATGAAGGCATCTGTTGCAAGACAAGTAATGCATAGGTACCACATACAGAGCTTTCCCACTCTCTGCTTACGATGTAACGTGCTGCTTGTTGCGCGACAGGAGGTGCAAGCGCATGAGGTGGCGGCGGCGCGAGCGGCGATAAAAGAGGCGGAAGCCGAGGAGAAGCTGCAATCTGGTCTTGCTGAGCTGGACGCGGTGGAGCGGATGGCGCGGCGCCTGCTGGCGGGCATGCGCTGGCGGCAGGCCACGATCCTGCAGGGGTCCGCGCACAAACAGAGCCTCTTCCGGCTGCCCAGCGCCCGCAGACCCTGCCCGCAGCCCGTCCTGCAGCAGGTCCTCTATTTTCCATTCCACCCAAGCCTTGCAGTTGCCATGCTGCCAAAAGCGCCATTGAGCGTTTCACAAATGACCAAATCGTTACACCCGTCAGGGGTTAGCTGCACAAACTATTACCACGGAGTGCCGTGAGAAATGAATAAGCTTGGTTTCCAGCGCTTGTGGATAGGGCTTAGTAAGACACTCAATGGATTCCAATGCATGGCGTGAGGCGGCGAAGGAAATTGGAGCAAGGCACATTGTGATCCAACTCTGCTGGAGCCGGCATGGTGGCTAATGACTTGGCGCATAGCATGCTTTAAGAGCAGTATTAATTGCATGCTGTGCTGACGCGGATCATGGCATTTGGGCTGTGCAGGTGGCAATGCTGCAGGGCACTTCAATGGCCCTTGCAGTCTCAACTTTCCGGCGGGACCGGACGAGGGCGGAGCAGCGACTGGCGCTGCAAAGGGCGTCCGGGGATTCTGGCGGCCCGGGGTCCAGATTTGCAAACGTGGTGCAGGTGAGCCAGCAGGAGCAAGGCTGCATGGTGATGTCTCTTGGATAGATGCAGTGATGACATTTCAGAGATACAAGTGCTACAACTGAAATCATGCCTTGACCTAACCATCTGCAACAGAAACAGCTTGACAGTGTTTTGTTTAGTACAATACTTTACTTGACATGGACAATGCTGCAGCGTTGACCTCCCGGCTTCTGACTGAACCTTCTGGCAATGGGATACCTCATGATTGGCTGGCTTGAGGATGATATATCTGTCATGATGCTCAGGACACAATGGTTGGCAGCGCTGCACTCGTGTCGGCAATGGCAGGCGATGCGAAGAAGGCCGCCCAGATGCTCGACACTCTTGCCCCAGAGGTGTGGGTTGGGTCTTTGACTTGCAGACTGCATAATACCGTACCGTAGTCTTTGCTTTCTACAATTTCAGAACCTGTTGCGCCTTCTGTGCTGAGCCTCGCCAAACATACCTTCAAGACTTCACCTCCACAGCATGCTTTGTTTCCGTGTGCCGGTCAGGCTTAGCAGATGTTCTTGTGCCTGGCTGCATGCTGTGGCACGGTACCGTATATATAGCCCCCCTTCTTGGGACATATACCGTATGTTCCATCTGGCTAAGGAGCCCTTAGAGTGAGCTTCTTGTTACTCTGGTTTGAGCACCCCATCAGATGAGACATCAGGGCAACACTGAATCTTGATGCATACTTGTGTACAGGCGCAAGCAATGGTGCTAGCAACGCTGGCGCCGTCAGAGCGGACAGGGCTGCTGCGAGGGATGTCCGACGAGGGCGCTGCGGCATGTTTGGCGACCATGAGCCTGAACGCGCGCGGGGGAGTTCTTGCGGATCTGACGGCTGCCGACCCCACGCTCGCCACCTGCGCACTCGCCTTCATCTGGTACAATTCTAATCTGTGCTCCTTGAAGTGGTGGACAGCGCGCAGATGTCTAGAGATGGGATGTTTGACCACGGGCACTACGGGCGCGATTCACGTCGGCTCTGGGTTTCACAATCACAACACAAGCAGTGGCATGCAGGATTCCTCGAAAGGAGTTTTGAAATATTAGGGGAAGCATTTCTGCTGATCTGTTTCAAGGTTAGCAGGCTCATGATTATTGCAGAGTTTTGCTGAGGGGCCCGATTGATGGTTGGAGGGAGATGCTATTTGATCTCTTTGTGACAGCGAAGTGCAGGAAGAGAATGAAGCGGTGTACGTTCCAACATCTGCCCTGCGCGCTAGCATGCCAAACACAAGGCAGGAAGCGCCTGAGCTTGCACAGGAAATGCTTCCTTCCTGACCATCATGCGTGGTGCACGCAGGCATTCGGCGGCGCTGGCGGGCAAATGGTTGGGCAGCATGGCTGCCCGGGAGGCTGCCCGGGAGCTGCTGGAAAACACCGACCTGCCCCAACAGCGCCAAGTGCTACTGCGTATGAAAGCCCACCGCGCAGCCGCGCTCCTGGAGGTGATTTATTGCTATTTTACTCATTCCAAAACCCGCGCAAAAATTTTTATCTGGTCAAAAAGGGTGGATAGATAAGACCTTATCCCCCAAAACACAAAACCTGTGATAAATGGGTTCCGCAAATATGCTTGGCAGTAGAAATCACTTCATCCATAGATGACGCCGGGAAATCAACGGAAGGCAAATTGAGCAATGTTGCCATACAAGATGCTTAAGAAATCCTTCTGTGGGTGTGTGATCAGGAGATGGAGGCGCATACAAGGGAGGGTATCCTGCAGGGGCTGGCTCCAGAGGCGACAGCTGCAATCCTGCAGGCCATGCCTCGCGCCATGGCTCTGTCCAGCTTGCAAGCCCTGATCAAGCCAATCGCGCAGCAGGTCGGCTCGTTTTGGAATTCAAATTCTGGAACTTGAGAAGCTTACTCACCGTGGTCTTGAAGTTCCGTCTTGGATGGTAACGAAAGAGCTGCAGTGCAAACCCCTGTCAGAAAATCTGTCAGGGCGGCCTATGAACATGCTTTTTCCTGCAGCATCTGCCTGGGTACAAGGCTGTTTCTAAGCCTGCGCGGTTGTGACATTGCATGCATTATAAATTGGCGACTCGCCAATGGCGAGTGTGCAGGTGCTGGCGTGCTTTGGGGGTTCTGAGCGGGCGGCGCTGCTGAGTCACCTGTCTGTCAGCGACACCCTGCGACTCATCCAGGTAGGGGCCCATGATTTTGCAAGATTTTGTGTTAGTCATTTTAATCAAAATCTCAGACCTTCTGTTCAGGCGCATACTCGATCTCTGGTGACCCATTTCACAGCATTTTCCAACAAGAGACATTGCAGGATAGTTTGAAGCCTAAAAAGGGCTGTAAGTGAAGGCAAGCAGGATCATGTGAATGATTGCCTGAAGATTAGTAATGCATCACTGATGAAGCATGCTCGTGGGCTCTGCAGGGATGGGCGCCAGAGAGGCAGAGGGAGTTCCTGCAGGCGCTGCCAGCTTCCACTGCCACGGAAGCTACCGTGCAGCTTCTGCTGCAGTCCTCCCACAAATGGACATACTCCCCACCTGTGCCTGCGGCAGGTATCATGGCCTTTTTCTCCGTTTCAGCCTTGAACATGCCATGCCAAGCCTGTGAATTATCCTCACACCCCTTGCATCACCTTAAGAGAAGTTGGGAGACAATAATGTGTCTGATCTTGCAGCAAGAATCTTCTAATTACATAATGATGTCCCCGATTGCTTAGGCCCAGTTGTTTTGGAAGGCAGTCTCTGGGAGTTGGCAAGCGCGTGCTGTGCTTTGGTTGCTCAGCAAAATTAAAAGTCGGTTGCAGGGGTAATTGACGGCCATCCTGAAAGAAATTTCAAGGAAATGACCTGCTTCATCCTCGCAACCAAAAAAAAATGCGCGCTTGCTTTCAGCAGGAGCCGGATACTCTAGGGAATTTTTATTGGAAGAGCAAGAAGCCGAGGAGGAAGTTGACCAGGAGGAGGTGGAGGAGCTGAGGGAAGCTGCCGGGAGGGAACTCCGCGCGGCTGCTGCCGCGCTTTTTGGCCTGCCCTTCGAGGACAAGGCCAAAATCTTTGGGGCGCTACCGCCAATCGCCGCCGCCGCGCTCACCGGTAAAATATCTGATTTGCCGATGCTAGAACATTTAGATGGTATAATTTCCCCCTCAGGCTATCGTGTGGTGAGCCTGTTGAACAGAGGAAGCGGGGGATTTTTGCATGATGCGGTTTTTGAAGCGGCAGTGGCAGGCACACAATCAGGCAAAATAACACATGGCATGGGCTGTCCAAAGACTTGAAGTCAGACTTCTAGGATCATGGGATGAAGCCATGATATTGAAAGGCCCCTATGACAGGGCAAGCTATAATTCAATTCAAGTAGTGCTGCAAAACACGTGCATGCCAAAAAAACCATACACAGAGTAGCAACTGTGAGAGCGGTGCCTCGCTAAAACGGATTTTGTGATGCAGGCACGCTGACAAGGCAGGAAGGTGCGCAGCTTATGTCGGAGCTGCCGCAGCCGCAGTTGGTCGCCATCCTAGAAGCCATGGGCCCCATTCAAAGATCTCAGACGGAGGACGCCCTTCTGGCAATCTCCAAGTCAACCGGCAGCCCACGCCGCCGCTCCCTGCGCAGGTAATGGTGCTTTTCTTTTCTTTTCCTTTCCTTTTCAAGCCTGCTCGAGAGTTGCGCCTGGTTATAATGAGCTGTTCAAGCTCACATTGCAAGATTTAGCAACTCAGGACTTGCAACGTGTGAGAATGCTGAGCGCCTTACAGCAGTGCGGAGAGGCATGTGATTGGGCAAAAGAGGTCAACAGGGAATTGCAGATGGTGGACAGGGATGGCGTGTGGCATAGGTCAACAGCAGGCATGCAATGCAGGTCAAGTGCATTGCAAATGTGTGGCCCAGGCAGTATTTCATCTCGCTGCTTAATTGTTGAGACTTGAGGACGGACTCCACCTGAATCGTAGGGCCTGCATGCGTCTCCCCAATTCAGGGGCAAGAGAAGGGTGACTTGATTCAAACTTTCAAATTCAAAACTTCAGATCCTGATTTGAGATAAATTACATTGATGCAGCATCCTGCGGCCGGAGCGACCGGACACAGCATCTTCGATTGGGTCAAAGGCTTCGAATATGGACTCTCCTGCCCGGCGCACCTCGCGACTCAGCATCCGCGCTGGCAACGGCAGCGCCTCCCTCTCCATCGAGAAAGGTGGGGTCTAAAATTATAAACCCTAGAGCTGTCTTTGGATCTCGACAATCTGTAGGAGAATTTGATGTGTGAGAATAAGTGTCCGATGTTCTTCAACGGTGGATGTATACGGAGTGTTTGCATGAGTACATGGGGGACAGTACATGCGCAATTCAATAATTTGAACTGACAGGTAGGAATGCAGAATGGTACAATATTAAAATCAAAGCATCCTCATGGTACTTTGGATCTTGCGACGCTCCATGCATGGCTCTGCCTAGACTGCCATGATACGGGTGAAATGGATCTTCATTTTAAATACGATTATATTCACATTCTTCTTGAGGGAAGATGTTGCTGCGCAGGCGTAGGCATGATGGTGAGGGATGCAAGGGCGTCCAGGAAGTCAATTGTGCGGCCTCCGACCGGGGGCAGCGTTGAGGAGCAAACACAGGGCGTGCAGTTGAGACCATCAAAGGTCGGCTTCAGGAAATCAATCGCTCGTCCCTCACTGGCAGGCAACGACGCTCAGGAAGCTGCACAGGACCCAAACCAAAGACCGTCCAAGTTTGGGCCCAGGAAATCTATGGCTCCCTCAACAAGGGCAGGCACCCCATAAGGGCAGTTTTCTGCACTGTTTTAATAAAGTACCTAGCCACGCAGCTGGAAATGTGGCTTTCACTGTTTTGTCCACATTCACAATACTGTTCTGGCTGAACCTGGCAACATCAGGTCATTGCATGCTATTTGCTCCTCTCGCGTCTTCTTTTGCAACAAGGAAATCTAACGACAAGTGGCCGATACACATATGCATGCTGCCTGTTCTGAAGACATTCTCCTCATGTAGCTGGGAATAAATATTTATCAAATATTTGGTACATTTTGTCATATGTGATAATATCTTAGAAACGTTGGGCAGATATGATCATGCTTGGCCGGGCCCTTCCACACATATCCCACATCAACCACTGCAAACGGCATCATCAAGCACAGAAATTCTCTAACGTTCAATTGGTCAATTTTACTGTTTGACATGTTGGCCCCACACTGGGGCCAACATGTTCACCAAGCACCACAAAACATCAGGGGCGCGCAGTGATGAAGAGGGCGATGTTGGTTGGGCACTGGATGGTGCCATCCTCTTGCAAGAACCCCTTCTTGGCTGCATCATCCAGTAAAGTGGTATGTGCGCGGTCAGCCGCATCAGTCTCTCCTCTCTCAATCAGCCGCTCCAGCCATTCGGCAATTAGAGGATTCTGCACCAGCGCACCCCGCACCTTGTCCGCGGGAATGTGCATGGGAACATTGACTTCCCTGCAGTCCACCACATTTTCTTTTCAGTAACCAGGCATGCATGCAGCCTGCATGCGCCACATTGTGCCACATGATGCATCGACCCCGCATGCTCGCCGCCTTTTTCTCAACAGGGAAGGATCCACAAAAACCGGGGCATCACAAGCAGGCATTGCAAAGGGTGGCTTCTTTTACAAATGTCTGTGAGCAGTAGAAGGATATATGTGTCCTGCGTATGATTGAAGGGATGTGACATGGGTCCTGACGTCTCTGCAGAGCCACTGCACAGCTTGCCTGTGAAGGGCAGGTTGCACACCTGCAGGAGACGTTGCTGAACCCGGCGCGCTCCACGGCGTGCACCAGCTTCTCGCGGCTTCCCAGGATGTTGGGGTCTGCAAACAAGCTGTCATTTGGCGCGACGGCCACTTGCATGCCCAGCATCAGCGAGATGAGCTGCGTGTGCTCCGGCAGACCCCACGCTGCACAGACACGACACACAAGTCAGCGCATGAGCCCTGCATCAAGAAATCCATCCCCCAAGTCAGAAAAGTCCGGGGTTTGGACCGGCAACCACGGTATCCTTCATTGTGGTGTCATCTGGGCAATGCGGTGATGCTGTTGAAGGTTTGCTGTTCAGCAGACACTCCTGCTGCACTTGTCAGGACCACAGCTTTGTCGCTGTGGCATAGTACAAGATTGCGCAAGGGCAGAGATGAAAAAGTTTGTAGCACATGTGCATGCACCTGCAGAGCTTCTTTGAATGCATGGTTACCCAATGTTGTGCCTTTAATCTGTTATATACCCGACATTAACGCCAGCCCATCTGGCTTCAGCACTCGCCGGAACTCTGCCAGGGCCCTGCAGACACATAAAGTAGCCTGGCTTGGCTTGGAATCCCATACACACATGCCCCTTAAATGCAGACGAATCAACGTTTTTGATAAAACCATGAAACACCTATGATATGTACCAGGATGTCACAGGCGGGCATAAAGGACCCCACCTCTCGTAGTCTGGCATGAACATCAGGCCGCAGTTGCACGTCACCACGTCAAAGGTGGCATCTTGGAATTGACTCAAGTCCTCTGCGTCCGCCACATCGAAGCTGCAGCAAGGAATACATCTTGACAACTTTGTGTAAGCGTTTCCGAGGCACACGAAGGGCCAACACCAGCAGCGGGCCATCACCTGGCGTTTTTAATTGAAAGGCGTTCCGCACGTCCCTTGGCTCCCTCGATCATGCCATCGGCTAGGTCAGTCATAATCACGCTGCCGTTCGGGAATTGCCTGGCCAATGAGATCCCAGGCTCCCCAGTCCCACTGGCAATATCAAGGATCAGTGGGTTGCCTTTCACCTCCTCCCTCGCCGTCTCAGCGTATGCAGCTATCAGAGGCATCATGATTCCGGAACCTTCATGTAAGTTGGCAGCGTACAGCTCAGCGCCGTTGCCCCAAGCCGTTGCCTGCGTCTGCTTGATCTTGCAGGTCTCAAGGTCCATCGCGAAAGATCGCAACCGAACTCTGGAAAGTACTGCCTTGTCTCTTGTTCCACAACTGTTCTCGGTGAATTTGAGCACGGTTAGGCTATTTAAGAATGGCAAAGTAACACGTTCGAGGGATCTATGCATGCCTCGGGATTTACCTCTCTCTAGCTTCCTGGCTCAGGGAAGCTGGCAAATTTGAGACTGAAGGGGCTTCGATGCTGATGTGCATGAGCTGGCAGGTTCTCCATGGAACACTGTTCAATTGCAATGGCTGGAAGTGTTAAGGTAATTATTGTTTATGAAGCCTGATGCTGCATCAGTCATATGGAAATGTGCCCAACGCTTTCCATTATTTTTGTTATCGTTGTGCGCCTTTCCTGCCAAGTTTTGAAGAGGCAAGGTGCGTCCTGCAGAAAAGCTGCAGGTTATGGCTGCCACAATCCTACCCCTTGTTGGACTCGCCAGATCCCAGCAAGACCCAGTTGACTGCGGGAACGCGTTCCATACATACATGAAATGCCCCTACAAGATTCCAGGTCTACCCACTACAGCAATCACAGGAGGATCGTGGTAAACGTTCAATAGCATATGTTGATTTCTACAGGGGTACTATACCCTACAATCCTCTAATACATTGTGACTGAAATCATACAGTAGCCTTCCATACCCCCTGGTATGCAACCTGTCGATGACATCAGGGGCGCGCAGTGACAAAGAGGGCAATGTTGGTGGGACAACTGATTTCCCCATTTTCTTGCAGCAGGCCTTTCTTGGCAGCAGCATCCAACAAAGCACCATGTGCACGATCAGCCACATCTTTCTCTCCCCGCTCTATAAGCCGATCCAGCAGCTCTGCCATGACAGGATTTTGCAGCATCCCCCGGACTTTCTCCTTTGGGAAGCGCATGGGCACATTGACTTCCCTGCAGCCCACAGCAAGGACACCACGTTGGACAATGGCAGCACAACAGCCACATTCTGCCAATGCTGCAGGCCTGAGCACGCTTAAACTATTCCACACCCACATGACAGCGCACAGTAGTTTAGCTTTTCGTCAGACTTAGCAAGGGCCTGCGTGCTCTTGCCTGTTAGCAAGAACAGGAACCCCCCTTCTATCATGCCTGCCTATGCAGGGGGTGTTTGCTCGTCTGAACAGAAATCACTATTTAAACAGTGTTTTCTGGATGCACATCTTCATCAAAGGAGAGGGGGAATAGCTCACCTGCAGGAGTTGTTGCTGAAGCCGGCCCGCTCCAGGGAATGCAGCAGCTTCTGTCGGCTGCCCAGGATGTTGGGATCTGCAAATAAACTGTCATTTGGGGCGACCACCCTCTGTACTCCCAGCATCACAGAGGCAACATTTGTCTGCTCCTCTTCGCCCCACGCTGCATAAACAAGGGAGACACACCCTGTAACTCAGCATCCCTGCTGTGCAAGAGTCGTCCTTTTAATGTTTGCACTGCCCTGCCTGAGCACAGCTCAAGAGGGTAGATTTACTTCTGCCTTGCGAGCAGAAGCGAGGTCTGTTGTTAGGCAGTTTGGCAGCACAGCGTGAGGAGCTGGTCCTCACCAGATACCATCGCCAGCCCATCTGGTTTCAACACTCGCCTGAATTCAGCTAGCGCCCTGTAGGCAGCATCAGGAAGACTCTGATCACGGAATTTCTCTGGTGGGTTACTCCAAGCAGCCTATCGAATGTGCCAATTGCTGGAGGCTCCAACAAACTTTATGCCGTCTATGTCATATTGGGGGTGCCCGCAGGTGAGGTGCAAAGGTAGAATTAAAGAAGACCCACCTCTCGTAATTTGGCATGAACATCAAGCCGGCGTTGCAGGTCACTACGTCGAAGGTTGCATCTCCAAATTGACTCAAATTCTCTCCATCTGCCACAGCAAACCTGCAAGCAGATGGTGAAGCTTTGTGCTGGTAACATGGGACGTACACAGGAAATCCAGTCTTGTAAAATTGCATGACAGAGCACTATGCAGTACCTGGTGTTCTTCAACGAAAGGCGATCCGCACGCCCCTTGGCTCCCGCGATCATGCCCTCAGCGATATCAGTCATAGTCACAGTACCGCCGGGAAATAGCTTGGCCAGTGAGATGCCGGGTTCCCCCGTTCCGCTGGCGACGTCAAGGATCTGTGGGTTTCCTTTCACCTCCTCCTTGGCCGTCTCAGCGTAGGCTGCTATCAATGGCATCATGATTCCGGCGCCCTCGTGTACATCGGCAGCGTACTGCTCAGCGCTGTTGCCCCAGGCAGCTGCCTGTGTCTGCTTGATCCTCGATCCATCATTATCCATTGCACTGGTACTCCTAATAGACTTCAGAAACAGCTCCCTGCCTCTTATTTTGTCTATGGTGTCGCGTGTTTTACGAACAGCGACTCGTAAAGCTGTACCAGATCTGGTAATTAGATTCTGCCCGATAGGCCGCTTCGGGGACTTCGGAAGCTGCTTGGGGTGGATGATGAAACAGATAGGAGTGGTGTTTCAAGTGATCAAATCATCTGGATGGACAGATCAATATGAATAGCAATCAGAAAGGCGTAAATTCAACTGATTATCTTTGCGTTGATTTAGATATAAGCGGTGGCCGTGTGCAGGATGGCAATAGCGGCTGGCATGGACCAGCTGGTCTGCACACCCGCTTCGTCATTTATGCCCCGCCGCTGCAGACTACCTCCTAGGTGTCGAGCATTCTCAACGGGAGTTTCTGCTGGCGCTGGATCTGTTCCTTCAGGTGCCCCTCGACGACTTGTCAGTGACCAACCCCATGCTTCAAGCTGGAGACATCCCCATTAACGCATACTTCATTGTGCGCACAGGTGCTTCCAAATATCAGGAGAGCATTCAAGCGAATGCAGTGACCAAGAGGGAAGCATTGCTGATGGCTGCAGTAGCTGCAGGTGCGCTCCTGGATCCTTGGTTGAAACCAGTTTTACCGTGATCAGCCTTAGTAAATTGACGAAATCAACAAGAAAATATCGACAAGGGGGAAAACGTCAGCGTATGCAGACGTGATGCATGATTTGGGTGCAGGCCTTGGCCTTACAGCGCCAGCACATGCTCTTCCTGGATTCAAGAAGGTGACGCAATTACACTCCAAAAAAATACAGCCATCATTGCACCATGCACATACAAGGGCTGCTCTTGTAACAGGGTTTCCTTCAAGTCTTGCCCTGACACTACTTTGGCTGCAGGACCTGAAGAATAGACGAAAGCTGAAGATTCCAGAGTCGGAATACAAAGAGGGGCCTCAGGGCCTGAAGTGAGTCCCCGCAAATTCCATGGTCGTCCCTTCTGCCATTCTGCTTCTTGATTGTCTGCACCGTGGAATTCTAAACACCCTGCGCAGATGACAAGCCCGACACAGATTATCATACTCCGCACATGCAGCATGCAGGGCCTCTAAACTGTTGTGAGCAATTATTTTGACACTGCACAGATGGCGCATCAGATGCCATTTTTGCATGCATGCTGCAGTTTTCTTGTGCTGAGAGAACTTTGGTGGCTTTGCAGGTACTATGATGTGGTTGAGGGTAAGGGGGCGCTGGCAAGGGAGGGAGAGCGAGTGGTGGTGCATTATGAAGCCCGGTGGCGAGGCGTGACTTTTATGACCAGCAGGTGGGTCCAATCTCTTGTTCATTTACCAGGCAGTTCACCCCAGTCTTTCTGCAGGTTGCCTGCAAGACTTGCATGTGCCACCTGGCTTTACAGGATGAGCAGCTTGCCATTGTTTGATGCTGGATGATGCATGCCCAAGGCAGCTACTGGCCTCATGTGGCGCCGAAAATGTCAGCAGCAGCAGAGTCCTGCATGGTCCAATTATGTTGGAAGTAATCAAAAGGTTGGCATCGTGTGTTTGGAAGCCAGGGTGCGCTAAACAATGATAATAAGTATTCTATTTTGGGTTCGATTTTGAAATAGTTGGTGCGTGCGCAGGCAGGGCATTGGCGTGACCGGGGGGACCCCGCTGGGATTTGATGTGGGGGCCCAGGGCGCCGGAGGGACCCTGCCAGGCCTGGACCTGGTGAACACCTTCCTTCCTCTTCATATTAAAGTATCATGGGTGCATGTTATTATATCTGACTTGAAGAATACATGTACAGCAATTGGACCCAAACACGGTGTAAAAAAAAGTACAGTGTCGTGCCCACAGTAGCTTGGGTCTCGCTTGGATCTGAAAAGCCCAGCAAGGGATAGAGCTTGTGGCAGGCCTGCATGCGCATCTTCTGGCTTGGCGGGAACACAATGCTCCGCAAAGCTGTCTTTCAAGGAATTTGAATGCAATTCTGACGGCGTGCGTGCGCGCATGCACAGGGAGTGAGGGGCATGCGGGTGGGGGGCCAGAGGAAGCTGATTGTGCCGCCAAACCTGGCGTATGGCAGCAGGGGAGTCGGTGAGATCCCCCCAGATGCCACGCTGGACTTTGAGGTTGAGCTGCTCAGCATCAAGACCAGCCCTTTTGGCTTCCGCACCAAAATTGTGGAGGGCTGATCAGAGGTTTGCCAGCCTCGCTGCCACCAAAGAATGTTCTGCTATACCAGACATAGCTTGAAATTGGTTCCACTTACCCCCTTGATTTATGGGTTTTGGGACCAATTCCAAGAGTTCAGAATGGTTATACCAGCCGCGCTATCAGTATAGTGAGTGTGCATGGATGAGGAGAACTCTTTTGTGCACTTGACACTCCTCTTGAGGATGCTTCTCAGGCCTTATGAATGTGAGTAAGGAGCTTGTAGTGCTTTATTTTTGGCAGTGTTGATGAACACTCTCAGGGACAACATTCGGCCACTGAGAGAACTAAAATGCACAAGGCAGCAAGCATGGCAGCAACTCACTCTAATCTTGGCATAGACATGTCACAGTGTGCAGTGCAGCTGCAAGGTTGTAAGGTCAGATCCTTCGTGCCATGTCCTATGGATGTGGCGTAGATCCAGATCTAGAGTACATCAGTTCATCCTTGCTCTCCATGCCAATACTGCGCAGCTGCAGGCCCACATCAAATCGTTGTTCATTACAAGATCTAGGTGCATAGAGGAAATGCGCTGCACATGCCTTGTACAAGGCATGCCATGTGATACTGTGGAGATTGATCAGACACCCTTTGGGCACAGCAGCTGCTGCTTCTATTGTACACTTTATCAATGATCCGTGAATTTTTGATTGCTCTAAATCACTGCGCGCAACTCCCTGACATAATTGGTGTCCTGTTTTGTACCTACCATCCTGTCAACCCACTTCACATTCGCTGTATCTGGTGTCGCCATCAGATTGGCATGATCGCATAAAGGACCTCAAACGACACAGACCCCTAAGGTATTTGCCGAATTAACTCTAAAAAGGCAACCGGTGACCGCTGGGGACCACTTTCAATCCAATATACAAAGGGGTACGGGCAGTGTTTGCTGAATACAATACAGCCGTCATTCCAATATCACACAGAAAAATCACACATTCCTCGAATTTTCCCATATAACGGTCCACCAATTTACCTCTCTCCAGACTTCACAGACCCTTAGGGCAGATTGCTGCACCTCTCTTTCAATGTTATTTGCCTCGAGAAATTTGTGAATGGTGAACAAAATGTCACATTTTTTTTTATCAAGATAGCCACAACAAGGGACCACTAGCAGCAATAAAGAATGAATTGCCACCACCACTGCACGGCATGCTTTTGCACGCGGGAAAACCGAGTATTCTTGTTTCTAAATTATCAACATCGGGATCAATATAGGGGCAATAAAAAATGGCAGGAAATTTGGGGCAGACTAAGTATATGCGCGCTCACTTCTTAATTTCTGGCTCATGAGGGTTGGCACATTTCAGCGCGCCACACACACCACCGGCCACAATATCAACTACAAATGCGGGCAGAAGAAGCTGCTCCCTTTGGTGTTTCCTTAGCAGCAGCAATTAGTATGGAATGCTCTCAACGCGGGTTTCTTGCTGCCTCATAAGTTATTGACTTGAGCTGACCATTATGCTCACTTAAGCAGACCATAAAAGAAGATATTGGCGCCCAGGCCACAACAAATACCGGGCCACATTCTTTTCTACTTGTCTGGTTTAATCGAGCTGCTTGCTCTGATTGAGCTATTCTTAATTTCAAACAGCTGGCCAATTGGGCATGGCTCAGACCTCAAAAGAATCACCTCCGCTATTTCTTGCCGTTCTTCTCTTGCTGAGCTTCTGAGTGGGTCTTTCCCGGGCAGCGGCATATACCCAATCTTGCGAACAACCCCCCTTTGTAGGACATGATTGTAAGAGGACCTGCAACAGGTGGATTTGGTAATGAGTAGTCACTGTCGGACCAGGAAATGCGCCCAGTTGGGCACAAGTGAGGCGTCCGGCAGGCGTGCAGCAGAAGCTGGTGGCGGTACTGATGGTCAGTCACTGGGTGACGAATGCGTAGTCACTGGGTTACCAGGCAGTGCGCCCAGTGGTCCACCACATCATCGGAGCCGTACCAGCGGTGCTCGATGGGCCAGCCCTTGTGGGTGCCCATGCTGTGGAACACGCCCTCCAGCACCAGATTATTCGCACCCTGCACCCATCCCCACATTGCAATTGGCCATGTCTGCCGGTGTGACGAGGCTGTCATTCTGAAGAGTGCACTGTTGTCACATACTCTCAGGAAGATCTATGCTGTGCATGCAACGCCTCTTTGCCATACTTTGACGAGGCTAAATTGCCTCTTTGCCCGAGCCAGGCATGTCTTTGGCGCATACTTCTGCAACGCATGCTGTGTAGGGTGCCCCACCCAGAGGTAATCTACATACTAGCGTCGAGACGAATGCAACCTCACATACAGTACATCCCCTTGCATCAGTTACTTTTGAGGGTTCAGATACCGTAGTCCCCCTTGCCAAAACCCCTTTGAGGGTGGACAGATACCGTAGCCCCCCTTGCCAAAATTCCCTATGAGGGTGCACAGATACCATAGTCCCCCTTACCAAAACCCCTATGAGGGTGCACAGATACCGTACTCCCCCTTGCCAAAACCTCTATGAGGGTGCACAGATACCGTAGCCCCCTCGCCAAAAACCCCTATGAGGGTGCACAGATACCATAGTCCCCCTTGCCAAAACCCCTATGAGGGTGCACAGATACCGTAGTCCCCCTTGCCAAAACACCTTGTGTCACATCATGAGCGCGCAAAATTTTGGCTAGCAGCTGAATGAGAGCGCGCCTGCAGGTGGGCATTCGCCACAGGAACCACACAGTCCCCCATGTGCCCATGCCCATCACCACACACCTGTGCAGGAAAATTGGTCGTCACTTAACACCGTGCAATACACAGTTGAATTATTATTCTTATTAATATTACAGGTCGGCAAAACCCAAAGCCAAAGGCCATAGGGCATACACGCAGGGCGTCTGCAGCCACGTCT
>JADEYI010000601.1_pt1 | contig 44782 bp, 37 predicted proteins | sample 8542331 | NCBI WGS metagenome assembly JADEYI01 (sample SAMN16510988, study PRJNA670497) | mine drainage metagenome | isolation source: biofilm near Copperflume 1 | place: Germany: Marsberg coppermine Kilianstollen | collected 2018-02 | reverse complement strand
CAGTACATCTGCTCTTGGTTGCCGTGTGAAGGAAATCAGCCACAGACAGTGGCCTGGCCAAAGCAGTCTGACACTTGTTTCTATTCTTGAGGAACTTGCAGCTCCCACCCTGTCTTGTTCCCTGTGCATGGATCAGCATTAGTGTGTCATTTTTTGCTGCTGCTTAACACAGCAGGATACATTGGCCGGACCAATGTGTGGTCTGGTCCAAGGGGTACTGTGCAGTGTGAAGTCGGGTTCTATGCTGCCATGCTGGATTGCAGCCTCTGTGGCAGGGGCCAATTGCCAGGTCGTAGTGGTTGCTGTCAACCTCTTACCACCACTTCCACGCCAGTCTCTAGTCATTTCTATGACCTCGCTGCTGCATGCTGATTTATTCTTTTCTTAGACATGGTGGACAAGAGATCGGTCAATTTCAAGGTTGCTCAGGCGGCAATTTGCGCTGCCCAGCAAGATCCAGGTAGTGATTTGGGCTGAGTAGTGCTGCTGTGCTGCAGATGTGGCACCAGATCTTTGACAAGCTCCTCTGGTGCTTCTTCATCTTTGGCTTCTTTACGGGTGCGCTCCAGCTCCAAACATCTATACGCTTTGGCCCCCAGATTGCAGAGCTGACTGACTCACTACTGCACTCCTGTACCGTATTAAGGATGTGTTCTTAAGACTTGCCAAGGACATGATCAGGTCAGTCGGCTTGAAAGAAACCAATCTGTTGCATGCCGTGTGAGTGCTTTGGCGTGTGGGGTGCAGGCTGTGTGATGATCACCAACAAGGCTATCATCCAGGGTGGTATCCTGATCGTGCTCACACCCATCTGGATGCGCATCTTCTACAAGTGAGCACCCCTTCACTCAGCAGCCTCTCTGCCAGACCTTCCACAGAGTTGTGGTTGTCACACTCGTGATTATTCCACCACGTGCATGCTGATAGACACATTGCACTGTCGATATGATTATCACAAAGAACGAGTCTACTAAGTGTTGAAGAATCCTCTGCAGCATGGCATAGGATAGCCCTGCAGGGTGTGATTTTTGCGCAAGCAACCGATTTTGATTTTGCGTTTGTATGTGCACACAGCTACGCGTCGGAGCGGTTTGGCAGGGAGCATGCAGCTGCACCGCTGCTGCTGGCTGCAGGCGCACCAGCCGCCACCATCGACCCAGCCATCTACACAGCTCCGTCCCTCAGGTGTGCAAATTCTGTCCACCCAAGGATTGAAAGGCGTCACTCACCTAAGAGTCATGGGTGAATCTTGGTAAAGGGGGATCCGCAATACTGCAGCTCAGCATTGACATCATCTGCCCATCTGCTGACACACGCATGCATGATGTCATCTGGGTGCATACGGATTAGATCGACCTCATTACGTTGCTTAGCCTAATTTCCAATTTCAATTTTAGGCATGTGCATTTCATAGGGCATAGTCACGTCTGGCACCGGATTGCATTTGAAGACATCCCTACGTCTCTTGTGGTCATCTGATTCTGGATTTGCTGTTGTCTCGAGCTCTCTAGCTTCTGGTGTCTTGTTCTCAAATCGAGACTTGGACCTGGACGCACCTCATTGGCATCACGGCGGACTAATTGACTGGGCATGCCTGGTGCCCCAGCTGGCGGGAGGCGGTATAAATAATGAGCACTGTGCCCATGGTTGATTGGGGCTAGCTTGGATCTGGTGAGCCCAACAAGGGGTAGGCTTGTGGCAGCCATTACCTGCAGCTTGTCTGCAGGTCGTAACTTTCCATTTGGCAGGAAAAGCGTGTAATAATAACGCTAAACATGCCTGGTGCCTGGGTTCAGGCCGGGCTGCGCTGGATGGTACCCGGAGTATGGCAAGGCCTGGGAGCATTGGGGCATGCCTGCCTACGCCTTCTGAGCAGCTGCCACATAGCAGCTGACTTTGTTTATCGGGTTGTTGGTGCCCTGACGCTGGTAAAACATGGTTCAAATGACTTATCAAATTGTGGCGAGTTTGGTAGAGGAGCAGACGCTGCGCAAGCAGCGGTTGCGGGCGAATTGATTGGAATCATCCCCTTGATAGTAGAGAATAGATGTCCAGCATTTGATGATTTGGGCTGTTACATTGGAGGAGATCAGTAGACTCTAATCTCGGAGATTAAAAAGTGGAAGCAGAAATGTCGCAGTGACTGCTCGAAGACTCATATGCAGTTGTACACATGTGCTGTTTTACAGTGATTTGGTGTGACACGTGTTTGATTGCAGCATGCCTTTCCATTTGCAAGATTTCATGCCTTTGTGGCTACTAATATTAGTAGTACCGCCCTGCAACATCATGTGTATGCTACAGCGTTCCATCATTTTCAAAACCATTTGTACAGGAGACTCCAGCCGCTGTAGTAAGTACAGCATACACTGAAAGTGCATGCAAGTGCAGTGCAAGACTTGTTGCACAGAGAGAGAGAAACATCACATCGTGCCAGCCACATGCAAGAGCACTTCAATGTTCCAGGACCGACTTTGGAGCTTAGCTTCTTGTAGCTTCCAACCGCTTGGAAGCTTGAAGGTGCGAGGCAGTCACACGAAATTTACGATGTCGATGTGGAACAGAACGTGAACGGAGTACTGTCGCATGTTGATAATCGTCAAAATTTTTCGTTACCAAATATAGCCGGAATTTCAGACGTTGCAACACAGGTGAGAGCGGCCTCAATGCCCTTTTGGGGCATTTACAACGTTGTGGCACACCGTAGCTCTGCAAAACAACACTTGGACTTAATTTACAGATCTAAGCTGTTCTATATTTATTTCAGATCATTGCCTTGGCGTTAGATCGCAGGCGACTTATGTAGACCGCGGATCCGCTGTGCACGGTGTTGCATGGCACCTAGTCCAAACTGAGGCGTTTGTTGGAGCAGGCAATCAACTGCTGATCCAACGAGGAGGTGAAAATGACAGGGACTGTCAGAGAAGAGAGGGCCAGGCAGCTCGAGAGCATCAACTCGGGCATCGTCAACAGGTACGATGCAGGGTTCCCCTGGTCTTGACTTCACTCACTTGTCCGCGGCTTATTCAACTTACAGTTAATTCATATTATCACTACTCCGTTGCAGCCATGACAAGCGGACGATGGAGGCAGTGCAGAGCGGCTCCACAGCTGGCAGGTCTGCTGGTGGGGGCTATGCCAGCACTGGGCAGCACTCTCTGGGCGGCGGGTACACCGGCAAGGCGTCTGACATCACTGGCGGCGAGACTGGTGGCTTCAAGGATATCACTGGTGATGCTCTTTTGCAGTGAAGCTGCGTTCGAGATTCCAGGCCGCTTTACGCTTGCAGACCACTTCTTAATATTTGTATTGTAATAATTGCAATTGTTCCTGAACCCAATCAAATTGTGGGCACGGTGCTTGGTCAAGTCCCGCCGCCCGCCAGCCAGGGGCATCCTTTATGTCACCAAAAGTGGGTTTCAAATTAATGCTCTATGGCTTTGTGTAGGTGGCGACGATGGCGCGCGCGCAGATGCCCCCAAGAAAGAGGGAGACAGCAAAGTGGGGGGCTTTAAGGACATTGTGGGGGGAGTGACCGGAGGCATCAAGGATCTGACCGGCGGCAAGTCATCAGAGGGCTTCAGTGGCCTGACCGGGGGCAAGACTGGCGGATTCAAAGACCTCATTGGAGGCGACACAGGCAACATGGAAGATGTGGGCCTGGGCCAGAAGACTGGCACTCCCTCTTGATCGAGAAGCGCCAGATGCATGTAATGATGTGACAGTATAGCTTGTCCCTTCATGTCACATGACGGTACGTACCGTCAGTACCGTACAGTGACTCCTGGGAAATGTGTACCATACAGCTCAGGAGAATCTGGGGAAGACCTCTTCAAGTTGCAAGACCAGGGGAGCTGATGCGTATCCTCCAGCACATGTTGAGTCATTATGACAAAAGAAAAATGGCGGAGTCCATGAAAACAGACCTCTCATCTTCTGTGCCGCAGTGTGTATTATGGCAATTGAGATGGCGTTTTGCGAAGCGCATTGATTGCACTTTGCAAGCAAGTAAATTACAGCATATACAGCTGGGATCTTGGAGGAATGTGCCATGATTTAAGGTACAGAAGATTGAGTTCAGGCAACGCCACGACAGTACTGATCGATTCTTGACGCAGAGACATCCCATGAAGGGGGCACGACATTAGTGACCCACGCTTTGGTAAGGGGATCCAACTACTTTTCAAAAGATATGTAATTGGCAGCTTTCTTAAACGTGCATCTGGAGGCACGTGCACACTGCATGTCTGCACATGACAGCAACACAGCTTCTTGGAGCTCCCAGGCACCATCAAACACCGACCCACCAAAGGCAAAGCCTCGTGTTGAAATTCAGAGTGAAATTTTAGTGGCAAATAATCTCAACATGGACTCATGCCTGCAGGATGTGCGTCAGAATTTGAGTAAAAAAGCAACGTTCGAACAGGCACTGGCAGATCTTCAACAACTTCTCAACGATAACCCCGATCTCATCCAGAACCCGGAATATTTTGCAGTAGTGCAACGAAGCTTCACTCTGCTGAAATCGAGATACACAGCTCCAGCGTTTTGGTCAGCAGGCCGAAAGCTGTACCAGGCAGTCGAGGTGCGACAACCGAGGATCATGTTGGACATTGGTGTGAACTTATTCCTAATAATACAGATATTACTGTTTCGTGGTTCCTGTCTATTGAAAGCTCTTTCACTTGATCTATGCGGGCTAAGAAAAGGCAGTTGTTTCCCAGAAGGATCTGGAAGCACTGAAATCTCAGTTTACCGAATCGTCTGCAGGGAGCTACCAGCGAACCAGATGTCAAGGCCAGGTGCATAGACTACATCGAACAGTGCTCTGCCCACCTAGGGGAAGGGCCCAGCACGAGCAGCGAGGCACCTCAGCTAGAGCCTGCAGGAACACAGCAAGGCTCAAGGCAGCCATACCTCTTCGAAGGCCAGTTCTCAAATGTGAGCACCTTTTACTCGCACTGTAGTGCTCTATGTATATGGGTGGAATAATTTCAGGGCGCTTTCACCACGTCAACAGCAAGAAAGCAATTCCATGGCCTGCACCATTGCTGCATGCAGTGCCAAAGGAAAATATCACCATTCAGTGTGACATGGTACCATAGCGAGAATGTGAATTGAAGGAGCCCATGGCATGCAGAGAAATGAGTCTCCGCCAAGGGAGAGGGAGAGTAGGTTGGAGGATCTGCTGGCGATGCTGTCAGCGCAGATGACATCAGCGGAGACAGCTGGTGAAGGGCAAGACGGGCAGCCTGGCGAGGCCATGCAGGCAGGCCAGACTCTACCCAGCATGGACGCCCTGGACGAAGGTACCCAGTACTTCCCTGCTGCAAGCATTTTGCATGCCCGCAATTTTCAGGACTTTCTTTGATACAATGGAAGTACTATTTTAAAACGTCATCTAGACCAGAAGAGGCTTCATGTGGCTCTTGCTGGGGATCTGTGATCCAGCTCTTCAGATGCAACCACCCATGGACTGTGGTTGTTGTCACAATGTAAGTCATGCATTGTCTCTCTCTGAGCCCTGCTGTTGCCTGTGTGTCATGTCATCATGAAAAGTCATTGTGTTCTCGTGTTTCAGACTTGGCAGCGGCGCTGGCAGCGTCCTTGGCGGAGGAGGGGGTCCGGCCGGGGGGCGCGCCCCCCGCTTCCAAGCATGCAGTCAAGGCGCTGGTGAAGGAGACACTCACAGAAACGAGGCTGAAGCAGCTGGGGGGACCCGACGCCCAATGCAGCGTCTGCAGGCAAGTCACACATTCCACTAAACACATCTTCTACATGCAGATAGACAGAATAAATTTTTGAATGGAGGATCACTGTGCAGCTTGCCCTGGCCTTATTGCGGACTGCATGCAGCACAGACCTGTGTGCAGCATCTGCAGGCAGATTCACATCCATGCCCACCTCCCTTGCATGCATGCCCACCGAACTTCTTCTTGCGCTGTGTCCTCGAGCGAACTGCCAGCATTGCTATTTGTGACCGTTTCTGAGTATGGTGCTAGAGAGCTTTAGAAACCCCTGCTGCATCTGCAATCAGCGGTGCAGCTTTGTGGGGTTCGCGCTGCGCAGTGGAGTCGGCTCTGGGCATTGAGATTTCAATTCAGACCTGCACTACCAGGAGCACGCGGTATATTTAGTTCAAGATCTGAGCGCTGCTGTGCGTGCAGGGAGGACTTGCAGGCGGGAGATGAGGTGCAAATCATGCCCTGCAGCGACAACCACGTGTTCCACCCGCCTTGCCTCGCTCCCTGGCTCAAAGACCACAACTCCTGCCCGGTGAGTTTTATAGCTTTGCGCCAAGAGGTCAACCTTGTCTGTGGCATGCTTGACCTCCAATCACTCCCCAGATACCATCAAGGCGTCTGTTTTTATTGGATCTTGTTTATTTTGGCTTTGTGCTAGTTAAATAGCACCTGGCAGGTCACTTCCTGATTAGACAGCAGAACTCTCTCAGATCGGCACCAATTCTGCAGTTTTCAGACCCCAGAACTGCTAAATGTTTGCACTTGCCCCAAAAGATAAACCTGAAGAGAGCGGCGCATGGGACTGGCAGATGGTGGGTGTGAGTTTTTTTGGTTGTGGTGTAGGTGTGCCGGCATGAGCTGCCGACTGACGACGACAGCTATGAGAGGAAAAAGGAGCGGGACGCAATTGAAGCCGAGGAGCGCAAGGGGGCTGCGAATGCCGTGGCGCACAATGAGTTCATTTATGTGTAGCGCAACGAGGCCATTCTTACTAAATGAATCTCAATTGAACAGTGAGCGCTTGATTCTTGTGCTGCTGTTGTTAGCATCATTGCTTAGAGCAAGTCTGAACAAAAGATGAATATGCACTGAACAATTCAAAATCACCGCATACATGGCATTGCAACTCTGTGAAGTATCACAAAGCTACACGTGTAGTATGAGATCTTCTAGGATGTAGCAAAGTATTTCTACTGTCATGCGTCACATTTTCTCACTAGCATGAAGTGCAGGAAGCGTTCGGCTTTTGCTGTACCCAGATGTTTCCAGCCCACGCCAACATACACCCCCGGCCCCACTGCCCTCAGGTGGTCCACCTGTGTTCATGCATCCCACTCTTTGATGATTCCCGCCTGAACACATTCTTTAGCTTGTGCCACCGATTTACAGAGCCCCTTGTCTACTCTTCAAAGTCCAATATTTCATATGCAGCATCGGCATCCGCACATTTGAATGCAGGCAAATGCTAATGGCCGATGAGTGTAGTGTTTTGCCTCTCCCGCTTCACAACACAAAGGCGGGTCTGCACTGATTTGCAACGGGTGGGACCGTGCAATGAAAAAGGTGACTAAACGCTCACCAGACCGCCATTGAACGGCCAGCGAGGCTGCCTGATGTGCGGCCACCGCCCAGTGGAGGGAACATCGGACGGCTTCAGACCTAGCCTCTCCTCATCCAGATACTCCAGCTGCACGTCGCTGAGCTCATTTGTTCCTGCGATTATGTCGCCATTAGTCAGCATCACGTCATAGCATGCGTCATAACCAGCTGCCAAGAGAAGAAGGATTAGTCTAGCCATCATGTGCCACCAACTGCTCCATTGCACAGGGCCCCTAAAATAATTCATCCTTGCACTTGCACATGCAGCATTATCTTGTGTCTGACAAGCCATTGCATGGCGGAAATTTGGCTATTTAGAAGTTTGGTGGAAGGCAAGTAAGATAACTACCTGGTATTGTGCTGGTGTCGATGGTGCACTTGTAGTACAGCGGATACAGAAGATCGCCCAGTGGCCCCTTTTGCACCTGCAGAAATGCAGATATCCTTCCCCGATGTACTACCCCTCTTTGCAGCAACCATTTGCTTGACATGGCACAGTACAATACATCATGGCAGTCTTGGTCAAGTGGCGTGCTGGTCCAATTGCTCAAAATTCTTTCTTTCTGGACCCTCTTGCCCAAGTCTCTTTTCAGCCAAAGTGAATGCAAGACATACAAGGCAGTGCTAGCGCCTTATTGGGAGGAAGGGCTGGCTTACAATTAATGCAATGCGTGCAACAGACTGGAATTGTGGAATTCCCTTCAGAAAACACAGTAACGTTTATTGTTATGCCTTTTCATAGCGCTTGTAGAGTAATAAGGTAGCAAGTGAGAGAGTCAACCTGGACACGCCCGTACAGGTCGAAGGTGCGCGGCTGCAGGAAGAAAAGTTTGCGGAAGCCGCCAAAAAGGGAGTTCAGGGGCACCGCTGCGCGCCCCTCAAAGGTTGCCACCTGCTCAGAAGAGAAGGGGGGTCTCAGAGCTGCACACACTATTTTATCGGATATTCTGGTTACTAACGTTGCCTTTGGTTGGTGCTCAAGTCAGGCTGTGCAGAGCAAGCCTTGCTCAAGATATCACACTCTGGAAAAGTGCCCATACAGAAGGCATGCTTGCTGCTGCAGCAACCACGTCCAGCTCAAGTGCACACGGTCTGGACGCAAGGCGTGAATTAATAGACCAAAACTGTCCATCTGCTACCCTGAGCAGGGCTGTTTCTGAAAACAGCAGCAAGTAAGCCTCGGTAGGGTCTACATAATCACTTCAGCCCGCAGCCCACCTCATTTAGCTCTTCGGGAAAGTCATCGTAGAGGGAGTAGTCTGGTCCCTGGACCTCTGCCAGCTCCTGCCTGCCGGCCAGGTAGCGGCTGCCAGACACCTTCCACAGCTTCACTATGTCCCTGTCATGATGAAAGTCTCTGAGAGTCTTATCAGGCTGAACGACAACTCTTGCGTGTGCAGCAGAATCTTCTGCCAGAGTGCTGGCGGTCTCTGCTGGAAATGGAGCACATAGGCAATCTGAGTTTTGCACAGGCTTTGCAGAGCAGATGCGGACACGGAATGCGAACACGTGACTCACTGTGGCATGATCATTCCCAGAAGCCTTGGCCTCTCCTTGGCAGGGATGTCAGCAATCGCCCTCCTGCCCGTCACAGCAAAGCACTCAGAGTCTTGTACTTCGCAGCTTTGACTCAGAATCCAGAGCAGCGCTCATTGCATGTTGAATCCTAAGATGCAATGAAGGAGTCCCTGGCTCGTACATGCAGGTCAGGCCCTCGCGATCACAGCTGATGCAATCTTCTAGAGGAATAAATAGAGGCGTTCACCAGATGACCAGTGCTGCATTGAAGGTCCGGCGGTCATAGGGAGCTAGGCTGTCAGCAGTGGCTATGAAGGCCGCTGCTTTCCTTAGTCGCTTGTCGACTTCCTCCGCAGAAAGCTGAGACACCTGGTCTGCGCCATCGCCATCTTCTTCTGCACTGGCATCCTCTGTTGCGGAATCTACTTGGCCCCTGCCAGAGGTGCTGCAGCAGAAGCTGGATGCACGCCTCTCCTTTCGAGCGAGTGACTGTCTCCATTCATCAAGCTTGGAGGCCTGGAGCTTGGAGGCCTGAAAGCGCACAGCAGATGCTGCGCTGCTGCTCGGAGCTCTGTGCTCGATATTAATTCGACATCCCCGTCTGTGGAGGCCCCCGAGGTGGCAAGCTGCAGGATCGTGAAGGACACCTGGGACAGGAGGCAAAACAGGTAAAAGCCCTCGAGAATGACTCGATTTTCGAATTTCAACCTACACAGGAACGGCATTTTTTCGAAATCGGAGGGGCACCAGCGGTTCATATCTATAACCCATGGGCATGGCAATGCATATTTGCTCACCCTTGGTCGCAAATACCGGAGATCTGGATGTTGTCCCTTGCATACTGAAGACACCAATATGCGCTACACTGACTGATTGGATTTGAAGCGCATTTCACGCAAGATCCGAAATAAATGAGTGAATGTCGCACGTGAGCTCGATCCACGTGGTTGCCTGACTCATGATCATGTGGATTCCCGTGACGAGAACCACCAAGGAAAGACGGCAACACTGTGCTCTCTGGTCCTCAACAGGCCAGCAAACAGCACCTGGGCTTATGTGTCAAAGGTGATCGCGACAGCATGGGCTTTCTGGCGAAGCTGAATGAAAAGTTCGGCGCATCGCGGGTGAGACCCTACTTGCCGTCTATTGCCCATCCAACGGGTTTGTAAGAATGAATGGTAGTGGATCTCGCTTTTTTTATGTATCCACTACTAAGTGACAATAATTTTGGGACGTCAGCCTGTGAGCGTGAAACGTTTGTAGCCGGTCGCACGGAAGGTTTGCGTAATAGGGCGTCGTTTTAAGTCAAGTCGATAAAGTGGGCGCCGTGCAGAAATACAATAGTTCTGACGAGTTGAGCAAAATGATCTCACATGCTGACGCTTGCACCTATTCGGCAGTATCTTTATTTTGGCCATGCCTCCAGCAGATTATTTGCAAGAGTCCAGTCCTGCAAGACCCCTTGAAGATCCATATAGTGTGTGCTACATCCTGGGATGGCTATGCAAAGCACCAAATATAGCGGGTGATTCCTGGTTCGATGCACTTATGTTCACAAGGCATCCCAGTCCCAACATCAAATATAGGCAGCGATAGTGTGATCACTCAGATCTCTTGACGTTCACTCAGATCACACGACGACGCAAATTGGAAGCAACAAAGACGCATTTTCCAAGTTCTGCTGGAATGTGAAATTGTCGTTCTGTGTGCTGCTCCAGGTGGGGCGCTACTTTAAGACAGTCGAACGCAACACAACCTTGGTTCAGGAGCTCCGAGCAGGGACTGTCACATTTCTGACAGTACGTCAAGCATCCTCTCTTGCTGCAGATTCCCCATTGCTGTGCTTTCCCGCCGCTTGGGTCATATCTTGAGATACAGGAATTACTGATATGGCAGGCCTCCATGGTTGCGGGGTGTGATGTGTTTGTGGCCCTTTCTTGCAGATCGCTTACATCCTTTCGGTCAATGCTAACATCCTTTCGGACACTGGCGGACCATGCACCTCCAATGACTGCACGGTGACTCACCATCAGCGCAATTTGTGTATTTATCCATGAGTCCAAATTGTGTGTTAATGCAAAGCCCACTACATCCAAAACAGGCGCTTGGGTGAATTTTTAAGGCCAATTACAGGTGCCATTTCCTTGTGAATGACCATACCTGTTGTCTGTCTTGCGCAGGGCCCCGACAAAAGCTTTGCCTGCCGATTCACAGACCCCGGCTACCAAGCATGTGTGGTACGCTGTCTTTCCCCTTCCTTCTGTGTGCAGAACCGAAGATCACCTTCGTTTATGTCCCTTATGTGGGCTGCCTGACTGAATCTAGAGTCCCTGATGTAGACACAGCTTGCCGATTAGCCTCATCAATGCTGTCTGTGCGCAGGATGCCACGCGGAAGAGCCTGATCACAGCAACGGCAGCTAGCAGCCTGCTGGGATGCGTTATCATGGGTGTGGCCGGCAGCCCATACAGACACGCATCCCTGCAATTTTTTGATTGTCCTCTTGAGCCTGACTTGTTGCCCTCAGAATATCTCCTCTATGCATTGCTGGGGATCTTTGTGCCCATCTCTCCAAGCTTCATTATACTCGTGCTGGTTTGTGCAACAAGTTGTTGGAGATGAGCACCTGTGAGTCATGCAGGTGTTGCGGCCAACTTGCCCGTGGCGTTGGCACCAGGTGAGTCTTTCATTTTACAGCTGCTTCTGCATGATGGCAGCCCACAAATGGGCTCTTGAACCTAATCCGCTCGCATGCAAATTTTACATCGCACACACCGCATTGCTGCATGCTGATATTTTATTGGTGACTAGAAAAGCCCCTTTCAGCTCTCTGCTTGCACACCATCTGTAGCAGTTGCATGTGTTCTCTGCCGCTGTCATCTGTCCCTAGGATGCTATTCACCCAAAAATTCTGCCTGCTTTCTTCCCTAAATCTGACGTGAAGACATGTTGCCTGATCAGGCATGGGCCTGAATGCTTACTTCACCTACAACGTGGTGGGCTACTACGGCACCAAGAGCGTTAGCTACCAGGAGGCACTCGCGGCCATCTTCATCGAGGGCTGGATCTTTGTGTTCCTGTCGGCTGTTGGCGTGCGCCAGAAAGTCATCAGGTACAGCACTTCTTCAAATTTGCATCATAACAGTCTTTACCTGCAGATTGCCTGCATTCGCACCTCGCATGTCAAAGCAGGAACTTTTTGTTATGATAATGACAGTCATTGTAGTAACAATATTAGAGAAGAGAGATGCAATACATAGAAGGTATTACAAGCGCCAAATAGGGAGCAAGGGCTGCATTGCGTTTTTGCAATGCCACTTGTGTTGGAGCAAGAGCGTTTGACCCCATTGTCTGTGCTCAGTAGTGCTGCTATCTATTTGACGTACACAAGGATACATGCTGACTAATTGTGTGTCATGTCTCCTTGCAGCTACCTGCCGCGTACGCTAGCGCTGGCCATGGCGGCTGGCATCGGCCTGTTTCTGGCGCACATTGGGTACCAGGGCTCTCAGGGAATCGGCCTCGTCGTCGGTGACGGCGCCACGTTAGTCACCCTCGGTGAGTCACTCCACTCTTCTGGGGCCCTTGCAGCATAACATCCCTTGGCATAATTTTAGCCATGTCCTGCCTGTTGCTGAGTCAGCACTGCACGTCGCTAAATCACCCATGAGAGGGAGAGAGCGCGCCAGAGTCTCCTGTTGCTGGGTGCAACTAAGATTCTCACCTTTCTTTGGCTCTGTGACAGCTCTGTTCTTGGTGTTCAATTGCCCTGATGGGCGGCCAAAGACTAAAATTACTCATGTTTATGCATTCTGGCCGCTTCCGCTGTGAAACTGGCATAAGTGACTGCAACAGCAGACTAGTGGGAGTCTTGACATTTCGCTGCGCGCACACACAGCATGGCAAGGCTCTGTGCTACCAGAGACATGCTTGTATTTCACAATTTAATGCTGCCAATCTCGCAGGAGCATTACAGGTGTTGCTTGACGTGATTGTCCCTTAAGACTGGTATACATGTAACAACATCATTAGTAATCTTGCAGGCGGCTGCTCCACACCCAGCCAGGTGCACCCGTACTTCATAGCAGACACAACGGGTGTGTGCACCCCCGAGGGAAATGCACCGCTGCCTAATCTGCCCCCGGCAGGCGCTAACTACGAGTGCCCCACCTGGAAGCTCAACAGCGGGCCCATCTGGATGGGCCTCGGCGGCCTTGCAATAATGAGCATCCTCATGTCCCGTAACTTCAAGGTGTGCGCCCCCGGCTGTATATTCAGGGTTCAGGGGTATGAATTTCTTTAGGGGGTAATGTACACCTGAATGCATCCAAGTGGCGACTGCCACAGGAGCCTGCAGGGAGGCCAAGCTCTTCTGCAGACCCTGGTGTGTCCTGAGAAGTATAGAGTGTACTGGAATTGTCCTCTCTCAGCCAGGAGGGTGCTGTCCTTAATAGAAAATCCGCCGTCAAGAAATGCCAGTGAAATATTCTACATGTGGTGCCATGTGCTGTTTTTATTGCCACCCTTTAGATCAGCTACCTGGCCAGGTCATTCCCCTTCCATTAAAACTCTTGCTACAACATGCAGGCAAGATTATCAGTTTTGAGACTGGACTGCCATAATTACTGTGCTTATGCTTGCACAGGGCGCTATCATTGCTGGCATTGCAATCACAACCATCATCTCCTGGATCCCCGGTCACGCCGCTTCATACCTCGGCTCCAATTCTCCCATCCTCGGTACAATTTTACCCACTCACCCACTTATCCACTGCCCATCACTGCTGCAATTTTTCTGAAGATTTACCAACCTCCAAGGCAACCTGCAAGAGCAATTGGTTTGAGATACATTGCTCAAATCGAGCATGCAAACTGCAACCTCCACATGCATGCTTGCCTGATCTGGATCCGGGGAAATTTGAATTTGGGCTGCCTATTTTGGCACTGCACAGGTGGCATAGGAGGAGATGGCGAGTCCAGGTGGCAGTATTTCAAAAACGTGGTGGCGGTTCCCAGCATCAAGCAAACAGGAGGCGCCCTGAGGTGCGGCTCCTTTTCTTATTTTTCCCTTTATAATTCCTACGCTCGCTCTGCAATGCAATACTGGCTGCCACAATTCAGCTTTGGCATGCGTTGAAGGCCAGAAAAGAAGTGATCCGATTTGATTTTTTACAGGGGGTTTCTTGGGTGCTAGTTAAGATATGACACGACTGACATGCCCTTGGTGGAGAAATTATCAACACAGGGAACGCTGGACGGGATATTTTTGCAAGGTCGCTGCAACGCTCTCAGCCTTAAGGGCTGGAACAAGCGTTTAATTATAACATTAAAGAGTTGAATATGCCTGATTTTTTATGTGTTGCTGGGTGTGTGCAGCTTCAGCAATTTCAAGAGCGGAGACCTGTGGCTGGCGCTCATCACTTTCCTGTATGTGGATTTCTTCGATGCCACCGGGACGCTCTTCTCCATGGCAAACTTCATCAACAACTTCATCCCAGGTGTGACATTATTCATTATTAAATCTACAGACTTTCCTATTCCTACAAATCCAGGATCTCGGACGCCCAGTAACTTGTGTAGAAGATTCCTCTATTCTGTCCGGTCCTGGCACTACTTTTCTGAATTGTACTCTGTCCTGCTCTAAGATACAAGACCCTCTGCATGATGCCTGCTGACTAATTCCAGATGAGCAGTGCCAGCCTTTTGCATTTGAATTGATTTGAACTTTGAATTTGAACTTGATTTTGAATTTGAAATGGAATTGAATTTGATTTTGAATTTGAGCATTTGCTACTCCACCACATGCAACATTCTTTGTGCTGACTCGAGGGAGCTTTCGCATAAGGAACATCAGAACCTGATCGGCTGTTTGCATGCCCAGGCTTTGTGGATCCCAAGACCAACAATTTCCCAGGGAGCACGCTGGCATACTGCAGCGATGGCATCTCCATAGTCATTGGATCAGTCATGGGCACATCTCCTGTCACCGTCTTTGTGGGTGAGCTGGCGACTTTTAGTGCAATCCCCATTCAAGGGGACTCGACACTAACTTTAGCATAATGAAGTCAGAGTCCCTACTTGTTGCAAGTGATCCTTGGATGCAAGTGAACTAGCATCCTGGGTCATGAATTGTTGGATTCTGTCTAACCTCCATCGGAGTGGATCTTTCTCATATCCTGCTCTTATTCCTTTGGAAGAAGCAGCTCCTTTCTTGCAATAATAACTTGCTTGCAAATGGGAGTAGAAGCAGAGGTGTCTTGAAGAGGTCTGCCTGTTTCTGCGTTTTATGTGGCATGATCATGGAGGTGTTTGCTGGTGCAGAGTCGGCGACTGGCATCCGGGAGGGAGGCAGAACTGGGTTGACATCGATCATGGTCGCCTTCTGGATGTTTGTGGCCCTCTGGTTCACTCCCATCATTGGTACGCCACCCCTTTCTGCTCACTGATAGATGACTTGCAGGCTCTAACACTGGCAGCACACACTTCCATTCTGTCCTTTGGCAGTGGTTTGATAGGGTGGAGCTATTACCCACGAATCAGCCCTTCGGGTTCAGACATGATCACAAACTCCAATCAGGATGCATTACTTGTCTTGAATTTCAGTATTTTCTGCTGTGCCAGGAGACAAGCATAATTTCGCCTTTTGATCGGGGCAGAAACTGCCTAGCAGAAGCCACACAGGGTCTCTAATACCTGCAGGGAGCCGCAAAAGACTGTACAAAGTAAGGCATCTCCCATAGGAGGATCTGAGAATTGACGTGTCTGCTTCCGTGTGTTCGCAGCCAGCATCCCCACCTACTGTACAGGCCCGGCGCTGATCCTGACAGGGGCCCTGATGATGATCAATGTGATCAAGATCGACTGGAACGACATCAACAAGGCTGTGCCGGCCTTCCTCACCATCTCCATCATGCCCCTGACCTACTCCATCTCCTACGGTGCGCGCCCCCTGACCCTTGATTTTCTGCACTCCATAGACTGCCCATTAGTCATTGTCTTTCATAACCCCATATGGCACATCCCGCATGCTTTGGTGGAATTTGCATCCTGCTTTAGTAATATTTAAAGCTTCTGCAATAGAGTTTTCTCTTGCTTGCACATGGCAAAGCCGCTGTCTTTTGAGATCCGACCCGGAAATGAAAAGTTTTAGCCCCATGCATCGGGCTTGTATCAGTCGTTTTGCATGGCAGCAGCTTTCTCCAGCATTTCTAGACCCTCTGATCTCGCCTTGCATTGCTTGCTTGCCTTCTGAGTGTCTCACTATCGTTTTGGCACATGTGAAGGGACCTTGGGGCACCCACGCATGATCGATGGCTTCATGCAATCAACTGAGAAGTTGCTAGAGTGTCTTCTGATGTGACATGCAGGCGTGATTGGCGGTGTGGTGTCGTTCATCTTGCTGCATGCAATCAAATGGGCCTGTGACAAACTGAGCGAACGCACCAACGGCGCCTTCGGCTACTGCTCGCCGCCGGCCTCGCCGGAGGGAACGGCGCACGACGGCGTGGCCGATGACGAATTCGGCGTCAGCAACAAGCCGTCCGCCAAGGGCGATGCCTCCGTCTCTAACGGAGAGGTGCGTGCTGCGCAATGTCATGTTCTGAAGTACCCTCCATCAATTATCACCCATTAAAACCTCTCCTTGGGCCCCGGCTGGCCGCCAGCGGGTTAAAGACTGAGTACCGTGCCCACGGTTGATTGGTTCTTGCTTTGATGCGGCAAGTTTACAAGGAGAAGGATTGCGGCAGCCTTTAAGTGCAGCTTGTTTGCAGTACACACCTTGCCTTTTGGCAGGAAAGGCAGGTAATAGTAGTGATGATGTCACAATAAAGATCTCCCGAGCCGGTCGCAAGAGATTTTATTGTATCCTTGAATCCAGCCGGGTTTGGTGTGAGCCCTGGGCATGTGCATTATTTTGTCACACCGTTTGAGGGTGTGAACTGAACAATTTGCATGACATGCTGCTTTTAGATGATGCCTCTGAAGTGGCATGCGCGAAACTTTACTTAAGCAGCTTTAAGGAGTGTGCTTCTAAAGTGCAGCTCTTGCACAAATTGCACAGACGGCAAACCTGCCCCCGCATTGTGACAAGACGTCTGTGAAAACTTGCATTTGAGACAGCTGTTTTGCACGCAGGCTGCGGCGCCGGATGCAGCTGAAAAGGCCAACCCAGTGCTACCCATGAGCAAAGCAGGGCAGTCCATTGTGTAGCTGCCTGTGGTAGCTAAGTAATTGCATGCAAACACAAATGTGGCGGATTGTTCTTCTTTTATTGCTTTTGTCGGATGATGGTTCCACCGCTTGGCTGGCTGAAGAGCTGAAGACACTTTTCACCAGCGCAGCACAGGCTTTTTAATCTTTAACTTCACAAGGGGCACATCATTACATGTCCCCTTGTTGTCTGTTTAATGAAACATATGAGCGGTGTATGATGAGATCAACAGGCTGTGGGTCTGGGGTGTATCAGAGGGTGTTCTGTCATTCATTGCTGAGCATGTGAAGGAATTACAAAGCCTGAAAGGAGTTTCTTCACTAGCAAAGAATGTATATTCCGCATACCTGCGCATTGTACGACTCTCATGGTTTGATAAATCATGATAGTGCCAGTGTCGGAAAAAAGGGCCATTGCCCGAGAAGTCACAAGCTGTGTCTGTCGGTTTTATGATCTCACTGTAATGGATACAATTGTGAGACCCTAGAAGAGGAAGTTGGGTCGAGACGCCCGAGCAACATATTTATGCTGATCTGTGCGCATAATAAAGAAAAAAAGCAACCGCAAGGACAGCTTGACCAAAAAAGAAGAATTAGTGTGAGTTTTGTGGCATGCGGTGAAGCTCCTAGCACTAAACGGCACATCCTTCAAGCGTCTTTGGAATTGAGTTAGCTGCAGTGGCTTCAGTCATCACTGTTGGCAACACGTTCCGCTGGTACACTGAAAAGCAAAGGAGCCTGCTTTTGCTGTATAGAAGCTATCGCCTCTGTACAGACCTCACACTGCTAACACACTCGACGTGTCATGGATCCAGGATAACTTTGTGGGGACCCCCATTTGCCATTTCCACTCCCCCATGAGCGCTGTCCTGCACCTGCCAGAAAATTCCCTCCATCACATGCCGCCTTTTGGTTAGTCATCAAGCCACAACCCATCATATCAATCTAACTTCAAACCATGTACTGTGTCCAGGGGGATCTGCATCCTAGATGCAGATCCCCTGCTGTGTCCATGCCCTGACAGTACCATTTGTATTGGACAAGCCTCAAAATGACCCGGGTGAGTCACGTTTTGCCTACCAATTTTTTGCTCCAGTCTTTATATTCTGCAAGTCCTCACAACAAACGGGTACTTGCAGCTAGGTGACTGAAACAACAGAATATATTCCTGAGCAACTGCGCCAGATATAGATCAAGTGCGCCGGGCTCACCGCGGCGGCGGCGACCGGCGGCTTGGGACCTATTCGGCAAACCGCCCTTATTACAGATGCATGACACCATGATGCCTTACATTGGTTCGCCAGGACAGTATGGCTCATCGGTGCTGCTATGGCAGCCGGCGGCTCGAGACTTTCTTACTTGGTGTCATAAAATTCTTCCGTATGTAGGTGCACAGCCTCAGGATACAAACCGTTTCCGTTGAATTGCCAAGGAGAGTACGGCTCACCGGTGGTGCGACTGTGGTTGGTGCAGTGGAAGCGCCTTTTGGCGCGATGACATGGACTTCCTCAGCAGCTTCCAGGGGAGCGCCGGAGGCGCCACTTGTGCAGCAGCCTGTTTTGGCCGCCACCCAATCCAGGACAAGCTTCGCCACATGCGCCAGAGTGAACGCAATCACTCCCCCAATCACACCTGCATGGCAGCAGTAATTCTTCCACCTTTCCATTCCCCTCTTATTGTGCAGGCAACGGGAGGCATGCGCACTGGACATGAGCATTAGCGCAGCACTGATGGAAAGGTATCAAGAAAGAGCGCCTGTGAGGATGAAATAGATCCAGACGGCAGCACAAGGGGATATAGCTGCCAGTTTGTGTGCTGCAAGGCTCAATCAGCCTCTGGCAGCAGTGCAGCATTTTAGGGAGCACAGTCCTCGAGCGGGCATCACAATAACACTCTGTCAAACTTAGTGAAGATTGGACTAGAAAGCTCACCGTAGGCAATGGAGTAGGTGAGTGGCTGCAGCACAGCGCAGCAACGAGTCAGAAGTCACTCTGAGAGATACTTTTAGCAAAACTTCTTGTTTCCCGGCATATATACGAGCAAACAGCCTTGCTGGCAGGATCCAAGTGATCTGAACACATGATCTAGAGCATCTGCAGCATGCAAGTATAATGCATCATGCAACCTGCAAGCTCAGACCACTCAACTGTTTCACTTTGACGCACAGGATACATTCATCAGAAGCGCACCATGATTGAGATGGTGATAAAGGCTGGCACCGCCTTGTTGACATCGTTCCAGTCGATCATTGTGATGTTGACCATCATCAGCGCCCCCGTCAGAATCAGCGCCGGACCAGTACAGTACACTGGGATGCTGGCTGCATGCGCATGACATAACATGACATAACATGACATATCATGGCATATGACATAACATCAGCAGACCTCTTGTAATGTAGGAATAAAACTTGAGAGAAACTTGACATCGAGTTGCGCAACAAAATCTTAAGGACATGCCTTGCACATTCTGTGAGCCCCCTTGTAACACATGAATCCCAGGATCCTGTAAAGTTATCTTGCATGCAGCTGAGAGCAACCTTGTAAAGCATGCACGCGGGCTTTGACTGCTTGCTCTTCAGAAAGATTCAATTGACTGGCTGAGTGCAGAGCCTCACCAATGATGGGGGTGAACCAGAGGGCGACAAAGAACCAGAAGGAAACCATGAGCGCCGTGAGCCCTGTGCGGCCACCGCTGCGAATGCCCGTGGCAGATTCTGCAGGACAAGAAAAGGCGTGCCTCAGAGCATTCTGTTGTGTAGGAACTTCCAGTGCTGAAGAAACTTGCATGGTTAGAAAATGCCAAAAGCATCATCAGCCCTGAGATTTTATAAGGCGTCCCAAGAGGGCCCCGGGCATTTCCCCCGGTGGCCTCGGCAGTCCGGGTGGTAGCCCCAGACCTTCTCAGGCCCATCTCAGGGATGACCGGCTTTCTTCAAACCTGCAAGACTTGGGTTATACATAACAGGAGCGAGGATTGGCCACCGAAAATCACTACTGCCCAATGGGCACCCAGAGCCATGTTCTGCTAGAAAGCACAAGGGCGCAGGATAGGGGGTGGAGAAATCGTCCCTATTGATCCTGGGTTGTCTGCAACGGTGAACTTTTTCCACACTGTGTGTCTATACTTGTGTAGGATTGTGGCACATTGCGTGTGGCAGAATCAGCATTGAAAGGAAGAGTCGTGGGTAGTAGGACGCGCACCGACAAAGACGGTGAGAGGTGATGAGCCCATGAGCGAGCCGATGACTATGCCGGCGCCGTCGCTGCAGTAAGCAGCAATGCTGCTAGGGAAATTGTGCTTCTCATCCACAAACCCTGTGCGTACAATCAAGAGCGCAGCTGAAATACGGCTGAAGCTTTGCATGCAGAGATCTGCAGCTCTATTGATGTCTCTTCCGAAGGGACCATGGAACAAGGAGCCATGCGGAGACTGAGCTGGCATCCAGGATAAAGCCAACGAAAGGGCCAATCATGTGGCAACAAGATGTCACGGCCCCTGAATATTATCCCTGAACCAGAGCTGCAGGTCGTTTGCAGATGCATGATGCTTCAAACGAATGAAACGACCTGACCTTACGGCAGGCAGACAAATTAAAACCGCGGGGCAATTTATCTGGAGAATTGTGGAGGAGTCAACGCATGCAGGGCTGAAAGAAAGGCAGAGCCCGCACCGGGGATGAAGTTGTTCAAAAAGTTGGCCATGGCAAAGAGCGTGCCGGTTGCATCGAAGAAATCCACGTACAGGAACGTGATCAGCGCGATCCAGAGGCTGCCGCTGTTGAAATTGCTGAAGCTGCACGCAGTGAAGACACAGGTGCCTCAAGCAGATGATTTGCTTTTTACGCAGTCCAAGAATAATCCAACACAAACTAGGGCGTCCTTGTTTGTTGGCGCAATACACAATACACATGCAAAGGCAGACTTGTGAAGCGCCTGATGTGTATGATGTTGGCCCAGTCATAGTCAATAGGTGCTACAGGGCTGCATCTTGGAATGATAGAATTAGAACATGGGAAAAATAAAAAAAGAAGCCGCACCTGAGCACCGCGCCAGTCTTTGACAGGCTGGGGACTGCCACCACCTTTTTGAAGTAGGCCCAGCGGGCAGGCCCCGTTCCCCCAATCCCGCCTGCACGCATGCAGCGCAACAAACTTTGAACCTCCTCTGCTTCGATTTCGATCTGCCAGGGAAGACAATGCAAACTCCATGACCTGCCAGAGAACTGTCTTTCAGCTTCAAACTTAGTAATTTATCCATGTAGGACACACTCACCGGGGATGTTAGAGGTGTGGCCAAGGTAGGAGGCTCCGTGCCCCGGCAGCCAGGCGATGATGGTGGTCACGCTGATGCCAACGATGATCGCAGCCTTCACATTCCGCGCCATAAGAATGGTCATTATTGCAAGGCCGCCCAGGCCAAGCCACATGGGCACTGAATGCATCTTGTTGGCGAGGCACTCATAGGATGTACCGGCGGGGGGCAGGTTGGGGATCGGACCCCCCGGATCGGCGGGGGTGCACACCGAAGAAGGGTCTGCGATGTAATAGGGGTAGATTCGGTCGTCCACGTTGCAGCCGCCTGCGCATGGCGCATGACGCTGGGACTTGAAAACAGAATTCGGGAATTTGAAAGTTCAAAATGAACAATCAGATCAGTGCTGTGACATGTTTGATTTCCAGTAAGTGAGATGCGCAGTGTGATGACCTCTGAACTGCAAAAGGGCTCGCCAGGAGCAAGCCTGCTGAAACGTTTATTCCACCTCAGTCAGAACATTTTGGCAGCCATTGATTTCACACAATACAGTTGTCGCACCAGACACTATGGGGCCTTAAATTAGCACCCATTAAGGCAAAGCTGGCTGGCCCCGGCTGGCCCCGGCTGACCATGGCTGACGGGGGGTGGCACAAATACTGAGCACCGTGTTGACTGGGTTTTGCTTGGATCTGGCAAGTCCAACAAGGGGTAGGAATTGGCAGCCTTTACATGCAGCTTGTCTTCAGACGCACCTTGCCTTTGGCAGGGAAAGCGTGTAATAACAATAATAATAATATTAATGAAAAAAAAAGGCAAAGCATCAGCTGGATGCAGGCAGGTGACTGCTCAGCGGGCGGCGAGCAACCCAACAACTTTTGCGGGTAGCATTCCATTGCTGTGAAGTCGGAATCTGCATTCTGCAACCGCTGCAAGAAGAAGGAAATGGCTTTTCTAGTATTAAAGGGAAAACTACCGAGGCTGACGAGCGTGGCTCCGTTGCCCCCGACCACGCCGATGCCCTCGGATGCCTGGTAGCCGATGAACGCCAGGAACAGGCCGATACCAGCGCTCATTGCGCGCGCCAACGTCTCCGGCAGCATCCTGCATGCATGCGAGCAGAGCCCTTATCACCCTGGAGACTCTTGCTCAGGGGATATGTGATAGGTTTATTTGTCAATTTTGAGTGCGTGGCGTTCAAAACAAGCCTGCTCTTGTACTAGCCGCCCAAAGGCTGAGAGCACCCTCAAACCGCTGTTTATGAGGAACTCTGGTATGATTGACTGATTTGTCATGAGGTGCAAAGTCATCCAGAATCTGCAGCTGGGCACTTCGGGGTCATGTGCTCTTTAACGTGCCAGTGGGGAGGGGTCATGCCTGATGAGGCCCTGGCGGACGCCCGTGAGAGACAGGATGATGAAGATCCAGCCCTCGATGAAGATGGCCGCTAGCGCCTCCTGGTAAGTCACCTGCATGCAGCCAGTGATAAACAAAAGCTGCCCTCGGGTCTGTTCTGCTACACCTCATCTGTTTGCAGTCTGGATGTAGTGCGCTTATTCTGGGCGTTTGTCTATTGGCGCAATCACAGGCATGGCAATTTGGGCAGAGGGGAGAAGGTTTGAGGGCTAGTGGCGCACATTGCCGGTACCATAGTAGCCAACGACGTTGTAGGTGAAGTAAGCATTCAGGCCCATGCCTGTTCAGGCAGCCACAATCAAATTCTGAGATATTGTGCTCTTTGTCAGCTGAGGCAGGAGGAAATGAGATCCTCGCTTGAAACCCTGCTGTTCTTCCCAACTTTGCACACGCAAAAAGCTTCTTGTGAGGCCTGCAAAAGCTGCAGCACAATGAGTAAGAGCTTGAGACAAGGTAGATGGTGTGAGATTACCAGGAGCAAGCGCGAGAGGCATGTTGGCAGCAAAACCTGGACAGCACAGGCAACCAAACAGTTCAGTATTGTCGCTACTGCGCAATGGCACATGACACATGAAAGAACCTCGAGATAAAGAAAAAATCTGATCGACGAGCCTTGCTCTCAGGCAGACATGCAGCACCCGTCTACACAAGAGGGTCAAGCATTGCAGGATGCTTTTAACTAGAGAAAATCGCATGCTGACACCAAAACAGAGCGAGCGCCAAAAGTAAGGAGGAGGGGCTGGCCTCGCAGCGCAAGTGGAATATGTGAAACATACAGGAGACCTCTGGCCCAGGAGCAACCTAGGTCACATTGCATACATGCAGTCAAGTGTGGCTAGGCAAGGTGATAAACACTGAAAAGCGGCGAGAGTGTTACCCATGATGGCGCAGGCAATGAGGCTGGAAGCTGCCGTCGCCGTGACCAGGTTCTTCCGCACCTCGTCCTGTCACAGCCGAAAAAGTCTGGGGCATCCCATAAGCACCATACGAACAGTCTCTGTCAGGGGATTAGACAAACGAAGCAAGGAGCACATGCAGGTGAAGAGCGCACCGTGCATGCCTTGTAGCCTGGGTTCGTGCCATCTGGACCATCGAATCGGCACTGGAATTGCCCCTTCAGAGGCCCCTGCGCAGCCGTCACAAGTTTTCTTTCAGACAACTTCTAATGCCATGATGTGTTATGTATTGGCAAGAGGGTGCTTGCAACAAAATCAAGTGGTGACAAACACTGAGGGCTTTCTGCATCTGAATGTATGTGTAAGGCGGCTTTGAAAATTCAGAGGGCATTAAGACGGCTGTCACCGTGCAGTCATTTGATGTGCAAGTGCCGCCAGTCTCGGCAACAATGTTGGAGTTGACTGACAGGATGTAGGCGATCTGCACAGGGCAACTTATTCTTTCAAATAGTGAGGCACAGTGAAACCCCTCTTGCTGCTACCTTTCCAAGGTCCCTTGGGTTTGAAGGCCACCTTTGGCCTGCGAGATGGAGGAGGATTGGCGAAAGGATACAGAAAATGATGGCTTACCGTCAGGAAAGTGACGGTTCCAGCTCTGAGCTCGTTCAGGAGGTTACTTTTCCTCTGCTCAACCTTGAAATATCGTCCGAACTGCACTTGCAGAAGAGACCACGTCAGCTGCCATGCATGCAATGGACTTCGAATCAATCTACTAAGAAATTCCTGTGTCAGGTAAGTGGGAAGCAGGGGTCAAGGTGCACGCTTTTAGACTAAAACCTAGTAGCAGACTGATCAGCTGTGGCGACACTCACTATGGAGCGTTCAAAGGCGCTGTTGACGGCATCACCAGCTCTTCGTATTGCCGCCATGATCGATGGAATAGGTCGAGGAGCTGCAGCTTTCTCTGCAAGGGCAAACTATCCTCGGCACAGCATCACGGGGATTGTATTGTCCAAGAAAACGGGCTTACTAAACCGCCGCGTTACTCAGTAACGTTTCCAGGATGACGCAAGCCGATAAGTGTCTCTCGTTATTACAGCATCGACGATGCAGAAGGATTCGTTCAGATTTATCAGGATTCTGTACCGCTCAAATGCACCGAACTTCGAAGATAAAAGGCACAATGCACAGGCGTATCGGTTCCTTTTTGTGTGGTGCAGCCTGAGCCTCCTTCTTTATAAATGCTGGCGGATCTCCAATCCAAGTTCCTCTTCACAAACTTTGTCACAGATGTGGCTCGACGGCATCAAACGTATCTCGTTAAAGGCCATCAAAGGCTCTCACTTCTGAAGCCACAGCATTTCACCTGCCACTCAAAAACCTGGCCCCCCACAGCCAAGCCAATCAAAACAGTGTCCTGCGCTGCTCAGATAACAACAAACCTTCTAGGAGACTTCAGGGACTCAGCCCTGCTGTCTCACAAGCTCTACAGCGTTGCCAGCTGGCGCTACGCTGCGCTGTGCTTTGCCGCCGCGCTGTCCAGCCTGGCAGCCTTCTCAGTCATCGGCCAGGCCATGGCTGACTCAGCCATCCAGACAGGCTTCACCAGACCTCCCTCCCAGCTCTCCTTCCTGGATCTGCACGATGGTTACTCACCCGAAGAGGCCGAGGCTTTGCTCAAAGCCTGGAGCCCTTATGGGCGGCGGCTGTACCTTCTTGTGGAGGCCATAGACTGCACGGTCTATCATGCCGGGTACCGGGGATTTTTGGTGGTGGTTGCAAATCGACTGGCGGGGGCTTTGAGGGAGAAATGGCCCGCGGCTGTGCATGCGCCGCTCGCGCTGCTAGCAGGCGAGCTGGGACCTGCAGCACCAGTGTTTCGCATCATTTTGCGGCTGTCTTTACCTGCATTTATGCTCCGAAGCAGAGCAGCAGCAGCAGCCGAACCATAGTCAGCCTGTGTGGTTCAAGCCTTACTGCACATGCCCAGTCACTCTTTCCTTCTTGCAACTGCAGGCCACCTTCACAAAGGGAAGTGGGCCATCATATATTCACCTCCGACGGGGATACGGCCGCTGGCGTGGCAAAGCCACGCTGGCGGCCATGTGTGCCCCATGTGTGCCCCATATGACCCCATCCAAAATTTGGAGCCTGCGTATACGAATTTGGGGTTTCACTCAGCTGAACTGCGAAGTGCAGCACATTCTGTCCACAAGACTCAGCGAAGCTCTTCATATCCTTCTATCTTCCACTGAGAGACAAGGATCAGGATGGTTTCTGCTGCTGCTGTTCCAGCTGGGGCTCACCCGCCCGTCATCTCCTTGGCGAACTTTGAGGAGCGGAAGGAGGAGATCACACAGCAGCTCATGCATGCTGCCACCACCAGTGGTAAGCTTTCATGTACCGTGTCTCGCATCTGCGCATGAGGGCGGCCTTTGCGATTTACACCAAACCAGTTGCCACCGGCAAGGTTTCTGACATCTACACATTAGGCGCCTTTCGCGGTATCAGCAATGGCAAAGGGCATTAGAGAAGGTGCCTTGGTGTGCTTGTTGTGTCGATTGGCTCTGGAGGCTCTATGCTTCACGGTGCGCCAGGGTAACTAGGTTTTCAGCTTGGAGAGGCTGATGTCCCGCAATTGAGTGCGCAACCCTGACGGGGTTGTCGTGTTGAGTGTGCCTGATTATTGACGTTTCGCGCAGGCTTCTTCTACGTCCGAGACCATGGTATGAGCAGTTCTCGTCTCCTTACCGATATCATGCCCTGTCACACAAAATAGTCCTGCCAACAAACGTGAACGAGTGGAGGCTTCTGAAGCCTGAAAAATTTGCACCGCATGCTTGGAAGAATTTGCGACGGAATAATAAACGGCGTACCCCCACAGGTGTCGAGCAGTCGTTGATCGACCGTGAGTTTGAAGTCAACTCCAGGTATGCCGAGTCCATATTCAGCTGCTTACTGCTAAGGCTGAACTGACGTGATATGATAGGCTGGTACCATTGTGACAATCATTGCCTGAGCGCTACCTCCGGTCCATCAGGTACTTCAAGGACCTGCCGGCGGATGTGAAGGCCGACCTGCCGCAAGTGAACTGGGCCAAGCACGAGCTTCTGGGCCACGAAATCGGCAACAGGGTCAGCGGTATGTCACTTACTCTCTTCGCTCTCCTTTGTATTCATGAGCGCAGTCTTTTGTGACTTCGGCACAGGCGTTACCTCCACGTTTACGTCACAATCGGAGACACATGCTGCATTCCAAGTATTCCTAGTGGCCAGTATGTGCCTTCTGATCGCCGTTCAGCTTGCAGACTGTAGCTGTGTCCCATCAGGCCATGGCTTGTGCAGTCAGACACGCATATGACATCCTCCTATTCTGCATGCCCTATGGCAGCCTATTGCTGTGCTGGCTGTTCCATCTGAATCGGTGTTGCACCTCCAGAGGGCGTGGTTCGCGAGGGCCACTTCAAGTGGTGGGAGACCCACAAGGTGGCCGACACAGCCTACCCGGATGAGAAGCTCCTCCCCGGCTTCAAGTATGCTCCCGCTCGCTTCACGACCAGCCTTGTCTCCTGACAGCCACACATGGGGCTGCATGCGCTCCATCCCGGCAGAGTGCTGCATTGCAAAAGCTACCCAAGCGACAATTCCCTGCGTGTAATCACTTCTCAGCGGGGCCGCTGCTTGTCTCAATAGAAGCACGGCCTATTGTTGCACTCTAGAGACCACCGCTGGAAGGCAGCCTGCTGATGAAGATTTACACTCAAGTGCGTGATTTTTACCCTGGTGGGGCCTGATGGGTGGTGCGTTGGCTGCAGGACTACCACCAAGGAGTTCATGGCGGCCATGCCATTGGTGTACAACCGCATCCTGTCCTGCTTTGCGCTGGGCCTGGGCTACCCCGAGGACTTCTTCAAGGAGGTGCACTTCCTTTTCTCAGACACCACAATGCTTGCTCCCTTCTTCTGCTAGGCTGTGGTGGGCTGGACACCACCCGGTCAATTCCTTTTGACCGCAATGACTGCATCACATCTTCGCATGCAAGCAAGACAAGCGAGACAGAAGCACATGTGGCGGACAGGATCTTCCATCATGGGCCCTTGTTCTTTGAGCCGCACTCTGAGTCCTGTGGATGTGCGTGCAGGCCTCCAACCCGCACGACCCCGACAACTACAGCGTGTTTGTGGTCAACTACTACCCGCCCACCGAGGGCATCACCTGGAAACCCGACACCCAGCGCATCACCGCGCACACCGACGAGACTCTCGTCACCCTGCTCTTCACCAGCCCAGGTGTGTTGCTGTGCCGTAATTTGCTTGCCTCATGCTTTGCTTGGCCCCGGCTGGCGGGGGGCGGTATAAATACTGAGCACCGTGCCCACGGTTGATTGGGTCTTGCTTGGATCTGGCGAGTCCATCAAGGGGTAGGATTTTGGCAGCCTTTACTGCAGCTTGTCTGCAGACGCACCTTGCTTCTGGCAGTAAAAGTGTGTAATAAAAAAATAAATGCTTTGCTGAAGATGAGCTTGTAGAACCTTGTGAGAGTGCAAGGCACCAACTGCATCACTGCACAAACTGGCGAGATCCTCATCACCCTGCTCTTCACCAGCCCAGGTGCGCGTGCTGCAGCGCTCCCTCTCTCAACATCTGGGGCTGCTGCCTTCTTTTGTGAGCTCGGCGCGATGTCATGAACTGCGCATTCTGATGAGATCCTCACCACCCTCCTCTTCAACAGCCCAGATGCGCTGCATTGGCCGCTCCCTGACTAACATGAAGTGCGATGTGTCTTCAGGCTCGGCGGGCCTAGAGCTGGCAGCCGGCAAGGATGGCAAGGCTGTGGACAGCCAGACGGGCCACTACCAGGTAAAATATATACCTTCTGCTGTGCTGAAAAGTGGTGCACTCTTCTATGAAAAAGCAACAGGGCCACTGAAAGGGTAAAGCAGCCCTTCAGCTGTGCTGAGAACTGGTGCACAGTTTGTGGACTGGCAGCAGGGCTGCGTCACATGCCACTTCCAGCTCACAGCATCTTCCGAGGCTTGCCAACGCCGACAGTCAGCCTGCAAGAGCCTTCTAACAACCCCTTCATCCTGCCTCAGATGAGCAACGGAAAGCTCTGAGGGCATCTTCTTTGAAATGAATCCCCCTGCAGAGGCAGAGAACTGGGCCAATGTGGTGCAGCACTTTGGCCCACTGCGTCCTTCCTATTGAAAGCACCAATGCAGGCATAGGCTTTACACATGCGTGTTGAAGGCCAGAGTGCCCGTGTGTAGGTGGACTCCTGGCATCCATGCCCCCACATTCCCGGGTGCATCACGGTCAACGTCGGAGACTCCCTGCAGGCCTGGAGCGACGGCGTTTTGAAGTCCAACTACCACCGCGTCAGGATGCCCAACCCCGGCGAGCCCGCGGTGCGTCGCAGGCTTTCATTGTTTGCTCTAAAGGCCAAGGATGCCGCAGCATGATATATCATTCTCCAGCCCTCCTGTCTCCAGACAGCACTGGCTATCATTATCATGTCCAATCCTGCAGCGCCCACAGTGCACTGCAGTCCTCTCTCTGTCATCAGCCTCAATTCCTGCTTTTAAGGGACCCTGCAGTTCGCTATTCTGCTTCCAGTCTCGCGGCAGCGCTACCTGTTCTTGTCATGTGCACCGTTGGCAAGCAGCCCTACGGATGTGCATCGCCGGAGCTCTATACTGAGCATAGCACTAAACAGTGCCAGGTAGATAATGTCATAGATAGAGGTCGTGCAGACTGGTGACATGCGGCATGTGATGTGACCCCTGGCATTATTCCATGCAGGGCGAGAGGTACTCGATGGGCTACTTTGTGTGGCCGCGCTACAAGGACGTCATCCAGGGCCCGCAGAAGAAGTACCCGGGCATCACCTTTGCGCGGTTCATGGACGTTAAGTCCAAGGGGTTCGGCTATGTGCTGAGCCCTGACCAGGAGGTCTTCGAGGATGCGCAGAACAAGGACGTCGTTCTGGGCATGCCCATTGTCTCCGATGGCATTGCCGTGGCATCCTGAGTGCAGGGTGTCCTGGGCATGCCAGCCAGAGACAGAGCCCCGCAAACGCTGCATCTTGAGTTCTTCAGGAGCAGATTATGGGCGGGTGTTTAACGCCGGGTGCATGAGCAGTCAGCGCTAGCCGCTTGGTCGCCTGCGGGCCCATGTTTCAGGAAAGGCATCGCCACTGCACTCTGGCTCCCCAGGGAGCAGCGGCCGTGTGAGGGTTCATTCAGATAAGGCTTTAGAAGTGTTGAAGCCAGTCAGACCATTATAATCAGAGCTTGCAGCGCCCTGAGGTGCTCAGTCATGTCTATGTTGCGGAAAGCTGGTGAGTTTATGGCAAATCATGCAAGCTGCCTGAGTGCATGCTTGCTTTTCCTCTCAGCCAGCACTTTTGTTGCCTCATGATTGGCAGGATTGCTTAGCATGTGATGTATGTGTACGTATGATGTCAAGGTCCTGACAGCGGTCCAGCATCCTGAGCTGGGTTGATGCCTAGACCATTATCTGTATGATGGAGTGTGCAGAGGGGCATGCAGACAATCTGAGACGGAAGTCATGCTGGGGATGCACCGTGACCGTGAAATATTTTATTTTGCGTGTGTGCTGCACTCAGAGACGGCTGCTGTCAGACGCGCATGATTGTACAATGCTATTGAAATGCCTGCTTTCCCAAACCAGAATACTGTTGAAGGTTTAGGAGGTCGTATTCAGGTGCCTTGCTCCTGCCACCTGTAGCTGTTTGTACATAGAGCGATGGTGTGCGTGTATGCGTTTAGAGGGAAGATGTGAGCAGCCCTGCTGCAAGGCCATCATGGTGCGAAATGCGGCCGGCAACAGCCTGTGCTGCCTGGCTGATTCAGACAATGGACGGTTGACGATTTGGGAGCGCAGCAATAAATGACGATCTGGGAGCTCAGATAGCCTGAGGATGTAAGGGATTTGATGTCAGCACCGATCACGTTCCAGTCACAGAAGATGCACAGCATGCGCTTGTGCATTTTGAAGCTACCCAGGGAGGAAGAGACTCCCTTCACACCCTCCCACAAATGATGTCAATACTTGAGACTTAGCTTCACACATTTTATTATGAAAGGAAACAAGCTTCCATCGCAGCAGCCAGCATGGCATCCGTCGGGCTGATTAGACTCCCTCTTCTGCCCAGGCTGCAATTTATTTATCAATGTCACTTGTTTCCGCTTCTGCAGCCCGCATCTCTGTGGGGCCAGTAATGTCACTCCGGGTTAGGTCAGGATGTGCGGCGCTAGTGAAAAAAGGGCAGTCAGATGTGCTCGGCATGCAATTTATACAATCCTGGTCCGTGTGACAGAAATCTGGACTTTGCAGAAACAAATTAAAATCGGGTTTGAAACAGCCACCTATGGCTACCTCAAAATTAATGCAGCGGTGGCCGCCAGCCACAAGGGTGGCTGGCGCCAAATTTAACCTGCCAGGGGAACTAGCCACAGGGCCATAATTCAACGAATCCTTAATCGAAACACTGCATTGAAGCACTGCCTTGATTACCTCCTTAAGATCTCTTCAATACGTACACATACTTGAGAGAAAGGACTTGTACACCGCAAGGGCGCTCTTATCATTGGCCTATTAAAGCCACGGCAGCCACCAGGCCTCTCTGCTGCTGGCAGAAAAACGGATACGCGGCTCTTTCTGTTCTGAAACTTCCGCATTGCATGCAAAACGCCATCAGCTGACATCAGCGGAGCAGCTTCATGCGGGATCTGAGGTCATCGCATTTTTCGTGCTTTTCCCCGAGAGAAACAGCCCACACTGCAAGCGCGCGAGCCCATGCCTCCTTCGCCTGCAGGTAATAATAATAAAAACACATGCTCAGCTGCAGCACCACGCTTGCATCAGGGATTACTGAAGGCTACACAGAAAGGTCTTCTTTGGTGACCACTCATTGCATGTAGGAAAGGGGCCTTAAGAGACAACCAGAATCTGCCATCAGTCCAAAGGGACGGGCTGCGCCAGAATAGTCTCAAACTCTGCCATGATGAGTAGTTAAAGAAGGGGATCACAGCACTCGGCTGGCACGCATTGGGATGACAAAGAAATCAAGTAGGGTCGTCTCCCAGGTTCACTGTCCATTCACACAACAGAGTAAACAGTCACCTCTGATGCTCTTTATCATTACCCAAAGACCCCGAAATTTTGGATTTCATTGGTTGCTTGTTTATTGGAACCAAGACATGAACCTCCTGTCCCCACTGATGCATATCATTACTCATAATATCCGGCAGTATGGAAATCAAAGGTAGCTTGCTTATTGCAACCAGGGCAGACCTGTTTCTTGGCGCGCGCACGCAGCGCAGCCGGTACCGAGTTGGCGCGGTCGGCAAGCATCTTGCCCAGCAGATCGTACAGATTGCCCACCTGCCATTCATTCACCCCCTCAAGCTCGTCTCAAAAAGGAAAAGGGAGGACTTCCACCCTGCTACTCTTCATGCATTCCCAAGGAATCGGCTGCACCGATTTCCCCATGGACAAGTCGATCAGAGGCTCTGCTGCACAACAGTCTCATGGTAATGATCTTCAATGCTAGGCTTTGCCTTCCAGCAAGGACTCGCATCATAGACCATCCTCATAAGGGATGTCCTCTGCAAGCTGCCTATTACGCAGTGACACATAGTACAGCAAACTCATAAACCAGATACAGCTGCCCAACCAGTTACAGGAGTCATACCATGCTTCACCAAAACTGTACACGGAAGCTTTTAGAACCTACCAAGACTTCCTGCCCTGCATTAGTAGGGGGATTTGTATCTTGAAAATGTGAGTCCCCTGGCATACGGAGAGCTGGGCGCACCTCGACAGTGGGCAGCCCGCAGACGGCCTCCATGGTGTCAAGCATGCGCGCGAGGTGCCGGCTCGCCCCGGCGCCGTCGCCGGCCGAGCGGCAGCAGTTGACAAGCGGCATCAGTGAGTCAAAGGCGCTGACGTGCATGGGATGCAGTACTCCCTCAGCGCGCGCCAACACCGCCTCAAATACCGGCCGCCCCGCCGCGTGCCCCTGGACGCATATTAAATGTTTTCTCAAACTGCGCGATGAATTCATTTCCTGCAATTACTGCTGTATGCTATGGGACTCAGCCCTCTGCAGGGCAAGCCTACCACCCGATAATGAGTTTTGCCTGTCGGCCGTGTGGGCAATCTGTGAACAGCAGCATAAGGCAAACCCTGCTCGCTGCTTCTTCCCATCAACGCAGATTATCCGGCTTGGCCTCAATACGGGCTAGCACTTTATGGCCACCTTTCTTGTACCCAGTGGAGCGCGCACCGCCACTGCACCTTCCTCTACAAACTCTACCCAAGTTCTTGGATCTCATAACCATGATCAGATGCTGCAAAGCAACGGATGCTTGCAGACTCAGACTACTACAGGTGTGAGTCATACAAGAGTCTATCTGATGGCCTCAGATTTGCCTTTGCTGGCTTTCTACATGCGTACTCATGCATGCATGCTGCAGGATTTAGGGAGCATTTTTTTCATTTTGCAAGGCACACCTTGTAGCGCAGGATGTTGGCGGCCTGGTGCCATGCGGCGCGGAAGGACTCGGTGATGTCCTGCGGCCCCGTGCGGCCGTCCACGGAGCGGGAGGGAACAGCGGTGGCGCAGACCGTGCACTTCCAGGTGTCGCCCTGATGCGCATCGACAAAAGCTGTAGTCGTTAATGCGCGCTATACTACAGAGGTGCTCGCCGATGTGCGCCCACATTTTGTAGCCTGCCCAAAGCAGAACTATATGTAGAAACTGTTGCTAGGCAATTCGGAGCACCAGCAAATTCGCATAGCGATGAAGGTTGTATTATGAGAACATTCCTAATAAGATATAGGGTCCATGTGCGTACCACCCTAGTTGATGACTGATATCTGTCGTTACTTGACAGTGCATAAGCATCTGACATCTTGCAGAGGTTCTTTCAATGGTGGCTAGCCGCTCTGATCACCGCAGATGCCTTATACTCAAAATTCGTCCATGTCAAGCTCTTGAATAAAAAGAGTGAGAGCTTGCTGATGACTGCGAATTTGGTCCTTTTAGGGTCCTAATTAGATTTACATTTGTGTAATCTTTTTTGGGAGTGTGTCTGTACCTCTGACAGGTTGTCCGCCCGCTGCTCCAGCAGCCAGCCGTCGCAGCCGCCAGCCCCGCACTTCACAGCCTGCCGCAAACATCCGGAACTTTCTTAGCTTTCTCCTGCCCCTCTTGAGTAGTGTCTGTGTTTGCCACACCAGGACTACGACACCTCTGAGACACACATTCCTCTTAAAATCACTGCATCCTAGCAAATGCTAAGGTGCAGGACTTTTGTACCATGTATCCTGCGCCCCCCCGCGCCTTCTTGCTGCTTTTGGGGCAGAATTTTGTTGCAACTGTGATCTGGCCACATTTTTCAAGCCATTTGCAAGAAAATCCGCTTGTTTTAGCAAATGGCTTGAGAGTGGTACAAGAGCACAACCGCAAACCCCGCCCCCAATTGCAGCCTCATTTTCCGGCAGCCTCTGATGACAAATAGCGCCACCCCAGCAGCCCAGCCGCCAGCAGAGGCGCACCACACAGATCGGGATGATAACTTTTGATGACAGATCATGCCACCTCAGCAGCGCTGAGTCAGCAGAACCGCCAGGTCAGCGCACCTCAAGGAAGCGGTCGGGGTGCGTCTCCAGGGGCGAGACACAACGCTCACACGCGCATGCAAAGTGCTTGGTGTCCATCAGCTCGCGCGCGCGGATTCGCCGCGGCTCCATGATGTTTATGTAAGTCACCGTCAGCTGCTCGCCGGCCGCCACCGGCCGGATTGCGCGCACATGCATGTCGCTGCCTGCAGCACGCGCATGCTCCCGTCACGTGGCACATCTGAGTTGCAGTTTGAGGCACTCACCATCACAATCGACAACACTGCTGCAATAGATATTTTGACCCGCACGCTCCCTTCAGATGCGATGCTTCTTGAGCTGGGCTTACAGCCTGTCAGATGGCTGAAACTCACATCGGCAAGTTTGCTGCATCAAGGGATTCATAGTTTATGCTGACTTATCCGCATAAGCTAAAGTAGGAGGAATCAATAAAAGGTCCGTAGGCCGAATGTCCACGATTGTGCATCTCGCCACCTGTAGTGGTCCTCTGAAGCTAGCCTCGACAATGCATGAGGACAGCAATTTTGTACATCCTCATGCATAGCGGAGTCGAGCAACGCCCCACTTCTCAGCTCGGGGGCTCGAGCCCCTTGCAACGGGCCCTTGCGGGGCAAAGCCTCTGAGTGGGGCCGCAGGGATCCACCATCGGGGAGGCCCTTGACCCACACCTTCGCGGGGCTCAGCAGGCTTCCCCTCAATGCTGACGGGGACATGGGGCAGCCACAAAGAACAAACCTCGGCAATAAGAGACACACACGGGGCATGCCCTCGACATTGTTGAGTACAAAAAATTGAACGTAGCGCTGGCTGCAGACTTCCGTATGGGGCACATCGCAGCTCACAAGGCGCATCAAGGCTTGACAGGTATCAAGCAAGAGCAGATGGGGCCGGCGCACCGCAGCTGGCAAAGATGCAGTTTGGGAGGCAGGAGTGGTTCAGCATGGAGAGCGCAGGATACAGCCCCAGAGCGCTGTCTGTGTTGGTGCTGTTGGCCGCTCCCATGCCGTGAGCGTTGTTGTTTATGACCGCCGCCATGTCCTGCAAGCAGTCCCAACCCTCAGACTTTGCGACATCCAGGCCACAGAAGCTTTCCTCCTTTCATGCACAGGAACGCTTGCCTCAGCAACTGCCTGCCCGTGTTGCATAGAAGGTAGGTTCGATCTGAAAGAAGGACTTGCAAACATATTGCCTATTTTGCAATGACAAGCAGCACACATATCCGGCCTGAGGCCTCAGTTGCTTGTCTATGCAAAATGGCGACAGGAACCTGACAAAAGCTTGGCACATCACCCGCATGCAAAATACCTAAAATGACGGTCAGCACAAGTCAGTGCCATTGTTGGAGAGAGTGCCAAAATAGGGAAGGCTGGATTGGGGATTCTTGAGAGGTTGCTGCTAGCCCTGTGGGCTGGAACAAGCGTGTCTTAATTATTAGGGAGAGAAGAACTGACCAGGAGCTGTTGCAGGGAGCCCGGCTGGTAGGCGCCCTCTGCAATGATGGCCTGCTGAAGCGCCTCGCAACCGGCGCGCACACTCTTGCGCCAGGCCTCGGGGCCCTTGTCCCACGGAGACGTCAGCGTCTCCATATCCTCCAGCGTGCAGTGCACCGCCTCCAGCTGTCCTGCCACCGTCCTGCATGCATGCAAATCTAAACCCTTAAAAGTACGAATAAAAATAAATTATACCCCTAAACCCTAAACTGACAAATAAATATGTGATTTTACACTTGTTGGAGGTGTGGTGCACACCGTTCTGCATGCATGCAAACTCACTTGGGGGGTTTTGTGATGCAGAAGAATGCCAACGTGCAAGTGTCTTGTCGGTGGGACTTTCTCAAAGCAGCATGCAGAAGACATGGCCCGGCCCATCCTCCGTAATTCACAAACCGGAACAGATGCTCGCTGACTACAAGCATCTACATTGTGAGCAGCGCGGGTGTTGCCAGGCCATGTGTATTGCATGTCCGGTGGATTTCTCTTGCGCCTTCGGCCTACGTTACATGCAGGTCACACACTTGTAGCACAATGATAAGCTTGTTGCCCACCTCCCCGGCTTGTCGCTGCCATCGGCTTCCGCTGCAGGAACCTGCTCAGACCCTCCCTCCGTTGAAGCTTCAGATACGTCACCGCCCTTTTGCCCTCCACTCGCATCTGAACCCTTCACACCCCCTTCCTCCCGCCCTGCATCCGTGGATCCACTTGCAGCCGCACCATTCTCTTTTCGAGTGCCTGCCGCTGCGCTGGGCTCGCCTGCGCTGCTCTGTGGGGTGACTGACCGGCTGAATTTAAGGACCCAGGTGCCCTCAGGCGTCGGGGTTGGTTTGCCAGGTGGCGCTGACGTGGCGCGCTTGCTGTCCAGCTCCAAGATGAGTCGCAGCAGCTGCGGGTCCACCTGTGCACATCCAGACATTCTGTAGTTAGAGGTCCACAGTTTTGGTTGCGAGCTTTGTCAGTAATAGCTCTTCATGCTTCCACGCTTGGCCTGGAGTGCCGCGATCTGTGCAATGATCTGAACTCAGGCAAATTCTGTTGAGGAAAGAACACATCGACAAGACTTTTGTGAGCCAAGGCAACCGGCTTGGCTTCAGGTGACCATGTCTCATGAGAATCAAAGCAAATCGGACATTCCAGACAAACAGACTGAAGTGTTAAGGCATGCAAACAAAGTATACCCAGTAGCTGCAGGAAACAGACTGTGCATGCACCTGAGTTTTTACGGCCATCTTGTCGATCTTGGCGTGGATGGGGTTGGTCACGGCGGCGAGTGTATCCGCCAGAGCGCAGGCGCGGCTGCAGTATTGCTTGTTGGGCGCTGCGGCGGCCTGATCTGGCACGCTGCCAGGCCGCGCCAAAGCTGGCAGCTCCCTGTAACACGTGTGGCACACTGTCTTCACAAACTGGGAGCGCACCACTGCCGCCACCGGTGCCTCTACGAGGACGAGATCCCCTGCAAATGGTAACAAGACAACAACTTTAGACGATTGGTAAGTGAGCATGGAAATATGATTTTCAGCTGCACAACCCAAAGGACTGGAGAGTACCGGTCAGCATGGTGTGAATGTGAAGCAGGGGAAAGAAGTGTGCAGAATTGATGAAGACTGTGCAATTGTTAAAGATTAAATCCTTGTCTGACCTTTACAACAGCGCCAGTGCGACACACCGCAGAAAGTGATGGGGGAAGTTATTTCTGGTACGCAGTGAGACTATCAAGAGACCTGGACTGATGTCGCGCTTTGCCAGTGCATGGCGGCCCAAACGTGCTGAGGAAGCCAGAGACCAAGGTAGTCTCCCCTCTGCTGCGAGGACAGTGGGTGGAGCCACGAGCTTCTTGGCCTGTGCAGCACAGCATGCCTTCCATCCGATGGTATCGGGGAATATATCAGATTGATGTCCAGTTTCATTGCTTATTGTCTGGCTTTGTCTTCAGCAGGGCTTACCTTCTTCTTGGGCTTCCTCTTCTTTTTACTAGGACTGCCGATTGCAGCTTCGCCCGAGTTGCCTCCGTCCTGCTCCTCTGAATGTGATTTGGTATCACTTGTGTCTTGTTTTGTGCTTTCTATTAGCTTGTTGTCGACGGTGTTGCTTTCCTCGCCTCCTGCTGTGACCAGCAGTGGCAACCGCGTTTCGATCAGGTATGATCGGGTGCCTAGCAGATGCCAAAACTCAGATTCCCATCATTTAATACGTGGAATTCGAGACAAGGGAAGTGTGAACTTACCTGGCGTTTGTTCTGATAAGGACAACTTCTCCATGAGCATGGGTTGCGTGATCAGGGCTTCTGAACCATTTTTTTTTGCGTGCTGTCAAGGCAGACAACCCCCAGGATCGAAAGGGATATTATTCTTATGTAATCAGGTGAAGATCAATCAGGTTGCATCTGATCTAAACTCTCGGAAGGCCGGCATGTATCAGTAACGTTACCGCTGAGTCATTGCAAGCCCAAATTTGAAGCTCGATGTACCTTGCAAGATCCCAAGAGAGGCTTCAAGGCTTGAAGTTCAAGCTTTCCAACTGATCGGTTAATTTCATTACTGGAAGCATAATTGACACAACTGGTGCATGAGATAGAGGCAGTGTCGTCCATGGTTGTCATAACATGACAGAGACAGAACGTTCGGTGGTCCAGAGCCTAGAAGGGGGCTCGGATGCAGTCTGTGTGGCTGTACACATCCGTCCTCTCGTCGAAAGCGAGCTTGCTGATGGCTGCCAAACCTGCCTCAGCGTGACCCCAGGACAGCCTCAGGCAAGCATCCTGTTCCCAAACGATAGCCATCAAGCTTCGAGAAGGTTACATCGTTGTATGGATGTCAATTTCATAATTTAGAGCTTCAAGGCCCTTTGCATGGGACCCTTATTATGTGTACGACATCCTCTTAATCTCCCACCAGTTGATTGAGGCCCAACGCTGGTACATCTTTGGGTCGAGCTGGGCACCGCTGATGCGCTTTACAGGACCCTATTGGCGTTTTTAACTTATTTTGACAATTGTATCCACGTTATTGAGAGATTTGTGGTGTTTTACCCTCCTGCAAGAGCTTCATGTTGTTTATATACTTTTTGAGGGAAGTCTACAGAGGACCTCAGAATGCCCCAAAGGCACGTCTTCTTGTCACAAAAAGTGCCCTCATTACCCATTTGCCGGAACGAATGGATCCTCAGGTGCCCTTTCTCCCTGCAGGTTGTCTGCAAGGATGGGCCCACATTCACCTACGATTATGTCTATGGGGGAGGTGGAGCTTCGCCAGATAGGCTGTACGATCAGTGCGTGCAGCCGCTCGTTGTTGGTTTGTTCAAGGGCTACAACGCGTGCTGCTTTGCGTACGGCCAGACCGGCTCGGGCAAGACATACACCATGGGGAGCTCAGCATTCACTGCCACAGGCAGCGCCCGGGGCGTCATCCCTTGCGTCATGGAGAGCATCTTTGACCGCATCGCTGCCACTGGCGACGCAGCCTTCACCGTCCGCGTCGGCTTTGTGGAAATTTTCAACGTGAGGCACCCTTATCTCCACTAACCTGTCTCGCACTGCAAATTTCCTCTACAGCAGCATGCATTGGAAGTGCATGTTCTCCTGTGAGTTGCATGGTCCAAGCTTGGGTCCTTGAGCTAGCTTACATGACTGCTTACTCTCTCAAAAGATTCTGGGAAGTCCTTAGATCACTCTCGGGCACGTTAAGGCTAAACGGTATCTGCCTAGGCAAGCACTAAATGTGGAATCTGAGATGGGAAATTTCATGACAATATCTGTAGGAGGAGATTCGGGACCTGCTGTCGCCTGATCAGGCGGCAACTGCGGCAGCTTCCCCGTCAGTGCACATCCGAGAGGTGGTGGGCGGGGGTGTCTGCCTGGCAGGAGCGCACGAGAAGGACGTCACCTCCAAGAAAGAGATGGCAGCCATCCTTGAACAGGTACATCCAGTAGCACCACATGAAGCTGGTGTGGGACATACCCTGCGGTGCGGGTTGGGTGCAAGATGCTGCCTGCCTGGCTTGATATTACACAGCGCCCATGGGAGGAGTGCAGCGGGTGGCAGAAGTTCATGTCATAATGCAATCCAATTGGACGATCTTTCTGTGGATCAAGTATCTGGGCTCTTCCATGCATGCTGCCAGCGGCCATGCCAGGCAAAGCACAAGGGACTACCACCGGGCAAGAGCGGGGCGCCGTCATCCCTTTTTATCATTCCTCGTGCAGATTTTGCTTCAGTTGGCCTGGAAATAAGCAGATCGTAAATCAAGTTTAAAATTTGAACATAGTAATCTTTGTGGCTGGCAGGGGTCTCGCTGCCGAGCCACAGCGTCCACGGGCATGAATCAGCGATCTTCGCGCTCGCACGCAATCTTCACAATCACGGTCGAGCAGCGCCGGATCGCGCCCAACAGAGCGCCTGATCAGGCGGAGGGGGATGACAGCGGCGATGATGAGGACGGCGCGCCCGATGACTACCTCTGCGCCAAGATGCACCTCGTCGACCTGGCAGGTGCATTTGCCTGCTCACCAGCACGTGTCTGAGTTTCACTAACATAATCTCTGGGCTTGTATGAGTGTCCTTGCACGATACACTGTTCCTAGAAGAAGCTGCTAGATGCAAGAAGCTGCACAATTGCCCTCTCTGTACACATTAGTTCCCGCTGCACTGGACTCCCGCACACACGTGCGCTCGTAGCTCTTGTAGCTCTGGCATTCTCTCTCCTTGAACATGGGCAGCTGTTTCGTTACTTCCTTGGGAGGGGAAGTGCAACATGCGGATCTGCAGGATGAAGCAGAGTTGGGCACATGCATAGGCCCCAACAGGAGAAGGTTTAATACGTGCTCTTCCACCGTTTCCCTGAAAAAGGGCAGGTGGTATCTAGTTGCTGTTCAGCTTGCGGCAATGTGCAAAATTTGCATGGACCCTTAGCCCTGATTCTGACGATACGAATTTCGGCATGCGTGCATGCAGGCAGCGAGCGGCAGAAGCGGACCAAGGCGGAGGGCGCGCGGCTGAAGGAGGGCATAAACATCAATATGGGACTGCTTGCACTGGGCAACGTGGTCAACGCGCTCACTGAGAACAAGGCCCATATCCCCTACCGCGACTCAAAGCTCACCCGCATGCTGCAGGTGCCCCGCTCATGGCCTTCCCCAATGCTTCCATCCTGCTACTAGAAGCATGCCCCATCTCTGCAAAGAGCACAGCAGCAAGAACTGTCATCTGAAATCTATCGTCCTTCTTAGGGCTTGAAATGGGGTGTCAAGAGTAAGAGATGTGGTGATTAGTCCTGCATCATACCTCAGAGCATGGCTACTTGCTCGAGTAGTGAACCTCCATGCATATCATTTGAAGCGCTCAAGATGAGAGCTTCGGTGATGCGAGCGCAGGACTCGCTCGGCGGCAACAGCAAGACGACGATGATTGCGTGCGTGAGCCCGGCCGACATCAACTTGGAGGAGAGCACGCAGACGCTGCGCTATGCCAACCGCGCCCGTAACATCCGCAACAAGCCCGTAATTAACCGCGACCCCGTAGCCGCGCAGATCAGTCACCTGCGCCAGCAGCTCGCCACCGCGCGCGCCGAGAACACCCGGCTCAGACGCAGGTGTCCACCGCTTGATCCACATCCTCCTGCCTTGAATTCTCACGCGAAATGCAGCGGAGACGGGCTTACTTAGAAGCAAGTTTTTGAGTTTTTGGTTGGTCTCTCTCCAGAGTGTGCAGACTGTTGTTGGCTAAGCCAGGAATTGCCGAGAGCGTGATCACTTGCGTGCATGCTGGCTGTCATTGCTGCGATGTGGCCTTCACGCATGAGAGTCACTGCTCCAATTGGCAAGAGCCTTCGTGGTCCAACAGATCATGTTGAACAATACGTAGTGGAGTAAGTGTGCCATCTCTTTGGCTGCCCACAAGTAGACAGTTGCTGTGGCTTCTCACAGATGTGCAGAGGGTCTGACTCTGCAAAGTAATTGCCAGGGTTGGGGAGACGGAGGGAGATATTGCGCTGGAAGGGCAGTGGAGCGGCACATGGCAGGGAACGCCAGGGGACGACGTGCTGGCGGCCGCGCTGGAAGAAACCGAAGCCCGCGCTTCGTCTCTGGACCTCGAAAACGCGCGCCTGCGCCTCTCGCTGGTGTGTTCTACACTCCTTATGCCGTGTTGTGCTCCCTGGCAGACAAATGCATGTGTTGGGATATCTTGCCATGCAGCTTGTGCATGAGCAGGACCCTGTGGGTTCACTCAAGCCGGATACATGTTGCACAAGAGGACAGTTGCAGCAGGCACAGCACTGGTGACCTTCAAGCAATCATGAAGTTCGGTATGATGCATGGTAGGGTTTGAAGGTCTGCACCCCTTCTCGTTGCATGCAGCATGAATGGGTGGCAAGGATATGGCGTTGCTGGGCAGTGTGGCTTGTCTGCCCTATCACAATGTGTGTTCGGTGGCCGCCGCAGGAGAGGGCCAAAGGCGAGCTGCAGGAGACGCATGAGGCGCTGATTACTGCCAGGGTGGAGAGGGACAGGAACGCCCTCAGGCTGCAGCAGCTCGGCCACGCCCCCGGCCGCGGCAAGGAGAACGCCTACCCGCAGGTGGGCGGGCCCCCCGGCGGTGGCGATGCGGTGGGGGCCGCCGGGGGGACCGGGGGGACCGCCGCAGCGCTGCCAGATCAAGACGGCGGCGGCGAGGTTGGCTTCATCCGCGGCTACCTCGACCGAATCGCGCACCTGGAGAAGGAGATACGCCGCCTGAAGGAGGTGCGGCCTTCTCTGTTTAGTCACAGACAATCAGTCATATGACATGACTTCCAGCTACTATCGCCGAGCCAGCGCCTGAGTCTAAGTCTCAGGGTCAGCAGATTGCATGACATCTAAGTGCACTAGTGGTGCTATTGCCCACTTATCACCCAGTGTATCTCAGATAAACAAAGGGACACCTCTTACTGGCTTAGAGACAAAGGGCGCCATAATCTTTGCTTGAAGCGGGAAGCATTCAAACAAGTGCCCTTGCATGCCCAGCTCCTGAGCACTTCAGCACGACAGAAATTTAGGCCGCACTGCCTTGTGTTTATTGTATTCCCCCTGGTTTAGATGAAGCCTCTCTGGTTTGAAGTGTGCTTTTGGCATGCAGGTGCAACGCTGTTCTGGGGCGTTCCTGATGTCAGCGCGCCGCGCGTCCATGGGCCTGGGCAGCCCGGGGTCTGCCCTTAAGGGCGGCCTGCCGGGCACGCCGATCGCAGCATCTCCTTTCCCCATGAGCCCCTTTGCCGGCCACTCGCGCACCCTTGCCTTCGGCCTCGCCACCCCGGCCGCCGACCAGACCCCTGCCAGCGACGGGGAACTGGGCGACCTGGCAGGGGACGAGGAGTACGCCGCGGAAGAACATGCCCACAGGTGTGACTCACCGTTTGGAAGTATGTTGTAAGAATAAATTGTCACACCTGACAAGGCCAGAGCGGTGTGTCAGTGTGGTGGGTCATCACGAGTCGTGCTTGAGTATTGAATGCTTTGCTGGAATGCCTGAAGTCCCACAAGAGCGCTGACGCTGAAATTGCAATTACTTTACCCCTGGAAAGGAGCTAATAACACCAAGATGATGCAAGGACACACAAGGCAGTTTGCGTGCCAAGAAGGGAGGAATGGCTGCCCTTACACGCGGTGCAACATGGCAACGATGTGCAACATAGAAAAGAGCTCCGGCCCAGGAGCGCGGTGCCTTCCTTGTATGTATGTGCATACCATTTTTGGGTCTTTGGGGCTCTGGAATGTCAGCGGCTTGGCCTGAGCGCGCTGTGGACGCGGTGCTGTCCAGGGTGCAGCAGGCGAAGCGCGAGGAGCAGCTGGCAGCGCTGCAGAAGGCGATGGAAGCCAAGGAGGCCACCTGGCAGCGCCTGAACGGCGGGCAGGGAAAAATCAGCCAGATCAAGGCCCGCTTCGACCAGGAGCTCGCGCACCTGCAGGCACAGCGCGACGAATTGCAGGCAGAGCGCAGCCAGCTCATCCGGGTGTGTTTGAAAATCGTACTTTCAAATTCAAAAAGTCAATTGCAAAAGACAAGGTTCCAGGTGCCACGCACGTTGACGCCCTAGTTCTGCTCTTGAGAGTGCAGACAACTCATCCGGGCGGGCGCCTTGGTTTCTTCCGGAGGGTCTGCGATTGTCAGATATCTGTGCTTGTCTGCTTGCTACAAACTGCAGTCGCAGCAGCATGCTGAAATTCCTGGCTAGTGTGAATTGAAGCATGCAGGTAGCCCCAACACATGCTTGCCATGGGAGCGGTTGATTGGCACCCTCCTTAATTCATGCATACCTTGTGTGTGATTAGTGCAAAATGTGATGCATGAGCCGTGTGCAAGGTTTAAGTCTTTGCAGAAGCTTTGAACTCTGCGCAAAACTCTGCACAAGAGGGGCAGGACGGAAGTGCAAGGCAGCTCTCAGCAGGCGTGAGGCATCCACAGAAGCATAACCCATACGCCAGAACATAATCTACTCCATAGTAGGGCACCGAGGCATGCTGATTGCAATGAATATTACATAAGTTACGCCTTTGGCTGATTAGCTGAGGCTGGTGTCGCGCGCAGAGCATGGAGCGCGTGAAGGAGGCGAGCTTTGAGGAGAGACACAAGATGGAGAAGGCGTACAAGGAACGTCTCAAGACTATGGACGGAAAGCTGCGGGAAGTCAGGGAGAAGGAGCGGCGGATCGCGCAGATGGAGCGGCTGCAAGCAAGGTCGCTGGAGAAGTGCAGCCGCCTGCAGTCCGACATCCTCTCCATCAAGCAGCAGAAGGTGGGTCCCCTCATTCCTGGTTTTGCCACTGTGGGCCACTCTGGTGCACCTAAATGTTTTCGATCCTGTATTTGAGAGGGGGCACTTGCGGTGGGTACTTGCCTGTATGAAGAGCATGGCATCCTCTCCATCAAGCAGCAGAAGGTGGGTCCCCTCATTCCTGTTTTTGCCACTGTGGGCCACTCTGGTGCACCTAAATGTTTTCGATCCTGTATTTGA